>OCZS010000621.1_pt1 | contig 11914 bp, 8 predicted proteins | sample 1539071 | NCBI WGS metagenome assembly OCZS01 (sample SAMEA3113584, study PRJEB22503) | soil metagenome | reverse complement strand
CCTGCGGCGCGACGGTCGCCCCGTCGACCATCCCCACTGGCGGCGCGAGCGTGTGCGGGCACTGCTGCTGCTGCTCATGGCCCGGGGCGGCGGGACCCGCGAGGAGCTGGCCGGCGCGCTCTGGCCCGATCTCGACACGGCCGCCGCCCTGCGCAACCTGCGCGTGACGCTGTCGTACCTGCTGTCGGTCCTCGAGCCCGACCGCGTCGACGGAGCACCGTCGTGCTTCGTGCGCACCGAGGCCACGGGGCTGCGCCTGACCGGCCACGAGTGGCTGCGTGTCGACGCCTGGGAGATGGAGCGCCTGCTCGATCACGCCGCCGAGGCCGAGAGCCTGGGCGAACCGTCGGCGGCGCTCGCCGCGTACCGGACGGCGGTGGCGCTCTACCGCGGCCCCTATCTCACCGACGCCGCCTACGAGGAATGGGCGCTTCCGCACCGCGGCCGGCTCGTCGCCCGTTTCGTGGCCGGTGCCGTGCGGGCTGGCGAGCTGACCCTGGCCGCCGGCGACCCCGGCCAGGCGCTGCAGCTCGCGTCCAGGGCGCTGGAGGCCGAACCGTGGTCGGAGGCCGCGCACCGCCTCGCCATGGCCGCGCACTTGGCCCGCGGCGACCGGGCCGCGGCCCGCCGCGCCATGGACACCTGCCTCAAGCAGCTCGAGGAGCTCGGCGTTCCCCCCACGGAGGACACCGAAATCGTCCTGCGGGCGATCAGCGGATAGCGCGGCTGCGATCAGACGTCACGGGGTGGCCCGCGGCGTCGACGCCGCACAGGCCTCGCCACGGGACGGGTACGCGCCCCGGCTCGATGGCGCCGGCCTCGACGAGGCTGGCGAGCACGGGGCGGGTGGCCTCGCGGCGGGTGGCGACCCGCTCCGGATGGCGGCGGGCCGCACGCCAGGTGGCCATGCCGGGTAGACCGACGACCTCGTACACACCGGCGTGGACCAGGTTCTCGTACATCTCGCGGATGAACAGCGGCGCCACGTACAGCACCAGCGTCCGATCGACCACGCTGGCTCGCTCCCAGACCTCGGGCAGCACCATGCGGGCGAAGGCGAGGTGCCGGGCCTCCTCCTGGCGGTGGTAGCGGTTGACCTCGCGCACGAACGGGTCGGTGCCGGGGTGCTCGGCTGCTCGCTTCTGCAGCAGGTCGGGGATCTCCTCGCCCGCCAGCACCATCGTGTACAGCAGGGCCGGGTGGATGACGATCCGGCCGATCACGAGGTCGGCGACGTGGCGGCCGAACCAGTTGTCGAGCGGGTTGCGGGCCGTGGCGCCGATCTGGTCGAGCATGCGCACGAACAACCGCGAGTGCCGCGTCTCCTCGCCCATCTCGTGCAGCAGATAGGTGATGCGGGGATCGGTGTAGTCGCCGGTCCGGGCGATCTGCAGCGAGAAGCCGGCCATGAGCACCGCCTCGAAGGCGATGCCCCCGTGGGCGATCGCGGCGATGACCTCGCGGCTGAGCGTCACCATCTGGTCGCGGGACAACCCGCCTGGCTCTAGCCCGGCGACGGACAGGAGCAGCTCGTCGGCGATCAGCTGGGCGTCGCCGACGCCGCCGGGCAGATCGCGGTCGGGCTCGACGATGCGGTTGAGCGACGCCGAGCTGAGCTTGTCCACCCGGCGGGCGGTCGTCGTGTCGGACATCGGTCCCCCTCGAGTGTGTTACCAGCAGTAATATTTGTACGCCGGCAACGGTCCCAAGGCAACGTGACGCTCGCCACCCGGCGGGTGCTCACCACGACATCTCGTCGCACCCCTTGTGCGTGTCGGGCTCGACCTGAAGGGTCGCGTGGTCGATGCCGTACGTGTCGCGCAGCAGCTCGCGGGCGCGGTCGAGCACGCCGTGGGCGTCAATGCCGTCGCGCACCATCAGGTGCACCGAGGCCACGTCCATCTCCGAGGTCAGGGTCCAGACGTGCAGGTCATGCACGTCGACCACGCCCTGGATGCCGTGCAGCTCACCCTCGATCGCATCGATGTCGGTGCCTGGCGGTGCCGCCTGCACCAGGATGCGCAGCGCCTGCGCCCCCAGTCGCCAGGCGCGCGGCAGGATGAACAGCCCGATCGCCACGCCGACGGCGGGATCGACCCACTCCCATCCGGTCACCTGCAGCACCACGGCGGCGGCGATCACGCCGAGCGAGCCGAGCAGGTCGGACAGCACCTCGAGATAGGCCCCCTCGACGTTGAGGCTGGCCTTCGATCCCTCGCGCAACAGCGCGAACGCCACCAGGTTCGCGACCAGGCCGAGCACCGCCACGGCGAGCATCGGCGCAGCGAGCACCTCGGGCGGGTCGCTCCACCGCCGGACGGCCTCGATCAGCACGTAGACCGCCACGCCCAACAGCAGCACGGCGTTGGCCAGGGCCGCCAGGATCTCGAGCCGATACAGGCCGAACGTGCGCCCCCGTCGGGCCGACGCCCGGTCAGCCACGTGGATCGCGGCCAGCGCCATGCCCAGCCCCCACACGTCTGTGAGCATGTGCCCGGCGTCGGACAGCAGCGCCAGCGAGCGGGTGGCGAAGCCGGCGACCACCTCGACCACCGTGACCACGCCGAGCACGGCGAGAGCCGCGAGCAGCCGGCCCTTGTAGCGTGACCCCGCTCGCCCCGCCGCGCTGGGCACGTGCGAGTGCCCGGAGACCTGTCCCGAGGTGTGCGCGTGCCCGTGGCCCACGGTGACTGCCTCCGATCCGTGCGAGCGAACGTCGAGTGCTGTCTATCGTCGCACGCGAGACTGTCGACGCCAGGGGGCGACCGGGTGGTGCCCCTAGGAAGGACGGACGGCCATGGACGTCACCGACCTGCACCAGCGCACCGTCGCCGAGTTCGTGTCACGGCTCGACACGGTGGGCGACAAATGGAGCGCACCCACGCCGTGCAGCGACTGGGACGTACGCGCCCTCGTCAACCACATCGCCTACGAAGACCTCTGGACCGTGCCGCTGATGGAGGGCGCCACGATCGCCGAGGTGGGCGACCGGTTCGAGGGTGACCTGCTGGGCGACGACCCGGTGGCGGCCGCCCGGGCCGCAGCCGACGCCGCCACCATCGCCGCCGCCAGCGGCCTGGTCGCCGGACGCACCGTGCACCTCTCGTTCGGCGACACGCCCGCCGAGGAGTACGCCTACCAGCTCGCCGCCGACCACCTCATCCACGGATGGGATTTGGCGGCCGCGACCGGCGGCGACCGGCGCTTCGACCCCGAGCTGGTCGACGCCATAGCCGCCTGGTTCGAGAACCGCGAGGACCTCTTCCGCGGTGCCGGGATCATCGCCGAGCGCCCGGGCGGCGTGGCGTCCGACGACCCGCAGGACGAACTGCTGCTGGCGTTCGGCCGCCGGCCCGACTGGCCGGGCTGACAGGTCAGAGCGAGGCGTAGACGGCGTCGACCCGCCGGAGCGCAGTGGTGAGCAGCTCAACGACAAATCTCGCGGGTTCCTGACGGACGCACCCTCACGCACCGCCCGTAGCTTGGCCGCCGATCCATGAGCGACACGTCGACCCGACAGCCGCGGCCCGGACTCCACACAGCGAGGACATTGGTCGACGTGCTCGCCGGGGTCCTCCTGGCGTCCGCGCTGGCGCTCCTCGCCGGGGCCGACCCTGCCGTCGCCCATGCCACGCTCGTCGGCACCCTGCCGGCTGCGGACGTGGTGATCGACGCGGTGCCCGAGCTGGTGGAGCTGCGTTTCGACGAGGCGGTCGAGGTGGTCGACGACGCCGTGCGTGTGTTCGGACCGGACGGCGACCGGGTCGACCTCGCCGACGTCGAGGTCGACGACGGCGGCGCGACCCTACGGGCTCCGATCGACGGCGACACCGAGGGGACGTACACGGTCGCCTGGCGGGTCACCAGCGAAGACAGCCACGCGCTCTCGGGGTCGTTCGTGTTCCACGTGGGTGCGCGCACGGGCGCGGCCGACATTGGCGACGAGGACAACGCCACGACCGAGGTCGCCGGCGGCGTCGGACGCTGGCTCGGGTTCGCCGGCACGTTCGTCGCCGTGGGCGCCGCGGCCCTGGCGCTCGCCGCCGGCCGCGTCGACGAGCGCGTGCGCCGGCGGGTCCGGCCGTTGGCGGTCAGCGGCGCGGCCGTGGCCGCGGTCGGTGTGCTTCTGGCGCTCGTGGCCATGGTGGCCGAGAGCGCAGGGCGCGGCCTGGTCGACGCGATCGACCTCGTGCCCGACCTCGCGCCGGACACGCGCACCGGGCGCCTGGCGCTGGCCCGCGCCGGCCTCTGCCTGGCCGCGGCTGTGACCGCCGCGCTGGCCGCCGTCTGGCGGCGGTCGGTGCTGCCCACGCTCGTGCTGGGCGCAGCGTCGCTGGCGACGGCCTCTCTGGCCGGTCACGCCTGGACCGCCCCGTCCCGCGGACTGGCCGTCGCCACGGACGTGATCCATCTCGCCGCCGTCGCGCTCTGGATCGGAGGCCTGGTGGCGCTGCTCGTCGCCTTGCCGGTGTCGACCGACCGGTCCCGGCTCGCCGCACGGTTCTCGGCGGGCGCCGTCGCCCTGGTCGTCGTCGTGGCCGCCACCGGCGCCGTCTCGGCTTGGGAGCAGGTCCGCACCTTCGACGGCCTCACGTCGACCACCTACGGGCAACTGCTCCTCGCCAAGGTCGGCGGCTTCCTCGCCCTCGTCGCGGTCGGGTGGGCGAACCGGTCGCGCCTCGTGCCCCTCGCCGGCAGGACGGTGGCCCCGCTGGCTCGGTCGCTGCGCGCCGAGACGGCGGTTGCCGGCGCCGTGCTGGCGTTGACGGCCGCGCTCGTCCACCAGCCACCCGCCCGCGCGACCGCGCCGGGGCCGTTCACCACCACGGTCGCCGCCGAGCCAGGGGCGCTGGGCGAGGACCCGGGCGCCACCGACGGCGCCACGCTCGACGTCACCGTCGACCCGGCGCGGGCCGGCAGCAACGACATCCACCTCTACTTCCTCGACAGCGGCGGCGGTCCCCTGGCGGTCGACGCCGTGGAGGTCTCGGCCACCACCACGGGCGTGCCCGCCCGCAGGTTGCCTGTGACCCCCGTGACCGCCGACCATGTAACCGTCGCCGGGGCATCGCTGCCCTCACCCGGCACCTGGACCGTCGCAGTGACGGCCGTGCGGGCCGGATCGCCCCTGGACTTCACTTTCGAGGTACCGATTACATGACGCACCGCCCCGCACCCGACCCCCGCCGCCGTGGCCGTTCCGCGGCCGCCTGGCTCGCCGCGGTCGCCGCCACGATCGGCGTCGCCGTCGGCCTGATGGCGGGCCCGCTCGGCTCGCCGGCCGGCGCCCATGACGGCAAGGGCATCGTCACGGTCGAGGCCAGCCACCCGGCCGGAGCGGCGGCGGTGCATTACATCGTGCGGGTCACGTGGGAGGACGACGGCCATCCCGCGGCCGACGCCACGGTCACCGCCGCCGCGGTCGGCGGCGACGGCACGACCTTGACGCCCGTCACCCTGGCACCGGCCGACGACGACGGCCGCTACGCGGGCGTGGTCGAGTACCCGGAGGCGGGATCGTGGACGGTGCGCTTCACCTCGATCGACCCGACCGGCACGGCCGAGCGCAGCGAGGAGATCGCCGCCCCGGCGACCACCGGCCCCGACGACGACTCGGACACAGCCGGCGACAGCGACGACGCCGCTGACGCCGACGAGGCGGGCGGATTCGCGCCCGCCGACGACGGCACGGGTTCGAGCGACGAGGCGGCCGCCGGCGATGACGACGACGGCTTGCCCGTGTGGCTGGTCCTCGTGGCGCTGGCCGTCGTGATCGGGGGGGCCGCGACCGCCCTCGGCATCGTGCGGCGCTACCGCACCGAGGCCGAGGCCGAATCGGCCCAGTTCGACGCGCTCGAGGCGAGCCGCACGTCGATGGGCACCGCCTCCCCCGGCGCGGGCGACGGCCCGCAATCCGGAGCGGGCGACGGCCCGCACCCGACGACTCCCGCCGAGCCCGGGCCACCGGCGGCCCAGTGACCGAGGCTGTCTACCTCGTCGGTGCCGCTGTGACCGAACTGCGGTAGACGTGTCCGGCCCGGTCCGAGGGTGTTGGCGTGGCACGCGGGTGCGGGTGCCGCTCCGGGCGGTCACCGTGGCCGCGGTCGTCGTCGCCCTGAGCGTGGGGCATGCCGCGCCGGCCGCCGCCGACCCACCGGTCCCGACCGACTTCCGCTCGACGGTCGACGCCATCGACCCGGCTGCCGACGGAGTGCGCGCGGAAATCGTCGGCGGCGACGCCTTCCTCGAGCTCAGTGTCGACGAGGGCCACGAGGTTGTGGTCGAGGGCTACCAGGGTGAGCCCTACGTCCGGTTCCGCCCTGACGGCACCGTCGAGCGCAACCTGCGGTCACCGGCGACCTACGTCAACGAGTCGCGCGACGGCGCCGTCGACCTTCCTGACGGCGTCGACGCCGAGACGGCCGAGACCGCCGAGCCCGACTGGCAGACCGTGGCCGACGGCGGGACCTACGCCTGGCACGATCACCGCGTCCACTGGATGGGCGGCGAGCGGCCCGAGGGCGCCGAACCGGACGACTGGACGCGCCCGTGGGCCGTCGATGTGGTGGTCGACGGCACCGAGACCAGGATCACCGGCACGCTGGCACTCGCCGAAGGGGTGAGCCCACTTCCGTGGGCCGCGCTGGCGCTGGCTGCCGGGCCCGCGGCGGCACTCGTCGGGCGGCGCCGGCCGGTCTTGACCGCCGCTTCGGCCGCGCTCGTGGCGGGCGCGCTCGCTTTGCCCGTCGGCTGGGCGGAATACGACGCCACGCCCGCGGGCGCGGGGGCGAATCGGCTGCTCGTCGTCGTACCGGTGGTCGGCCTGGTGGCGGCGGCGCTCGGCCTGGGGTTTCGCGCTGCGGTCAGCGGGCATCGACGCACGCCTCGCCGGATGCCGGCCGGAGCGAGCGACCGTGGCCGCGACGGTCGCCACGACGGCGACGCTCGCCGCCGCCGCCGCGGCGGGGGGCTGGTGCGTGCTGCGCCTGGAGGTGCTGTGGCGACCCGTGCTGCCGACCGAGCTGACATACGGCCTCGACCGCGCGGGCACCGCCGTGGCGCTGGGGCTCGCAGTGGCCGCCGCGGGCCTGGTGGTTCGGGGCCGGTCGGCGCACGGCGAGGGCCGGGCCGCCGCCATCGCCGCAGGGGGAGGTCGGCGATGACGGCGGCGGCTGCCGGGTCCTGAAGGGGGAGAATCGGACCCGGCGCTCTTGCGGCCTCAAAAACGGTGAACGCCACCGGCGTCCCGGTTGTTCCGATCATGCGCACAATTTCCGGCATCGGACGGCCGGGCCGACCGCGCCCGGGTCGGGTGCCCGAGCTCGACGCCGCCGGGGCCGGCGGGGCACCCTGAGCGACGGTGCCCGCCCCGTTGCCGCCCGCCGTCGCGTCGCTGCCGGTCACCGGCGCCCTCGACGAGCTGCGCGCGGCCTTGGCCGACGTCGGCCAGGCGGTCCTCCAGGCTGCCCCGGGCGCAGGCAAGACGACGGTCGTCCCGCTGGCGCTGCTCGACGAGCCGTGGCTGGGCAACCGGCGGATCGTGATGCTCGAACCTCGGCGCCTGGCCACCCGGGCTGCGGCCCGTCGCATGGCAGCGCTCCGACGCGAGTCGGTGGGCGACACGGTGGGCTACCGCACGCGTGACGACCGTCGGGTGGGGCCGGCGACGCGCATCGAGGTGGTGACCGAGGGGATCCTCACCCGCCGGTTGCAGGGCGACCCGTCGCTCGACGGCGTGGGCATCGTCATCTTCGACGAGTTCCACGAGCGCAGCCTCCAGGCCGACCTCGGCCTCGCCCTGGCCATCGAGGCCCGCCGTCACCTCCGCCCCGACCTGCGACTGCTGGTCATGTCGGCGACGCTCGACGGCGAGCGGGTCGCCGAGCTGCTGCGCGTCAGCGGCCCCGGCGGTGCCGGCCGTGCCGACGGGGCGAGTCCCCCCGTGCCGATCGCCGAGCCGCCTGCGCCGGTCGTGACCAGCGAGAGCCGGTCATTCCCCGTCGACATCCACTGGGCGCCGCGGCGGCCACACGAGCACCTCGAACCGGCGATGGCTGCCGTGATCCGCCGGGTGCTGCGCGAGAGCGCGGCGGACCAGGCCGGCGGCGATGTGCTGGCCTTCCTGCCCGGCGCCGCGGAGATCGGCCGCACCGCCGAGGAACTCGCAGCGGTGCTCCCGCCGGACGCCGCCGTCGACGTCCACACCCTCTACGGCGCGCTGCCCGCCGGCGAGCAGGACGCCGCACTCGCTCCCGGGCTCCCCGGCCGGCGCAAGGTGGTCCTCGCCACCGACATCGCCGAGACCAGCCTCACCGTCGAGGGCGTTGGCGTGGTCGTGGACGGCGGCCTCGCCCGCCGCCCGGTGTTCGACGCCGGCACCGGGCTCACCCGGCTCGAGACCGTCCCCGCCTCACGCGCCTCGGCCGACCAACGGGCGGGGCGGGCCGGGCGGCTCGGTCCCGGGGTGACGGTGCGCCTGTGGTCGAAGGTGGAGCACGCCGCCCGCCGGCCGTTCAGCGAGCCCGAGATCCGGCAAGCCGACCTCGCCGGCGTCGCCCTCGAACTGGCCGTCTGGGGCACGGATCCCGCCGAGCTCGCCTTCCTCGACCCACCCCCGCCCCGCGCACTCGACGAGGCCCGGGGGCTGCTGACCGAGTTGGGTGCGCTCGCGGTCGACGGGAGCCCGACGGCGGCCGGCCGGGAGATGGTCACGCTGCCGCTGCACCCCCGCCTCGCCCGCATGGCGCTGACCGGGCGCGATCGCGGTCACGCCTGGCTCGCCTGCCTGCTGGCCGCGGTGCTCGAGGACCGGGACGTGCTGCGAGGGCGGCCCGAGGACGTCCCGGCCGACGTCGGGCTGCGCCTGGCGCTCCTCGACGATCCGACCCACCGGCATCCCCTGGCCGACGGCCGGGCGCTCCGGCGGGCCCGGGACCGCGCCCACGACCTGGCCCGGCGGCTGGGCGTGCCGACGAGCGGCAGCGACCCGGCCGAGGCCGGCCCGCTGCTCGCGGTGGCCTACCCCGACCGCGTCGCTCAGGGGCGCGGCGGCGTCGGTCGGTTCGTGCTACGTGCGGGCACCGAGGGCTGGGTGGCGCCGGACGATTCTCTGGCGCGGGAGTCGTTCCTCGCGGTGGCCGAGGTCGACGGCCGGCGCCGCAACGGCCGCATCCGCCTGGCTGCCGCGCTCGGCCTCGACCAGCTCGACGACGTGGCCGGCGACCAGATCGTCGAGCATGCCCGGCTGGTGTGGGATCGCGAGCGCGACGATCTCGTCGCTCGCGTCGAACGCCGGCTCGGGCGGCTCCGGCTCGGTGTCGTCGAGCGCCGTCCGACCCCCGGCCCGGCCACGACGGGGGCGCTCCTCGACCGCGTGCGTGACACCGGGCTCGCCGCCCTGCCCTGGACCGACCGGGCCCGCGCCGTCCAGGCCCGCATCGGGTTCCTGCGTGCGGTCGACGGCGACGCCTGGCCCGACGTGTCGGACCGGGCGCTGCGCCGGGGGCTCGGAGACTGGCTGGCCCCGCTCCTGGGCGCGACCGCGACGGGCGGCGCCGACCTGCGACGGATCGACATGACCCGCGTGCTGCGCGCAATGGTGCCGCCCGAGCTGGCCGGCGTCCTCGACCGCCTGGCCCCGCAGTCCGTGACGTTGCCGAGTGGCCGGCGGGTGGCCCTCGACTACACGAGCGGAGCCTCCCTCGGCGAACCGCCGATCCTCGCGGTTCCCGTGCAGGAGATGTTCGGCGTGACCTCCACGCCCACCGTCGCCGGCGGGCGCGTACCGGTGGTGCTGCACCTGCTGTCGCCCGCTCGCCGGCCGGTCCAGGTGACGAGCGATCTCGCCGGGTTCTGGGCCGGGTCGTGGCACCAGGTCCGCAAGGAGATGGCCGGCCGCTACCCCAAACACCCGTGGCCCGAGGACCCGGGGAACGCCAGAGCTCCAGGGTCTCCCTCCCCCTTCTAATCGACCGTCAGGCGGCTGCCTTCGCCGCCGCCTCGGGGCTGGGCTCGGCGAACGCCAGCAGGTCGCGGCCCGCCGTGGCGGCGACACCGTCGAACCACGCGCCGCCCGGCACCAGGTGCCGCCGGGCGTAGCGCAGCCCGATCAAGCCCTTGTGGGCGGCAAGCTCGCCCCCCTCGCCGGCCTGCTCGAGCAGGAGCGCCGCCGACGTGGTGCGCACCAGCAGGTCGCACAGCCGGCCGGACACGGCCTCGGCGGCGTCGGGCTCGAGGCCACCGAGTGAGTCGACCCGTCGAACCAGCTCGTCGCGACCGGCCTCGACCGCCTCGATGGCGGGTTGCACCCACCCCGGCGCGCCGTCGCGCCCGGTCGCGAGGGCGGCGTCGACCCGGGCGACGATTGCCTCGTGGGCGCCCTCGCGGCGGATGGTGCGGAGCACGTCGAGCACGCAGATGTTCTCGCTGCCCTCCCAGATCGGGTGGCATTGGGCGTCGCGCAGCTGGCGTGTGAGCCCCCAGTCCTCGCAGTAGCCGTTGCCGCCGTGCAGCTCGACGGCGTACGACGCCGCCTCGACGCCGAGCCGGCACAGCCGCACCTTGGCGGCGGGCACCAGGATGCGGCGCAGCCGAGCGCCGTCGGCTTGCACCCCGGCCGAGACGCACTCGAAGCCCAGCGCCACCGCGGCCTCGAGCTCCGCCAGCACGTCGACGAGCTGCTCGCGCACCAGCGGCAGGTCGACGAGAGCTCGGCCCTTGGCCTCGCGGTGGTGCGCCCACGCGGCGGCCTCGGCGAAGCTGCGCCGGGCGATGCCCAGGCCCATGAGCGCCACGCCGAACCGGCTGCCGTTGACCATCTCCATCATGCGGGCCAACCCGCCGGCGTCGCTCGACGAGGGCTCCCGGTCGCCGCCGCCCCGCGCCCGCAGTGCGTACCCCAGCGCTCCATGGAACTCGACCTCGCCGGTCGGCACGCTCTTGGTGCCCAGCTTCTGCTTGAGCCGGCGGATCGAGTAGCGGTTGGGCGACCCGTCGTCGAGCACGCGGGGGACCAGGTAGAGGCCGAGTCCCGCCGGGCCCTCGGGGGCATCCTCGGGCCGGGCGAGCATCACGATGGCGGCGCCGTCGACGTTGGAGCAGAACCACTTCTCGCCGGTGATCTCCACCCGCCCGTCGCCGAGGTCGCGGGCCGTGCAGTGGACGGTTCGGCCGAGGTCGGATCCGCCGTCGCGCTCGGTGAGGAACATCGACCCGTCGACCGCGTGGTCGACGTCGGCGGCCCGCAGGCCGGCGATCAGGTCGTCGCGGACGTCGGGCGGCGCGTAGGCGTCGACGAGGCCGGCGACGCCTGTCGTCATGCCCAGGCTGCACACCATGCCGGTGTCGGCCTCCGCGAGCAGATAGCTGGCGGCGCCGAGCACGACTCCCGGCGTCGGCCGTCCCCGCTCGCGGGCCTGGGGGGCGAAGCCCGACGGGTAGCCCGCCTCCCAGAGCGCGCGCTTGGCATCGAGCATGGCGGGGGGGTGGGCGACCTCGCCGACCTCGTTGGCCCAGCGGTCGTAGCGGACCAGCTCGGGCGGGTGGGCGTCGATGACGTCGGCGGCTCGGGCGACGCGGTCGCCGATCAGGCCGCCGAAGCTGTCGAGGGTGGCGACGGCCCAGTCGAGGTCGTCGGCGGGGCAATCGCGCCGCACCCGGGCCTGCAGGTCGGGGTCGAGCTGGTACCAGTTCTGCCCCACCACCGAGTCGATTGCTGACCAGTCGATCACCCGACCAGCCTGGCACCTGCGCGGCCCCCCGGTCACCCCGGGGTCAACGGGGGCACGCCGCGGAATGTGACGACATACTGACCGGCTATGAGCCACCGACCGGGGTGGCGGCGAGGGGAGACCACATGCGCACGAAGATTGTCGCGACCGTGTTGGCGGCCGTGCTCGCGGCAGGGGCGGCTCCC
>OCZS010000620.1_pt1 | contig 11918 bp, 14 predicted proteins | sample 1539071 | NCBI WGS metagenome assembly OCZS01 (sample SAMEA3113584, study PRJEB22503) | soil metagenome | reverse complement strand
GCGAGCCGCGGGTCCGAGGTCGTGGTGTTGCCCACGGCCGCCGCCTACGAGCACCCCGACCGGGCCGTCGCCGCCGCGTCCCACTGGTTCGAGTCGCTCGGCGCGTCGGTGCGGCCGGTAATGGCCGTCGATCGGACCGGGGCGAGCGACGAGGGCAACGTCGCCGCGGTGCGCGCGGCCCGGTTCGTCTATCTGGCCGACGGCTCGCCGATGCACCTGCGTTCGGTGCTCATGCACAGCCCCCTATGGGATGCCCTCGCGGCGGCGTGGGGCGACGGGGCCGTGCTGGCCGGGTCCGCGGCGGGCGCGATGGTGCTCTGCGACCCGATGGTCGACCCGCGCGGCGGGGCCTACACCGTGGGGCTCGGGCTGGTGAGCCAGCTCGGGCTGGTGCCACGGGCCGACACGTGGTCCGACGACAAGCTGCACCGCACGCTGCAGCTCGCCCCCGCGGGCGTGCCCGTGGCGATGGTCGACGAGCGCACCGCGCTGATCCGGCACGCCGATGGCACGTGGCGGGCCGACGGCGCCGGCAAGGTGACCGTGTGGATGGACGGCCACCAGGCCGACGTCGACGTGCTGCCGGGGTGAGGACGGGCCCGCGCTGGCGGCGCGCCGCTCAGCCCGCCGCGGGCTTGATGTCGACGATGTCGATCTCGAACACGAGCGGCGAGTCGGGCGGGATGGCGCCATCGGGTGAGCCCGCGGCGCCGTAGGCCTTGTCGGACCCCAGCACCAGCCGGCGCCGCTCGCCGATCTTGGCGCCGACGAGGCCCTCGTTCCAGCCGTCGATGACCTGCGCCTGCCCCAACGGGGCCACGTCGAACGTCTGCCCGCCCGACCACGACTCGTCGAACTGGGTGCCGTCGGGCAACACGCCCACGTAGTGCACGGTGACCGTGTCGCCCGCCTTCGCGCCTTCACCCTCACCTTCGATCAGCGTCTCGACGTCGACCGCATTCCCGGGCGTGTCGGCCGGGGCGTCGGCCGGGACGGGCGGCTGACGCGCCAGCACCTCGGCCGCGAGCTCGGGGTTGGCGTACGGCACGGTGGTCGAGGAGTCCGCTGCCGTGGTGGTCGACGAGTCGGCGGCGGTGGTGGTGGATTCGGCCGCCGTCGCGGTGTCGTCGTCGGATGAATCGTCGTCGCGCGTCAGCAGCGAGTAGCCGAAGGCGAGCGCCAGCACGACGGCCGCGGCGATGCCCACCCGGATGCCCGTCCGCTTGGTCTTGTCGCGCTTCGCGGCCGTGTACTGGGCCGTGGTCTTGGCCTCTCTGGCCGTTCTCTGACGCTCTCGTTTCTCGGTGCCCACAAGGGCGGGAGCCTAGCCAGCGCGGGTACCGGAGCGGCATTCGGGCAGGTCGGAGGGCATGACTCCGGCGAGTGCCAACTGCACGGTTCGGAGCGGGACGTGCGACAATCGTGGCGAGGCGGTTCCAGTAGTGACCGCAACCACTCAAGAGAACCACATGAACAACGAAGAAGAAGAGAGCACGCCCACCAGCGTGACCCTCGACGTCGGCCGGCGGCTACGGGCCCTTCGAAAGGCGAGGCACATGTCGCTGGACGACGTCGAACGTCAGTCAGCCGGTCGGTGGAGCGCATCCGCCATCGGCGCCTACGAGCGGGGTTTCCGTACCCTGAGCCTGCCGCGCCTGCACGAGCTCGCCGAGTTCTACGACGTGCCCGTGTCGGTGCTGCTCGGAGAGCAGACGCCAACCCACGAGGGCCCACCCAAGCTCGTGCTCGACCTCGAGGCGCTGAACAGGGCGCCCGATGCCGGACCGGTCCAGCGCTTCGTGCGCTCGATCATCATCGAGCGGGGCGACTACAACGGCCGGGTGCTCACCATTCGCCGCGACGACCTGCGTGCGATCTGTGCGCTGCTGCAGACCGACGTGGCCGATGCGGTGAGCCGGCTCGAGGCGTGGGGAGCTCTCGTCGAGAGCCCCTCCAACCTCGGCTGACGCAGGCCTCAAGCGGGCAAGCCACTCCCAAACGAACCCAAACCCTCGGGGAGGTGTTCGTTCGTCGATCCCGAACGCAGGTAGTTTCACCCCCCGTGTCGTCAGTGCCCCGGCCACTGCTCATCCAGAAGTTCGGCGGTACGTCTGTCGCCGATCCCGAGCGCATCCGCGAGGTCGCCGACCACGTCGCGCGCACCAAGCGGCGCGGCGACGACGTGGTGGTGGTGGTCAGCGCCATGGGCAAGGAGACCGACGAGCTGATCCGCCTGGCCGGTGACGTGTCCGAGGTGGTGCCCGGCCGCGAGATGGACATGCTCATCACCGCCGGCGAGCGCAAGGCCATGGCGCTGTTGTGCATGGCGCTGCACTCGGTCGGCGTACCGGCCGACAGCTTCACGGGCAGCCAGGCCGGGTTCATCACCGACACCAACCACACCAACGCCAAGATCGTCGAGCTGCGGCCCGACCGGCTGCGCAAGGCGATCGAGGCGGGGCGGGTGCCCGTCGTCGGCGGCGCCCAAGGCGTGTCGACCGACCGCGACGTCACCTTCCTGGGCCGAGGCGGCTCCGACACAACCGCCGTCGCCCTGTGCCATGCGCTCGAGGGCGATGCCTGCGAGCTCTACACGGACGTGTCGGGCGTGTTCACGGCCGACCCGCGGGTGGTGCCCGCCGCCCGCCGCATCAAGCAGGTGTCGTTCGACGAGATGCTCGAGATGGCCGCGGGCCTTCACCTGGGAGCCGGGCACGTGGGTCACCGAGGAGAAGCCTTCGATGGAACAGGCGATCGTCTCCGCCGTCACGCACGACGTGAGCGAGGCCAAGGTCACCGTGTCGGGTGTCCCCGACCGGCCCGGCATCGCCGCTCGCCTGTTCCGTGAGCTGGCCGACGTCGACGTCAACGTCGACATGATCGTGCAGAACGTGTCCGACCACGGGGTGACCGACATCTCCTTCACGGTCCCGAAGAGCGACCTCGTCAGCGGCACAACGGTCTGTGAGCGGCTCGCGGCCGAGATCGGCGCCACCGGGGTGTCGTCCGACCTCGACATCGCCCGCGTGAGCATCGTGGGCGCCGGCATGAAGTCCAACCCCGGTGTCGCGGCCACGATGTTCGAGGTGCTGGCCGGCCACGGCATCAACATCGAGATGATCTCCACGTCGGCCATCCGCACGTCGTGCGTGGTGCGTGAGGACCAGATCGAGGACGCCGTCCAGAGCTTGCACACCGCCTTCGGCCTCGACGGCTGAGCCCGGCGGTTTCAGGGCCGACGTAACCCGGTTGGGCGGCCTGACGGAGCGCCCGTACGCTTTCGGGCATGTCCTCGCAGCTACGTGTGGGCGTCGTCGGCGCCACGGGCCAGGTCGGCGGCGTGATGCGCTCGGTGCTGGAGGAGCGCGACTTCCCGGTAGGGGAGATCAGGTACTTCGCCTCCGCCCGGTCGGCCGGGCGCACGCTCCCCTGGCGGGGGCACGACGTCGCAGTGGAAGACGCCGACACCGCCGACTACGCGGGTATCGACATCGCGCTGTTCTCGGCCGGCGCCTCCGCCTCGAGGGAGCTGGCCCCCCGGGTCGCCGCCGCGGGGGCCACGGTCATCGACAACTCGTCGGCCTGGCGGATGGACCCCGAGGTGCCCCTCGTCGTGTCCGAGGTCAACCCCGGCGAGCTCGACGAGATCCCCAAGGGCATCGTCGCCAACCCCAACTGCACGACCATGGCGTTCATGCCGGTGCTGGCGCCGTTGCACCGCGAGGCCGGGCTCCGGCGGCTGGTGGTCAGCACCTACCAGGCCGTGTCGGGTGCAGGCCTCGCTGGGGTCGCCGAGCTCGACGAACAGGTACGCAAGGTGGCCGACGGCGCCGCGGGGCTGGCCTTCGACGGCGGAGCGGTCGACATGCCTCCACCCCATAAGTTCGCGGCGCCGATGGCGTTCAACGTGCTGCCGCTGGCGGGCTCCATCGTCGACGACGGCAGCGGCGAGACCGACGAGGAGCAGAAGCTCCGCAACGAGAGCCGCAAGATCCTCGGCATCCCCGACCTGCCCGTCTCGGTCACATGCGTCCGCGTGCCGGTCTTCACCGGGCACTCGCTGTCGATCAACGCCGGCTTCGAGCGTGACCTGCCGCCGGAGCGGGCGCTCGAGCTGCTCGCGGGCGCCCCCGGCGTTGCCGTCGTCGACGTGCCCACGCCGTTGATGGCCGCGGGCAACGATCCGTCCTATGTGGGACGGCTGCGACGCGATCCCACGATCGAGAACGGCCTGGCGCTGTTCGTGTCCAACGACAACCTGCGCAAGGGCGCGGCGCTCAACGCCGTGCAGATCGCCGAGCTGCTGGTCGCCCGCCGGGCCTGAGACGCCCGGGTCGCGACCCGACCGCCCCGTTCAGGCGCACACGCACGGCGCCGCCCGGCAGCGCGGGCAGCCCGGGGCGTAGCGCGCCACGGCGTCGTCGAGGCGCAGGCCGAGCTGGTTGGCCAACGACGCCAGCCAGGCGAGCACGTCGCCGAGCTCGTGGAGCTGGTCGCTGCGGTCACCCTTGCGGACCGCCTGGGCGAGCTCCCCCAGCTCCTCGGTCAGCCAGGCGACAGTGGCGGGCACCCCCCGCGCCCGGTCGCGGCCGCCGTAGGTGTCGTCCATCAGCTGCTGGAAGGCCGCGAGGTCCATGGTCGGCAGGCTACGGCGAGCTCGCGGCCCCGCCCGTCCTCAGGACCGCGCCGGCGTCGGCGCGGTCGTGGCAAGCCAGTCGAAGGCGATCCACTGGTCGTCGCGGCGCACGCTGCGCCAGCCATGGGGCCGCTCCGCGCCGTACCGGATCGTGACCGAGAGCCGGTCGACCCCGGGGCGGCGGTCCGAGATCCAGCGGTCGACCACGTGGGCGAGCGCCCGTTCGGCGCCCCGGCCGCCGTAGGCCTCGACGCGCGCGCCCGTCGTCGAGGCGACGAGGAGCGCCAGGCTGCCGTCGACGGTGTCGACCACGCCGAGCGCCTGGGCGCCGTCGCGGGACGAGCGGGGCCGGACGCACTCGACCAGGCGCTCCTCCGGCAATGCCAACGCCGCGTAGGCGACGAGGGACCAGGGGTTGGACCGGCCGACGCACTCGACCAGGCGCTCCTCCGGCAATGCCAACGCCGCGTAGGCGACGAGCGACCAGGGGTTGGACAGGCCCAGGTCGACGTTGCACGTGCGACCGAACCCCAGCGCCGTGATCAGCAGACGCCGGCGGTCGTCGTGGTCGAGCCCGGCCAGGGCGGGACCGGTCAGCTCGACCAGCGGGCCGTCGTCGGCCGGCTCAGCGGTCGCCTCGCCGGCCACGAGCCGCGTCGCTACGGGGGACCGCTCGCCACCGCTGCGCAGGGCCATGAAGCCGCCGGGTGTCACCGCGTCCATGTCGAACCCGTGGCGCACCTTGCGGAGCGCCAGCACCGCTTGGACGCTGAAGACGACCGGGGACAGCCGCAGCGGGACGACGAGCCGCCCGCCGGGCCGCAGCTGGTCGAACCAGGCGCGGGGTGCGGTCTCGGTGCTGGCGGTGGCCACGATGACGTCGAACGGCGCCGACTCGGGCCAGCCCAAGCGCCCATCCCCGACCACGACGCGGGCATCGGCGCCCACGGCGTGGAGGCCATCGCGGGCCGCAGCCGCGACGTCGCGGTCGAGCTCGACCGACGTGACCTGCCCGGCGTCGCCAGCGAGCCGCGCCAGCAGGGCGGCGTTGTACCCCGTGCCCGCTCCGATCTCCAGGACACGCTGGCCCGGCGCGACCCCGGCCATCTCGAGCATCTCGGCCATGATCGCCGGCTGCGACGACGACGAGAGCGGCGCGCCGGTGCCGGCGTCGCGCCGGGTCACGATCGCCTCGTCGCGGTACACGACGGCGACGCCGTGCCGTTGGGCGTGGGCGGTCAGGAACAGCTCGCGGGGCACCGCGGCAAAGGCGGCGGCGATCCGGTCGTCGGACAGCTGGCCCCGCCGGCGCAGGAGGTCGACGAGCCGGTGGCGCAGTCCGGCGCTGCTGTGGTCGTCGTCGTCCAGGCCGCCTGGGTCGTCCGGGTCCACAGTGGGATCGTAGGCGTCGACTTCGACGTGCCGGCCCGGAGTCGACGCGGGGCTCGCGGGCAGGATCGCCGCACGGCGCGTTGTACCGTCCCGCGGTGCCGCTCACGCTCGCGTCGTGGAACCTGAAGGGCAGCAAGGGCGTCGACACAGCGGGGGTCGTCGACCACATCACGGCGGCCGCGGCCGACGTGGTGGTGCTCCAAGAGGTGCAGTGCAGGCAGGCCCGAAGGATCTCCCGGTTGCTCGGGGCCCGTAGCTGGCGTTGGGGCTTCAAGCACTGGCCGATCCGCACGTGGCCGGAGGGCATGGCGGTGATCGGTGTGACCCGGCCGGCGCGGGTGCGCACCCGCGCGATCTCGCGTCGGTGGGCCCCGTGGAGCTGGCGGGGCCGGCGCGGGTGTGCACCCGCGCCATCTCGCGCCGGTGGGCCCCGTGGAGCTCGCAGCGGCGCATCGTGCAGATCGGGTCCGTCGAGCTCGATCCGGGCCGGGCCGTCACGCTGGTCAACGTGCACCTGAGCCCGCACCCTCACGGGACGGCCATACGCGAGGTCGAGGCTGCTCTGGTCCTCCGGCTCGTCGCGGAGCAGGGGCGACCCGCGGTGGTCGCCGGCGACTTCAACGACCGGCCCGGCGCCGCCATCCACGGCCGGTTCGCCGCCGGCGGCCTGCGCGACGCCTGGGACGACGTCCATGCGGTCGACGCGGCGGTCGACTCGGCGGTCGACGCGGCCGTCGACGGTGCGCCGTCGTCGCCCGAGGCCGGTGGGTGGAGACCGGCGGACGTCGGTGCCACCAACTGGCGGGGCTGGGCGCGGGGAACGCCGCGCGCTCCGTCGCAGCGGCTCGACTACGTGCTGCTGTCGGCAGACCTGAAGCCGCTGTCGGTGAGCGTGCCCCGCTACGGCCAGCCCGGCTTCGAGCGGTTTGCGACGCTGTCCGACCACCTGCCTGTGACGGCGACCGTGGCCGCCCGCGGGTGAAGCGTCGCCAGGGCGCGGTGACCGGCGGCTACCGCACGCCCGCGCCGACCGGCACGGGCTTGAGCTTCGGATGGTGCGCAGGTGCGCGCGCGGGCTCGGGTGCGACCAGCTCCGAGCCGGCCGGCTCGATGGGCCCGTCCATCAGCCGGCAGGGGTGGCGCCGGTGCTGGCGGACGAGCACCGCGTCGACGCCCAGCAGGAAGAACGTGCCCACGACCAGGCTGGCCGTGACGTCGGTGAACCAATGGACGCCCAGGTAGACGCGGCTCGCCGAGATTCCCGCAACCAGGACGGCCGACACGCCCACCGAGGTCCACCAGATCGCACGGCGACGCGTGTAGAGCGAGACGACGAGCGGCAGCAGTCCCCACAAGGCGATCGCCGCCAGGGGATGACCGCTCGGGAACGATGGACCGTTGCCCTCGACGAGCCGGTCGAAGTCGGGGCGCTCACGGCTGACCAGCGCCTTGACGGTGAACTCGATGACCGGCCGGGAGAAGGTGGCGATGAGCAGTGCGGTCGAGACCGCCCGGCAGCGCCGCCACGTGAGCAGGGTCGCCACTGATCCGAGCGTGAGCACGACCACCGTCGATCCCAACCGTGACATCGTGAGGAACACGTCGTCGAACAGCGTCGTGCGGCTCGACTCAACGCCCTTTTGGATGGGCTCGTCCCACGTCAACAGCAGCTGCCCGCCCTTGAGTGCAGCGGCAGTGGCCAGGGCGACGAGCAGCGCGCCGAGCGCGATCAGCAGGCGGCGACGCGGCAGCAACACCGATGACGGCGTGAGCGGCGGCGCGGTGTGCACGTGTCCAGCGCAACGCGCAGACGACGTGGGAGCGGCGGCAGGAGTTGTTTTCATCAGCGGCGGCGGGTGGGTTGGCCCGGAGTATTCACCTAACGCGGGCAACCCGGTGTCACAGGTCACATTGAACCAGGTCGGCGGCGGGCGAAGAAATTTCGCGTGAACAAGCTGAACGGGATGGGAAGACTGTCCACGTCACGGCGGTTGGGACAGTTCAGAAACCCTTCGATGCCGACCCCTTGCGGCGAGGAGGACTCATGCGCTCGACGACGCCTACCGACGGCGCCTTTCCTGCGCCCATCCTGGCTCTCGACGACATACCAGCCGCGATCCCTCATTCGCCGGCGCCAAGGCGGCGACGCTGGCGACAGCCCGCGCTGCCGGTCTCCCGGTCCTCGACGGCTTCGTGATCCCGGTCGACGTGGCCGCTCAGGTGGCGGGGGCGGGGAACGGCGAGGCGCTGTCCGAGGCAGTGAGCCACGTGGCCTCGGTCGAGACGATCGAGCCCGAGCGGGTGACGCCGGACTGACGTCGGGCTGCCGACGCTCGGCGGCCGAAGGATCAGCGCTGGCCGGCGGCCCGTCGACGGTCCCGCTCGGCCTGCGGGAGCGAGCAGGCCGCGGTCCCGCCGGGCACGCGGTGGCGGTTGCGGGCGATCAGCCGGTACACCGGCCAGGCGACCCAGCTGAGGGGCGGCATGGCGAGCACCCATCCGAGCGGCCGCCAGAGCGACCCGGCATCGACAAGCAGACGGGCGATCGCCTCGGGACCGGCAACGGTTCGCTCACCGGGGGCGATCCACAGGACAGCCGCCTCGCCATCGCCCTGGGTGACGCCGAGGGCGTCGAGGTCGGAGAACTGCCAGGGCGTGACCTCCGCGGACGTGGGGATGCGCTTTTCGATGAACCGCGCGCACGTCGTGCAGAAGGCGCAGTCGCCGTCGTAGACGAAGACGGGTCGCCGCGCCGCGGCGCCGTCGCCGGCGTTGGCGCTCACCGGGCGGCCCGCGGTTCGGGTCGGCTCGTTGCGTCCGGACGTCATGCCTTCAGTGTGCCCGGCGGCGCCGGAGGCCAGTGCGCCGAGCTCAGGCGCGGCCGGTGTCGATGACGCAGAAGCGGTTGCCGTCGGGGTCGGCGAGAACGACGAAGTCGGGATCGTCCGGGTAGAGGTCCCAGCCGACGCGTACCGCACCGAGCGAGACCAGGCGTTCCACTTCCGCGGCCTGGTCGGCGGCGTCGCCGGCGTAGAGGTCGAGGTGGGCGCGCGGGTGCTCCTGCACGGGCGTCTCGCTGAGCTGCAGCGCCAGGTGGGTGCCGGGACCGCTGGCCGGGACCATGACCGCCCAGTCCTCCTCTACCTCGTCGCGCGCCACGTAGCCGAGAGCGCGGGACCAGAACTCGGCCGCCCGCCCGACGTCGTCGACACCCAGTACGACGGTCCCGATCCTCAGCATGCGGCGATTGTGGCCGCCCGCCTGGCGCAACGACTACTTGTCGTGCCATGTGAGAGGGGCCGGGCTTCGTCCGGCCCCCCGGCTTTCGCGCTCGCCGCTACTACGAGACGATTGCTGCGGCCGGCGCTCGTGGTGCGAGGCGCGGGCGGAGGTGCGCTCATAGCGAGCGCTCCTGTTCGTCATGCGCCGGCCGTTGGGAGTCGAGGCGCCCATCCGCCTACTGCCCGAGGGCCCCGGCGTCGTGTGGGGCCTCGCCAGCGCCTGTATCCGCATTGGCCTTGATGCGTACGCAGCAGTATCCCAGTTCGGGGGCGAGACGGGCGTCGAGCATGTCGGCGCCACCGGCGCCGTCGATGATCCCGGAGACCAGCTCGAGGTTCATGCCGCAGACGAGGTCGCGGTGCTGTTCGGCGAGGGCGTGGAATGGGCAGTTGGTGAGGATGATCTCACCGCTGCGCAGGTGAGGTTCGTAACCGTGGCGCTCGAGGACGTCGACGAGCGCTGCTCGGAGCTTCGCACGACCGGCGCGCTGACCACCCGCGACGTGAGCAGCATCACCGATGCTCCGCCCCATCTCGGTGGCCACTCGGCGCAGCACCCGGTCGACCGGTAGCCCTTCGTCGGACGACCGCTCGACGGCGTCGGCAAGCAGACCTCCCGCGAGGTCGTAACGACGCTCGGGGAGTGACACGCCCATCTCCTTGTCGGAGCGGCCGTAGACCTTGGCCGTCCGGCCCGCGCCCGGTCCCGACCGGCCGGTGAGCCGCTCGAAGCGCACGTCCGCGAGCCCGGCGTCGACCAGCTTGTCGAGGTGAAAAGCCGCGACCGACCGGGCCAGGCCGAGTGCCTTGGCGGTGTCGTCCCGACTCAGCTCACGCCGTTCGCCAAGCAGCCGGTAGACGGACCGCGTTACCGGATGATCAAGGGCCGCAACCCCGTGGACTCGATCGTCGAACGACGCCTCGCTCATGGCTTCAGTCTAAGACAGAATCAACTTGACGAAACAAACCGACCCTTCTATCGTCAAGTCCACAGTGATTTAGAAGGAGGTTTGCCTCATGGCCCTGATCGACGTCCCCCGCCTGGCCCCAGTTGCAAGTGCCCGCAGCAAACTGTCCAACCCGGCCTACCAGGCCTTTAGTCTGTTGCGCGCCGGCTTCACCGTCGCCCCGATCCTGTTCGGGCTCGACAAATTCGCCGACTGGCTCGTCGACTGGCGCATCTACCTCGCCCCCGAGCTGAACGACCTGATCCCCGGCAATGCCCATCAAGCCATGCTCGCCGTGGGGGTCATCGAGATCCTCGCCGGTGTCGTCGTCGCGCTTCGACCGAAGTTCGGCGGATACCTCGTCGCCGCTTGGCTCGGCGGGATCATCGTCAACCTCCTGTTGCAGGCCGATTTCTACGACATCGCCCTGCGCGACTTCGGCCTGCTGATCGGCGCGCTAGCGCTGGCCCGGCTCGCCCCCGCATTCGACCGTCAACCGCCAGCGGCCTGAATCACCGACGGAGAGTCAGCTGAGATGACCCGACCAATACTCGCCGTCATCGGCGCCGGCCTGGCGGGCGCCAAGGCCGTCGAAGGCGCCCGCGACGCCGGATACGACGGCCGCATCGTCCTCATCGGCGACGAAGCCGGCACGCCCTACGAGCGACCGCCGCTGTCCAAGGCGGTGCTGCGCGGAGAGGCCGAACCCGACTCGACCCGAGTGCATCCGGACGGCTTCTACGGTGACCACGACATCGAGCTCATCACCGACCATTTGGCCGCGATCGACGCCATCACGCGCCGGGTCCAACTCGCCGGCGGTGGCACGCTGTCGTTCGATAGCGCCATCCTGGCGACCGGCGCCGCGCCCCGCCGGCTGACCGTGCCCGGCGCCGAGCTCGACGGGGTCCGCTACCTCCGCAGCGTCGACGACGCCGTTCGGCTCCGCGACTCCATCCGCGCCTCCAGTCGGGTGGCGGTGATCGGCGCCGGCTGGATCGGCTCCGAGGTCACGGCGTCGGCCCGGCAGATGGGCGCAGACGTCGTGCTCATCGCGCCGGCGCCCGTCCCCCTGCAACGCGTGCTCGGCGACCAGGTCGGCGACGTGTTCCGCAGGCTCCACGCCGACAACGGCGTGCACCTCCGGCTGGGGCTCGGCGTACGGGAGCTGCGCGGTGCCGGTGCGGTCGACGAGGTCGTCCTTGCCGACGGGACCACCGAGGCCGCAGACCTCGTGGTCGTCGGGATCGGTGTGACGCCGCGGACCGATGTCGCGGCTGAGGCCGGTCTGGGCATCGACGACGGCATCGTCGTCGACGAGTACCTGGAGTCCGACGTCGCCGGTGTCTACGCCGCGGGTGACGTCGCCAACGCCTGGCATCCGCACTACCGCCGCCACGTGCGCGTCGAGCACTGGGCCAACGCTCTCAACCAAGGGACCGCGGCCGGCCGGAACGTGGCCGGCCAGCGCGCGGTGTATGACCGGCTGCCGTACTTCTTCTCCGACCACTACGACCTGGGCCTGGAGTACGTCGGCCTCGGCGCTCCGAGTGACGCCCTTGTCGTTCGTGGCGACCTGGATACGCGCGAGTTCGTCGCCTTCTGGCATCGCGATGGCGTGGTCACGGCCGCGATGAACGTGAACGTGTGGGACGTCGTGGA
>OCZS010000619.1_pt1 | contig 11932 bp, 8 predicted proteins | sample 1539071 | NCBI WGS metagenome assembly OCZS01 (sample SAMEA3113584, study PRJEB22503) | soil metagenome | reverse complement strand
GCCGCGTGGTCGCCGTGCCCCCCGTGCTGGTCGTGGTGCTCCATCAGAACAGCGATCTCCAGGTGAACTGGGGGTCGTAGCCGAGCAGGTGGCGGGCCTTGCCGATGCCGAGCAGGGTGCCGTGCTCGGCCAGGTCGCCCTTGACGGGTACGCCGGGGAAGACCTCGGCCATGAGGTCGCGGCTGGGACGGCGCATGACGGTGTCGGCGGCGGCGATGATGAACGCCTCGGCCCCGGCGACGTCGGCCTCCAGGGCACACCGCACGGCCTGGGCGACGTGGGAGCTGTCGACGTAGCCCCACAGGTTCCACTTGCGCAGCCGCGGGTCGTCCCAGAAGGACGGGAACCGCTGGTAGTCGTCCCGCTCCATGATGTTGGAGAAGCGCAGGCCCAGGAACGGGATCCCGGTCCAGCGGGAGAACTGGCGGGCCATCTCCTCGCCAAGGACCTTGGACAGGGCGTAGGAGGTCTCGGGCCGGAGCTCGGCCTGCTCGTCGATGGGCGCGTAGTCGGGCGGGCGGTCGAAGGGGAGGCCGAGGGTGGTCTCGCTGGACGCCCAGACGACCCGCTCCAGCCCGAGGCGGGCCGCGGCCGCGAACACCGTGTGGGTGCTGGTGACGTTGGCCCGGAACACGGTGTCGGGGGTGGCGTGGACCGGTGAGGGGATGGCGGCCAGGTGGACCACGGCCTGGATCCCGGGGAGGACCTCGGCTCCGCTGAGGGCCTCCAGGGTCTGGCCGAAGTCGGTCAGGTCGGCGGGCAGGAACGGCGCCGGGGAGTCGGCGGTGCTCGACTCGGCCGACGGCACCCGGTCGACGTTCAGCACCTGGTGCCCGTGCTCGAGCAGGTCGCGGACGACGGCCCGCCCCGCCTTCCCGCTCCCCCCGGTGACGGCGATCCTGGCCATGGCCACTCCTCTCCGCATGAACCGTACGTCCTTCTGCGTAGAACATACGATGACGGAACTCGCCGAGCTTCCCATACTGGCCTTCAGCCTGGACGCAATGGTTCTTGGGAGGGGCATCGTGCGGGTTCGAGCTGGTCTGACGGCGCTGGCCACCGTGGTCGTGGTGGCCGCGGTCGGCTGCACGTCCGGAAACGACGGGGGCGCGGCCTCGCAGGCGGCGGCCACGTCCACCACCGTCCATCACACCACCACCCCGGCCGCGCTGGGGCCGGACGCCACCCCCCGGGAGGTGCGGGCCCGGTTCGAGCAGCTGCTCGGCCAGCACGCCCTGCTGGCGGTGCGGCAGGCCCGCAGCGAGGTGGCCATGGCCCCCGACCTCAAGAAGGTGGTCGACGCGTCGCTGGCGGCCAACGCCGGCGCCCTCCGGCAGCTGGTCACCGTGACCTACGACGGCGCCCAGGCGGCCGAGTTCGAGCAGCTCTGGAAGGGCTACACCGACGAGCTGGCCGCCTACGCCCAGGCCTCGGCCACCGGCAACGCCACCGGGGTGCAGGAGGCGCGGGCGGCCCTGCTGGCCCACTGCGAGGACTGGGGCGCCTTCCTGGACGACGCCAGCGCCGGCCGGGTCGAGGCGGCCAAGGCGACCAAGAACGCCCAGGCCAGGGTGGAGCAGCTCATGCAGCAGGTCGACGCCTACGCCGACCGGGACTACGCCCAGGCCTACAAGCTGGAGCGCCAGGCCTACCAGGGCACCTACGGCGCCGGGACGACCCTGGCCAAGGCCAGCCTGACCACCAAGGAGGCGGCCGACCTGGACAAGGCGCCGGAGAACCTCCGGTCGGCCTTCTCCATGCTGCTGGGCGAGCACATGGAGCTGATCGTCGACGCCCAGCGGGCCACCTTCGCCGGGTCGCCCGAGTTCGACGCCGCGGCCGCCCAGGTCAACGCCAACACCGCCACCCTGACCAAGGCGATGAGCGGGATCGTGGGCCCGGAGAAGGCGGCCGAGTTCCAGGCCGCCTGGGCCAACCACGTCGAGGGGCTGATGGCCTACACGGCGGCCGTCGCGGGCAAGGACGAGGCCGGCAAGACGGTGGCCAAGGAGAACCTGGACGGGTTCGCCGAGCGCCTCGCCCTCTACTTCAGCGACGTCGTCCGCAACGTGCTCGCCACCGACCCGCTGACCGACGCCATCACCGCCCACGACGCCCACCTGATCAACCAGGCCGACGCCTACGCCGCCAAGGACTATGCCAAGGCCCAGCAGGTCCAGGACGAGGGCTACACCCAGATGGTCGGGGTGGCCAACGTCCTGGTCGACGCCATCGAGAAGGTCATGGCGGCCGACCTGCCGGCCGGCGGGTCCAAGACCGGCGGCGGCGGAACGGCCCACGTCCACCCATGAGATGACCAGGAGCAGGGCCCGGCTGGCGGCCACCGCGATCGCGGTGGCCGTGGCCCTGCTCGTGCCCGCCGCCCTGCTGGCCGGCCGCGGCGGCCCGCGGGCCGAGTACGCCGGAGTCTCCGGCACCATCGGCCCCCAGGACCAGGGCCAGGGCCGGCCGGCCGACGGGCTGCATGCGGCCCGGGACTTCCGCTCGATCCGCGGCTACCGCTCCACCCCCGTCCCGGTGCGGCTGGAGATCCCGGCGATCGGGGTGGCCACCGGGCTGCAGCGGCTCGGCCGGGCCGGGGACGGCACCGTCGAGGTGCCGCACGGCCCGGACCAGTGGGAGGTGGCCGGCTGGTACGAGGACGGCACCCGGCCCGGCGACCTCGGGTCGGCGGTGATCCTGGGCCACGTCGACTCCAAGGCCGGCCCGGCGGTGTTCTACCGGCTGCGCGAGCTGCGCCCCGGCGACCGGGTCGAGGTCGTCCGGGCCGGGGGCTCGCGGGTCGCCTTCACCGTCGAGCGGGTGGCGCGGTACGACAAGCGGCGCTTCCCCACCGCCGAGGTCTACTACCCGACCCTGGAGCCGATGCTGCGCCTGGTTACCTGCGGCGGCGCCTTCGACCCGGTCAGCGGCCACTACACCGACAACGTGATCGTGTTCGCCACCCTCAGCGGCTGACCCCGCGGCCAGGCCGTATGATCGGCCGATGCGAGCCGACCAGGAGGACGAGGCCGGGGACCGGGCCTCGGGCGGCGTGTGGTACCGGCCGATGGTGGCCCGGACGACCGACGAGGGCCACCGCAGCGCCACCGTGCTGGAGCTGTTCTTCGACCTGTGCTTCGTGGTCGCCGTGGCCCAGGCCGCCTCGGCCCTCCACCACGAGGTGGCCGAGGACCACGTCGGTGACGGCTTGGTCGGCTACGCCACGGTGTTCTTCGCCATCTGGTGGGCGTGGATGAACTTCACCTGGTTCGCCTCGGCCTATGACACCGACGACGTCGCCTACCGGCTGACCACCCTGGTCCAGATCGCCGGGGCCCTGATCCTGGCCGCCGGCGTGCCCGACGCCATGGACGGCAGCGACTTCACCGTGATCACCGTCGGGTACGTGGTCATGCGCCTGGCCATGGTCACCCAGTGGCTGCGGGCGGCCGCCGCCGACCCGCCCCACCGGCGCAGCTCGCTGCGGTTCGCCACCGGCATCGTGGTCGTGCAGCTCGGCTGGGTGCTGCGCCTGGCCCTCCCCGATGAGCTTGGCATGGCCAGCTTCCTGGCCCTGGTCGCGGCCGAGCTGGCCGTCCCCATCTGGGCCGAGCGGGCCGCCCCGACCACCTGGCACCCCCGCCACATCGCCGAGCGCTACGGCCTGTTCACCCTGATCGTCCTCGGCGAGTGCGTGCTCGCCTCGACCCTGGCCATCCAGACGGCCCTTGACGAGGACGCCGCCCTGGCCGACCTGGCCACCACGGCGGCGGGCGGGCTGCTGACCGTGTTCGGGATGTGGTGGCTGTACTTCGCCAAGGAGGCCCACGAGCTGCTGACCTCGCTGCGGGCCGGGATCGTCTGGGGCTACGGGCACTACCTGGTGTTCGCCTCGGCCGCGGCCGTCGGGGCCGGCCTGGCCGTCAACGTCGACTACCTCACCGACCACGCGGCCATCGGGGCCCGCGCCTCGGCTGCCGCCTTCACCATCCCGGTGGCCCTGTTCCTGCTGGCCGTCTGGGCCCTCCAGGTCCGGCCCCACCACCTGGGCCGCTGGCACAGCGCCGTGACCCCGGCCACCGCCGTCCTGGTCCTGGCCTCGACCCTGGCCCCCGAGCCCGTCCTGGTCACCGGCATCCTGGTCGCGGTCATGATCGCCGTCTCCCTGGTCACCCTCCACCGCCCGGGCGCCGTCCCGGCCCCCTAGCTCAGCTCAGCTCGGGACCGACCAGGTGCCGTCGCCGGCGATCAGCTGGTCGGCCTCCTCGGGGCCCCAGGTGCCCGGGTCGTACTCGTAGAGCGGGGTGGCGTCGTCGCCGACCACCGGGTCGACCACCCGCCACTCGGCCTCGACGGCGTCCTGGCGGGCGAACAGGTCGGTGTCGCCGCGCATGGCGTCGCCGAGCAGCCGCTCGTAGGGTGACCGGCCGCCGACGGCGAAGTTGGCCGCCTCGAGCTCCACGTCCTCGCCGATCAGCTGGTCGCCCGGGACCTTGACCCGCATCCCGAGCTCGATGCGGACGTCGGGGCCGAGGTGGAGGCGCAGGTGGTTGGAGCGGGCCGGGATCAGCTCGCCGAACAGCTCCAGCGGCGGGCGCCGGAACTCGACCAGGACCTCGGTGTCGGTCACCGGCAGGCGCTTGCCGGCGCGGATGTAGAACGGCACCCCCGCCCAGCGCCAGGTGTCGATGGCCAGGCGGGCGGCCACGTAGGTCTCGACCGCCGAGTCGGCGGCCACCCCCGGCTCGTCCCGGTAGCCGCGGAACTGACCGCGGACCACGCTGGAGCGGTCCAGCGGCCGGATGGCCTCGATGAGCCGGGAGCGCTCCTGGCGGGTGGCGTCGGGGGTGTGGACCGCCGGGGCGTCCATGGCCAGCAGGGCGAGCACCTGGAGGAGGTGGTTCTGGAGGACGTCGCGGATCGCGCCCGCCTCCTCGTAGAAGGCGCCCCGGCCCTTGACGCCGAAGTCCTCGGCCATGGTGATCTGCATCTGGCGGACGTAGCGGGCGTTCCAGATCGGCTCCAGCAGGGCGTTGGCGAAGCGCAGGTAGAGGATGTTCTGGATCGGCTCCTTGCCCAGGAAGTGGTCCATCCGGAAGATGCGGTCCTCGGGCAGGTGGCGGTGCAGGATCTGGTTCAGCTCCCGGGCCGAGGCCAGGTCGCGGCCGAACGGCTTCTCCACGATCACCCGGGCCGCGTCGAGGCAGCCGGCGGCGGCCAGGCCCTCGGTCACGGTGGCGAACATGCTCGGCGGGATGGCCAGGTAGTGCAGCGGCCGGCGGGCGTCGCCCAGCTCCTTGCGGAGCCGCCGGAAGGTGCTGGCCTCCTTGTAGTCGCCGTCGATGTAGCGCAGCAGCTCCGACAGCCTGGCGAACGCCTCCTCGTCGACCTTGCCCTTGCCCCCGGCGTCGTGCTCGACGCTCTCGCGGGCCCGCCGGCGCAGCTGGGCCAGATCCCAGCCCGACCTGGCCACCCCGATGACCGGGACGTCGAGGCGGTTGCGCTGGACCAGCCCCAGGAGGGCGGGGAAGACCTCCTTGTAGGCGAGGTCGCCGGTTGCGCCGAAGAACACGATGGCGTCGGAACGCTGGCTGTCGATCGGGCCGCTCCTTGGGTCGGGTGTCCGCAGGCGAGACAATGATCGTATGACGAGCGGCGTCGCGGGTCGCGCGACCCCGAGATGGTGGGCCGTGGCCGCCCTGGCCGGCCTGGCCCTGCTGGCCGCCGGGCTGCTCCAGGTGATCGTCGGCAGCCGCGGCCAGGTCTTCTGGCAGCTGGTCGGGACCGCCCTGAGCGTGGCCGTGGTCGCCGCCACCGCCTGGTGGGCCTTCACCACCCGCCGGGTCTGGAAACGCTGGCTCAACATCGTCATCGCCGCCCTGGCCGCGGCCAACATCGTCCTCGGCTTCCTCGAGTTCGGCCTCCGCCAGGCCACCGGCGCCCTCGCCATCGTCACCGGCGCCCTCCTCTACGCCACCGCCACCCCCCGCGCCCTGTGGACAACCCAGCGCACCCCGATTCCGGGTCGGCTACGCTCCCCCACCGGGGGACCCGACAGCGGCGGGTCGGGTTCCGGCGCGCCCACCAGTCCCACCTCGCCGTGGTTGCTGGTGAACCCGCGGTCGGGGGATGGGAAGGCGGGGCGGGTGGGGCTGGTGGAGGCGGCCCGGGGGCTGGGGTTCTCGGTGCACGTGCTGGAGGCGGGGGACGACCCGGGGGCGCTGGCCCGGGCGGCGGTGGCGGGCGGGGCGGACGCGGTCGGGGTGGCCGGCGGGGACGGGTCGATGGGGCTGGTGGCGGCGGTGGCGGTGGAGGCCGGGGTGCCGTTCGTGTGCGTGCCCTCGGGGACCCGGAACCACTTCGCCGGGGACCTGGGGCTGGACCGGGGGGACCCGCTGGCCGCGCTGGCGGCCGTCGCCGGCCCCGAGCGGCGGGTCGACGTGGCCATGGTCGGGGACCGGATGTTCGTCAACAACGTGTCCCTCGGCGCCTACGCCGACCTGGTCGCCGACCCCCGCTACCGGGCGGGGAAGCTGGCCACCGCCCACGCCGTCCTGCCGGCGTCGCTACGTGGCGAGCGGGAGCTGCTCCGGGTCGACCTGCGGGACGCCGACGGCCGCGAGCACCCCGACGTGCTGGTGCTGCTGGTGGCCTGCAACCCCTATGCGCTGAACGGCGTCAGGGAGCGGATGGACGGCGGCCTGCTCCAGGTGTCGGCCCTGCGGGCCCGGACCGGGGCCGCCCTCGCCGGCCTGGCCACCAGGGCCCTGGCCAGGGGCGGCCGCGTCCCCGCCGGGACCGGCTGGGCCCAGTGGACCACCACCGTCCTGCGGGTCGAGGCCCCGCTCCCCCGCCTCGCGGCCGGGATCGACGGCGAGGCCGCCACCCTGGCCGCCCCGCTCGAGTTCCGGGTCCTCCCCGGGGCCCTGCGGGTCCTGGTCCCCCCGGCCCTGGCCTCCCGCACCCTCCGGCCCCGGCTCCATCGCTGGTCGACCCTGCGCGGCCTCCTGCGGGTGGCCGCCGGGTCGGGCGGCGACCGCTGACCGGCAGGCCGGTCAGGCCCCGGGGGCGACCACCTCGGACAGGATCGAGGCGACGGCGCGGTCGGTGTAGCCGGCCGCCGGCCAGGCACGGTCGCCGACCAGGTGGGCGAAGGTGGCCGGCTGGGCGCGGGCCCAGACCCAGTCGGTGGCCTCCGGGACGGTCCAGCCGCCGGCCAGGCGGCCGTCGCGCTCGACCCGGTCGACGGCGGCCGCGAACATCGCCCGCAGGTCGTCCATGCGGTCGCGCCAGGCCAGGCCGCCCTCGTCGCCGTTGATGGCCGCCGCCTCCAGCGCCCTGGCCACGGGCAGGATCTCGGGGAGGTAGGCGAACCAGAGCCGCAGCAGCCGCTCCAGCGCCGCCACCGGCGGCAGCGACCCGGCCTCGGCGGCCCGGCCGGCGAAGCCGCTGCGGGCGTCGTGGCGGCGGGCCATGGCCACCAGCAGCCCGGCCCGGTTCTCGAAGTGGACGTAGAGGAGCTGGCGGGAGACGCCGGTGGCGGCGGCGATGTCGGCCACGGTGACGGCCCCGACCCCCCGCTCCCGGACCAGGCCCCAGGCGGTGTCGAGGATGCGGGCGCGGCTGTCGCCACGGGTCACGGCCATGCCGTCAGCCTGCCTCAGGTATTGACACGTGTCAAATGACGGCCGTATTTTACACGTGTCAAACGAGATCGAGGAGGAGGTCGCGGCGATGTGGACGAGCCCGTACCCGCCGGTCGAGGTCGGCGGCACGACCCTGCCCGGGATGGTCCTGGAGGCCGCGGCCCGCCACGGGGACCGGACGGCCCTGGTGGACGGGCCGTCGGGGACGCCGGTCAGCTACCGGCTGCTGGCCGAGCGGGTCCAGGGGGTGGCGGCCGGCCTGGCCGCCCGGGGGTTCCGGCCCGGGGAGGTGCTCGCCCTGTGGGCGCCCAACCTGCCCCAGTGGGCCGGGGTGGCCCTGGGGGCCATGGCCGCCGGCGGGACCGTGACCGCGGCCAGCCCGGCCGCCACCGAGCGGGAGCTGGTCACCCAGCTGGCCGACGCCGGGGCCTCGGTCCTGGTCACGGTGCCGTCGCTGGTGCCGGCGGCCCGCTCGGTGGCCGCCGCCACCGGGGTCCGCGAGGTGGTGGTGCTGGGCGAGGCCGAGGGCGCCACCCCGATCCTGGACCTGCTGGCCGCCGGCGGTGGCGACCCCGCCCCCGGCCCGGCGCCCGACCCCGCCGCGGTGGCCCTGCTCCCCTACTCGAGCGGCACCACCGGGCTGCCCAAGGGCGTGCGGCTGACCCACGCCAACCTGGTCACCTCGGTGCGCCAGGTCGGCCGCGGGCTGCGCGTCGGCGAGGGCGACACCCTGCTCGCCGTGCCGCCGTTCTCCCACATCATGGGGTTCCTGGTCACCCTGGCCCTGCCGCTGTGCTCGGGCGCGACCGTGGTCACCGTGCCCCGCTTCGAGCCGGGACGGTTCCTGGAGCTGCTCGGCGAGCACCGGGTGACCGTGCTCGTCGGGGCTCCGCCGATGCTGCGGGTGCTGACCGCCCACCCCCTGGCCGCCGGCGCCGACCTGAGCTCGCTGGAGCTGGTGGTGTGCGGTGGGGCGCCGCTGACCGCGGCCGCCCAGCGGGCCCTGGCGGCCAGGCTGCCGGGAGCGACCGTCGGCCAGGCCTACGGCCTGACCGAGACGACCGTCGGGGTGAGCCTGCCCGACCGGGCCGCCGGCAGCGTCCCGGGCACGGTCGGCCGGGTCATGCCCAACACCGAGCTGCGGGTGGTCGACCCGGAGACGGGCCGCGACCTGGGTGCCGGGCAGCCGGGCGAGCTGCTGGCCAGGGGCCCCCAGGTGATGGCCGGCTACCTGGGCCGGCCCGAGGCCACCGCGGCCATGGTCGACCGGGACGGCTGGCTGCGCACCGGCGACCTCGGCCTGGTCGACGGCGACGGCAACGTGGTCATCGTCGACCGGCTCAAGGAGCTCATCAAGGTGAGCGGCTGGCCGGTGGCCCCGGCCGAGCTGGAGGCGCTGCTGGCCACCCACCCGGCCGTGGCCGACGCCGCCGTGGTCCGCCGCCCCGACCCGGCCAGGGGCGAGGTCCCGGTGGCCGTGGTCGTGCCCCGGCCCGGGGCCGAGCCGGGGCCGGACGAGCTGCTGGCCTGGGTGGCCGAGCGCGTGGAGCCGCACAAGCGGCTCCACGCGGTCCGCTTCACCGACGCCATCCCCCGGACCCCTTCGGGGAAGCTGCTGCGCCGGGCCGTCGGCGAGGCCGTCGGCTAGGGGGCGTTGTCGGCCTTGGCGGCGGTGACCCCGATCACCACCCAGCGGTTGTTGCCGGCGACCCGGCGGACCACGAACTCGACGCCGAGCGAGAGGTCCTCGACCGGGGTGTCGAGCGGGTTGCCGTCGGCCGGGTTGCCGCTGCCGAGGATGATCCCGTCACCAAGGTCGGTGCCGTACAGGTCGGTCAGCGGGTTCCCCTCGGCGTCGACGATCCGGGTGGTGTAGCGCCGCTGGTCCTTGGAGGGGACCACCACCGAGGCGTCGATGTCGCGGAAGAACAGGTCCTCGCCGCGCAGCTCCAGCCCCGGGTACCAGCCCTTGGCGTCGGTGAAGTGGGGCACGCCGGCCAGCGGGGCATGCACGTTGCAGTAGGTGGTGTAGGAGCCCACCGGGTCCTCGATGCACTCGCGGAACTGGCGGGTGCTGCGCTTGGCGAAGGCGGCGTTGGAGGACTGGGCCCGCGACGGCAGGTTCTTGAGCGTCGTCGGGTCGTGCTCGGCCGCCTCGCCGAACCGCCGCAGCGGGTCGAAATGGCTGTCCACGATCAGCAGCTGGCCCTTGGAGCCGGTGCTGGGCGGCGCGAACAGCGGGGTGGTCACGTGGTTCACGGTGTACTGGGCGTCGCGGTACCAGACCAGCATGCCGGGGGCGTTGTAGGGGGTCCGGGTGACCCGCCACTCCGCGCCGTCGGCGTTGAGGTAGGTGGTGTCGTAGGCGTAGCGCAGGCCCTTGTCGAAGCCGTCGTAGTTGCGCCACTCGGCCAGGTAGTAGTGCTGGTAGATGAAGGTGCCGCTGGTGATGATCCAGCCGGCCCCGGTGGTGTCGGTGAAGCTGCCCAGCTCGGCCGTCCAGCCGTTGGCGCCGCTCTCGACGTCGTCGGCCCAGACCGAGGTGCCGTCGGCGGTGACCTCGAAGTCGTCGGCGAACCAGCCCGGCTCCTCGAAGGCGGCGTCGGTGGCGTAGCGCAGGCGCAGGTTGATGGTGCTGCCGGCGTACGGGGTGAGGTCGACCCAGTCGTGGCGCCACTCGCCCCCGGTGGTGCCGGTGAGGCCGTTCTGGAGGCCGCCGAAGGCGACCAGGTTGCCGTTGGGGTCGTCGTTGGTGGAGACCACGTTGCCGGCCTCGTCGCGCACCTCCAGCTGGGTCCAGGTGGCCCCGCCGTCGTTCGACACCTCGATGAAGCCGTAGTCCCACAGCTCCTCGATGGTGTAGTTGTTCCAGGCCCAGAAGCGCACGTCGGTACCGGCGGGCACGTCCAGGGTGCGCGAGATCTTGACGTCGGCCCAGGACTGGTCGTTGTTCGAGTACCACACGGCCTCGCCGCTGTGCGGCTCGGCCAGGGTGACGCTCTTCTGGGGCAGGTTCACCCGGACGCCGTCCTCGGTGCCCTTGGGCGTGCGCGAGGTCTGGCCGACCTTGACGTCACGGCCCGAGGAGCCGACCCCGAAGGTCTCCGGCTCGACCCAGCCGAGCACGTACTTGTCCCACAGGCCCATGTGGGTCGGGATGGTCTGGAGCAGCGGGCCGGCGTGCGAGCCCAACGACATCAGGTCCCAGAAGTCGACGTCGGACTCGGCCGCGCCGCTGGTGTCGTACAGGTCGGGCAGCCCCAGGTCGTGGCCGTACTCGTGGGAGATGACCCCGACCCCGGCGTCCTCGGCCTGCATGATGAAGTTGTTGACCTTCACGCCCGCGCCGGGCACGGCGTAGCCGCCGGTGGCCGGGTCGACGTTGCTGGCGAAGGACCAGATCGCGTAGGTGCCCTCGGCCCCGCCACCGCCGGCCTTGTCGTCGCCGGCGTGGATGATCACGAAGTGGTCGATGACCCCGTCGGCCTCGAACAGGTTGCCGTCGCCGTCGACGTCGCCCTGGTCCTCGACGTCGTAGTCGGCCCAGGGGAAGTCGGGGTCGCTGGCCGCGAGGGCGTCGACCGCGTCCACCACCAGCTGGCCGGCCTGGCGGGGGTTGTCGGGGTGGCCGGCGTTGTCCTGGGGCGGCTGGCCGCAGCGGCTGGCGCCGTAGTACGCCTCGGAGTGCGGCACCTGGACCCAGCCGGCGACCTCGCCGGTGATGTCGTAGGCGCCCTTGCTCATCTCCCGGTAGTGGTTCTTGACGGTGTAGCCGCGCAGGTCGACCCCGGGCCGGCCGTCGGGGCCGGTCAGGTCGGGCCGGACCCGCTGGGTCAGGCCGCTGGTGGTGTAGATCAGCTTGTTGTAGTGGCTGGGGTTGAAGTCCGGCACCCAGAAGGTGTTGTTGTCGGTGCCGCGGCCGGCCGTGGCCGGGTTCGGGAGCTGGTTGTGGACCGGCCCGCCGAGCAGGGTGCCGGGCGGCTCGGTGACGCACTCCTCGGCGCCGACGAAGGCCGGGCGCTCGAACCCGGAGAAGTCGTCGTTGGCGTTGGGGTCGAACTCGACCAGGACGGTCAGCAGCCGGGCCGTCTGGGTGCTGGGGGCCTGCTTGTAGAACCGCGGGCTCTTGCCGGTCTTGGCCGACCTGGCCTCGAGCGCCCCCAGCACCTCGGCCGCGGGCGGGTTGCCGGCCGAGTGCTTGCGGTCGAAGGCGTCCGCCTGGGCCAGGACCTTGGCGCTGGGGGCGAGGCTGGCCTTGCCGGCGGCGCGGTCCAGCCGGCCGA
>OCZS010000618.1_pt1 | contig 11934 bp, 12 predicted proteins | sample 1539071 | NCBI WGS metagenome assembly OCZS01 (sample SAMEA3113584, study PRJEB22503) | soil metagenome | reverse complement strand
CGCGACCACTAGTTGCACAGCGTTCTCGTGGTCGGCACTCCCAAGATGCCGGGCGAGCCGAGCCGGGTCCAGCCGAGCCGCGCCCGCTCCGACAACCCCGACTTCGCCTGATTCACCGGGGATATTGCGCGTAGGCAATCCTGGGGTCGTCTAACCACCAGGAGCTCGGCCTGGCCTCGGCCGACGTACGAAACCCCCGGCGGACCACGCCGGGGGTTTCGTGTCTGCTCCGCTTACGCCGACACCGCCCGGAGGGGGTCACGGCGGTAGCTGGTGAACAGAGCCCCGTCGTCACCCAGCAGGGCGAACTGCAGTCCGAACCCGAGAGTCTCGGGCAGCTCGCCGCCCGCGGTCGTCCGGGGTCCGCGCCCGCCCACGACCACCGGCGCGAGGGTCAGCGACAGCTCGTCCACCAGACCGGCCGCCAGCAGATCGCGGTGCAGGTGCGGGCCACCCTCGCACAACAGGCGCGGCAGTCCCCGGCCGGCCAGCTCGTCGACCAGACCGGTCAGATCGACCTCAACCGTGCCCAGCTCGAGCACCTCGACCCCGCTATCCCGAAGCGGGCCGAGGTCGGCCGCCGGGTTGTCGACGGTGGTGGCCACCACCACCGGTCCACCCGGACCCTCGGCCGGCCGGGCGATCGAAGGGTCCAGCCGTCCCGACCGGGTGACCACGACCAGCATCGGCAGCGGCGCCAGCCCCTCGGCGGTTCGGATCGCCTGCTGCCAGGGCGCGAGGTCCACCGCACGGTAGCCCTCGTGCCGGGCGGTGCCGCCGGCCACCACCACCGCGTCGGCGAGCGCGCGGTGCATGGCGAAGACGTGCTGGTCGCTGCTGGTGTTGATGCTGCCCGAGCGGCCATCCGGGCCGGAGATGGACCCATCCAGCGAGGTGACGAAGTTCGTCCGCAGCCAGGCCCCGGCCTCCGGCGCCGGATGACGGTACAGCTCCACCAGCTCCGGGTCTCCGACCGGCCCGCGCACACTGCCACCCCGATCGAAGATCAGCTGCACCGCGTCATCCTCGCACGAGAGGTAGGGGCTGCGGCACAATCACCGCTATGACCACCGACCCTTCCTCGCCCCTGACCGAGCTGCTCCGGCTGCCGGCCGGACCTGTGAACCTGACCGACCTGGACCCGGCCGGCACGCCCGGCTTCCGTGGCAAGAAGGCGGACGCGCCCGCTGCGACGGAGGCGCTGGCTGTACGCGGTCGGGCGGACGACGGAGGACCGAGCACCGAAGATCTTGGTCGTGCTGCAGGGGATGGACACCTCCGGCAAGGGCGGGGCGATCCGGCACGCCATCGGCCTGGTCGACCCCCAGGGCGTGCGGATCAAGGCGTTCAAGGCACCCACCGATGAGGAGCGCAAGCACGACTTCCTGTGGCGGATCGAGCGCGAGGTTCCGGGCCCCGGCATGATCGGCATCTTCGACCGGTCGCAGTACGAGGACGTGCTGGTGGTCCGGGTGAACGGCCTGGTGCCGGAGAAGGTCTGGCAGTCGCGCTACGACGAGATCAACGCTTTCGAGCAGCGGCTGGTCGACGACGGCACGGTGATCATCAAATGCTTCCTGCACATCTCCTCCGCCGAGCAGAAGGAGCGACTGCTGGCCCGGCTGGAGGACCCCAGCAAGCACTGGAAGTACAACCCGGGCGACGTCGACGTACGCGGACAGTGGGACGACTATCAGGCCGCGTACGCGGACGCGCTCGGGCGGTGCAGCACCCAGCACGCGCCCTGGTACGTCATTCCGTCCGACCGGAAGTGGTACCGCAGCTGGGCCGTGGCCCAGCTGCTGGCCGAGCACCTGCGGACGCTGGACCTGGAGTGGCCCGTCGCCGACTTCGACGTCGAGGTGGAGAAGGCTCGGGTCGCTGGGTCCTAGGCGCTGACCACCGAAAGGTGGCGCGGCGGGACCGGCTCGAAGTCGGCCAGGTCCTCCATCGGCTCGTCCACGGCGACCAGATCCATGGCCGCGACCACGTAGCGGGTCAGGGCCACCTCGGCGATCTCCGGCTCACCGCCCATCGGCGCGGACACCGCGACCGCTCCGGCCGCGTAGGCCTGCTCGGCCTGGTAGGTCCACAGCACCCCGGGGGCGAGGAACCAGCTGCCCACGGCGATGTGCCGGCGGCCCTGGGCGCGGAGCGTCCGGATCGCCTCGGCGGTGCTCGGACCGGACCCGCCGGCGAACGAGACGACGTGAGGCAGCTTGTGGTGGGTGGCCCACTGCCGTGCCCGGCGGGCGACCAGGGCGTTGCTCCGGACGTCGGTGCTGCCGGCGGCGGCGAACACCAGCGCGTCCAGCTCGCACACCCGGCGCGCCCGCAGCGCCTCCCGGAGCCGCTCGTCGAGGATGGTCAACAGGTGGGCCTCCGGCCCGATCGGCCGGGCGGCGGTGATGCGCAGCTCGGGGTGGGCCGCCGCCGCCTGGGCGGTCAGCGCCGGCACTGCGTTGGGCACACCGAAGGCCTCGGACAGCAGCAGCGGGACCAGCACGATCTCCGCGACCCCCTGACCGACCAGGCGGTTGATGCAGGCCATGCCGCTGGGTGCGCCCTGCTCCAGGAACCCGACGTGGACGTCGAGCTCCGGTCGGATCTCGAGCAGCTCGTCTCGGAGCTGGTGGCTGACCTGGGAGACCCGAGGATCGGGGCTGCCGTAGCCGAGCAGCACGAGGGAGGGAGCGGTCATGACGGTTCACTTTCGGATTGTGCGGGTTCGTGCGAACCGGACGCGCGCACCACTGCGGGCCGTCCGGGGTCGGAGGCGGTCGGCATCGGCGTCGTTCCGGCCATGCCGGCGCCCAGAGTCCAGCCATCGGCCTCGTCGACCAGGATGAAGGCACCTGTCGTCCGGTGCTCCTTGTACGCGTCGATCGGCAGTGGCGACGCCAGCGCCAGCCGGACTCGGCCGATGTCGTTGAGCCGCAGCGTGCTGGTGGGCACCCAACCGGGCACGGCCCCGGCCTCGAAGTCCAGGTCGAGTGTGCTCTCGACGGCCTTGACGATGGCCCTGGTCACCGACGTGCCGTGCTGCACCAGCACCCGGGCACCCACGTTCAGGTCACGCTCGGCCAGCCAGCAGACCGTTGCGGTGATGTCGCGAACCGGGGCCGGGGGAGCGTCCGTGGCGGCGAGGATGTCGCCGCGGGACACGTCGACGTCCTGGGCCAGCCGGAGCACCACCGACTGGCCGGCGCCAGCCGCCTCCAACGGGCCGTCCGGGGTGTCGATTGCCTCCACCACGGCGTGCGAGCCGCGCGGCAGCACCACGACCTCCTCGCCGACCCGGACTCGGCCGGACTCGATCTTGCCGGCGTACCCGCGGTAGTCCCCATCCACCTTCGGGGCCCTGGCGGCCCACGGCGCGGGCGCGGCCGACTGCGGCCGGACCACGTGCTGCACCGGGAAGCGGAACTCCGCACCCAGGGCCAGTGGACGGTCGTCGACGTTCTCCAGGTAGCCGAGCACGGTCGGCCCGTCGTACCACGGCGTGCGCGCCGAGCGGGTCACCACGTTGTCGCCCTCGGTCGCCGACACCGGGATGCAGTGGGTGTCGAGTACCCCGAGGCTGCGGGCCAACAGGGCGAAGTCGGTGGCCACAGACCAGAAGATGTCCTCGTCGTAGTCGACGAGGTCGATCTTGTTCACGACCAGCACCACGTGCGGGACCCGGAGCAGCGACGCGACGGCCAGGTGTCGACGGGTCTGCTCGACCACTCCGCTCCGGGCGTCGACCAGCAGCACGATCACGTCGGCGGTGGAGGAACCGGTCACGGTGTTGCGGGTGTACTGGACGTGCCCGGGGCAGTCGGCCAGGATGAACTTCCGGACCGGCGTGGCGAAGTAGCGGTAGGCCACATCGATGGTGATGCCCTGCTCCCGCTCGGCCCGCAGGCCGTCGGTCAGCAGGGCCAGATCGGCCCGGTCCAGACCGCGGCGCTTGCTGACCTGCTCGACGTGGTGGAGCGTGTCGGTGAGCACCGAGTTGGTGTCGAACAGCAACCGGCCGACCAGCGTGGACTTGCCGTCGTCCACCGAGCCGGCGGTGGCCAGCCGGAGGAGCGTACGCCCGCCGGCAGCCAGGGCGGGGGATCGGGTCGCCATCAGAAGTAGCCCTCCCGCTTGCGGTCCTCCATCGCGGCCTCCGACAGCCGATCATCGGCCCGGGTCGCGCCCCGCTCCGTGAGCTGGCTGAGGCCGACCTCGGTGATCACGTCGTGCACGGTGTTGGCGGTCGACAGCACCGCGGCGGTGCAGGACATGTCGCCGACCGTGCGGTAGCGCACGGAGCGCACCGCGACGGAGTCGTCCGCCCGGGCCGGGGTGACCGGGGTGACGGCGATCCACATCCCGTCGCGCAGCATCACCTCGCGCTCGTGCGCGTAGTAGATCGAGGGCAGAGTGATCTTCTCCGCCTCGATGTAGTCCCAGACGTCGATCTCCGTCCAGTTCGACAGCGGGAACACCCGCACGTGCTCGCCCGGCAGATGTCGGCCGTTGTAGAGCGACCACAGCTCCGGACGCTGGTTACGCGGGTCCCACTGCCCGAACTCGTCGCGCATGCTGAACACTCGCTCCTTGGCCCGGGCCCGCTCCTCGTCGCGGCGCCCGCCGCCGAAGACCGCGTCGTGCTTACCCGCGGTGATCGCGTCGAGCAGCGGCACCGTCTGCAGCGGGTTGCGCTGGCCGTCCGGCCGCTCCCGCAGCCGCCCGTCGTCGAGATAGTCCTGGACCCGCGCCACCTTGAGCTCGGCGCCGTAGAAGGCTGCGGCCTGGTCGCGGAACTCCAGCACCTCGGGAAAGTTGTGGCCGGTGTCGACGTGCAGCAGACCGAATGGGATCGGCGCCGGCCAGAAGGCCTTGGCCGCCAGGTGCAGCATGACCACCGAGTCTTTGCCGCCGGAGAACAGCATGATCGGCTTCGCGAAGGTGGCGGCTACCTCGCGGATGATGTGCATGGACTCCGACTCCAGGGCCTGGAGCTCGGTCAGTGGGCGCAGTTCACTCATGCTTGTCCGGGGGTACAAGGGTGTCGTCCCCATCGCCTCGTTCGAGGGGCTCATCGCGCCGGTTCCTCCATGATGGCGGCCAGCAGGTGGGCGGAGCGCTCCACCGCCGTGGCGAGGTCCACCCGGGCGGTGTCCAGCACCAGCTCCGGCCGGTCCGGCCGTTCGTACGGGTCGTCGACGCCGGTCACCCCGTTCAGCTCGCCCCGCCGGGCCTTGGCGTAGAGGCCCTTGACGTCGCGGGACTCGGCGACCTCCAGCGAGGTCGAGACGTAGACCTCGGCGAAGGGGACCCCAGTCGCGGCGTGGTCGGCCCGGACCGCCTCCCGGGCGGCGGCATACGGCGCGATCACCGGAACCAGCACGACGACGCCGTGCCGAGCCAGAAGTCGGGCCACCCAGCCGATCCGCTGGACGTTGAGGTCCCGGTCGGTCCGGCTGAAGCCGAGGCCGGCCGACAGGTGGGGCCGGACCTCGTCGCCGTCCAGCACCTGAACGCGGTGGCCGGCGGTGATGAGCCGGTCGGCCAGAGCGTGGGCGATGGTCGACTTACCGGCCGAGGGCAGTCCGGTGAACCAGAGCGTCGCGCCCAGATCTGCGCCCTGAGCCTGCCGAAGAGCATGCTCCACGGTGCCCGCGGGCTCGGCCCGCGTGTCGATCGAGCTCACAGGTGGATCCCGCATTCGGTCTTGGCCAGACCGGCCCACCGACCGGCGCGGGCGTCAGATCCGCTCGCGCGGACGGTGCAGGGTTCGCAGCCGACCGAGGCGTAGCCGTCCTCCAGCAGCGGGTTGAGCATCAGGTTGTGCTCGGCGATGTAGGCCATCAGCTCCTCGTCGGACCAGGTCGCGATCGGCGCCACCTTGACCAGCTGCCGCTTGGCGTCCCAGGAGACCACCGGGGTCTTGGCCCGGGCTTTGGAGTCGGCCCGGCGTAGCCCGGTGGCCCAGGCGGAGTACGGCCGCAGTGCGGCACCCAGCGGGGCGACCTTACGCAGGGCGCAGCACTGGTCAGGGTTCCGGGCGAAGAGGTCCTTGCCCCAGATCGCGTCCTGCTCCGCCACGGTCTGCTCGGGCGTCACGTTGATCAGGTTCACGTTGTGCACCAGCGCGACCGCATCCCGGGTTCCGATGGTCTCCACGAAGTGGTAGCCGGTATCGAGGAAGATGACGTCGATCCCCGGGGCCACCTGCTCTGCGAGGTGGATCATCACCGTGTCGACCATGGAGGAGGTGACCACCAGCCCCGAGCCGAACTCCGCGTACGCCCAGCGCATGATCTCCAGCGCCGGTGCACCCTCCAGGTCGCGACTGGCCTGGGCGGCCAGCTGGGACAGGTCCAAGGTGGTGCTCATCGGACCCGCTCCCGGGAGACCAGACCGAGGAAGGCCACCGAGAAGGCGCGCAGGCAGCTGTGGCACTCCCAGCCCCCGCCCTCGCGGGGGAACAGCGTTTCCTCCGCGCAGTAGGGGCAGTGGTGGATGACCTGGCGGTTCGGATTGTGGCCGGCGCTTGCGTTGGGGCCTGAGCTTGTCGAACGCCCTTCGGCAGGCTCAGGGCGCACCTGATCGGTCATGCCAGCACCGCCTCGTCGGCCCGGGTGACCCACTGGGCGAACCGCTCCCCGTCGGTCCGCTGGTCCAGGTACGTCCGGGCCAGCCGCTCCACGTAGTCCGGAAGCTCGTCCGCGGTCACCTTGTGGCCTCGTAGCTTGCGACCGAAACCGGCGTCCAGGCCGAGCCCGCCGCCCAGGTGCACCTGGAAGCCCTCGACCTGGTCCCCGTCCGGCCCCACCACCAGCTGGCCCTTGAGCCCGATGTCGGCGACCTGGATCCGGGCGCAGGAGTTGGGGCAGCCGTTGATGTGCACGGTGATCGGCGAGTCCAGGGCGTCGAGCCGCGACTCCAGCTCCGCGACCACGCGGGCGGCCTGGGCCTTGGTCTCGACGATCGCCAGCTTGCAGAACTCGATGCCGGTGCAGGCCATCACCGAGCGCCGCCAGGTATCCGGGCGAGCCGACAGGCCCAGCGCCTCCGCGCCGGCCACCAGTGCGTCCACCTGGTCGCCCGGAACGTCGAGGACCAGGATCTTCTGCATCGGCGTGGTCCGCAGACGACCCGCCCCGTAGGTCTTGGCCAGGTCGGCGAGAGCCATGAGCCGACTGCCGCTGACCCGGCCGGCGACGGCGGACAGCCCGACGAAGAACCGGCCGTCCTTCTGGGCGTGCACGCCGACGTGGTCACCCGGCTGCTCCGGGATCGCGGGCGAGGGTCCGTCGAGCAGCGGCCGGTGCAGGTATTCGGTCTCCAGCACGTCGCGGAACTTCTCCGCACCCCAGTCGGCGACCAGGAACTTGATCCGGGCCCGGGTCCGCAGCCGCCGGTAGCCGTAGTCACGGAACAGCCCGACCACGCCGGCCCAGACCTCGGCGACCTCCTGCTCCGGCACCCAGGCGCCCAGCCGGACGGCGAGCATTGGGTTGGTGGAGAGTCCGCCGCCCACCCACAGGTCGTAGCCGGGCCCGTAGTCCGGGTGCACCACGCCGACGAACGAGATGTCGTTGACCTCCGGCGCCACGTCGTGCACGGGATGACCGGTGATGGCGGACTTGAACTTGCGGGGCAGGTTCGCGTACGCGGGGTCGCCGATGTAGGTGTCGGCGATGGCCCGGATGGCCGGCGTCGGATCGATGATCTCGTCGGCCGCGATGCCCGCGACCGGCGAGCCGAGGATCACCCGCGGACAGTCGCCGCAGGCCTCGGTGGTGTGCAGCCCGACCGCCTCCAGCCGGCGCCAGATCTCCGGCACGTCCTCGATCCGGATCCAGTGCAGCTGCACGTTCTGCCGGTCGGTGATGTCGGCCACATCCCGGCCGAAGTCGACCGAGATCTGACCGATCACCCGCAGCTGTTCGGCGGTCAGGGCGCCGCCGTCGATCCGGACCCGGAGCATGAAGTACTCGTCGTCCAGCTCCCACGGCTCGAGGGTCGCAGTTTTGCCCCCGTCGATGCCGGGGCGGCGCTGGGTGTACAGCCCGTACCAGCGGAAGCGACCCCGCAGATCACCCGGGTCGATGGACGCGAAGCCGCGCTTGGCGTAGATGTTCTCGATCCGCGCCCGAACGTTGAGCGGATTGTCGTCCTTCTTGGACTGCTCGTTGACGTTCAGCGGCTCGCGGTAGCCCAGCGCCCACTGACCCTCGCCCTTCTTGCGCCGGGGCCGGGGCGCCGGGCGACCGGCGGCAGCCACGGTCGGCCGTCCCGGTGCCGGCTGGACGGGGGTATCGGTGCTCATGGGATCCTCGGGAGAGAGGCGTGCAGCGCAAACGGCAGACAAACGGCCGCTCGGCGCCGCAACGCGCGGGCTGGGGTCAGCAGGCGCGCGGAGGACAGATCATCGACTCCGTCCGTCCGAGATCGACGAAGCGACGGGCGGTCAGGTCCGACCCGCCGCGCCATCCCGGCGGCGGACCGGGATGGCGCAGGACGCGGGCGCTAGACACCCCCTCACCATCCGTCAGGTTCGGCCTGCGATCAAATCTATATCTCACTTATTGAGAACGTCGTCCATTTGTTGAGACACTGGGCGAGGCTCGCCGGGGTCCAGACTGGCATTGAACGCCGCGCCGACCAGGAGAGCGAGGCTGATGAGGTAGAGCCACAGCAACACGGCGATCGGGGCAGCGAGCGGGCCGTAGATCGAGGTAGTTCCGATCGACAGTCCGAGGACCAGCCGGAGCAGCGCGCTGCCGCCCAGCCACAACAGCAGGGTCAGGGCGGCCCCGGGTAGCCCGCTGCGCCACCGCGCACGCACCGGCACGGCCAGGTGGTAGAGCGCGGCTAGGGCGGCTGCCGTACCGACGAGCACCACCGGCCAGTAGAGGTAGCTGAGCAGGGTCAGCCGGGCAGGCAGAGCCCGGTCCACCAGGCCCGGGCCAGCCAGCACGAGCGGCAGCAGGATCACCGCGGCGATCAGGAAGACCACGTACAGCGAGAAGGACAAGGCCCGGGTCCGCAGGATGCTGCGTTGCCCGGCCAGTCCGTACATGATCGTGATGGTGTCGACCACCACGTTGACCGCCCGCGAGCCCGACCAGAGGGCGATCACAAACCCGATCGAGATGATCTCGAACCGGCCCTGGAAGAGAACGTCGTCCAATGTGGGCGCGAGCACGTCGTTCACCGCGGTCGGGGTCAGCAGCCGCGACGCCAGGTCCAGCACCTGGGTGCGGAACTCGGCGACTGTGGTCACGTCGAAGCGTTGGGCGACGAAGCCGATGGCCCCAGCCAGGCCGAAGACCAGCGGAGGCAGCGACAACAGGGCGAAGAACGCGGCCTCGGCGGCCAGGCCCGTCACCCGGTAGCGCAGGCACGCACCGAAAGTCTGGGCGACCACCCGCCAGGACCGACGCCGCATCTGCTCAGCGTAGGGGAGCCGGCTGGTGCAACCTGGCCGGCGCGACCAGCCTGCTCAGATGCCGAGGATCCGGTCGTCCTCGGGCGGCTCGACGGGGGTGTTGGCCGCGATGTAGTCGGTAAACGCCGCCAGGTCATCACCGCCACCGACTCGATTGGTGCCCTCGGTGAAGACCGTGAAGGAGTCACCGCCGTCGGCCAGGAAGTTGTTGGTCGCCACGCGGTACGTCGTGGCCGGATTCAGGACCGTGCCGTTCAGCGTGATCGTCGCGGGATCGATCCGGTCCCCGAAAGGACCAGCAGAGTTATAGGCGAAACTGAATCCGGCCGACACGCCAAGGATCAGGACCTGCCGGCTGCGGGCCTGGATGGCCTGTTGCTCGAGCAGTCGCTCGATCTGTGCGCCGGTCAGGTCCATGGTGACGAGCACGTTGCTGAACGGCTGAACCGCGAACGCCTCGGCGTAGGTGACCTGGCCCGGAGACTCGCCACCGGAGATCTCATCGAAGAGTAGATCGGCCCGTACGCCGCCGGGATTCATCAGGGCGATCTGGGCCCCGCCGGCCGTCGAGTCGTCGGTCGCGGCCAACTGCGCATCTGCGATCAGGTTACCCAACGGAGCCTCCGCGTCGCGGGTCTCTGAACGGACGATGTCTCTGGTGATCGACCCCACCACCTCGTTGGCAATCGGTGCTGCCGCCGCATCCCACCGTCGGATGATCTCGGTTTGCACGGGATCGGCCACGGTCCGAGCGACCAGGTGGTTGGTCGCCGTGGTCTTCCCGCGCTTGACCTGACCCGACCGGGTGTTGATGGTCAGGATGGTCTCGGTCACGACGCGACCGAAGGACGAGGCCGACGTGACAAGCCGCTTCTGGCCCTCTGGGTCGGGGATGTCGCAGACGTAGGGCTGGTGGGTGTGGCCGGTGACCACGAGGTCGATCTCGGCATCCAGGTTCTTTGCGATGTCGACCACCGGGCCAGAGATCCCGACGCACTCCTGGTACGTCCCGGTCTGGAACCCGCCCTCGTGCAGCAGCACGATGATGGACTTCACACCTTGGCGGCGGAGCTCTCGGGCGGACCGGTTGGCCGTCTCGACCTCGTCGCGGAACTCGACATCGCGGATGCCCGCCTGGGCGACCAAGGTCGGTGTCGCCTCCAGGGTCATGCCGATGTAGCCGACCTTGACCCCCCCGACCTTCTTGATGGTGGTCCCGGGCAGGATCGTCTGACCGGTGCCCTCATAGACCACGTTGGCCGCCAGCCACGGGAAGTCGGCGCCGGGATACGCCTCGCCCCAGGGCGCGTAGCAGCCGTCGTCGGGATGGCAGCCGCCCTGCTGCATCCGCAGGAGTTCGGTCACGCCCTCGTCGAACTCGTGGTTGCCCACGCTGGAGACGTCGAGACCCATGGCGTTAAGGGACTCGACGGTCGGCTCGTCGTGGAACAGACCGGAGAGGAACGGGCTGCCGCCGATGAGGTCGCCGGCGGCAACGGTGTGGGAATAGCGCAGCTCGGCGCGCAGATCATCCAGGGTGGAAGCCAGGTACTCAGCGCCCCCGACCGGCGTGCCGCTGGGGTCGAGCTGCGATCCAAGAGTGGAGTCCGGGCCATCCTCCCCACCCGGCTCCTCCAGGTGGCCGTGGAAGTCGTTGAAGGACAGCACCTGGAGCTGAAGCTCCCGAGGCTTGGGACCACGCGGGCGGGCCTCGGCGCTGCCAGCGACTCCCGCCGTAGCCAGGGCCAGCGCCAGGACGGCGAGAATGGTCGTAACTCTGCGGCTCAGACGCATGGGTTCCTCCCCGAATCAGTGCCGGGCCCACCTTAGAATGTGCCACCGACAGATCGCCAGTGGACCGTAGGGGTGAATCTCCCCTGGCGAGGTCAGGGCACGGGCGGGATGCGCTCGACCAGGTCCGCGCGGTCGGCCGGCGGCTCGTATGCCGTAGGCCAGTACTCGACGTGCCGGGCGATCAGGCCGTCAGCCACGTCGGAGAAGGCGATCACCCGGGCCGACTGCACGCCATCGGTCACGGTCACCTCACTGACCGTGGTGGGGCCCTCGGTGACCAGGCGGTGGATGTCGAACATCCAGCGACCCGTCGTGGTCGGGTAGCGCTCTTGCAGGGCGACGAAGTTGGCCCTGCCGACGATCCGTTCGCCTGAGCACGGCCAGTCGATCTCGATCTCCGCCACGAAGTACGCTGCCGCGGCCGACCAGTCGTTGCGCTGCATCGCCGTCCAGAACTGCTCGACAACCTCCCTCACAGGCGAGCTGGCTCGGGGAGCAAGGTGCGAAAGTCGGCCGGCTGGGGAGGAAGGAACGTGAAGACGATGATGCCGCCCGCCGCGAGCAGCAGGCCGACCGCTGTCGGTAACCCGGTGCCCGGGCCGGTGTCGAAGTCCATCAGCAGCATGTAGTCGACCGCCATGTGCATCAGCCCGAACGTGGTCACCCCGGTCGATCGCCGTCGCCGGCCCGCGGGCCCAGCGCAGTGA
>OCZS010000617.1_pt1 | contig 11958 bp, 10 predicted proteins | sample 1539071 | NCBI WGS metagenome assembly OCZS01 (sample SAMEA3113584, study PRJEB22503) | soil metagenome | reverse complement strand
GATCTCTGAAAAGAAACCTGGAGACAGCAGTTCGAATCTGCTCCGGGCTATAAATTTATTTTTTTAGGTCCCGCTTCAATAATTTTCTTAGATACAGCGCCAAATTTTTCAAAATTTTGGATAAATAAGTTGGCTAGCTTTGTTGCTGCCTGAAAATACTCTTCTTGATTATCCCACGTCATTACTGGGTCTAATAACTCATTTGGGACTCCAGGACATACTAAAGGTATATCTAAATTAAATATATGATGAGTTTTAAAGGAACTTTTCATCAGAGATCCATTGATAACTGCAGTAACCATAGATCTCGTATATTTCAAATCAATTCTTTTCCCTATTCCATAAGGTCCACCATACCAGCCTGTATTTATAAGATATACCTTTGTATTATGAGTAGTTATTTTGTTTCCTAACATTTCTGCATATTTTGTAGCATGAAGAGGCATAAATGGAGCACCAAAACATTGTGAAAAAGTTTCTTTAGGTTGGGTAATTCCTCTTTCAGTCCCAGCTAATTTGCTAGTATATCCTGACATAAAATGATACATAGCACCTTCTTTACTAAGTTTAGCAATGGGTGGCATAACCCCAAAAGCATCAGCAGTTAAGAATACTATAACTTTGGGATGATCTGCTACACTTGGAATAACCGCACCTGGAATAAATTCCAAAGGATAAACCACACGAGTATTCTCAGTAAGTGAACCATTAGAAAAGTCAGGAACCCTGGTATCTTTTGAAATAACTACATTTTCCATTACCGATCCAAACTTGATCGCATTCCAAATTTGTGGTTCTGTTTCCTGCTTCAAGTTAATACATTTCGCATAACAGCCTCCCTCAAAATTAAAAATACCTTTGGAAGACCATCCATGTTCATCATCTCCTATTAAAAACCTATTAGAGTCCGCTGAAAGGGTGGTTTTTCCAGTGCCTGATAATCCAAAAAATAAAGCAGAATCGTTATTCTTTCCAACATTTGCAGAACAATGCATAGGGAATATATTTTGTTCTGGCAAATAATAATTCATTAAAGAAAAAATTGATTTTTTAATTTCTCCTGCATATGACGTAGAACCGATTAAGATTATTCTTCTCTTTAAATTGATAACTATGAAAGTTTCAGAATTAGTTCCATCTTTTTTTGGTATTGATTTAAAGTCGTTTAATGCAATTAAAAGAACTTTTGGTTTATATTTTTCGATATCTATTTTTGTTGGTTTTATAAATATTTGATTAGCAAAAATAGACTGCCATGCCCTGTCTGTTATTATACTTATAGGAAGCCTAACTTCTTCATCAGATCCTACAAAACCATTGAATAAAAAAAGTTCTTTATTTTTTACAAATTTTTTCATTCTCTCAAAAATATTTTGGAAATTCTCTTCAGAGATAGGATGATTTACTTTTCCCCAGTTAATGGTTTTTGTTGTCATATTGTCTTTTACTATATATCTATCATCAGGAGATCTTCCAGTAAATTTACCGGTTTCAACTGATAACGAACCAGTATTAGACAAAATTGCTTCTTTTCTTTGAATTGAAGATTCTACAAGCTGAGGAACGGATAAGTGGGAATATAATTTTTTTGGATATAATCCAAAGTTTTTAATCATTGTTAAGGTTTTCAATTTTCCTTTCTCCGAATCCTTGGCCATTAGGCTACCTTTACGGATTATTATTAGCAGTATTTAATTGATTTCCTTTAACAAAGACACACTTTTCTACATTATCTTGAGACATTATTTTGGAAAATCTCTTGATTCTTAATTCTGAAGATATAGAATCCACTAAATTATACACAACAACTCTATTTTTTTAGCATTTCTGTGAGATCAATATTAAAAAAAGTTCGTAATATTCCAATATAACTTTCTACAGGAGGAGGTATCTCCTTTTCACAAGCAACTCCATTATTCCACGCATTTATCCAGATTACCATACTCAAAAGAATATTGATAAATCTCGCATATTGGGTTGGTGTTTCAAGTTTATGTATATATTTCTCAGAGAGGAGCCACGATGCGGTAAAATCTATACATGAATTGCCATAAATAGCTTTTATTTGTTGTTTTAAATTTGAGGCATAATTGAATGGTTTTTTACACATTATGAAAGGGTAATCAACTTGGGAGGGAAGAACAAGACCCGGAGGAGATAAGATGGTGACTATCCTTGAACCCATTTTCATCTCTTTTTCAATTTTTTGTTTTAGTTTATCTATTAGCATTAAATCATTAAACCAGAAAAACAAAATACTAGCTTCGGAAAGGTTCAAAACGTCTATAGATTTTTTTAGAATTTCAATTCCATGGCTATTTTTAATTTGATTTTTCGCATTTATAACAAATTTCTCGTTATCATCAATACCTATCACCTTTCTAACATTGAATTCCTCTTTTGCAATTTCTAATGACTTACTATTATTTCCAAATCCAATATAATAAAATACATCGTGTGGAGATAATTCAGAAAATTTAAAAAGATTTCTAAAAACACTATCAGATATTGTTATATCATGACCAGAAATTACTTCTGAAGGTAAATGAGAAATGAATTCATCTATTTTCAAGTTTTTTATTTTTTCTTTTAACAATATATATTGTTTCTTTTATTACAATACTGAATCTTGAGGAAAGCTATTTAAGACAAATTTTCTTTCTCAATAGATTATTAACTACTTTTGCAATGTAAAAAATAAATAAATAAATAAATAAATAAATAAGAATAACTTTATAAAGTAAAATTGCCATATGACAAATATGTTTGATCTTAAGGATTATTTCTCTAGGAATATTGATCAAATAAGAAAGATCCTCAATAAGTCTGATGAATCATACGAAAGAATAGTTTGTCAAATTTGCAATAGAATTTGCTATAACAAAAAAGATCTACAAATTCATTTAAAGAAAGAACATCCTGATCTCCCTTCACCCCAAACTAGAACTTAGATCTTTCTTAAAAACTTGCTATTTAATACTTAATGAGGATAACATAAAAAAAACTTTTTACCAGATATTACATACTTTAAAATATGATTATGAATTTATTTGAATATGGCAGAAAATAAATATGATCTCGGATTTAATAAATTTAAGAATATTTACGGTGAATTGGGTATTAGAGTACTCCAAAATGTGAAGCAAACCTCTCCTGATATGGTGAAATATATCGTTGAATTTGCATTTGGAGAAATTTATAGCCGAAAGGGACTAGATATTAAATCAAGAGAAATAGTCTCTATCTCCTCGTTATTAACCTTAGGAAATGCAGTACCTCAATTAAAGTCACATATTCATGGCGCTTTAAATATAGGATGTACCAGAGGTGAAATTTTAGAAATCGTTATACAAATTTTATTATATAGCGGATTTCCTAATGCCCTAAATGGCTTACAAACTGTGAAAGAAGTATTTGAAGAAAGAGATAAAAATGGAATAAATAATTAAAATACGACTCTAAATATTATCTACTATTTTTGATCGAACTGTATAACATTTAGTTGTTTCAAATTTGATAAAAAACATATGAAACAAAATTTAAATTTTGGCGTTGATCTTTAAGTATAGTACAAATTATAACCCTTCAAATATAATTCAACTGGGCTTAGATAATTTCCTTTAAGTTACTTTATTTTTGCTTGTATTGGTATTTCAAAGTTATAGATCAATAAGTTTGTCAATTAGGAGATTTTTGAAAGGTTTGACTTCATCAATTTAATAAATATGGATCACCATATTATAATGTGTATAATATTCTGCTTAAGAATGAATACCATAGTAATTACAAGTTAATATGTTGATACATCAAATGTTCCAATTAATTTATTAATTAATCCAGTAATTGTTTTACTATTTATGGCTCTATAATGTAAATTATGATCTCACTACATTCTCCACTTCCAACAATGGATTGATTAAAAATCTATGAATTCAATGGATATCAAACTTATACTATCTGTAGAATATTTTTCTAAACTTTATTCTTCAATCTACTCTTGGCAAGATTTAGATGGACGTCCTTATTTACTTTAGTTAATCAATATAAAATCCTAAATATTTTACAAACTATTACCATTAAATAAGATATTACAACTGTTTAATTTAATGAGAATGGCCTTTGGATGCTTATTTTAAAGCTTACTATAACAAAAATTAATTATAATAGATAATAAAAAGTTGGCAAAATTCAAGTTTATATACAATTAACTTTATTTGCTAAAATTATAGTTAAAACCCTTTTAAAATTTGTAAATTTCTCAAGTAAAAGAAAAAAGATTAATACTTAGATAATAGTATTCTATTTTTATTTATCATGTAGTATTAGTAAATATAAATTTATGTTACCAAAGTGAAAAAATTAAATTAGAAATATTAATAAATTTCGAGATCAGTTATACTATGATGAGTACGAAAATTCAACTATGTTTATTTATATATATTGTAATGGGATCCGTGATATTTATGAATTCGGGACTCCTACAGGAAGGGCTAGCACAAAATTCAACTGATTCTAATCTATCGAGCAGTAACGATAAAGGGTCACAACATGTCAATAATCTAACTACAGACAAAGATTATGGTTTGGCTACTGTGCCCTTGGTGATTAACATTACCAAAAACTCAAATGCTACAGACACTGTCATTGATTTCATTATCAACCAAGTAAATAGCAGTGTTGTAGATATTTCTATATTAGAAGATCTTGCTAAAGATAGAATCCCTTTATTAATTGATACATTAAAGAATACAAATGCTTCTAGTATTGCTGCTGAATATGTGATTAATAGTACAAAGGAAGGAATATTGTCAAATAGGACAGGTAATTAATTCATTTTTCTATTTGCCTTATCAATTTGGTTGAGTTAATCCTTTTTCTGGATAGGGTACAGGAAACACGTCAAGGTCGTGTGCTATCTGTATATTAGCAAAATTTATTTTTGCTTCTATTTCTAGTAACTTGAGATTAGTATATCTAGAACTAAAATGAGTTAATATTAATTTTTTTACTTTTGCAATTTTTGCTAATGAAGAAGCCTCTGAGGCGGTAGAATGAAATCTTTCAATAGCCTTGTTTCTTTCTTGTGTTGTAAAAGTAGATTCAAAAACTAATACATCACAACCTTTAAAAAATAGTTCTAATTTCTTTGATGGTCGAGTATCTCCAGAGATCCCGATTTTACGACCTTGGCGAGAGGGCCCTGTGAACTCTTTTGCAAAAAATTTTGTACCTTTGTATTCTATATCAAATCCATGTTGTAATAAGCTATACAATTTCCCTTCGGGGATACCGACTTGTTGTGCATACTCAATGTTAAATGTTCCAGGTCTTTTGTTTTCTTCTAAGATGAATGAAAAAGCAAGAATAGAATGATCTGCAAGGCACGCTTTTATAAGATACTCCTTTTCTTCAACCAAGATCCCTTCCTTTTGTATTGCATGAATAGTAATCTGATAGTTAACATTAAAGTTGAGTATCTTTTGATTTATCAAAATAAATTCTTGTAATCTAGACTCACCAAATATCTCAATAGGCTTTGTTCTGCCCATTAACGAAAGGGTTTGTAATAGACCTAAAAGCCCTAAACAATGATCTCCATGGATATGTGTTATGAAGATTTTCATTTTTTTATTTATTCCTAATTTTGATCTGATAAACTTAATCTGCATTCCTTCTCCTGCATCAAATATTATTATTTCATCTCCTCTTGCAATGGCAATAGAAGATAATCCTCTCTCGTAAGTTGGAATAGCTGCAGAAGTACCCAAAAATACTATTTTTAATTCTACCATGTAAATCGCCTTATTTTGATTAAGAAGTAATTTCCTCAATCGGATTAATTAGCATTAACTAATATGTTTGACAATATTACGGATAGATCTACTTTGGAACAAATACTTGGAACTGAATTTGTTGAAATAATTTCTTTTACACCTGAATTTATAATTTTTTCAAAGGCATTGTCTACAAGAATTGCGTGAGTACACAATACAGTGATATTTTCTATTTTTTGTTTTTGTAATACTTCACACGCCTTTACTATACTTCCTCCAGTACTAATCATATCATCTACCAAAATTGCATTCATTCCATCAACTTCCATTCCTATATTTTCATCTATGGAAACAAATCCTGTTTTTCTATCTCTCTCTTTTTTGAGGCACAACATAGGTAACTTTAATAATTGAGCAAATTTATTAGCCCTTTTTATTCCTCCTGCATCAGGTGAAATGATAAACGATTTGTCTATAGTTATATTATTTTTTATATACTCTGCAAGAACTGGAATAGCAGTAACATTTTTAATATTCACTGAAAAATATGATAAAGAAACATCGTTGTGGATATCTACTGTTATTACTTCATCTACTCCAATGTTTTCTATTACTTGAGCTAATACTGCAATACTAATAATTTCACCTTCTAAAAATGCCTTGTCTTGTCTTGCATACGCCATATAGGGAATTATTACTGTTATTTTTGAAGCATTATCTTTTTTACATTTATGAATAATCATTAGTAACTGAATTATATGTCTATCTGGAGGTGGATAAAGTGATTGAACAATTATACAATGTTTATTATTAACAGATGGAAACCGAAGCTTGGTTTCTCCATCAGAAAATATCTTTAGCTCTGGTTCAATAAATTTAACATTCAAATTCCTGGAAATACTCCTAGCCAAGTGTACGGAAGCAGGCCCTGCTATTACCACTGAATTTTCAAACAAATAATATTAACAAATCTAATCCAATCATAAAAACCTTTTTTACAAAGGTTATTGTATGAAGAATAAGCATAAAGTTTTTTTATCATGTAGTGATTAAAATGCCTTATTGAGTGAAAGCTCCCTGTATTGTATTCAACAGGATCATGGTAATTGTAATGGTATAATAACTAACCAAGATATAAAATATGAGGGACCAAAAATATGTAATTGTCCGTGTCACAATAGTATATATCAATTGATTAAAAAGGCCTCTTTGGCTTTAAGCAATAAAGAGAACAGTAATTATTTTGGGTCGCAAATATAGTTAAATGATTCATACATCGAAAAAATATATTATTATACGTTAATCCATGAAAACATTATATTTTTATTATAATTGTTATTTTATCCGTATTTGTTTTATCTATTTCGTTTTTCAATGCATCTATAAGATGGTCTGGAGAGATTAAACTAGAAAAATCAACTATTTTCATGTCATCTAAAATATGTATTTGCGGGGCTAATTCTTCATTTGATTTATTCATCAATTGATATATCATTGTATCTATTTCATTTTTTATTTTTTTATTTCCACTAATAATCTTTGCATTCTCCAACATTAATCTTATTCTTCCGAACTTGTCTAATATTACGATTGGATTTTTTCTTTTTTTCACAAAAAACTGTTTTTTTATTGTTTCACAAGTAAATCCAAAATAATTTTTCATGTTTAATATGGGTTGAACGTGATTACTATCTAAGATTGAACAAGCTATAGCTGAGGCTTCCTTTTCCGTAATTTCCTTTCGATTGTTCTTACCAATATCTAGTTCAACGTTACCTGTAGCTATTGCTCTTAGTAAGGTACGTTCCTTCACGAATTCCGTTTGGATTGATATAGATTCTGGAACAGCACCTCTATCAATAGCTCTTTTTTTAACCTCCTCTATAACATTAGATACATCATTGGGACCAGGCTTATCGATTGTCTTTTCTATTTCTTCATAAATCATTGCGGCTGCTACACCTATTGAGGAAACCACCTCTGCATTTTTAGCTATTTCATGAGTAAATTTACATTTTGTGGCCATATAGGGAACTAAAACAGACGCCCCTCCTCCTCCTCCAACAAGTATGATTTTATTCTCATCCAAATGATATTCTTTAATCATGGGTTCCATTATATGTAAAATCTTTTTAATAGAAAAATCTAATATCATACCTGCAATTGTTTGATAATCTACTCCAATCTTTTCTCCAAGTAAAGAAAGCGATTTAATTGCTGATCTTTGATTTCCAAATGCATAATCTTCCTTTTTTATTAAGCCTAAAGCATTGGCTGCACAAGTATTCGTTATTGCAATTTTTTTATTATTTGCTGTTTCTATACAAACATAATCATCAGGATCCGTTTCATTTGGTTTGAATGTTATTATTCTAGCATTTTCTAATTCATGAGGTTCAACAAAACAGGAATATCTTAGACCTGCTATATGTGCAGAGCGCGGTCCCACATCAATAATTTTGTGATTAGAAATTCTAATTAAAGAGCCTCCTGCAACACCGGCCACTCTAACATCAACTGAACGTATGCATGTAGGATGATCCATTATAGAAACATATCTAATTTCAGGTTTTCCGTTTTTTATAATGGATATATTTGTCGATGTACCACCTATCTCTATGAAAACGCCGTGTAAAATGTGCGAATATAATAAAGCACCAGCAACACTAGCAGCTGGACCCGATAATATTGTTAAAATAGGTTTATTTTTAAACGTATCAATATCTGTTACTCCGCCATCTCCTTTCATTATCATAATAGGGCTCGGTATATTCTCCTTTCTAACTGCTTCTTCCACATATTTTGCAGTACTAATTGCTTTTGGCATTATTCCTGCATTAATAGCAGCAGTTAATGTCCTAATTTCTAATCCATAAATGCCTGTTAATTCATGACCGCCAGTAATAGGTATATCAGAATAGTTCATTACATATTTTTCATTGCTAGGATCATCCACACCATATGCTTCACTAACCACTAATACATCTGCTCCTTCCCTTTTAAGTGAAGCAATAGTAAAAATTATTTCATTTATATCAAGATATTTTGAGGTATCCATAAACCTATAACAAGTGTGTAAATACTTATGAAGTGAGAGCTCTACGTTTTTTATGTTTGTTCTTTTAACTACATTAGATTTTTCTAATCCCACACCCATCCCGATAATGCCAACTTTGACGGTGTCCCCTTCAAGTAGTGCATTGACAGCTTGAGTCGTGCTGTGTGAGATTAATTCAATTTCAGATCTTTCTATACTAAATTGTTTGATTAAATCTCTTAATGCAATAATTATTCCATCAGCTACCCCTCTTTCAGAATTGTGCGTAGTTGGAACAGTCGTTTTGCCAATAAATGTACCTGATGCTATATCTATAGCTATAGCTTTAGTAAAAGTCCCGCCAACATCAATTCCTACTCTGATCTTTCTGTTCATTGACTAATACACATTAGGGATCCTAATCTTATCTTATTATTTGGGTCAATTATTATATATACATACATATTCTTTTTGTTATATTTAAATAGACCAAAAAACTTCTTCTATTTTTTCTTTTCTACCAATTTGTCTTAAAATTTCTTGAAACTTTTTTTTATTATCTGAAACTAATATCCTCATTTTGCCATTTTTAATCTTATTGTTTAAATTATTATCTATTAAAAATTTTTTTAGATCTTTAACTATTGATTCGGCTGGATCCAGAAATTTTACATGTGGATAAATCTGATTTAACTGATCTAATATAAATGGTAAATGTGTACTCGATAATGTTATTACATCAATATTATCAATATTTCCAAGTATTTGAGTTATGAATTGTTCTATTTTTTTCCTATTTTTCAAAAAAGTTCCATCTTCTATTAAGGGGATTAGAGAAGATGCGTTGTATTTAGAGACGAAAATATCCTGTGGGATTTCCGACTTTATCAATTCATCCAATTCTTTACTGTTGATTGAAGATTCTGTTGCCATTATTCCTATGTGGTTTTTTTTTGTTATTTTTATAGCCTTTTTAATAGGGGGTTTTACACCCATCAAGGGAATATTCGTAAGTGATCTTATTTTATCAATAACTTGAATAGAGGGTGTATTTGAAGCAATTATTATTAATTTTGGATGAAATCGTTCTAAATATTTAATAGTATTATGGACAATTTTAACAAGGTCAATTTGTGACTTTTTTCCATAAGGAAAATTTGCTCTATCTGCAAAATAAATTAAATTTTCATTGGGAAGTTCTTTTTTTATTTCCCGAATTACTGATATCGATCCAATACCCGAATCAAATACAACTATGGGATAGGAATTCATCAATATCGATCTATATAAAGTATTCAATATAATTCTTCCAAGAAAAGTTACATATACAGAACGAATTTTTGATCAAGAAATTATATACTATGTAAAAAGAGTTTGAAAGGTAAAAAAATTGTTAACAATATGATTACCTTCTGGTTTTTTATTTACTATTTATTTCCTCTTACTATAATTAGGTATTCATATTTTTTCACTATCCTTCTCTAAATAATTTATTAAAAATTATTCATTCTGCCTGTATGATATGCAAAAGTGACTAGTTAAATTATCTCTATTACTAATCTGTTTGTTGTTGTTTTCAATAAAATAACCATCGATATATTATTCTTAACTCATTTGAATCGTCAAAGTTAAAGGATGTTTTTAAATAAATAATGGTAAAATCACTAACTTATTTACTTTTAACAAATTATGTTATTTTCAATACTTGTTAATAAAATTTACAGAAATTTAGTCTAACTTGAATACTAATTCTTAGTAACATCAAAAAAATATACTATTGTGGTCCCTTTTTTTAAATGTTTAAAGCATAACGAAATACACTGATCGGCTCAACTATTAGTTTGGAAGTCAGAGGTCTTCAGACAATGTGAGAATAATAGTATCTTTAATTTGTCAAATGTCAATATTATATCTCATACCAATATCATGTTTGTAAAATCCCAATTTTTCATAAAACTTTAAGTTGTATTTCGAACAATTTAAAATTACCTTATAACACTTTTCTTGAATTGCTAATTCTAATACTTTTTTTACAAGGGTGGAACCAATTCCTAAATTTTCAAATCCTTTTCGTGTTACTACATCTTCTATATGGCAAATTTTTCCTCCATTATGAATAAATTTTTGTTCTATAATGGCGGTAATTGATCCCACTATATCAGTATCCTTTATGGCAACAAAAATTTTTATATTGCTAGATTTTCTGATTTTGTCAAATATCTTTTGAGAGAATTCCTTATTATAAACATCTTTACCAGTTTCTGTTAGATTTGATAAAGTGTCAAAAAAACTATTGATAAGATCGTCCTTTTCCAATTCTTTTACCTGTATTGCAGAATTTTTTTTATTTATTTTTACCATCTAGTATATTATAAAATGCTCTTAATTAAAATTCGTTTATCAGATTAGAATGATTATCACAAAATGTATAATTTGTAACTTAAAGTACATATTATTAATAAGTTATTAATCGGCTTAATTGAATACAAAAGTAATCTTTATTCCATATGATAACAAATACATAATCCTTTAACTTAAAGTTCTTTTAATGGACGATATACTTTATTTAGAAATATTCTTATTATTCAACTGATTCATTTACAATGTGGAGTATTTTACTTTGGCATTTTTATAAATATTTTTCAACCAAATCCAACTTTAAACTCTATTAAACAGATACATGAAATTTTGAACTTACAATTTAAACTTTGAGTTAAACATTAATCTTCTTTCTTGACCATAATGATATAACATCATTTGAAAAAAAGGGCACCTTCAATACGGAGTGCTGTAGCGGTTTATGCGTAAATCATTATTGTAATAGTTGCAAAGTCCAGCAATCATTATTGCATTATAACTATTATTTGAAAATAATTTATAAATTTCTTTTGAATTTATTCATGCTAAAAAAGAAATTTATCGATAGCAAATGTTGTTATCTCATTGGTATCCAGTATTTAAAATAGTCATTCGTTCTAATAATATTGAAGTCTAAAATTTAGCCGAATTTTCCACTAATATATCTCTCAGTTAATTCTTTCATAGGACTTCCGAAAATTTGTTTTGTTTCTCCGAATTCTATTAATTCCCCCAGGTACATGAATGCTGTAAAGTCTGATACTCTAGCTGCTTGTTGCATGTTATGTG
>OCZS010000616.1_pt1 | contig 11962 bp, 14 predicted proteins | sample 1539071 | NCBI WGS metagenome assembly OCZS01 (sample SAMEA3113584, study PRJEB22503) | soil metagenome | reverse complement strand
CACGATCGTGTCCTGGACAAACCCCCGTAGAGCGACCCAGGCCAGCCACAACATGACCGGCGAAAATAAAAGGAGCCCCGCCCTCCCGATAACGCCTCGTAGCTCCGGCGGAACCTCTCTCGCACGTTGGGCATCCGCATAAGTGGCGGCGATCCGCGCAAAATCTGTCGAAACCTGATGCTCCCCATAGCGATGAACGAAGGCGCCGCTCCGCCTTGGAGGGTTCAAGCTCTCTGGAGGTCCGGTCCACCCTGAAGAATCGACTGGATCGTTCAGAACGCTTGCCTCCCGCCGTTGATCTGCATCAGTTCACAAGTCGTGAGCCGTGACAAGCCGCCCCAAGGCCCTAGGGTGACTGATGATTGAGCCCTGGGTCTATCCAGTCCTGACCGCGACTGCAGTGCTGACCGGCTTCATCGATGCGGTTGCGGGCGGCGGCGGGCTGATCATGCTGCCGGCTTTGCTCTTCTCGGGCGCTTCGCCGATCCAGGCGCTCGCTACGAACAAGCTCCAGTCGGTGTTTGGCACGGCGGTCGCGACGCGGAACTATGCTCGGGCAGGTCTAGTGCACTGGCGCGATCACAAGCTCGCGATGGTCATGGTCTTCATCGGTGCGACTGCGGGGGTTCTCCTCGTCGAAAGCGTAGATGTCGTTGTCCTCAGCCTGATCATTCCGCTGCTGCTCGTGTCCGTCGCCGTCTATGTGCTCATCAGTCCACGCATGAGCGACGAGGACGCTCACCAACGGCTGAGCGAGCGCGGATACGCACCCGTAGGCGGGCTAATCGGCCTCTATGACGGCTTCTTCGGGCCAGGCACGGGCTCCTTCTTCACCACCGGCCTCGTCGCCCTGCGGGGCTATGGCCTGACCCGCGCCACCGCGGTGACCAAGCTGCTCAACTTCACCAGCAACGTCGCGAGCGTCCTTTTCTTCGCGCTGGGCGGGAAAATGCTGTGGCTGCTCGGCCTTTGCATGGCGGCGGGCGCGATGCTGGGCGGCTGGCTCGGCTCGCACAGCGCGATCCGGTTCGGGGCGCGACTGATCCGCCCACTGCTGGTCGTGATCTCGCTCGGCCTGACTGCCCGGCTGCTGTGGGGTTATTTCGTCAGCTGACTGCAATCGAAGAGGCCGGAACGAAAGCGGCCCGCCGCGCTGGGGAAGCGGCGGGCCGGGACCCCTGGGGAGGGTCAGGGGACGTTAGTTTCCAAGCGAGGCCGAAACGCTGCTGTTGCCGTTGGCATTGCCGCTTCCGCTTGCGCCAACAGAGACGGAGCCGTTGTTCCGGTTGGCGTTGGCATTCGCGCTGCCGCTCGCAGATCCGGAGCCGTTGGCAGAACCGTTAAGCCCGCCCAACGATGTGCCGGCGAGCGAACCGGCGGCATTGCCGGCTCCGTTCAAAGCACCATTCAAACCGAGGCTGCCGGTGCCGTTGCCAGCGCCGCTGGTCGAGCCGCCGGCGTTGCCTGCGCCGTTGGCCATTCCCGTGATCGCGCCGGCGAAGTTCCCCGCACCGTTCGCGCCACCCGCGACCGAGCTTGCCGTATTGCCCGCGCCAGTCACGACGCCTGCGAGCCCGACATTGCCCGAGCCGCTGCCATGGCCGTCAGCATTGCCGGCGGCGGAGATGCTGTTCGTAACCGTGCTCGTCACGCTGTTCGCGATCGAGCCCGATCCGCCAAGCGTCCCGCCGACGTTGCCGGTCGAGTTCAGGACCCGGCGAAGCGTGCCGTTGACAGTACCGCCGACCGTCCCGCCGACAGCGCCGTTTACTGCCCCGGTGACGCCTCCGAGGAGCTGGGCGTGGGCCGGCGTGCCCGCAAGTGCGACCGCAGAGCCCGCGATCAGGATGAACTTCAACATGAGAGTCTCCTTTTGAATTCGGAGGGCCATTCGAGCCCTCGAAAAGGAAAACGACACCGAGTCACGGCTTCATCCCGAAATCCGGAATTTATTTCGCGCGAACCATTCTAGGATCGACGCGGCAGGTACCGCAGACAATGCCGCGGCCGACCCGGCCCTTGCCCGGTCGAGCCTCGCCGGCGAGGCGCTGGGTCGAGCCTGCGATTGCGAGCCGGGCGGCGGCAAGCGGTGCCGCGAAGCTTGTCCCGCGCACCTTCGCATAGCCCTGTCCCGGCAGCGCCGCGGCCATTTCGGCGCCCGGTGCCGCAAAGTCGAGATGACCGGCCTTGCCCGCTTCAGGCAGCGCACGCCCGCGAGCATCCACGCCGGTGACTGCGACCACTCCGGGATAGGAGGCGGGATATTGCGGAGGCGCGGCGGGCCCGTCGTTCCCCACGGCTGCTACGATCTCGACGCCGCGGGCACGAAGCGCCTGCACCGCGCGCTCCACGACCCGGTTTTGCGGACCGACGAGGCTGATGTTGATCACTTGCGGGCGCTTCGAGGCCAGCCAGCTCAGGGCACGGACGATGGAACTTGCCGACCCGGCAGCCCGCGAGCCGCCGTAGACGTCGGCGACGAACAGGGATGCCCCTCGGGCGGCCCCTTGGAACGGACCCTGATTGCCGACGATCAGCGAAGCGACGGCAGTCCCGTGTCCGGTCGGTTGCGGGCGCCCGGCAAAGCCATTTTGCTCGATGGCGGCTCCGCTCATGGACGGATGCGATGCCACGCCGCCATCGACGATCCCGATCCGGGGGCCACCGCGCACTCCCTGGCTGGCGGCAAGAGCTCCCACGAAAGGCAAGAGGTCGCCTCCCGCCGGTTCGTAGAGGTGGTCGAAATCAGCCTGCAGGCTCGGCGCGACGGAGCGCAGGCGCCGAAGGGCCTGGCGCGTTGACAGGTTGCGAGGCACCGACAGGGTCACGCTGCGGATGCCGAGCGCCGGATCACGGTCGTCGGCAACGATCGCAAAGCCCGCTCTGGCCGCCAGCTGGAGCGAAGGCTGGTCGGGATCGATCGCGACGAGCACCCCTCGGCGAACCGGCTGCCCGTTCCCGTCGTTCTCGAGCTCACGAGGATGCTGGCGGATCAGTTCTCGTAGCCGCAATTGACGGAGCTCCAGCAGAGTGGCCGCGGGTGCTTCCGCGATGCGTTCCGGCAGGCCTGAGACGGTGTTCAGAGTCGGGGAGACAACTTCTCGCGCGCCCGGCTGGGCGAGGATGTTTTGCAAGGTCGGACCGACTACCGGAACGTTGCGGGTCGGCAGATTGACCGGCGGCAGCATGGGCAATCCGACGCCGGGCAGCAGTTGCGCGCTCGCGCCGCCGGCGAGAATCGCCGCGGCGGCAGCTGCGATGAGCGATCGATGGACGAAGCTGGACATCACGAGACCTCTTTTTATGCCTTTGGGATGAAACGATGATGAAGCGTCGTTTCATCCGTATGAGGGCGAATGAGATCATCGGATGCGTTCGAGAACGAACTGACGCAGCTGCTTCCGCGGCTGCGGCGTTTCGCACACACGCTCAGCCGGCACGGCGCCGATGCCGACGACTTGACGCAAGCGACGATCGAACGCGCCTTGCGGTCGCGCCACCAGTGGCAGCCGGGCACAAGGCTCGATTCCTGGCTGTACCGGATCATGCGCAACCTGTGGATCGACACGGCCCGCGCCCGGGTGCGGAAGGAAAAGCACGAAGCGCCCGAGGAAGAGGCGCAGTGGATTGGCGAGGACCCGCGCGACGCCATCGACGCTTCGCTCGAATTGAAGCGCGCGATGGCAGCGATGGAGCGGCTCCCGGACGAGCAGCGCGAGGTCGTAGCGCTGATTCTCATCGAAGGCTTCGGCTATCGCGAAGTCTCGGAAATGCTCGACCTGCCGATCGGCACCGTATCGAGCCGGCTGGTGCGCGGACGCACGGCGCTGCTGGAAATGTTGGGTGGAACTGCTGATGGTTGAGGATGACACATTCTTCGCGTGGCTGGACGGCGAATTGTCGCCCGAAGAGGCCGCTCGCGTCGAGGCCGAGGTTGCGGCCGATCCACGTTTGTCCCGCCTCGCCGATGAGCATCGCGCGATGACGACCGGGTTGCGCCACGCTTTCGCTCAGGTCGAAGCGAAGCCTGTGCCTGACTGGCTGCGGAGGCCGATCGACGGAGACGAGAAGGTCGTCGACCTTGCCGAAGTGCGCTCCGTTCACGCGGCGAGGAGAGCGCCGCCCGTTTGGGCCCAAATGGCGGCGCTGGCGGCGACGCTCGCGTTTGGTGTTTTCGCCGGAAATGCGATGTCGGGAATGTTCGCGGCAGGCCCCTCGAGCCCGATTGAAGCTGAGGCCGGCCGCCTTGTCGCGTCCGCCGAACTGGAGAATTCCCTTTACGCTCGGCTTGCCAGCGCGCCCACCGATTCAGGTCCGCGCATCGGCCTCACCTTCCGTGACAAGTCGGGCGCCATCTGCCGCACCTTCGAAGATCGGGCCGCGAGCGGCCTGGCCTGTCGCGAGGGCGGAGACTGGCGCATCCGAAGCCTGTTCCAGGCGCCGGAAGGCCAGTCGACGGACTACCGCATGGCAAGCGGACCGGATCCTCAGCTCATGGAAGCGGTCGATGCTGCGATCGACGGCGAACCCTTCGACGCGGCGGAGGAGAAAGCCGCCGCGGAACGCGGCTGGAAGTGAGCTAACGGGAAGGAAGCAGGAGGCTCGCGTCGCCGTACGAGTAGAAGCGATACTTCTCCTCAATGGCGTGCGCGTAGGCGGTCTTCATAACGTCCAGGCCCATCAGGGCGCTGACCAGCATGAACAAGGTCGAGCGCGGCAGGTGGAAGTTGGTGATGAGCCCGTCCACGGCTTTGAAGCGGTATCCAGGCGTGATGAAGATCGCCGTGTCGCCTTCGAACGGGCGGATGACCCCATCCTCGCTGGCCGCACTTTCGAGAAGCCGTAAGGAGGTCGTCCCAACCGCGATCAGCCGGCCACCGGACGTGCGCACCTGATTCAGCCGCTCCGCCGTCTCCGCATCCACACGCCCCCATTCGGCATGCATCTTGTGCTCGCTCGTGTCCTCCGCCTTGACCGGGAGGAAGGTGCCGGCGCCCACGTGCAGCGTCAGCGTCTCCCGGCCGATGCCCTGTTTCTCCAGCGTCTCGATGAGCTCGGGCGTGAAGTGCAGTGCCGCCGTGGGCGCGGCAACCGCTCCGTCCTCCCGCGCGAACATGGTCTGGTAATCGTCGCGGTCCGACCGATCGGCGGGGCGGCGCGAGGCGATGTACGGCGGCAAAGGCATGCGCCCGGCGCGCTCGAGGAGCAGCTCCACCGGCTCCTCCCCTTCGAAGTGGAGCAGGATGGTGCCATCTTCCTCGCGGTCAGCGACGGAGGCCGACACGCCGCCGCCGAATTCGACCGCGTCGCCGATGCGCAGGCGCTTCGCATTGCGCACGAAAGCCCACCAGTCGCGCGGACCTTCCCGTTTGTGCAGGGTCGCTCCGATCTGCGCTTCGCCGCGCTTTCCTTCGAGCTGCGCCGGAATGACCCGCGTATCGTTGAAGACGAGCGCGTCGCCCGGCCCGAGCAGGTTCGGCAGGTCCAGCACCACCTTGTCCGAAATCGTGTCGCCGTCGACCAGCAGCAGGCGCGCGCTGTCCCGCGGCTTGGCGGGCCTCAGCGCAATCAGCTCGGCGGGAAGGTCGAAGTCGAAAAGGTCGACGCGCATTCGCGCGCTTTAACGGCCCAGGCTCGCGCGGACGATCTTCGTCGGCTGCTCCGGCGGTTCGCCGGGCGCCATCTTGTCGACGGCATCCATGCCTTCGATCACGCGGCCGAAGACCGTGTACTTGTCGTTGAGCGACGCATTGGGCGCAAACATGATGAAGAATTGGCTGTTGGCGCTGTCCGGACTATCGGCACGCGCTGCACCGACCGTTCCACGGAGGAAAGGCAGAGTGTTGAACTCGGCCTTGAGGTCGGGAAGCGCGGATCCGCCCTCGCCCGTCCCCTTCGGATCGCCGCCCTGCGCCATGAAGCCCGGCACGACGCGGTGAAAGGCAAGACCGTTGTAGAAGCCTTGGCTGACAAGCGACTTGACGCGATCGACGTGCGCGGGTGCTGCGTCGGGCCGGAGCATGATCACGACCCTTCCGCCGGTGCTGAGATCAAGGGTCAGCTTGTTGGAAGGATCGTTGGCAACCTCGGCCGGGGCGATGATGCTGAGCATGGTCTTCTGCGGCACTTCCGCCGCGATGGGCTCGGCGGCGACCAACGCAAGCGCCGACAGTGAAAACAGAACCCGTCCAATCATGCGCGCGCTTCTCCCTTGAGTTGCCTCTTCACGTCCGCCGCCACCGCCGGCGTGACGAACTTGTCGATCGCGCCGCCATAGCGTGCGATCTCCTTAACCAGACGTGAGGCGATCGGCTGAAGCGACACGTCGGCCATCAGGAAGACCGTTTCGATGTCGTCGTTCAGCTGCTGGTTCATGCCCGCCATCTGGAACTCATATTCGAAGTCCGCGACGGCCCGCAGGCCGCGAATGATCATCGACGCGCCCTGCGACTCCGCGAAACTCATCAGCAGCGAGTTGAACTCGACGACTTCGATCCTGCCGTCTGCCAGGCCGCCTATCTCGCGCCGGACCATATCGAGCCGCTCGGGGAGCGTGAACATCGGCTCCTTCGACGGGTTCGTCGTGACGCCGATCACCAGCCGGTCGACCAGGTGTACTCCGCGCCGAATGATGTCGAGATGCCCGAGCGTGATCGGGTCGAACGTGCCTGGATAGACGCCGATACGTTCCGCCATTCTCCGCCCTCCCCTTAATGCTTACGCTCTATGGCAAACCGGGCCAGCGCGCGCAGCAGGTCTGCCTCCTCGCCGTGGTCGGCGAGATGCTCGATCGCCTGATTGACGAGCACGCGGGCCTGCTGCTCCGCCCGGTCAGGTCCCAGCACCGACACGAACGTCGCTTTTCCGGCTTCGGCGTCCTTGCCGGTCCGCTTGCCAGCCGCACTTTCGTCGCCCGCATGGTCGATGAGGTCGTCGGCGATCTGGAAGGCCAGGCCGATGTTGCGCGCGTAACCGCGGTACGGCGTGCGTGCATCGGCGGGCAGGCGCGCCATGATGCATGGTGCCTCGACCGAATATTCGATGAGGGCACCGGTCTTCAGCTGCTGGAGCCGGGTGATCGCCGAGAGATCAAGCGACTGGCCTTCCGCAGCAAGGTCCATCATCTGCCCGCCGGCCATTCCGGAAGGGCCGGACGCCTTCGCCAGCTCCAGCACCAGGTCGGAGCGGACGAAGGGATCTTCATGCGTGTCGGGGTCGGCGAGGATCTCGAACGCGAGCGCGTGGAGGCTGTCGCCGGCAAGGATCGCGGCGGCCTCGCCGAACGCCTTGTGAACGGTCGGCTTGCCGCGCCGGACGTCATCGTCATCCATGCATGGCAAGTCGTCGTGGATGAGCGAATAGACGTGGATCGCCTCGATCGCCGCGCCGACCCGCAGCGCCCGATCGCGGTCGATCCCGAACAGGCGAGCCGCCGCCACGCAGAGCAGCGGCCGAAGACGCTTGCCCCCTCCGACCGCGGCATGCCGCATGGCGTCGAACAGGACGTCCCGACCGTCGTCGCGGGGCACGAGCAAACGCCCGAAGAGATCATCGATTTCGCTACCGACGCGGCTGGACTCGGCGTCCAGCCCGACCCGGTCGCGATCGATCACCTCAATCGGCATCGAACGGAGTGACGCCCGAGGGGCGCCCGTCGGCGCCGAAAGCGATCTGCTCGATGCGCTCTTGAGCGGCCTTGAGCCGTGCTTCGCAATGCCGGCGAAGGCGATCACCTTCCTGGTAGAGCTCGATCGACTGGTCGAGAGGAGCCTCGCCGCGCTCGAGCAGGCGAACGATCTCCTCGAGCCGCGCAAGCGCCGCTTCGAAACTCAACTCATTCTGCTGTTCGGGCACGTCCATGGCAGAGGAATGACCCCTCTAAAGTGCCAAATCAATCGCGGCGGAACGGGTCGCGGATGCCGGGGACGATCTCGTCCGAGGGCGGCGCATCGCCCGCTTCGGCTGCTGCAAGAGCCGCTTCGGCATCACGGGCATGCTGTTCGCGCTCCTGCCGAAGCTGCTCGATCAGCGCGTCGCGATCGCTCTCGAACCGCTCGTCCGTCGGCGCCGGGCTGCCGGCGGCCTTCTGGGCCTTGACGATCGACGCATCGAGCTCGCGCTGCGACGTAAGGCCAAGCGTCACGGGGTCCTTCGGCGTGATGTTCGCCATGTTCCAGTGCGTGCGCTCGCGGATCGCGGCGATGGTCGTGCGGGTGGTGCCGATCAGCTTGCTGATCTGCCCGTCGCTGACTTCCGGATGGTTTTTGATGATCCAGGCGATTCCGTCCGGCTTGTCCTGCCGCTTGGACACCGGCGTGTAACGCGGGCCGCGCGTGCGGCGCACCGGATCGGGCGCCTTGTGCATCTGCAGCTGGTAGTTCGGGTCCTTCTGACCCTTCTCGATCTCCTCGTGGGTCAGTTCGCCCGCGCGGATTGGGTCTCGGCCGGTCAGCTTGGTCGCCGCGGTATCATCGGCGATCGCCTGGACCTCGAGGATGTGCAGCCCGCAAAACTCGGCAATCTGCTCGAAGGTGAGCGACGTATTGTCCACCATCCAGGCGGCGGTCGCATGGGGCATCAGGGGCTGGGCCACTGGGTTTCTCCGGTCCTTAGAAATGAATAGGGCCGCCCCTCACGGAGCGGCCGGCGTTGGCGGGTGACTTACGCTTCCAGGGCCAGCGGGGCAAGGTCTCACGCATCCAGAGGCACGTGCCTTGGCAGGAGCATGATGCGCTCCATCCAGGCGATGATGTGGGGATAGAGTTCGAGATCGAAGTCCGCCTCGTCTGCGACGTGCGTGTAGGCGAACAGGCAGATGTCCGCGAGCGAGATAGAGTCGCCCACGAACCAGTCGTGCTTGGCCAAATGCTCGTCCATCAGCGCGAGCGCATCGTTCCCGGCCTTACGCTTCAGGCCGATCTGCTCCCGTTGGTGCCCGGAAAGGGCATCCAGGCCCACGAAGCGCAGCCAGAAGCGGATCGTCGCGATATTCGGCTCGTGACTGTACTGCTCGAAGAACATCCAGCGCAGCATGTCGGCTCGTTCGAAACGGTCGGCCGGCACGAGATCGGAACCGTCCGCGAGAAAGAAGCAAGCCGCATTGCTCTCCGGAATGAAGCGGTCCCCGACCTGGAGCACTGGAATCCGGCCGTTGGAATTGACGTTGGCCAGGAACTCCGGGGTTCGGGTCTCGCCCTTCTGGATGTCGTACTCACGGCGCTCGAGCGGAATGCCGAGATGTGCGGCGGTGAGCCTCACCTTGTAGCAATTTCCCGAAGGCCCGTATTCGTGGAGGAGAAGACGTTCGCTCATTTCCGAACCTCCAGTACGATCTTTCCGACGTGGGCGCCCGCCTCCATCCGGGCATGTGCTTCCGCCGCGCGATCCAGCGGGAAGACGGCATCGACGACCGGATTCAGCCGGCCTCCTTCTACATAAGGCCAGACGGTGCGGGCAATTTCGTCCGCGACCATCGTCTTGAACTCGACCGAGCGCGGACGAAGCGTCGAGCCGGTCAGAGTCAGGCGCCGGCGCATGATGTCAGGGATCAGCAATTCGCCCTTCGCTCCGCGCTGGAAGGCGATGGAAACATGGCGGCCCTCTTCGGACAGGCAGGCGAGGTTCCGCGGAAGATAGTCGCCGCCCACCATGTCGAGCACGACCGCGACCCCGCTGCCGCCGGTGATCCTCTTGACCTCCTCGACAAAGTCCTGCGTCCGGTAATTGACTGCCGCGGAGGCGCCGAGCTCCAGCGCGCGCGAGCATTTCTCGTCGCTGCCGCAGGTCACGATGACCTTGAGGTTGAACAGCTGGCCGAGAGCGATGGCCATCGTACCGATGCCGCTCGTCCCGCCGTGGACGAGAACGGCGTCCCCCTCGGCGGCATAGCCCCGCTCGAACAGGTTCACCCAGACGGTGAACAGAGTTTCCGGCATCGCCGCAGCTTCGAGTGGTGAGAGGACCTCAGGCAGCACAAAGCACGTCCCCGCCGGCGCAACGCAATATTCGGCGTAACCGCCACCGGCCACGAGCGCGCAAACGGTCTCGCCGAGAAGGTCGGCAGCGCCCTCACCTGCTTCGACGACCAGACCCGCAATTTCGAGGCCGAGGATGTCAGGCGCTCCTGGAGGGGGAGGATAAAGGCCCCGCCGCTGCAGGATGTCCGGGCGGTTCACTCCGGCGGCGACAACCTCGACGAGCACCTCACCAGGACCCGCTCGCGGTACCGCACGCTCAACTACCGCAAGTTCTTCCGCGCCGTCTGGCTGCGGGGCGACGATCGCCCTCATGGTCGCTGGAATGGAGCTGCCCATGCGCGGCGCTTATTGACAGCCGCCCCTGAGAGGTCAACGATTCAACAGATGGACCTCGAGGATCTCTTCCCGAGCAAGCCGGGCGACCCGTTGACGGAGCTTGCAAAACAGGATCTCGACCCCATCTCGGTCGAGGAGCTTCACGCCCGGATCCTCGCCTTGAAGGCGGAAATCGTCCGCGTGGAGGCCCACATCAATGCTGCTCAAGCGCATCGATCCGCCGCCGAAGAGATTTTCAAAAAGTAATGTTTGTCGGGGTCGTTCAGGCCCGGACAAGCTTAGGCTGCGATAAACTGGGGATAAGCGGCTCCGCGCCCCTTGATTGCGCGTTTGGAGCATATGACATTCTCAATGAGAGCCCGGCCGAATCCAGGGACCGGGCAGGAGTAAGACCTAAATGCCCAGTTTCGCTCGCGAACTCGAACAAACCCTGCACAACGCCCTGGCCGAGGCCAGCCGTCGCCGGCACGAGTATGCGACCCTCGAACATCTTCTGATTGCGCTGATCGACGACGAGCATGCGTCCAAGGTCATGACGGCCTGCGGCGTCAGCCGCGACGAGCTGCGCGCGAGCGTGAAGCACTATCTCGACAATGAGCTCGGAGCCCTGGTCGCCGATAGCGGCACCGATCCGACTCCAACGAGCGGGTTCCAGCGCGTCGTCCAGCGCGCGATCCTCCACGTCCAGTCGTCTGGCCGCGACGAGGTGACGGGCGCCAACGTGCTGGTCGCCCTCTTTTCCGAGCGCGAGAGCTACGCCGTCTACTTCCTGCAGCAGCAGGACATGAGTCGTCTCGATGCCGTGACCTACATCAGCCACGGTGTGGGCAAGGGCGAGACCCCGCAGGAAACTCGCGAGGTCGGCGCTTCCGAGGAGAAGAGCGACAAGGGCGAAGGCAAGAAGGAATCTGCCCTCAAGCAATTCACCGTCGACCTCAACGAGAAGGCCCGAACCGGCAAGGTCGACCCGTTGATCGGGCGCATGCCCGAGGTAGAGCGGACGGTGCAGATCCTGTGCCGCCGGTCGAAGAACAATCCGCTTTACGTGGGCGAGCCGGGCGTCGGCAAGACCGCGATCGCGGAAGGCCTCGCCCGCAAGATCATCGAGGGCGACGTCCCCGATGTGCTGAAGCCTGCGACCATCTACTCGCTCGACATGGGCGCGCTGCTGGCCGGCACGCGCTACCGCGGCGACTTCGAGGAGCGGCTGAAGTCGGTGGTTTCGGAACTCGAGAAGCTCCCGAACGCCATCCTCTTCATCGACGAGATCCACACGGTGATCGGCGCCGGCGCGACCAGCGGCGGCGCGATGGACGCGTCGAACCTGCTCAAGCCGGCGCTCTCGTCCGGCGCGATCCGCTGCATCGGGTCAACGACCTACAAGGAGTTCCGCAACCACTTCGAAAAGGATCGCGCGCTGCTCCGGCGGTTCCAGAAGATCGACGTGAATGAGCCGACGATCGAGGACACGATCAAGATCATTGCCGGGCTGCGCTCCTCCTTCGAGCAGCACCACAACGTCCGCTATACGCCGGACGCGGTGAAGAGCGCCGTCGAGCTGAGCGCGCGCTACATCCATGACCGCAAGCTTCCGGACAAGGCGATCGACGTGATCGACGAGGTCGGCGCGATGCAGATGCTGGTGCCGC
>OCZS010000615.1_pt1 | contig 11974 bp, 16 predicted proteins | sample 1539071 | NCBI WGS metagenome assembly OCZS01 (sample SAMEA3113584, study PRJEB22503) | soil metagenome | reverse complement strand
CGACGACGTTGGCCTGGCCGCCGAAGTCGTAGTTCCAGACCCGGTCGAGGATCTGGGCCTTCGAGAGCACCCGGCGCGGGTTGCGCATCAGGTAGCGGAGCAGCTCGAACTCGGTCGCGGTCAGCTGGATCTCGACCCCACCGCGGGTCACCTCGTGGCTGTCCTCGTCCAGCGTGAGGTCGCCGACGACCAGCGTCGAGTCGGAGCGGACCAGGGTCGCGCCGCTGCGCCGGAGCAGGCCGCGCAGCCGAGCGATGACCTCCTCCAGGCTGAACGGCTTGGTGACGTAGTCGTCGCCACCCGCGGTCAGCCCACCGATCCGATCCTCCACCGAGTCCTTGGCGGTCAGGAAGATCACCGGCACGTCCGGGTCCTCGGTCCGGATCCGGCGCATCACCTCGAGGCCGTCGAAGTCGGGCAGCATCATGTCCAGCACGATCGCGTCCGGCCGGGTCTCCCGGGCCGCTTTCACCGCCTCGGTTCCCGAGCCGGCGGTGGTCACCTGCCAGCCCTCGTAGCGCATCGCCATCGACAGCAGCTCGGTCAGGCTGGCCTCGTCGTCCACGGCCAGCACCCGGATCGGTGTGCCGTCGGCGCGGGTGAGCGAGGAGCTTGGGCTGTCGGTGCGGATCATGCCGCCAAGAGTGACACCGGTTTGACCGAGTTCCCCTGTGCCTTACCTGTGACGATCCTGTGAAGATTCAGACGGATCGGGCGGGTGGTCAGACCGGGGTGACCGAGTGGGAACCGGTGCGGGTCGAGCTGCCGTAGCTGGACGAGCCGGCGCTTGCGGGGAGGTACGCGGCGTCGTCCTCGGTGTCCCCGACCGGCTTCTTCCGCTTGAACAGCCGGTCGATCGACACCCCACCGGCCCCGAATACGAAGAACAACAGCCCGAGCAGCCCGAGGGCGACGTCGTACTCGTAGCCGCCGTTGTAGGACCCGTCGGCCTTGAGCAGGTCCGGACCCGCGTAGTAGGAGAAGTAGGAGATGTTCAGCACCGACAGCACGATCAGCCCCACCCCGACGAACCGGGTGAGGGCGCCCACGATCAGGAACACCCCGCCCACCAGCTCGAAGATAATGGTCGCCCAAGCCGCGACCTCCGCGTACGGGGCCCCGACCTCGGCGTAGCGGTCCCGCATGGCGGCCACGCCCTGGTTCGCGCCGGTCCAGTGGGTGATCCCGTGCAGCAGCAGGATGCCGCCCGTGCCGAGCCGGGCGACGAGCAGGCCGAAACTCTGCAGGAACTGGGACATGACTGTCTCCTCCGGGATATCGGACTGCGACCAACGCTAGTCAGTTCGTCCCCGAACCGCCTTGCACCACGCCGCGCTCGGACCGCCGGTCCGTGGCCCGATCGCTACCCGGTGCGCGAGAAGCGGTCCGCCGCAGTGCCGTGCAGTCGCCCCGGCGGAACGTGACGCCCGCAGACGGCGAGCAGCAGGTCCTGCGCCCGGCCGGTCACCGGGTCGCCGATGCCGTAGGACCAGTCGAGGTCGTCAGCCCGGAGCTGTACCCCGCCCAGGTCCACGCCGAAGAACTTCAGCTGCGACGGCTTCACTGAGCGCAGCACCAGCCCGACCCGCTCGGGTGGCGGCCGGCGGCCCAGGTCCAGACCGACGGTGATGTCGAGACCGTGGATGACGTCATGGCTGAGCGCGCCGACGTAACCCCCGCCCGGCGGCTTCCATGGATGGTTCACGTTCTCCCTCAGCGAGCTGATCAGATCCTCAGCGGTCAGGGCCTCGGCATCCGCTCGGGCCGCGTGGTCCGCCATCCGGTTGTAGCTGCCTCGAGCCCTGACCATCTCGACCACGAACCTCGGCCGGCTGTAGCGGAAGGCCATCGTGATGTGGGCGACGGTCTCTCGGACCCGCCAGCCGGCGCACAGGGTCTCCTCGTCCCACCGCTTCGCCGGCAGGGCCGCTAGCACGTCGGCGAGCTCCCGGCGCTCGGCCGCGATTCCTCCCGGACCTGGGCGTCCTTCGCGGTGACCATGCGACCCCTCTCCATGTCAGTCCGGATATGTCTCCCGACACTTCGACCTCGGGAAGGACGAGAACTCATCGCGGCGCCCCCACCTCGTCGGTTTCGGAGAAAGTAAGGGCCTGCAGGTTCAGGCAACGGGCAGGAAGGGGCGGAGCGCCGGAGCGAAGCCCTCGGGGTCCTCGGCGAACCCGATGTGGTCGCCGGGGAAGATGACCGGCTCGATCCCGAGCGCCCGGGCCAGCGCCGTCGACGTACGGTCACATACCTGCCCGGCCGACTCCGCACCGATGCCGACGACAATCCGGGTGCCGCCGGTCCGCAGCGCCTCCAGATCTGGGACGAACTCGATCGTCGGGCGCATCTCGTGGCGGAAGAAGAAGTCCTCATCGGCGGCCGCATGGCCCTCCAGCGGAGCACCGAACATCTCGGCGAAGACCGGCTCGGGTAGCTCGATGTTCGCGTCGGCCAGGAACAGTCGCCACGCCGTCGCCCGACCCTCGACGAGGTAAGCGGTGACGATGGCATCGGCCACCGCCCGCCGGTGCTCCCGGTCCTCCAACAGCTCGTCGAGCGGCGGCTCGTGGGCGATCACCGTGTGCACCAGGTCGGGCCGGGCCTCGGCCAGGGCCAGCAGGGTCACCGCGCCGCCGCTGGAGCCGAAGGCGGCGGCCGGACCTAGGCCCAGATGGGTCAGCAGCCGAGCCACGTCGCCCGCCCGCATCGGCGGGGTGGAGTCCTGGTCGCGGTCGTCGACCGAGCTGCGGTGAATGGCGCGCGGGTCCATGGTCACCACCGTGTAGTCGTCGGCGAGCTGGTCTGCGAGTGGGGCGAACGAGTCGGCATCCATCGGGGACCCGAGCAGCAGCACCGCCGGCCCGGTGCCGCGGACCTCGTAGTAGAGCCGGGCGCCCGGGACGTCCAGGTTTGCGGTGGTGACGCTGATCGCGGCGGTCCGGTTCATGGTTATCGAAGCCCTTCCTCGGTGTACTGGACTGTCCAGTACTGCTAACCCTAGCGCGTCAGTACTGGACGGTCTAGTATGAATTCGTGAGCAATGCGGTGGTCAGGAGGCCCGAAGTCGGCGAACTGGGGCGGTCTGCCCGGAAGCGGACCGCGATCATCGAGGCTGCGCATGAGCTGTTCCTGCAGAAGGGGTACGCGGGCACGAGCATGGACGACGTAGCGGCCCGCGCCGCGGTGTCCAAGCAGACCGTGTACAAGAACTTCGCCGACAAGCAGCGGCTGTTCACCGAGGTGATCACCAGCGACGTCGGGCGGATCGAGAGCACGACCGAGGCCCAGATGGCCGCGATGCCGGACAGCACCGACCTGGCCGGCGACCTGCGGGCGTTCGCCCGCGACCACCTGGCCGGAGTGATGCAACCCGGCCGGCTGCGTCTCCGGCGGATGCTGATCGGCGAGGCCGAGCGCTTTCCGGAGCTCGCCCAGGCCTGGTACGCCAGCGGGCCGGAGCGGTCGTGCGCCGAGTTCGCGGGTTGGTTCGCGGCCTGGGACCGGCGCGGACTGCTCCGGGTGCCCGACCCGATGCTGGCCGCCCAGCAGTTCAACTGGCTGGTGCTGTCCATTCCGCTGAACAAGGCCATGGCGTACGCGACCGACGAGCCGCTGTTCACTCGGCCCGAGCTGGACCACTACGCCGACGAGGCGGTCCGGGTCTTCCTGGCCGCGTACGCCACCTGACGTCAGGCGTACGCGTCGAGTGGGGTGGTGACGGCGATCCGGCGGGTCCCGTCGCCGAGGGTGACGACCTGGTAGGCGTTGCGCTCCTGGCCCACCGGCTGGGCCTCGCCGTCCAGGTTCTCCAACACCAGCCGGCCGACCCACACCCCCGGCACCTCGACGTCGGTCACCACGTCGCGCGCGCGTACGCCCTGAATCTGCCGGGAGCGGTAGTAGGACTGCCCCTGGGCGAAGAAGTCGCGGGTCTGCTCTGGGTCGGTGATGGCCAGGCAGCCGCGGGCGGTCACGGCCAGGGCGGGATAGTGGTAGATGTCGGCCAGGCCCGTCAGGTCGCCGGCAGAGAGGTAGCCGGTGTAGCGGGCGAAGAAGTCCTCGATGGTCTCGGTTGCGTTGGGAATCGGTTCCATGTGCTCGACGCTACGAACCAAGTCCGCCAGGCCGGTGGCGGGGATCAGAACTAAGTTCGCCCCTGTGAGCACCACCGACACTCTTCGCCGTGCCGCTGTCTCCCGGGACAGTCACCTCACCCTGCGCCGGGTCGAGCGGCAGCAGCGGGTGATCGAGCTGCTCGGCGCCAGCCCCGACCCGGTGCCGAGCGCGACGCTGGCCGAACGGCTCGGCGTAGGCGTACGCACGGTCGAGCGCGACCTCGCCCGGCTCCGGGAGTCCGGCGTACCCATCGACGCGGTCTCCGGCCCGCGCGGGGGCAGTCGGCTAACCTGCACCGCCGGACCCCGACCGGTCGTCCTGACCTTCGGGGAGGTGGCCGCACTGCTGGCCAGCCTGACCGCGCTCGGTCCGACCGCCACTGACAGCTCGGCCTCGGCGATGCGCGCGCTGGTCGACTCGATCACGCCCTGAATCTGCTGCGTGCGTTTCACCGCTTCCCTGCGTGTTCCGTCCGACGAGAGCCTCTCGGGTAGCGTTCTCAGAGCGAGGAGGAGGTGGGGGCTGAGCGAGCGCTGGCACAACCACCGCAACGTCACTGCGGGGCACGGCGACGACGCCCTGATCCGGTGGGCCCGCCTGTACGACCTCGGGCTCCGGCTTTGGTGGCGCCGCGGCCACCGGTGGCGGAGCGGGCTGCTCGAGCTGCTCGACCTGCAGCCGGGACAGCGGGTGCTGGATGTCGGATCGGGTACCGGCCAGCTGACATTTGCGTTGGCCGACCGCGTCACGCCCGGCGGCTCGGTCGATGGGGTCGATGCGGCGACCGAGATGATCAGTCGGGCCCAGCGGAAGAACCGCCGGCGGCGGCGCCCGGTCACCTTCACCGAGGCCCGGGCCCAGGAGCTGCCCTTCCCGGACGAGACCTTCCACGCCGTGACCTGCACCCTGGCCCTGCACCACGTCGCCGGCGATGCGCGGAGTACGGCGGTCGAGGAGATGCATCGGGTGGTGCGGCCGGGCGGTCGGCTGCTGGTCGCCGACTTCGAGCCGACCGCCGACGGTCGCGTCCCGTTCGGGCCGCTCTTCAGGCGTGGTCACGCGATGCACGACGGCGCGCTCGACGAGGCGGAGCAGCTGCTAGCGGCGGTGGGATTTCGCGATCTGACCCGCGGGCCGACCTCGGTCCGCGGCATCGGCCAGGTGGTCGGTACCCGGCCGGCCTGAAACGCTCTGCGCGAGGAAGTCCGCCCACGTCCGCTGCCCCACCGCGCGGTCGAGCGCCAGGTTGGCGCCGCCCCGGATCGCCGAGGCCGCGCGGCCCGGCAGCCGCAGCCGTACGATCGGTCGGCGTCGCCCAGTGACCTGCAGATAGCTCCGGACCAGCTCGTCCATTCCGTACGCCGTGGGCCCGCCGAGGTCCGGCACCAAGCCGGCCGGACCGCCCAGCGCGAGCTCGACCAGCCGGGCGGCCACCTCGTCCGCATCGACCGGCTGGAACCGAAACCCGGTCGACACCGGGATCACCGGCAGCTTGGCCAGCGCCCGCACCGTGGTCAGGGTCAGGTCGTGGAACTGGGTCGCCCGGAGCGTGCTCCACGGCAGACCGGACTCCGCCACAACCTGCTCCGCCTCCCGCTTGGCCGCGAAGTAGCCGAACATGGCGCGGTCGACGACGCTGACCACCGGCACCTGCTCCGCGCCGACCACCGAGATGTTGACCAAGTGCGGCCAGCCTGCCTGGGCCGCCGCGGCGACCAGGTTCCGGGCCAGGTCGCCGTCGCCCTTGGCGTTGCCGGCCAGGTGCACGACCGTCTCGACCCCACGTACGGCGGCATCGACCCCCGCACCGGTGGCCAGGTCGCCGGATACGTATTCGACGCCGCCGTCGGAAGTAGGTGAGGTGCGGCTGAGGACGCGTACACGGGCGCCGGCCTGCTGCAGCCGTGGGACGACCAGCCGGCCCAGTGTGCCGGTGCCGCCGGTGACGAGGATGGTGCTCATGGGTCTCCAATGGGTGTTGGTCACATTCGCGGAGCTCCGCGGGTCTATCTCGATGACCCGTGGCTCGAAAGGAACGTGACACTCGTGGACGAGGCAACCTGGCTGGCCGAGCGATTCGAGGAGCAGCGGACGCGGCTGCACTCGATGGCCTACCGGATGCTCGGCTCGGCGAGCGAGGCCGATGACGCGGTGCAGGACGCCTGGCTGCGGGTCAGCCGCGCCGACACCCGGGAGGTGGACAACCTCGCCGCCTGGCTGACCACCGTGGTCGCCCGGGTCTGCCTCAACCAGTTGCGCCGGCGTGCGGCGCGGCGCGAGGAGCCGTGGGACGGACAGCGGCCGGCGGTGAGGACGAGTCGCGACACGGGCGCGGATCCGGAGGACGAGGCGCTGCTGGCCGACTCGGTCGGCCTGGCGCTGTTGGTGGTGCTGGACACGCTGACTCCGGCCGAGCGGCTCGCCTTCGTCCTGCACGACATGTTCGCGGTGCCGTTCGATGAGATCGCGCCGATGCTGGACCGGTCCCCGGCCGCCGCCCGTCAGCTGGCCAGCCGGGCCCGACGGCGGGTCACTGGCGCCGGTCCGGCCGCCGAGCCCGACCTGACCAGGCAGCGCCGGGTGGTGGACGCGTACCTGGCCGCCGCCCGGAACGGGGACTTCGAGGCGCTGGTGTCGCTGCTGCATCCTGATGTGGTGCTGCGCGCCGACCGGGCGGCGGGCCCGACGCCGGAGCCGGTGATGCTGCGCGGGGCCCGGCTGGTGGCCCGGGGGGCGACGCTTGCGGGGGATCGGGCCCGGTCCACCCAGCCGGCTCTGGTCGATGGCGCCGTGGGGCTGGTGATGGCACCGCGCGGGAAGCTGTTCCTGGTGCTCGGATTCACCATCGTCGATGACCTGATCACCGAGATCGACGTGATCGCCGATCCCGACCGCCTCGCCACCCTGGAGCTCGGCGTCCTGACTGCCTAGTGCGGCGCGGGTTGCCGGCGCGGCAGGGCGAGAAGCACCAGACCGGCGGTCGCCCAAGCGATGAGCACCCACCACGGACCGGCGCTCTGGGCGCCGTCGAAGAAGGAGACCGAGCGGATCAGCTGCGCGCCGGCCCCGGGTGGCATGGCCTGTCCGATCTCCCGCCACGGGCTGGCCAGGAACTCCGGTGCCGTGCTCGCGCCGGACAGCGGGTTGCCGACCAGGGCCAGCAGGAGAGCACCGAGGCCGAGGCCGGCTGTTCCCGCCACCCACTGCAGGCCGACCAGGGCCAGCGTGCTCGCGCCCACGATCGCCGCCAGCACCAGGGCATCGGTCACGAAGTCCCCGGTCAATGTGCCGAAGACCCAGTGCAGCACCATCGCGAAGACCGTGCCGCCGACCACGGCGTACGCCATGGTGGCAGTGAGCAGGACACTACGGCGCAGGTGCAGCGAGCCCAGCACCGCCGCCGGGACGATGGCTCCGAGCACAAGTGGCAGGACGAGTGCGGCCAGACCGGCGCCACGGGGGTCGTCGTCCGGCAGCGGGACGACGTCCCTGACCTCGGGAGTGGTCCCGTCACGGGACAGGGCCGGGGCGAGCGCGGCCAGGGTCTGGGCGGCGGCGGTGCTCGCGGCGCTGGCCGTGAGGACCACCGGCCGGCCGGCGCCCAGCACCAGGCCGCCGTAGACCTCGCGGTCTCGAATGGCCTCGGTCAGCGCGGCCTCGTCCGCGAACTCGGTCACCGCGAAGGCGTCGGGCGCCTGCTGGTCGAGCGCTGCGACCACCTGACCGACGGCTGGGGGCGGGGCGACCAACCCGATCGGTAGCTGATGTGGCTTGGCTTGGACCGCCGGCAGACCGAAGGCCAACAGCACCAGGCCGAGAACGAGGGCGACGGCAACCGCGGCGCCGAGCGCCCGCGACAGGCCATGTTCGGGAGTGTTGGACGGCGACGACGAGGCGTCGGTCGGCGGTGGCGGCGTGAGACCGGTCGTGCTCATGAGGATGCCTTTCTCAACAGTTGTTGAGAAAAATGTAAATCTCGCAGCCGGGTTTGTCAACGCTTGTTGAATTGGCGTTACCGTAGGGTCCAGCCATGTCCGCCCAGCCAGCTTCGATGTCCCGCCCGGGTTCGCGTACGCCCGCCCGGCGCAGCGGGCGACGGGGTCCGGAGGCCGATCTCCGCACGGAGATCCTGAACGCCGCGCGCCCCTTGTTCGCCGAGCGCGGCTACCGCGGCACGACCCTGCGGGCGGTCGCCCGGTCGGCCGGGGTCGACGTGGCGCTGGTCGCCTACTACTTCGGGAACAAGGAGGGGCTGTTCACCGAGTCGATGAACGTGCCCGTCAACCCGCGCGAGGTCATCGGCCGGGCCTTCGCCGACGGCCTCGACGACGCCGGGCCGCGGCTGGTCCAGATGTTCCTCGAGCTGTTCGAGAGTCCCGCCACCGGTCCCGCTCTGGTCGGGATGCTGCGCTCGGCGGCCAGCCATGAGAGCACCCGGAAAGCGTTCAGCGAGTTCGTCTCCACCGCCATCCTCGGGCACTACGAGGAGCTGATGCCCGGACCCGATACGCGGCGCCGCATCATGCTGGTCGGCGCCCAGCTGATGGGCATGGCGGTGCTGCGATTCGTACTGCGGATCGAGCCGATGGTCGAGCTACCGCGCGAGCAGCTCATCGCCGACCTCGGGGCCACCGTGCAGCGATACCTCACCGGAGAGCTGGCCGACGGCTGACCGTTCCGGTCAGTCGAAACAGAAGTGGGTCCAGTGCGGCCGCGTGGCTTTGTCCTCGGCGTCATAGCCGTCGAGCACCTGCGCGAGGAGCCGACGATGGTGAGCTTCGGCGCGAGGGCGACCGGGTGACCAGACTCGTCAGTCGAGGTCGGCGGCCTGCCGCTCGTACGCGGGCGTCAGCTCCCGCCACCGCGCCGGCCAGTCGCCCGGCTCACGGCCGGCGAGATGGAACGCCAGGTCCTCGACGTGGGCCTGCCAGCCAGCGCCGTGAGCGGCCAGCTCCGCCAGAGGGAAGCCGCGCTCCTCGATGACCAGGCGGGTGCCACCGCTCTCGGGACGCAGCACGGCCTCGATGACGGTTTCTTCCGGCTGCCCGGGGTCCATGGTCACTTGCAGTCGTCGTGGCGGCTCGCAGACGTCGACCCGGCCGGAACCGGACCAGCCGCTGGTGAAGGCGGCCTCGAAGGCTCCACCGCGGCGGAGGTCGCCGCGAACATCGGCGACCCAGCGGCCCAGCCGTTGCGGTTCGGTGATCGCCGACCACAGGTCGTCGATGTCGGTGGCGTAGTGGTCCTCCATGCGGACGCCGCCGCGGCCATCGGTCGCCGTCACTGTGCCGGTGAGCGTGCTGGCGGGGTGGAGATCGTTGGTCATGTGATGGTGTTCCTTCGCTGTCGACGGCCGCGGGCGACCTCGGTGTGTAGGGCCTGGAGCCGGTTCTCCCACAACGCGCGGTAGGACTCGAGCCAGGAGTCGAGCTCGGCCAGCGACTCGGGGCGCAGTCGGTACATGCGGAACTGGGCCACCTGGTCGACCTCGACGAGCCCGGCCTCGCGCAGCACCCGTAGGTGCCGTGACACACCAGGGCGGGCGATGGGCAGCAGGGCGGCCAGGTCGTTGGCCGATGCCGGCCCGGCTCGCAACCGGTCGAGCATGGTACGTCGGCTCTCGTCCGACAGCGCCCGCAGAACCGCATCCACGGATCGAGTGTACCCGATCGGTTACGTAACCAGCAAGATACGCAAGGCCGTAAGGGTAGGAAGGCCTGACGTCGGCTCAGCCGGCGCGTCAGTGCTTGGGCACGTACGCCAGGTAGACCACGCCGTTGTCGTAGCGCTCGCAGGAGGTCAGGGTCAGGTCACTCGGCCCCGACTCCGGCGGGAAGAGCCGCGGCCCGGCTCCGCGTGTCGTCGGGTACATGAACAGGTGCAGCCCGTCGACGAGGCCGTCGGCAAGCATGGCCCGGACCAGGGTGCCGCTGCCGCTGACGTAGAGGTCGCCGTCCACCTCGTCCTTCAGGCGTGAGATTCGGCCGGCGTCGTAGGGCCCGATGACCTCTGAGTTCTGCCAGGTCGGGTTGGTCAGCGTCGAGGACACGACGTACTTCGTGGTGTCGTTGAAGAACGGTGCGCCAGGGTCGTCCTCGACGGTACGGGTCGACCACGCGGGCTCGAACATCTCGAAGGTCGTACGCCCGAGCAGGATGCCGCGGCTACGTCCGGTGACCGCCGCGAGGGCCTCGCCCATCTTGGGGTCGAAGCCGTAGTCGAACGTCCAGACTGGGGCATCGATGACGCCGTCCAGGCTGATGAACTCGTGTACAGAGATCGCTCCCACGTCTTCCGACCCTAGACCTCGGGCCGTCTCGAGCTCAGTCCGGGCTGATCCCGCTAGTCAGCGGTCAGGGCGGCGAGCGGGGCCACGGGTACGACGTCGCGGGCCTTGGCCGCCAGCTTCGGATCAATTGTGACGAGGGCGTCGGCCTGCAGCCGGGTGACGGCCAGGTACTCCGCATCGAGCGTTGTCTCCCAACCCTGTTCGCGGGCGATCTTCCAGGCCGTCCGGCGGGAGACGCGGTCACCAAGCAACCGCATCTTGAGCTCCGTGAGCCGATCGTGGTGCTGGAGGGCCATTGGCTCGGTCAGGTCGCCCCGGTGTACCGCCGCGAACAGCAGGGCAAGGGCTTCCGAGCGGATCAGGTTCGGGGCGACGAGCTGATGCTGCGGGTTGACCTCCACGCTCTCGGCGATGAGGTGCAGCAGCGTCGGAGCGTCGATCACGTAGCGGCGCATGGCGGCACCTTAGGACGGACGGGTCATCTCCGACGCTACGGTGCCGAGATGAGCGCGGACTTCTCCTGGACCAAGGCCCGGGTGGGCCGGCTCGAGTTCTACGGGGACGTTCACCTCTGGCCGCGGTTGGCGGGGCTCAGCGACGACGAGTACTTCTGGGAACCGGAACCCGCGCCGGGCAACTACCGAGGGTGCCCGACCGGCTCGCCGACGCCGCCGTTGACCTGCTCCGCACGTTCGACGTCGGCCGGCTGAAGACCTGTCCGTTGGCGGACGGCCGCTGCGGCTGGCTGTTCCTCGATCGAAGTCGGAACGGCTCTCGCCGGTGGTGCTCCATGGAGAACTGCGGCGCGAAGGCCAAGGCGCGCCGGCTGACCGCACGCAGGCGTAGTGCTCGATCGCGTCCGCAGACCGGCGGAAGCCAGGGTTCTCCCGCATTGCCGGAATACGACGCGGGTGGACATAGTTGAGCCAATGTCGCTCAAGTTGTAAATTGAGCCTCACAGACTCAAGTCACTCTGGAGGAATACACACATGGCTCGTGCAGTCGGCATCGACCTCGGCACGACGAACTCCGTCGTCGCCGTGCTCGAAGGTGGAGAGCCCACCGTCATCCCCAACGCCGAGGGCAGCCGGACCACCCCGTCGGTGGTCGCGTTTGCCAAGGGCGGCGAGGTGCTGGTCGGCGAGGTCGCCAAGCGCCAGGCCGTCACCAACGTCGAGCGCACCATCCGCTCCGTCAAGCGCCACATGGGCACGGACTGGAAGGTCAAGATCGACGACAAGGACTACCGTCCGCAGCAGATCAGTGCGTTCGTGCTGCAGAAGCTCAAGCGGGACGCTGAGGCCTACCTGGGCGAGCAGGTCACCCACGCGGTGATCACCGTCCCCGCCTACTTCTCCGACGCCGAGCGGCAGGCCACCAAGGAGGCCGGCGAGATCGCCGGGCTGATCGTGGACCGGATCATCAACGAGCCGACCGCGGCCGCGCTGGCGTACGGGCTGGACAAGGGCGAGCACGACCAGACCATCCTGGTCTTCGACCTCGGTGGTGGCACCTTCGACGTCTCCCTGCTGGAGATCGGCGACGGCATCTTCGAGGTCAAGG
>OCZS010000614.1_pt1 | contig 11996 bp, 13 predicted proteins | sample 1539071 | NCBI WGS metagenome assembly OCZS01 (sample SAMEA3113584, study PRJEB22503) | soil metagenome | reverse complement strand
AGTACCGAGCGCCTGGCAAACACTTCTCACAATATCTTTGGATAATCATCGCGCCTTCTAACTTGAATAGTGCTTCAGTTGTCGCCATTTCTCCACAAATAATGCAGAACCCCTGTGACTTTTTCGTACTGTGTGATGCAGGTCTTGTCTGATACGGCTTTAGCAATGCTATGATACCTCCATCTGCTTCATGGTATGCCCTTCCTCAGATGCAATCATAGTTAGACTTGATTTGATGTTGGCAATTGCACGGATTTTCTTTACTGACTTTGCTATATCTTCCTTGGACTCTTCGCTCACCTTTGCCACTATATCATACACGCCAGACACCCGTGAAGCTTCAGAAACACCGGAAATATTATTTATTTCACTGATGATGGCAGGTCCTGTGCTGATGTCGCAATTCAAAAAGATAAAAGCATTTAACATATTTTATTAATACCGCCTCAAGTATAAAAGGAAAAAGAAACTAACATGATAGTAATTGTATTCGGAGATGATAACGTAAAGTGATACGAGTATGTTTGTGAGTCTTCCATTAAACAAGCAATTTCTTGCATAACAAACAGTAAAATTTAGCTGTTTGCCATTTTATTCTATAATATGAGCTGCAAGCACTGGGCATGCAAAATGTCTGACAGTACGTGTGTAGGATGTGGTATTCAGATATGCCCATTATGCTTAAAAGAGCCAGATTATTGCAAGTGTGAAAACAAGCATGACTGCTGTAAAGGCTAGATCAAGCAGCTAATTATTTCCAGCTCTTCTCCCAATATCTTTTGCCGCTTATCCAAACCTTTACTTGAAGATAGTATCGCTAGTCTTTGAAAATATCGAGCCGAAGATGAAACTTATATGTTCTTCATATCAGGACTAAAGGTTCCACCTAATATCTGTCGAGCAGCTGAAGGGATTTAACATTTTATAGTCAGGAATTTACACCACGGACAGCATTATCGTTGGGTTATATGCCGGAAATGACAATACTATTCCTGGAAATGAGGGAGTATGCAGTCTTTTTCTGCATTGGCCATGCCAATAGTAAACTCGCTAGGAGCATCGGGCTACCCTGCGTTGCAGACCTTCCTATCTTACATATTGGATAGTAAGAATCGATTCTTCTTACTTTCTAGCAAGAAGGTATTCTTTGTCCTTTTAGCTGCAGCGACAGTGGAGATGATAGAGGAACTATTCTAAAAAAGGCGGGCAGATGTTGACCTAGAACCTTCTTTTTTTGGAATACGACAGTTGTCACCGAAAAGATGACCCTACCTTTTTTTATAATTTGTGAAAGGATAATGATTGCTTTGTAGTTGCGTAGCATTTAGTGATTCTTCTTTTTCATTCTCCTCTATGATGTAGCATCCTCTCCCATTGATATCTTGATTATTCTATCAATATCACTCTCTGCATGTTTGGCCTTGTTAATGTTGTTGGCTAGCTCACTTCTAGCTTGTCTTGTTTAAGTTCACCGATAAACTCGAAGCGCAATTTAAATAACCTGACGAAAGGTGCGAATAATCTGCAATAGACCGTAGAATAGCTAATTATTATTATTATCCATATTCAACATTACCACGATAATACATAAAAAAATTGTTGATTGTTAGGGGTAAACCTTAAGTCATTTGGTCAATAGCCGCTTATACAGGTGACCATTTTTTGATATTTAATAAAATGCTAAAGGGTACTGATTTAACCTTTGATATAAGTTTAGAAAAAACAGAATATAGACCGGGTGAAATAGTAAGAGGCAAGGTTACTCTTAAGACAAAAAAAGTGCTAAAGCCAGGCAGCTAATGTTATCTGCAGAAGGCAAAGAATCAACTATGATAACTGTATCTGAGAGTACGGGTAGTGGGGGCAGCAGTCGACATTCGACCACAAGAACTTACAGCGAAATTAACATATTTTTCTCAAAGGATCTCTCACCTTTGCTGCAAGAGTCCATAAGTAGCGATATCCTTGAAGATGGAACTCTAGAGATATTGCCACAAGATAAGGAAATAGCATTTGATTTTACTCTTCCTACCGATAGTAGCCTATTCTCCTCGTATAAAGGTAAGCATGCAAACATAACCTATACCGTAAAAGCAACCGCAGATATAGCAAAAAAGTTCGACGTAAATATGGAAGAGCAGTTTGCTATTATCAATTCAAATAATAATAAAATAGAATTCAATAGTGATACTTCATTTGATGCAAACAATGAGAGCGATACTTTTGATACGACTACTATTGAAAAAGAAAACAATATTTCGACGTCCTCAATAGTGGAAGAAGAAGAAGTCGAAGAAAGCTATTCAGCAAGATTTGAACAAATATTTGGTAAAAAGGCAAATCGTACTCCTTCAGATAGTCGACCTCGTACTCGTTATTCTACATTTCGTGGCACGAGTATAAACTTTGACCTTGGAACGATGTTTGCTAAAGGTCGTGAGCATTTTCTCAAAGAAAGCTCCGAAGCAAAAATTAATCTCCTAAACCCAGAGAACAACAGCTCTCCCTATTCTCCCGGTCATACAGTAAAGGGTGAAGTAATAGTACTAATTCCTCCCATTCAAGAAGAAGAAGAAAACAAGAAGAATAACAATAAGAAGATTAGAGGAATGAAAATTATCTTAAGTAGTATAGAGGATGTGGTTGCTCAAGGGTTACAAAGGGTAAGTACAATTGAAAAATACGAAAAAAATATAGAACTAAGGGGAAACGAAAATGGAAGAAATAATAATAGTAACACTATTCCGTTTGAATTTCATATACCTGAAGACGTAAATCAAAGCTACATAGGAAAATACTCAGAATACTTTTGGGGGCTTGAAGCTAAAGTAAATATTGCATGGTCATCTGATATAATTGCCAGAACAATAATAGAAGTTGTTTGATTAAAATTAACACCTTCTGCAATCTAAGCTACTATGCCATATGACAGCATCGCACGGTGTTGTTAACGAATTTTGCTCCCAAGATTGCATGCTGCAACCTCTACGCTAATACACATGAGATCCAGACCTGTACGCTGCATAGACATCTCTTCTTGCCAGAAGACTACTACGACTTTGATAGTAAAGCATTAAGGCTAGTGGCAGGGTCAGAGGGGAAACTTGTCTATCGGCAGCTTGTCCCTGCTGAATAACATAATATTTCCGCAAGATGTACAATGCAAAATGATAACGGAAAGTTTTACTTCGTGATCTTCCTTTCTTAGAACTAAGTCAGTTTCGAGCTTTGCTTCTTGTTCTCGAAATGGTGTTGATACCTTCTTTCCACAAACTGGACACTCAGGACTAACTGGTGGAATGACCATGTTAAGAATTAGCTAGTCAACTAACTATAAAAATAGCTGACTTATTAATAGCCGACCCGACCATTAACAGGCGAGTTAATACCCACTAAGTTAGCAGAACCAGCTCGATAACATTAAAGATTCTTAGTGTGCTATTTTTGGTATGGATTCAGGAAGCGAGCATCCTGATCAGATTCCAACAGAATACAACGAAGAACAAACTCTAAGAGCGGTCCGAAAACAAAGTCAAATCTCTGGTGAGCGTAAGGAGAAAACCATCAATGATTTTCCAAAGGCTGCAGCAGTAGGACAAATCCTGAAAGACTTGGACTTTCCAGCAGATAAACAAACAATTGTTACTTTCGTAGAGAAACTGAACACCCCTCAAAGTCGAGAGATCCTTCCCGTCATAGAAAAGCTTAGTGAGAAAAAATATGAAAATGTTTCAGAAATTGCAAAGGATACAGGACTTATCGAGTGATAGAGCAAGGTGTATAAACTCGTGACGCACATACCACCTCAAAATGATTAGGTTGCATTGCACTGTAATGTACAATAATCGTGGTATTATTATACAGTCATACTGGTTGAAGGAATGAAAAGTGGATTTGCAGTGAAAGAAGACTGGCATTAGAAGAAGCCTGTCCAAAGCTTATAACACATGAATGGGTAGTTATTAATGATTATTATGATTTTCAATCAAATGACTTCACTTATTGAAAGGTGTAGATATCAAAACGATGTTGACAAACAAATCCTAATACTTCATGCAATCAATTCAGCACTTCCACAGTCACTTCGGCTGCAAATGCCGTCGCTTCTTACAAATGACTATGTTAGTAGGGCGCTAGATATCATAGAAGATAGAATTTTGCCTCCTGTTAATACTGCGACTAATACTATCCTGGCACCACATTACGAGAAATAGTATTAATAAAAAACTAAAACTCTGGTGCTCCTTATATAGCTGAATCACCTATGTAAAGTTGTTAATACAGTAAGAAACCATCTATCGTTTCTTCTTCATACTCATGCAATCTTCAATCGTATCTTGTATATGTGACGGTGGCCGCCAGGTCACAGACCTAGAATCTGGTGAGATAATCTGTGGCAATTGTGGCCAGGTATCTCTTGATAAAGCAATAGAAAGCCGCTCAGAATGGAGAACCTTTGATTCTGAGAATAACAGCAGGCAAAGAGTAGGATCTCCTAGTTCGCTTGCATTCCACGACATGGGATTATCCACAATAATCGGCAAAGTGAACAGGGATTCTGCTGGACATAATTTGGACGCATCTATGAATTATAGAATGCAAAGGTTAAGGACCTGGGATGCCAGAACTAGGGTGCATGCCGCAGGTCATAGGAACCTAATGCAAGCTTTTAGTGAACTTGAAAGGTTGAAGGACAAACTTGGTTTGTCAGATGCAATAGTGCAAAAAGCAGCTTATATCTACAGGAAAGCACAAGAAAAGCGACTATCAAGGGGTAGGTCGGTATCTTCCATACTTGCCGCAGCAATATACATTGCATGCAGAGAGATGGGAGCTGCAAGAACCCTCCGTGATCTCACTGAAATTACAAATGTAAAACGCAAGGTGCTTTCACGTAGCTATAGGTTACTTGTTCTTGAACTTGACATCAAAGTACCATCAATGGACCTCATGAAATGCATTGTCAAGATAGCAAATAAGGCTAAACTAAGTGAGAAGACCCAGCGAATGGCCATGTCTACAATGAATGATCTTATCAGTAAAGAAATAACTGCTGGGAAGGATCCTATGGGTCTTGCAGCAACAGTTCTTTACCTATCTTGCCTCACCGTTGGCGAGGCTATAACTCAGAGGGATATAGCTGTGGCGGCAGGTGTAACAGAAGTAACCATTAGAAGCAGATACAAAGACTTGAAGACCCAGCATTGCTTGAGTGCAATGATGATGCAGGAGATGTTGTTGTAGTATATGCCGATGTTGATGTTACAATGCAAAAGCTGTGGGGAAGTATTTCCTGGGATTTATGTGCCTGAAGACAGTACTGACAACTTTAAATCAACTGTCACAAGTTCAGACACCTCTCACATCTGTTCAAGAGGTCACAAAAATGAGTACATTACAGAAGAATATATGGATTGGTCCTAACGAGTTGGCACTTTACTCAGACGTAAAAAATGGGAACCAATAATTCTTGTAACTTATCCCGGCAAAGCATGTCAAGTCGAAATAACAGGCTTGATATCTTGGTTAAGACGGAACAAATTCGCTGGATCGTACTTGTTCTTTAATGCAACTAGCCGGTCATGGTTTGATCCATAGGCCGCTCGAACCCGTCCTTCAGGCTCGTCGTCTCCCAAGTTATTGACATAAACCCCTCCTGGTGAGAAGGGTTTCATTTCGTCCCATAGTCCTCGGGTCCAGCGGATACTAGCATCATCATCTGAAGAGATTTGCCAAAGTGAAAATATTATGAAATCATATTCTCCATCTTTTCGATGCCCAAAAGCGGTTGTGCCTTCTCTAACTCGCGAGGCTTCACCACCGAACTGCTGAAACAATATTGCGGTCCGCGGAGAAGGAACTTTTGCAAAATAACTAATCAAAGTATCGATAGCCTGATCAGGAATTTCCTTCAGAAAATGTGATTTCCAGTAGCTACGTAATGCTGATGGCGGTATTGCTAAATCAAGCATTGATTGAGCCTCAGTGTAAGACATTGGTCGGATTAGATCCGCTAATGGAGGACCAAATTCCCTTAATGGTTGTAATATTTGCTGTCCTTTATCCATTATGTCGCCATGATAGCAAACCACAATCGCTACTATAGGATGACCCTCTGGAGAAGTCAATAGAGCACAAATGGTATTCATATCGTCAGGAATAGATGCGCTATAATCACGATAGAACTTAAGCACCTTTGTAGCTCTCTTAAAAGGATGCACCACCATACCAGCTAGCACTTGTGGGCCTACAGCATAAAGTTGGTATTCAAAGGATGTTGCTATACCAAAGTTACCTCAACCACCTCTAATACCCCAGAAGAGATCCTTATTCTCTGCATCGCTGGCTTTGACGAACTGACCATCGGCAGTAACAATATCGACAGAGAGCAGGTTATCACAGGTCAAGCCATATTTGCGCGCAAGCCAGCCAACTCCTCCGCCTAGCGTGAGTCCTGAAATCCCAGTATTTGAAATGACACCAAGTGTGGTTGCTAATCCGAATGCTTATGTCTCTCTATCAAATTCGCCTAGCCTCAGGCCTGGCTGAGCATGAGCTACTTTGCGAGAAGGGTCAACCCCGACCCCTTTCATCAACGACAAGTCAATCATAATCCCATCATCACAAACTGCTTTTCCGCCTACATTATGACCACCAGCTCGGACAGAGACCAACAAATTATTTGCGAGTGCAAAGCTTATACTTTTGATCATATCGGCTACTCCGATACAGCGTACAATTAATGCAGGTCGCTTGTCAATCATTGCATTCCATACTTTTCACACTTCATTGTAGCTAAGATGCTCCGGAAGGATGAGTTGCCCGCTAAGTAAAGTCCTAAATTCTTGAATAACATCATCACTGATGCGGCTAGCCACGACTCTTTTTCCCACCACATATGCCATACGCCTGTTTTTTACTTTTTATTCCAAACCTCAGTCTAGCTTTAACCTTTAGTATTTATCATGGTCTATATCATCATCCTTGCGATGATAATGGCTCAAAAATCAAACTTGTTCTCTATACCCATGCTTTCATGGAGCCGCCAGAAATTCAACCCGTTGACATGAGCAGATTTTCTTTTTTGTTTGCCTCTCGATACAAGCTCGTGGGCGCTATATGAATAGCAATTTTGCTGTTTATTCAAGATCCCGCATCTTAAGGGTGGCGCCTCTTTTCTAACTTCTCGCTTTACCGTCTGTTCTTGTCATTTTCTTCTTCTTCTTTGATTTACGTGTCATGCCAAAGGTCTCTGATTCTATTCTTCCAGCGGTACCGTAGCCTGAAAAATTTCTTCTATCGTAGAGAGACACTAATTTTACTGTGAAGCGATAGTTTTTAGGTATAAGCCGCACTATATTAGGTTGGGAATGAGGTGAGTTCGCTGATCCGACTGAGCAAAAGCGATGAAGATCTCACGACGATCCGACCCAAATTTCTACAAGATTTCATAGATTTGGCATTGAGCTGCGTTTCTTAATAGCAATTCATGAGATTGTTTATAATCCGGATTCTATACAAACTTTTCTGTGTCTTACTCTCTTTGCCTTCTCTAAAGATTTTCAAGCGGGTGCGGAAGTTTATGCTTCTCCAGAGTACCTTGATCTGAATTCGTCATCATTGTATGAACAAAAAATTGCAATTAGATAGCTATTGCTTGATGCCTTCGACTACCCCTATTGATTTTGATGGCGGATAATGTGTTTGCACATATTGTAACCCCGCTTTTTCTAGCAGTTCTGCATATTCTTTTTCTGTTCTTTCTCTTCCAGTGAGAGCACACATCATATGTATGTCGAATAGTTTTGAGAAATGAGGGAATTCCGGACCCGGAACTACATGCTCAACGACAAGAACTCTTCCGCCCGCCGGAGATGCTTTTTGAATGTTTGACAAAATCTTGACACACTCTTCGTCATTCCAGTCGTGCAGTATCATTTTCATAATATATGCATCAGAGCTTGGAACCTCAAGGAACATATTACCTGCGAGATAGTTGCAGCGGTCTACCACTCCCATCTTTTCTGCCCACAATAGCTCCTTATTTTTGATAGTAGATTCCAATTCAAGAACCATGCCTTTGAGCCGGGGATGTTCTCGAAGTATGTTGCAAATGAGATGCCCATGACCGCCGCCAATATCACATAGACTTTGGATTTTTGAAAAGTCGTAGTTCTTGAGAGCTTCAAGCACCTGTCTCGTATGTATGGCAGAGTAACTGCTCATGGCTTGGTTGAACACTTCAGCATAGCCAGGATTCTGTGAGAGATAATCAAATATTCTGAGACCAAACTCACGAATGAAACCGTCTTGTTTGCCATCTTTAACTATACTTATCAAATGCTTCCAGACGGCATAGTGCTCTGGACCTTCCTCCAACAAAATTATTCCCCTTAATGTTTCTGGGTGGTCTTTGCGAACTAATTCTCCTAGAGGCGTAATGTAAAAGCTCCGGTCATCTTTTTCATTCAAAAATCCAATAGAGGCAAGAGCCCTTAATAGCCGATAAGATAATAACAGGTCGAGGCCCAATTCTTGAGCAATCTCAGAAGGGTGCTTTGGCATGGTATCTATAGCATCAAAGATTCCTAATTTTACACCGGCGTATAATATCTGACTTTTCCATCTGCCGAGTATTATATCAACCACTCTTTCATGATTAGACATATGAGTTGAACACGTGGTTATAGGTATTAAGAGGTCGGCCGTAGGTCTTAACTTTTCCATTAATTCTTTGTTAACATATAGAAAAAACTGTTGCGGAATGATTAAGGCGTTAATTATAGTTAGGCGCCCGGGTCCAACTGATAATTAAAAATAATGGAGAACAGCAAATGAAGGAAGAAATCTTGATGAGCACCATCACATTACGACCAGGTACACTTGACGACGCCAAGCGGTGCGGCGAAATTTGCTATAGCGCATTTAGAGTCATTGCGGAGGAGCACAACTTTCCACCCGACTTTCTCTCCCCCGAACTCGCCATCACACTGTTATCTGAATTTATGGCTCACCCTGACATTTACGGAGTTGTCGCCGAACTCGATGGCCAAGTTGTTGGGAGCAACTTCGTCGATGAACGTTCGATCATTGCCGGGATCGGCCCGATTACAGTCGATCCAACCGTGCAAAACCGCGCGATTGGACGCGAGTTAATGCAGCACATCTTGGCAAGGGTTGCAAAGCGGCGCTATCCGGGGGTCCGATTGGTCCAAGCAGCCTATCATAACCGCTCGCTTTCTCTCTACTCAAAGCTAGGGTTCGTGGTTCGCGAGCCGCTATCCATCATGCAAGGGCAGCCGCTTGCATTACAAATCCCCGGATACATCGTTCGTACCGCAACGGTAGGCGATCTGGACGCTTGCAATCAGGTTTGTTTGAGAGTACATGGCCATAACCGAGGAGGCGCGCTACTTGATGCGGTCAGGCGTGGAACAGCCACAGTAATAGAGCATAACAGTCGTATCACGGGCTATGCTACAGCAGTAGCCTTCTTTGGTCATGCTGTGGGCGAGACGAATGAAGAGTTAAAAGCACTTATCGGCGCGGCACCAGCGTTTTTGGGTCCTGGTTTCCTGCTGCCCAGCCGCAATGCGGAGCTGTTGCGTTGGTGTTTAAAGCATGGACTACGCATAGTCCAACCGATGACACTCATGAGTATCGGTCTCTACAATGAGCCCGCGGGAGCATTTTTACCATCGATACTTTACTGATTGCTATCCAAACTTGACATTCACTTTTTCCGCGTTAGCGTCAACATGGCTTACAAGTTGAACTAGTCTCATTTTTGTCGCATTTTACAGAGATTTTCTAACAGGCTTTGGGGGATCCGGCAGAAAACCTTCACAACAGGCAGTCAAAACCTTCAGACCTAATTGCAAAGCAAGATGGCAATTGTGTAATATCTGGATAAATGGTTTGATATTTTTCATGCTGATGATATATCTTTCTGTATCCTAAGAGAGATTCCTGACGCTCACTTGATATTATACGTTCGTAAGAGGTTCCTCTTTTTACTATTTGATAAACTTTGATGATGCTGATCTTATTGTCTCTTCCGCCTCTTTTATAATATTGCGTATTATTTCAGCTGCAGGCAAGATTTCATGGATAAGGCCTGCAGATTGGTCAGTAAATGGAACAAGTTCATGGCTCTTACCTTCTTTTATTCCAGTCATTATGGTGTTTCTTAGTTGTTCTGCTTGACTTTTAACTTCATCAGGTGATTTTCGATTCCATTCCTCAGTAAAGGATGTACTTAAAGCACGTGGGGCGGTCCCCTTGTAACTATTAGGATTCTAGACAGGAAAGATGTCATTTACGAAATTTGCTCTTATTGCGTCTTCTGATTCTGCCGTTATTATCCTCTCTGCTTCCATTGGAGGTCCACCAATGTTGCTTCAACAGAATCCAGGAACCGTGTTCCAATGTTGATTCCTTGTGCTCCCAATATCAGGCCCGCAGCCAACCCTCGTCCATCTGCGATCCCGCCTGCAGCAACTACGGGTATTTGTCGATCCTTAACTGCATCAACCACTTGAGCTATTAGGGCTAGAGAGCTGACATCGCTACAGAAGCCGCCTGCCTCGCTACCTTGTGCAATGATTATATCCACTCCAAGGTCAGCAGCCTCTCGTGCTTGCTTTGCAGTATGAACTTGATGCATAAACAATAGTCCTGCATCATGAACCTTATCGACTAAGTCTTTTGGATTACCGAGAGCACAAGAAATGACTTTGGGTTTTGCTTCCTCCATTGCAAACCTAAAGGCGTCTTCACTGAAAGCGTTAAAGGTGAAATTTATTGCAAATGGACGTTTTGTTAACCCTTTTACTTTTTCTATTTCATGTTTAAGGTTATCGGTAGAACGAAGAGCGCTTCCTATACTTCCTAGACCTCCAGCGTTTGATACAGCTGCAACAAGTTCTGCAGAGCTGTATGGTGCAATAGCAGCTTGAATTATCGGAGACTCTATACCTACACGATTACATAAATCGGTGTGGATTATATTATTGCCTATTTACCTTTACTTAAAATAATTTCGTTATTGCTATGGACGGATTTGGTTGTTACTATATATGGAAATGATATGATAGATGATAGCTGTCTAGCTGATCTTTTGTCTTTTTGAACCTCGATATTGGTGCAGAGAGGGCAATAAAAGAGGAAGTGTGGGACATCACTTGCGTCTCTCAAACCATGGTGTTGCACAGGTTGTGAGATGGATTTTGGCAACCATGTTGTAATGAGAATCTAATTTGCTATTTGAGGGGTCCTTGACGCATATTCTTCCGGATGTCATCAACATTTTTCCTCAAAGGAGCATCATTTTCATGCCCAGGGTGGGACCTTACGTGGCTCCAGTATTCTGAATTTGTGATCGCTTCTTTGCAGATAGGGCAATTTGCATGGTTGCATTTGTGGTGACCTGCAAAATTAGGGTGTATTGTCTGGTGGCATGTGGCACATTTTTCCAAAAATCATCATTCTGTATATGCATGATACTAGGATTAGTACTTATTGCATAAGGCGATTTATGGGTTAGAAAGCGACTTGTTTTCGATGTACATTTTATCTTTGTATTCAAAGAATTTGATTTCCACTTTTTCCCCGGCTTCCTTTCTCCTAATGGCATTTTTTCCTGTTAGAGACAAAGGTTGGTACCCATATGAAGACGAATAGTAAGCGCCCCGAAGATGTGGATATGCGCTGCTAACATCATCAATTATTCCCAAAAATCTTGACAAGGACTTGCTATCCGATGCCTGTTGTTTTGTGTTTTTGTCTTGCATCCCAACTGCTATCAGATCACCGGTACGGCGACTATAGATGCAGACATCGAAAGTGTATTCAAAGTTGGATTTGCCGCGGATTTTTTCGTCGATCACAAATTTGTGCATCATTGGGCTGTACCGCGAGGAGAGAAATACTGTGAATCTGAAAGTTGAAAGGGATTCATGACAGTCAAGAAATATCTGCTGCAGCAGGATAATTGC
>OCZS010000612.1_pt1 | contig 12000 bp, 11 predicted proteins | sample 1539071 | NCBI WGS metagenome assembly OCZS01 (sample SAMEA3113584, study PRJEB22503) | soil metagenome | reverse complement strand
GTGAGCCCGCCGACCTCACCGACGACGTGCGGACCTGGCTCGCCGAGTCCTACGCCTTCGTGGACTGACTCACCGGCGACCGGCCACACACACCGCGCTAGCGGGCGGCGTGAGCGAGGTCCATCTGCGAGTAGAAGAAGTTGCGGGTCTCCTCGAGGATCTGCGTGCGGTGCTGGGCGTAGGGCACGTGACCCTCGCCCTCCCACGTGCGGAGGACCGCGACCAGGCCCGCAGCCTTGGCCGAGTCGACGGTGCTCTGGGCCCATGAGTAGGGCACGAGCCCGTCGGCGGTGCCGTGGAAGAGCAGCGCCGACGCGTCGCCGGCGTCGATCGGGCTGCTGGCCAACGACGCGCCGGAGATCGACTGCGCGGCCCGCACGGCCGACGAGAAGCCCTGGTGATCGCCCGGGCCGGGGTTCTCCGGGCTGTACGCGACGTTCAACGCGGTGATCGCGCCGGCCGAGGAGCCGCCGATCCCGATGCGCGTCGGGTCGATCCGGTACTTGGCCGCCTTCTTGCGCAGGAACCGCACGGCGGTCTGCGCGTCCTCCCTCGCCTGCACGATGGCGGTGACGCACGCGCCGAGGTCTGACCCCGCCGTGCACCCGCCGGGCACCAGCCGGTAATTGATCGACACGCTCACGAAACCCTTGCGGGCGAACGTGTTGGCCTCGTCGACGAGCTCACGCGATGTCTTGTCACCGCAGCAGAAGCTGCCGCCGTGCACCCACACGACGGCCGGCCGGCTCGTGACGCTGTCGCCCTCAGGCTGGTACAGGTCGAGCTTGAGCGTGACGTTCTGGCCCAGCTGGTCGACCGCGTGGCCGTAGGTGATGTCGGCCGTCTTGCTGACGGCCGAGAAGATGTCGTCGCGGTAGCGCAGCGGCGCCGGCCCCTCGGGCGTCGCCAAGGGATCGCACGCGGCGACCGCCAACACCACGACAGACAACGCAGCGGAGACGAGCAGACGACGCACCTTGACCCCCGGTCGGCTGCGCTGCCCGCTACGGGCAGCGTTCTCTCCCGCGACCGTAGCGGTACCCCGAGTTGTCGTGCGCACGGGGACAGCACTTCCCCCGATCGTCTCTCAGTCAACCGACCGTCCGCGTCCGCCGTCGATTCGCGTGGTCACCAGCCGCATGTCAGACCGACCGCGGTTCGCGACGCATGCGACACGTCTATCTGGTCCCCGCCGGCAGGTCGAGTCGACCGGCGAGCGGAGCCACGGTGTTCACGCTGTCGAGCGCCGCCGACAGGCGCGTGAGCGTCTCCACCACCAGCTCCAACTGTTCGTGGCCGAGCTCCGCCGCGAGCCCCTCCGCGACGGCCGCGTGAGCGGGGTCGATGCGCCGGACGGCCGCCAAGCCCTCGTCGGTCGGGCGCAGCAGCTTGGCGCGGCGATGGGCGGGATTCGCCACGTACTCGGCCAGGCCGTCGGCGACGAGGAGGTCGGCGTTGCGTTGCACGCTCTGGCGGGTGATGCCCATGACTCGGGCGATCCCGGCGACCGACCGCGACTCGGTCAGCACGGCCCCGAGCACCTGCCAGCGCGCCGCCGTGAGGCCGGCCGGCCGGGCCAGCTCCTCGGCGACGGCGAGGAACTGGCCGTTCAGCCGGAACACGGCCAGGGCCGCGCCACTGAGCAGCTCCTGGGCGTCGCTCACCTACGCCGCCGCCATGAGCTCGAAATAGCCAGCGGGGTCGTGAAGCCCGTACAGCTTGTACCAGGACGCCAGCACGTCGGGCTCGTAGACGTCGAGCAGCGCGAGCACCTCACGCGCGAACTCGACCGGGGCGATCGCGCTGGCGGTGATGAGGTTCCCGTCGGTGACCGCAGGCTCGGCGCAGTAGTGCCCGGCACCCCGATAGCCGGTGCCGGCCAGAAACTCGGCGGCGTTGCTCGTGTGGCGACGCTCGTCGAGCAGGCCCTCGGCGGCAAGTCCTGCCGTCGCGCCGCAGATGGCGGCCACGGCGACGCCCGCGTCGAGGAACTCCCGGGCCTTCTTGGCGAACGCCACGTTGCCACCCTCGAGCCATGTGTCCGCTCCCGGCATGATCAGCATGGCGCTGTCCTCCGGGCGCAGCTCGGCGAGCACCAGATCGGGCACGATCCGCATGCCGCCCGTCGTGGTCACGGGCTCACTGCTCTCGCCCACTGTCATCACCCGGTAGCGGCCCGGCTGGCGCTGCCAGCTCTCACGGTTGATGTGCGCCGTCGCGAACCCGACCTCCCAGTCCGCCAACGTGTCGTACACCGCCATGTGCACCGTCGTCGCTGTCATCACGTCTCCTGTATGGCTCGTTTGACTCGACAGCAGGCTGCCATATTGACAGCGTGCTGTCAAGCGTCCACGCAGTGAGGGCGTCCCGATGGGCGTGGAGGACGGAGGGGCCGGGGCGTTAGCGTCGAGGGGGCCATGGCCATGGACACCGACCGCAAGCCCATCCTGCTGACCGTCGACGACGACCCGGGCGTGTCGCGGGCAGTCGCCCGCGACCTGCGCCGTCACTACGGCGAGGCCTACCGCGTGATGCGGACAGAGTCGGGCCCGCAGGCGCTGGAGACGCTACGAGAGCTGAAGCTGCGCGGCGACATGGTGGCGGTGCTGCTCGCCGACCACCGGATGCCCGACATGAGCGGCCTCGAGTTCCTCGAGGAGGCGATGGACCTGTTCCCCCACGCTCGGCGGGCCCTGCTCACCGCCTACGCCGACACCGAGGCGGCCATACAGGCCATCAACGTCGTCGACCTCGACCACTACCTGCTCAAGCCCTGGGACCCGCCCGAGGAGAAGCTCTACCCGATCGTCGACTCGCTCATCGACCTGTGGCTCTCCAGCGACGAGCAGGCCACCACGCAGGCCCAGGTGGTGGGGCACCGATGGTCGGCCCGCTCGTACGAGGTGCGCGACTTCCTGGCCCGCAACTCGGTGCCCTACCGCTGGCACACCAGCGAGGAACCCGAGGGCCAGCGCCTGCTCGCCGCCGCCGGGGTCGACGAGACCAGCATCCCCCTGGTGGTAACCACCGACGGCGACCACCTGGTCGATCCGAGCATCGGCGAGCTGGCCGCCAAGGTGGGCCTGTCGACCACGCCGGCGACCGACTTCTACGACGTGGTGATCGTCGGTGGGGGCCCCGCGGGTCTGGGCGCCGCGGTGTACGCGGCGTCGGAAGGCCTGCGCACCGTGCTGGTCGAACGGCAGGCCCCCGGGGGCCAGGCCGGCCAGAGCTCCCGGATCGAGAACTATCTGGGGTTCCCCGACGGGGTGACCGGCAGTCAGCTCACCGACCGCGCCCGCCGGCAGGCCCACAAGTTCGGCGCCGAGGTGCTCACCACCCGCGACGTCGTCGGCCTGGACGTGCGGGCGTCGTCGCGGCGCGTCCGCTTCGCCGACGGTGGCGAGGTGGTGGCCCACGCCGTGCTGCTCGCCACCGGGATCGCCTACCGACGGCTCGAGGTGCCGGGCGCCGAGACGCTGACCGGTCGCGGGCTCTTCTACGGCTCGGCGGTCACGGAGGCACCGGCGTGCGCCGGCGGCCACGTCTTCATCGTCGGCGGCGCCAACTCGGCCGGCCAGGCCGCGGTGTTCCTGGCACGCCACGCCCGGCAGGTCACGGTGTTGGTGCGGGCCGACAGCCTCGAGAAGTCGATGTCGTACTACCTCATCCGCCAGATCGCCGAGATGCCAAACGTCAACGTGCGGCTCTCCACCGACATCGTCGCCGTGCACGGCGACGATCACGTCGAGCAGATCACCCTGTGCGACCGCAGGTCCGGCACCCAGGAGGCCGTGCCGACCGGCTACGCCTTCGTGTTCATCGGCGCCGCCCCCCGGACCGAGTGGCTCGACGGCGTGGTCGAACGCGACGACAGGGGGTTCGTCCTGACCGGCCCCGACCTGCGGGGGGACGGGCACCGGCCGCGAGGCTGGCCGCTCGACCGTGATCCCTACTACCTCGAGGCGAGCGTCCCCGGCGTGTTCGCCGCGGGCGACGTACGGGCCAACTCGGTCAAGCGGGTCGCCTCCGCGGTCGGCGAGGGCGCGATGGCGATCCAGCTCATCCACGGCTACCTGGAGCACCAGTGACCGAGCCAGAGCGGTTGGCCCCCGACACGCTGCGCACGCTGTTCCTGTTCGAGCACCTGAGCGACGACCAGCTCGCCTGGCTCGCCGAACGGGGCCGGGTCGTCGAGTACCCGCCCGGCGCCACGATCCATGCCGAGGGCTCGCCCGCCTCGTGCTTCCTCGTGCTGCTCTCGGGGACGCTGTCGATGTCCAAGCGAGTCGCGGGCGGCGAGATCGAGCTGTTCCGCACCGACTACTACGGCGCCTACACGGGCGCGTTCAACTCCATCGCCGCCAACCGCGGCGTGCCGCAGGTGTACCTGAGCACCTCACGGGCCGTCACCGATTGCCGCCTCTTCGAGTTGCCCGCCGCCGACTTCGGCCAAGCCGTGCGGGAGTGGTTCCCGATGGCGGCTCACCTGCTGGTTGGCAGCGCGACCCAGGGCCAGGACGCCAGCGCCACCGTGGAGCGACACGAACGGCTGGTGGCGCTCGGCTCGGTGACGGCCGGACTCACGCACGAGCTGAACAACCCGGTGGCCGCCGTCATGCGCGCCACCGCCACGCTGCGGGAACGGCTGACCAACATGCGGTCCGAGATCGGCACGGTGATTCGTAGCGACCTCACTGCCGGCCAGCTGGAGGCAATCGCCAACCTGGCCGGGCGTGCCCTCGAACACCGCAAGGATGCACCACAGCTATCGCCGCTCGAGGCGTCCGACCGCGAGGACGAGCTGGCCAGCTGGCTCGAGGATCACGGGGTCGCCGATAGTTGGGAGATCGCGCCCACGTTGGTCGCCGCTGGCCTGGACGTGGAGTGGGCCGAGGAACTGGCCAACGCGTTGCCACCAGAACATTTGGAGGCCGGTCTGACCTACCCCGTGCGCTCCCTGGAATCCGACAGCCTGCTCGACGAGATCACCGAGGCCGCCGGCCGCATCTCGGGGCTGCTCGCGTCCGCCAAGCAGTACACCCAGATGGACCGGGCCCCACTGCAGACCTTCGACGTGCACGAGGGGCTCGACGCCACCCTCACGATGCTCGGCCACAAGCTCGGTGACGACATCAAGGTCGAGCGCGAGTACGACCGCTCGCTGCCGCATATCGCCGCGTTCCCGGGCGAGCTCAACCAGGTGTGGACCAACCTCATCGACAACGCGGTCGACGCGATGGACGGTCACGGCAAGCTCACGGTGCGCACGGGCCTCGACCGCGAAGACCGCCTGTTCGTCGAGATCGGCGACACCGGGCCGGGGGTGCCCGGCGCCGTCCGCAGCCGCATCTTCGAACCGTTCTTCACCACCAAACCGATGGGCAAGGGCACCGGCCTCGGCCTCGACATCGCCTGGCGGATCGTGGTCGGGCGGCATCGCGGCGACATCAGCCTGCGATCCGAGCCGGGCGACACCCGCTTCCGGGTCGTCCTTCCCATCCGGGAGCCGGATGCGCACGACGGCTGACAAAAGACCAACAATGGGCTACACACTGGCGAAGGCCCAATGAACTGGTGTAGGAGTGGCTCGCCATGACGGAAGGGCATGTGATCGCTGACTCACACAGCGTGGAGATAGAACCACGCTTCGTCGTTGAGTTGGACGACGAGGCGGCGCGGGATCCGGCCCTCACGGGCGGCAAGTCCGCGGCGTTGGCGCGCGCCGCCGCAGCCGAGCTCGCCACCCTCCCCGGCGTGGTGCTCACGACGGCGTTCTCCAATGCGGTCGATGGCGGCGCCGAGGTCGCGTCGCACCCCGCGGTGAAGGAGGCCTTCGAGCTCGCCGGTGGCGATCAGAGGTCGCTTGTGGCCCGCAGCTCCTCGGTCGTCGAGGACATGGCCGAGTCGTCGATGGCCGGCCAGTTCGACTCGATCATCGGGATCGACGGGTTCGACGCGTTCGTCGCCGCGGTGGCAGCGGTTCTCGACTCACGCGAACGGGCCGGCGCGACAGACCAGCCGATCGCGGTGCTGGTCCAGCCGCTGATCGAGCCGATGTTCGGCGGCGTGATGTTCGGCGTGGATCCCGTGTCGGGCCGCAGCGACCGCCGGGTCGTCACCGCCGTGCGGGGCGGGCCCGAACCCCTGGTGAGCGGCGAAGTCGATGGCTCGCGCTTCGTGCTCGACCCCTCGACCGGCAAGGTCCTCGACTTCGACGCGAACGACGGACCCAAGCTCGAGCGTGATGACCTCAAGCACCTCGTCGCGCTGTCGGCGCAGGTCGCCTCGGTGTTCGGCGGGCCGCAAGACGTCGAGTGGGCAATTGCGACCGACAAGAAGCTGTGGCTGCTCCAGTCCCGCCCGGTGACCACCGAGGTCCGCGGCGTGCCCCGGGGTCCCATCTACGGCCCGGGCCCGGTCGCGGAAACGTTCCCGTCGCCGCTCACCGAGCTGGAGAACGACCTCTGGGTGCCCCCGCTCCGCGAGGCGGTCTGCGAGGCCGTGGTCCTGTCCGGGACCGCCACCCTGGCCCAGGTCCACGCGAGCGGCGTCGTCATCTGCGTCGACGGCCACGTCGCCATCGACCTGCGCCTCGCTGGCGAGATCAAGCCGAAGCACAGGATGGTCCACAAGCTCAACCCGATCCCGGCCGCCCGCCAGCTGCGCGGGGCGTGGCGGGTCGGGCGGTTGCGTTCGGCGCTGCCTCAACTCGCCGAGCACCTCCTCGACCGTACCGACGCCGACCTCGAGGCCGTGCCCGCGCTGACCGACGTGACGAGCCGCCAGCTGATCGCCCTCTTGCACCGCAGCCGCGACATCCTGCGAGCGCTGCATGCCCACGAGATCCTCATGGGCATGCTCACCGACACCGGCGGCAACCGCATGACTGGCGCATCGGTGGCGCTGCGGGTGCTGGCCGAGGCTCGCCAGGACGGCCTGAGCGACAAGGAGATCATCGCCCGCAGCCCGACGGTGCTGGCACTCACGGCGCCGCAGGTCGCGCCCGCGCCCGTCCTGCCCGCCGAGGCGACGGCGGTCACCGTCAGCACGGCGTGCCAGAGCTGCGGCGACAACGGCATCCTCCGCGAGGCCCTGCGGCTGCGCGTGCGCTGGGTCCAGGAGCTTTCGGGCAGGGCCGCGTGGCAGCTGGGCGAGCGGCTCGCGGCCGTCGGCGAGCTCACCGAGCCCGAGCTCATCCGGCACATGACCCTCGAGCACGTCGAAGCGGTGGCCACCAAGCGGGCCGTCGTCATTCCCGCATTGGTCACCAGCCACGACCACGACTTCGGTGCGCCGCTCCCCGCCTGGTTCCAGCTCTCCGACCTGGGCAGGCCGATCCGCGCGCAGTGCGCCAGCGAGGTCGGCGGCGGCACCGGGGCCGGCGGTGGCTCGGGCAGCGGTCCCGTGACCTACGACATCGACGATCCGCCCACCGGCTCGGTGCTCGTCACCACCACGTTGTCGCCCGGGCTGGGCCCCCTGCTGCCGCGGCTGAAGGGCATCGTCGCCGAGACGGGCTCGGTACTCTCACACCTCGCCATCCTGGCGCGCGAGGCCAGGGTGCCGACCGTGGTCGGCTACGCCGGTGCCACCGCCGACCTGGCCGAAGGCGTCGTCGTCTATGTCGACGGCGACGACGGGCGGGTCACCATCGAGGACGAGGACGGCGCATCGTGAAGATCATCGCCTGGCTGGCCGGCATCGGCACCCTGCTCGCCGCCGCCCTCTACATGATCGTCTCCCTCAGCCGCTGGGAGTGGAACCGGGCACTGTTCTTCGGACTGATCGTCCTCATCGCCGAGGTCGGCCTCGCCACCGGCCTGGTGCTGCGCCGGCTGGCCCGTCTCGAGCACGTCAGCAGCCGCGTCGATCCCGCCGTCGCCAACATCATCCGCGAGGCCCGGCCGCCGTCGCCCGACCGGTTCGCCTGGCTGCGGGAGTCCAACCAGAACCTCAACGTGTTCATCACGTTCCTGATCGGCGGCGGCGTGATGCTGTCAGGCATCGCCTGGGTCGTCGACCGCGTTGCGTCGAAGTCGTCGTCGCCGGCCGGGGAGGAGCGCCTCGGCCGCCAGCTCAACCCGATCAGCTACCCGTCGGGTGGTCTGCTGCTCGACGACGTCACGGTGCTCGCCCAGGAGGTGCCGGGGGCCAACGACGACCAGATCCGTCAGCTGCTGCGGCGCGGCGGCCGTCCGTGAAACTGTCGCCCGGGCGGATCGCCCTCGGGGCGGTCGGCCTCGGGGCCGGCGTCGTCGGCGTGCTGGCGCTGCGCGAGGCCACCCTCTCCACCCACGAACAGGTCGTGGGGCAGGAGATGGAGGTCGTCGTGTCGGCCAACACCAAGGGCGGCGAGGGCGGCCAGACCCTCGCCGAGATGGTGGAGGCGCAGCTGCTCACCTGCCGGCTCGAGGTCACCTCCGACTTCGTCGGCCCGATCGAGCCGCTGGGCGATGATCGCTTCCGTGCCGTGCTGACCCCGGCGCTGGACGACACCAACCGCAAGCAGTTCCGGGGCTGTGTCGAGGACTTCATGATCGACCACGTCCAGATCAACGTGGTCGACCTCACCGACCTCTGACGCGGGTCCTCCCCCGGATCGTCGCGACGCCACAATGGGGGCATGGCTGCCCACTACCGCGCCCCCGGCTGGTTCACCCGCAACGTCTTCAACCCCATCGTCGCCTTCCTGACCCGCCGCGGTGTGAGCGTGCTGGGCTCGCGGGTGCTCGCCGTCCGGGGTCGCTCCAGCGGCGAGTGGCGTACGACGCCGGTCAACCTGCTCGAGTACGAGGGCAAGCGCTACCTCGTCGCTCCCCGCGGCGAAGCGCAGTGGGTGCGCAACCTGCGCGTGGCCGGCACGGGGCAGCTCCGGGTCGGCAAGAAGGTCGAGGACTTCCGGGCGCGTGAGCTCGCCGACGACGAGAAGGTCCCGATGCTGCGGGCCTACCTCAAGCGCTGGAAGGCCGAGGTCGGCGTGTTCTTCGAGGGCGTGGGCCCCGACTCCACCGACGACGAGCTCCGCACGATCGCCCCCCGCCACCCGGCCTTCGAGGTGCTCGCGCCCACGTGATCACCCGTCGCTGGCATCCGTCCCACAGACCGGAGTGGCACGCGTGACGGTGCGGTTGGCGTCGTTCAACGTCGAGAACCTGTTCGACCGGGCCAAGGCGCTCGCGACGCCGACCTGGGCCGAGGGACGCCCGGCGCTCGCCGCGTTCGAGCGGTTCAACGTGCTCGCGGCCGGAGCCACCTACTCCGACGCCGACAAGGCCGAGATGTTGTCGGCCCTCGAGACGCTGGAGATCTTGAAGCGGTCGGCGGCGGGCAACCTGCGGCTCAACACCAACCCCTTCGACGCGTGGGCGCTCTTGCGCGAGAACCGCGGCGACTTCCTCCGGCAGCCGAGGACGGGCAGCGCTGAGGTCGTCGCACTCGGGCGCGGCGACTAGATCGGCTGGGTCGAGCTCATCTCCGAGCCGGTGGACGAGACGGCGATCCGCATGACGGCGAGGGTCATCGACGAGCTGGGCGCCGACATCCTGGGCGTCGTCGAGGCCGAGGACCGCCCGTCGCTCGTGCGCTTCAACGAGGCCCTGCTCGGCGACCGCTACGGCCATGTGACGCTCGTCGACGGCAACGACCCCCGCGGCATCGACGTGGGGATCTTCTGTGACGCCGACATCGAGGTCGTGTCGATCCGCTCCCACGTCGACACACCCGATCCCGCCTCGACGACCGGCCGTCCGCTGTTCAGCCGCGACTGCCCGATCTACCAGCTGCGCCTTCCCGGCGGTGGCGACGACCTGTTCGTGCTGCTCAACCACCTCAAGAGCCAGTCGTTCACGTTCGGCAACCCCGACCCGCTGCGGAGCCGGCAGAGCGCCGAGGTGCGCAACATCTACGACCGGCTGCGTGCCGGGGGTGCCGAGCTCGTCGTCGTGATGGGCGATCTGAACAAGGGCCCCACCACCCACACGCCGCCGCAACACCCCACCCTCGAACCGCTGCTCGGTCCGGACAGCCCCCTTGTCGACGCCTTCACCCTCGACGGGTTCGACCCCGGGCCACGGCCGGGCACGTTCCAGTCGTGTGGCGTGCGCAACCGGCTCGACTACATCCTGCTTTCGCCGGAGCTCGCCCCGAGGGTGACGGCGGGTGGCGTGTTCCGCAAGGGCCTGTGGGGCACCCCCACCAACGTCAACCCACCGGCAGACTGGGAGGTGTACCCCGAGATCACGGCCGCACTCCACGCGGCGTCGGATCACGCCGCGGTCTGGGTCGACCTCGGCCTGTAGCGCGGGCGCCGAACGGTACGGCGCAGACGCCAGTCGCGGGCGTCGTCCTCGAGACGACGCCGGTGGTCGGACACGAGGACGGCTGCGGTGTACGGGTTGTTGATCACGGCGCGCACCCTTCGATCAGGCGGCGGTAGAGAACGGATCGGGGATGCGGCGTGCTCCGGCCGGCTCGCGGCCGTAGCGCTCTGCACCGCGGGCGCCGCAGTAGCAGCGCCAGTGGAGGATCACTCCGTCCGCGGTGTTGTCGAGTGACTCGATGGCCCGTGGCCCGAGCAGCACTCGGGTGCGGTGGTGGGGGCAGTGGATGCTGAACATGCGAGCACCCTACGGACAAACTGGATCGTTGGTAAGGTCCAGTTCGTGACCTTCTATGCGTACCAGTTCTGCTGAGCTCCTCATCGAGCTCGACCGGTCGCAGCCACGCGGGTTGCGGGCCCAGGTGGAGGACGAGCTGCGCGACGCGATCCGGTCGGGGCGCCTGACTCCGGGGGCGCAGCTGCCGTCGACCCGCGCCCTGGCGGCGGACCTGGGCGTCACCCGGGGCGTCATCGTCGACGCCTACGACCAGCTGCTGGCCGAGGGTTACCTGACATCCCGTCCCGGCTCGGGCACCGTCGTCAACGCCAGCGGCAAGTCCCGGGCCGCGGTCCGCCGGCCGCGAGCCGACGACGCACAGGTCCTCGTCGACTTCAAGCCGGGGCTCCCCGACCCCGACCTCTTCCCCCGATCGACGTGGCTGCGAGCCACTCGCGCCGCCCTCCAGACGCTGCCGGGCGATCAGCTCGGCTACATGGATCCCCTGGGCCTCCCGCAGCTACGTGACGCGGTGGCCGAGTACCTCGGCCGCGTGCGGGGCGTGAGCACCGGCGGCGACCACGTGGTGATCTGCAACGGATTCGGCCACGGGCTGAGCATGGTCGTGCGCGCCCTACAAGAGTCCGGGCACGACACGTTCGCGGTCGAGAACCCGGGCCACGACGGGCCGCGCACCGAGATCGGGTGGCTCGGCGCGCGCTACCGCGGCGTCGACGTCGACGGCGACGGCCTCGTCGTCGACCAGTTGCGGCGGTCGCGGGCCCGGACCGCGCTGCTCACGCCCGCCCACCAGTTCCCCACCGGTGCCGTGCTCTCGGCCGAGCGCCGCACCGCGCTCGCGGCCTGGGCCCGCGACGTCGACGGCTACGTCATCGAGGACGACTACGACGCCGAGTACCGCTACGACCGCCATCCGGTCGGCGCGCTCCAGGGCGTGGCCCCGGATCGCGTGATCTACAGCGGCACGCTGTCGAAGAGCCTCGCCCCCGGTCTGCGACTGGGGTGGCTCGTCGTGCCATCCGTGTTCCTCGATCCCATCGCCACCGGCCGGCGGGCCACCGACCACGCGACCTCGTCGCTCCTGCAGGCCGCCTGCGCAACCTTCCTCGCCAGCGGCGACCTCGACCGCCACCTGCGCCGCACGCGGCGCGTCTACCGCCAGCGGCGCGACGCGCTGATCGCCGCACTCGCCCGCTGGCTACCGGAAGCGATACCGAGCGGCATCGCCGCCGGCCTCCACCTGCTGGTCACGCTGCCCCGCGGGCCCGACGAGGCCGAGGTCACCGAGCGCGCCCGCGCTGCGGGGGTCGTCGTCTATCCGCTGCGGACGTACCGCACGAGCCACCCGCCAGACCGGCCGCCAGCCCTGGTGTTGGGATAC
>OCZS010000611.1_pt1 | contig 12008 bp, 15 predicted proteins | sample 1539071 | NCBI WGS metagenome assembly OCZS01 (sample SAMEA3113584, study PRJEB22503) | soil metagenome | reverse complement strand
AGATGGTAAGGAGGTTGTATTATCTGTAAAGGATACAGGCTATGGTATACACTCTGATATAATGCCAAGACTATTTGCCAAGTTCGCTACTAGGTCGGATACAGGAACAGGGCTTGGACTTTATATCTCAAAAAATATCATTGAGGCTCATGGTGGAAGAATATGGGCTGAGAATAACTCTGATGGAAAGGGAGCTACGTTTAGTTTCAGCTTGCCAATCAATCAATATAATGCAGATCTTGAGTAATTACAGCCATTCTTATTCCTTCCAAAACCAAAATTCTTACGATAATAAAAATCAATATCTCGATTAACAAAATAGCTGATCAGATAACGCCCCCATCTATCGAATATATCTTATATAAGGCCTTTCAAGAATAATACACACAAGTTAATCTCATAGGCAACATAATTGTGGATGTAGTCGCTTTTTATATAACATAGCTCTAATGCTAGATGCTGGTATTGACTCCCACAGATTATGTTAACTCTCATTCTATCCCTGAGATGACTAGGGTAATTAATGGCTCAGAAAATGTAATGGCTGCAATATCACAATTCTTATCCGATACAAAGAATGTAATATATTCTTGTGGCGACTATAGAGGGCCGTCGATAGCTATTGAAGTTCAAGAATATAGAAAGTTAATACCTAAGCTCAGAAGCAGAGGCATTAATTTAAAATACATCACTGAAATTACAAGCAAAAATATCCATTACTGCAAAGAGCTAATGAAATTAGGGTATGAGATTCGTCATTTAGATGGAATTAAAGCAAACTTTTCAATCAACGAGACAGAGTATGTAGCTTCCACAACGGCAGAGGAATCACAGCCAATACCCCAGGTTATCTATAGCAATATCAAGGATATTGTAATTCAGCAGAAATACGTTTTTGATAGTTTTTGGAATAAGGCCGTTCCAGCTGAAGAGAAGATAAGAGAAATTGAAGAAAATATAGAACCAGAAATATTTGAAACTATTACAGACCACGAAATAGCAAGTCAAATACTTATTGACTTAGCAAAATCCGTTAAAAAAGAAGCCCTGTTCCTTCTCCCAAATGATAAATCTATGGTACGAATAGACAAGTTAGGAATAGTTGATTATCTAGTAAAAGCCTCACAAGAAAGTGACTCCATCATTATAAGGATTATCTGTCCTTTATCTGATGAAAACTCAGAGATTATAAAGAAGATAATTGAAAATGCTCCACGTATCAAAGTTGTAAATGGTACTGATTCACCATATGGTATGTACGTGGTAGACAACGAAAGGGCATTTAGAGTAGAGCTCAAGGAACCATCAGCTAAGACGTTTTCAGAAGCTATAGGCTTTGCCGTTTACTCAAATCGCCCAAGTACTGTTGAATTCTTTAAATCTGTATTTGAATTGCTTTGGAAAGAACGTATGCTAAATGAGGAACTGAAGAGAGCAGATACAATGCAAAAGGAATTTATTAACATAGCCGCCCATGAGTTAAAAACACCCACTCAAGCTATCCTTGGCTTTAGTGGTTTACTCAAACATTATCCAGAAAGAAGAGATGAGGTAATAGAAGTAATAAGTAGAAATGCAGCCAGATTGCAGACACTCATTACTAATATATTGGATGTCACAAAGATTGAGAGCCAGAACTTAAAATTAAATATAGAAACATTTAGCATCTCTGATTTAATATCAGCTATCATCGAAGATTATAAGGAGAGAATTAAGGGTAAGAAGACTAACCTTGAATTGGTCTATAATTATAAAGATAATAATGATCCAATCCTTGTAGAAGCAGACAAAGAGAGAATCATCCAGGTCATTTCTAATCTTCTGAGCAATTCACTTCAATTTACAAAGGAAGGTCATATTACAATTGATGTGGGATTAGCCATTGATGACAAAAAGAGTAGGGAAGTTATTGTAACTGTAAGTGACACAGGGAGTGGGATGGACCCTGAGATTATGCCAAGACTATTTACAAGATTTGCCTCAAAATCATTTCAGGGAACTGGTCTAGGCCTATATATTTCCAAAAGTATTATAGAGGCCCATGGAGGCAAGATATGGTCTGGAAAAAACCAAGATGGAAAAGGAGCACGAATTAGTTTTACTTTACCAGTAAAAATAAATGGTCAAGTAAGAAAAGAAAAAGAGGAGCCGAGGTCGTAGGGTAATGGATAAGAAGGAAAGAGGAAGAATCTTGGCTATCGACGACGAACCTGACCTTACGATGCTCTGTAAAATGGCATTAGAACATTATGGATTTGAGGTCAACACGTTTAATGATCCAAAAGAAGCATTATCAAACTATAAGCCAGGTTACTATGATTTGGTTATTCTTGATATAAAAATGCCAAAGATGGATGGCTTTGAATTATATCATGAAATAAAAAAGAAAGACGCCAACGCTAAGGTCTGTTTTCTTACTGCAAGTGAACTATATTATGAGGAATTCAGAAAGAAAGAATATTGTGCTCTGGATAAAGGTCTGTTTATTCGAAAGCCAATAGATAATGACGAACTAGTAAGCGAAGTACAGAAAATGATCGAGAAATACAGCTAAGATAAGAAGAGACTGGATCACACTGTGCAGATCTGCATCCAATGAAAATCTAAAGGATATATTAACCATGTTTCAAGTCAATTATGAACTAAAGGCAGGAAGAAGAAGCAAATAGCTAGCTCTTTTAGTTTTTGAGTCTAGTCTGGCTAATAGTGTATCCGAGCCCACTATTAGCAAAGATTATTTTGTGCTTCTTGATATAATAAATCATGAAGCCCACTAAGCGAGAAATACGAACCGAGGCTTCAAATCCCACTAGCCCCACTCCAATCTTGTCACTTTATTAGGTCCCATTCTGTTATATTCCATTAAGGATGTTGCAGAACCTTTATTCCAAGCTTTGATGCCAATGTCGAAATACATCTTGTATGAACATTGATGATGATTTGGAGAACGCGGATTTCTCATTCCAAGATTTTCACGTTCTATTTCCAGTTCCAGTTCCTGTTAAAACTTGAAAAAAGGGGGTAAACTCTGGCGATGAGGGTTCTATCACCCCAAGCTGTGCAAGAAACGTAAGGTCATCTCGAATCGCTTTATGTTCTACTATTTTTCCATCTTCACCAATTCTATATATATGAACTGCGTCGTATGAAATCTCATTTTCCGTGGGAGGGAGGATAAAGAAGTTACCAGTATGTGTGCCAGTCACGTTGATCACAGAAACTACCATATCATCCTGTGCAATTATTGCTTCTTCGTTGTGACGAAGATCGGGAAAGGCAATTCGATTATTTTCAACAGTGTCTACAAATTCAGTTGGTCCTCTAAGTTGTCCTCTAATAGGGTCTATTTGAGATTCATGATTGAAATATTGTTCACTGATGAAGTCAGAAACATTACTTACATTTCCTGTATTGAAGGCATTAATGACTTGTCTTGCGGCGTTAATACCGTCATCTTCTTTTACTTTTTGACCTAACGACTCGTTTGACTGTGACTCAGTTAATCCATATATTGTAGGCTCTATCCCTAAATCTGTTATATCTGGCGTAACTGACATTACCACACCTCTATATATTGTGATATTCGTATCTACATTGCGATGCACTATGGTATTGTTTAATCCCAGATCCATAGTACCTCTAATCTCTCCTATTTTGTCTGCAGTAAGCGCAAACACCTCATTAGCGGCTTGTTTAAAGTTCAAAAATTGGTGGGAGTGAGGGTTTGATCCGTCGTAAAGTTCGACTTGCATATCTGCCGTGAAGTTTGTTACTCTTCCTTGGTTAACATCCATGTTCCAGGTACCTGCTAATATGTATTCATCTGTTATTGGATTTATAACAGTTAGAGGAAGCATAGTCCCCTTTATCGAGAAGGTTGGTGAATTTGTCACCTGATCCGTTGCAAATAGCACGTTACTGTTATTATTCCACACTAGTAGAAATACCATGCTCAGCACTGTTACTAGTAATGAGACTCTTACCTTTTTGATAACTTGTTTCATCTTTTATCGATACCTTCTCTATTTTCGTGTGGGAAATTCAGTGTGTCTTAGACGGTAAAGAGTAATTCCATGCAGTATCAGTGCAAGTGGTACTCCCACTGTAGGTACTAGAACCCATGGGAATGTATTCATTGTCGATATGCCAAATTCCGAAGCAGTAATTGTACCTAGGCTAACTGCCATGACTAGATCTGCAATCCCTAGGACACTCCAAACTACAAGAGCATACTTAGACCAACTATATCCTTTTTTCAGAAAGTACGCGAAGGGTATTGCGGTCACTCCAACTAGAATATCTCCGACTCCGGCAGGTATTCCAAACGCTGGATGTAAGATTCCCACAGATACACCCCAGAGAAAGGCAAAGCCGAGTATTCTCCATGTTTGTACAGCCACTAAAATCGAGGTCATTTGGTTGTATCGTATTTGTTTTGAACTCTCAAGCAATTTCCTTTTCATACTAGGTATGAAAGGTATAGTTTATAAGTCTCACGTAACCAGATCTATAGTAGGTTACCGGATAGAAAGTGAAGGATGAATGATAGACAAAAACTGTTCCATAATAGAAACAGTCTATAACATGCCAGAACTTAAGTCATGCCCAATTGAGACGACTTTTAGAATCATTGGAAAAAGATGGACAGTCCTGATTATAAGGGAAATCCTAAGGGGCCATACGCAGTTTAATCGATTTATAGAAAACATAGAAGGTATAACACCAAAGGTCCTTACAGATCGTCTGCGCGAACTGGAGCATCTTGGAATAATTAGAAGAAGAATTGTATCGGAATATCCAGTCAGAGTGGAATATAGTTTGACTGATCTTGGTAAAGGATTCGAACCTGTATTACTTAGTGCTGCTTCTTTTGCAATGAAGTACATGCCTAAGACCGTCTTTAAAGATGGGAAGCCTAGAACACCTCAGGAGATCTTGACCTAATTTGGATATAATAGATAATTACAAAGAGTCAATCCCAATTTTGATGAATTGAATGAAAATTTACAAACTAGTCGACACTATATTAAGGGATAATTAACAAAGCTATCCTTCTTGCCGCTATAGTATTCCGGGCAGTCAGTTCATTTCTGATGATAGATTAATTAGATTCAAACAGCAGAGAAGGAAGAAGATGTCTTAGTTCAGTATCGTATATTTTCTATCAGATATCTCATAGTTGAGAATATCCAATTAATATAAATAGGAAAGCCCTTATAGCAGAGTATTACGCAAGTCAATATCAAGTCTTAGATGAGAATAGCTATGATCTTAATACCTGGCAGTATTAGTAAAAGACCTTGATATTGAAATAAGTGACCACTAAATATAATATTCCAGTTATATAACCGGGTTATTCTCAAACTAGAGAATCGGCACTTCGCTTAAATAATTAGAATATTTTTGGTCTCTTGATCTAATGCTTAGAAACCGAAATAGGAAATCATCTCTAAAAAAATTCATGATTGCAAAAGACGAGTTTGTCACTATGAAATTACATTTTAGGTATCATACATATCTCTACACTAAAAGAGGCGGCGGCACCGTCAACGGCAGATGCAAATATTGCCAAGATAGATTGGTAAGTAACAGTGGCGGGACTGCTAATGAAAATTACAGCACGAAAGGTGAGAAAGGTGGAGAGTATTCTAATACAGATCAAAATAGAAGAGATCCGAATTGAAAGGGGTCAGGTCAATAATAGTCTGGGTGCTTCAGCTATATACCTTTCTAGCCTTTGTACATTTGTCTTGAATAGTTGACAGTTCGTCTGATAGGAATTGTGTATTTTATCCAGAACGAGACTCAATACTGATCCTCTAGTGAATAATCTATCAGTCGCCGACTTTGCTTATTCTAGGTAAAATATCTATTTGTCCTTGTAGGATATTACGAGCTGACTCTACGTCCGCGAGTATATCTATTCCTTTTTTTGTGGCTGAATATCTTCCATTGTCCATTTCCTTTATTAACCCTTTAGCAAGCAATTTACTCAGCATACAATAAACAAGTCTTGGCGAAGGTCTCCATAGGCCCTCACTATCTTCGATAGTCTTATCAGTAATTTGCTTAGCTGTAAGCATAGGGTTCCATCTTAGCAATTCAAGTATGTAGTACCCAGAAAATCCTCTAGGTATCGAAATCCCTACTTTGGACACCCTTATCATTAGAATGTATTATACTAGAGATGAGTTTTTGTTTGTTGACTATTTATATTATAAATAAAATTACGTCTGTTAGTAGCACTTAAATACTTAGTTATAATGTGAAACCATCATGGAACAGAAAGGAGTGGAGGAAGAGGAAGAAGAAGAGCAAACATGCAAAGCAATTAACACCATATGGGAAGTGTTGGGAAGAAGATGGGCATTGTTAATATTAAAGAACCTCCACACAAAGGAAGCCATACGCTTTAATGAACTTAAAAGGGCATTGCCTGGAATTAGTAGTACAGTATTAGCAGATAGACTATTGGAGATGGAACGTGAAGGTCTTATTTCAAAGAAAATCTATCCAGAAATACCGCCTAAAGTAGAATACCGGTTGACTGCTAGGTCAAGAGAACTAGGAGTAATTCTTAAAGATTTAGGGGCATGGGCTCAGCGTTGGAAATCCCCTAGAATAGCTTCTACCAAAATACAATAAGCCTAAGGTGACTAAACTACCTCTATGTAGTTTTCATCCACATTCACTTCGTGAAGCGCGGGCGCGACGCGCGTACCTATTAATTTGGTAGCTCGCATAAGCTTAGAGTGAGGTAACGAGGCTGGGTTCATCATAAAAGTGACCCTAGAGATTCCACCGAGCGCTTTACTGTTCCTGATGATCTTTTCAACTACTTCATCTGGATTGCCAATGAGAAGTGCGCCTTGCGGACCACGCTGGGCGTCAAAGCTCGCACGCGTCATCTTAGGCCATCCACGCTCCTTTCCAATCTCTGTCATTGTATGTGCATATCCTGGAAAGAAGTCGTCTACTGCTTCCTGCGTGCTCTCCGCGACATAGCCCAGCGAATGTACGCCTATTTTCAATCGATCAGCCGAATAGCCTGCTTGCCTTCCAGACTCTCTGTAGAGATCAATAAGTGGTCTAAATCTGTGTATTTCGCCGCCTATTATTGCAACCATCAAGGGAAGTCCAAGCAAACCAGCACGGACGAATGATTCTGGAGTTCCACCAACGCCTACCCATATAGGCAAAGGATTTTGCAAGGGTCTTGGATAGACTCCCTGACCATTCAGTCTAGGACGATATTTACCAGACCAGTGTATATGCTCATTGTCACGAATCTTTAGAAGCAAATCGAGCTTCTCTTCAAAAAGCGAGTCATAATCTTCCAAACGTAATCCGAATAGAGGAAATGCCTCTACAAACGAGCCGCGTCCTGCAACCATCTCAGCTCGACCTTGCGATAGAAGATCCAGGGTTGCGAATTCTTGAAACACCCTTACTGGGTCGGCAGCACTTAATACCGTTACAGCACTGGTAAGACGTATGCGTTTAGTTCGTGCAGCTGCCGCAGCTAGGATGACAGCAGGAGCTGAATCCAAGAACTCTCTACGGTGATGTTCGCCGACACCAAATACGTCTAACCCAATTTGATCTGCATATTCAATTTGTTCGATCAATCCTCGCAAACGCTCAGATGGGCTTACTGGGAAGCCAGCATCATCCCACGCTGCAAAGCTATCAATTCCCACTTGCATAATATATACTAGTAAGTCGATTATTTAACTACAGTAGTGATTACTAACTTAGTCGGTTCGGACCATCGTATCTAGTAAGTGGAAACTTACTCACTGATTTAATAGTGATCAATTCAACGGTCCAATAATATAATGTTAACATTGTACAGACGAATCTGTGCCTTCCCATAAGTGAGGAGATAGATGCTATACTTGGTCCGTATGATAAATAATATAACCGGCATTTTGTAACATCTTTTCGGCTATCTGTACTCTATTTTTCGTGACAAACTTAAAAGCAACAATCACAAAACCGCTGTATGTCTAAAAAAATTACACCTGGAGAAGTGCTCAATTCAGTAGTTGAAGGTATCAACACAGGGGATCTAGATTCCCTCATGACGCTCTATGAGGATGATGCGTGTTTTGCATTGCAGCCAGGACAACTTGCAAAGAGTCCAGAGTCTGTACGCCAAAGTCTACGTAGTTTCATCGACTTGAAGGGCAAGTTGGATCTAAAAGTAAAAAGGGTACTTCAAGCAAGCGATCTTGCTCTTGTAACTACTGAATGGTCATTCAGTGGAACTGGACCTGATGGTAATCCTGTCAATATGGCTGCCAAATCTGCGGACGTTCTGCGTCATCAGGCCGATGGAACTTGGCGGTTTGTCATAGATAATCCTTGGGGGACAGACTAATAAGAGACATACCTGCCTGGAAGGTAATTAATTACCTTGTAAATGAAACAAAACCCGTAGCTTATGACATGAAGGCTTGTTATTTTTACTCTTACATTCGATTGTGTTCCATTTGATATTTTATTCCACATTGTTCAAGCCCTAATGTATTGGTAAGGTAAACCTCTTTTATTGAGATTAGAATTTTATGATATCAAAATTATCCAACAAATGGATTTTCCCTATTATCCTTCTATATCTGAAATTCTTCGCTTATTTGAGCCTTTTTCAATTCCTTCCACTATGTTGTCTACGCTTGCATTCTCTTCGTCAGCAAATGAACCTCTATTTCCGATCGAAGCATTGTCGGTACCACTTTCTCTTGTTAAATCCCATATTGCTTCTGTATCTTGAGTCTGACCTTCAGCATTGGTCTGTTTTTTGCGTTCTCTGTCTGCATCGGATTCGCTAGTGGAATAACTTCTTGAAGTCTTGGGCTCTTTATAGTCAATATTTTTAGTATCCGCATTCTTTTCAAGTCTATGAGACATGGTCTTTCACTAGTTCTTGCACAGTATCGTATAAAAAATAAGTACAAAATGAGGAAAGATTGATGAAAGGTAATAATAGACCACAGTAACCTATGGGCGTCGGGCTCTTTCTCTGCCACACTCTTTACATTCGACATTTTTCGTTTCGTTTTTAACGTGATAGGTTCCGGTCATTAGTTAGTATCCTGTAAATTCCTCTATTCTTATTCGATCTTCCGGGATCTGAAGGCCTTCATGTAACAACTCTTTCATCGCATTAACCATGCCAGGAGGCCCACAGATGTAAAATATTGAATTCCTGACCTCATTGTCATTTATGTGTCTGGTTAATATTGCTTTGTCTATTCTTCCTCTTTCTCCTTTCCATTCTTTGTTAACACCAATTGCAGAAGACGTCTGGTTATCATCTTCTTTTTCTGTAATAGTATAGACAACTTTCAAGTTCTTATTTTTGTTTAGACACTCGCCAAATTCTTCTTTGTATAGTGTATTTGACATATTCCTATTGGAATCAAACATCACTATACTTAAAGGCAGTTGTTTGTCTGTTGCATATTTTATCATGCTTCTAAATGGAGTAACACCTATACCACCAGAAAGTAATACTGCAGGTTTGGAATAATCGTCATGTAGTACGAATTTTCCTAAGGGCTTGCTTACTTTAACCGTTGAGCCAATTTCCAAAGATGAAAGCCTTTTCTTATATGGTGTATCTCTAATTCTAGTACTAATTATAATCTCTTCCTCTGTTGGAGAAGAAGCAAGAGAAAAATGTCTGACTGGACCTTTAGGATCATTATACACCCCGCCTATATCAAAGAATGCATATTGTCCAGCAGCATAGTTAAAGATGTCATGACTGATATTATCTTGTTTGCCAAATTTAAACGACATTACATCAGTATCCTGATGTTCGCGCTTCTCCAGTAGTGTGAGCTCAAACTCATTGTTGTCTGTCTTTTCCTTATTCTCATGTTCTTTGGTTTCAGATTCTACGATGTTGATGGATCCCGTTGTTGGTTGTTGTTGTTGCGCTTCTTCTTCTTTTTCCTTTGAAGCTAGCGATGGCTCTAAGTCTATCAAAATATTGCCTGTACTTTGTTCTATTTTTATTGGATATGATGAGAGATCCGTCGCCCATACAGTCTGATCTGAAACTTTGGCATTTCGGATATCAAATACAGCATAGTGCCATGGACAAGTCAAATTGTATCCTTCGACATTACCATCTTCCAATGGTCCTCCCTCATGGGAGCAAACCGCATCCATCGCGTAGACCTTGCTACTAACTTTTGTTAATACTATGGGCTTATTTTTCACATCTATCCTTACTGGCCTATTTTCCTGCAAGTCTTTTTCCTTGACAGCCAAACTGTGCTCTGACATATTAGATACAATATAGTATCTATAATATTTATATCTTCTGGGTTGCTCTATCCTCAAATTACCTATATTTAAATACTTATAACGCTTCAAAGTATTCAAAGAGCTTTATGGAGCAAACAATTGAAAACAGAGGTTATTTTGGGGATACAAAGAAAAAGATCTTAGAAATGTTACTGGATGGCCCAAAGTCATCTGTGGAAATATCTGATAGATTAAAAATACAAAAAAGCGCGGTCAGAACCCATTTAGAATCACTTCAGTCTGAGAAGGCAGTTACTTCGTATTTCAAGCTAAACATCGAACGAATGGGCAGACCAAGAAGAGTTTATGAATTAACAGAAGGGGGTCGCGAGCTTTTTACACGAAAGTATGAAGAGATACTGTCGCTTATTCTTAAGAAAATCAGCGAAATAAGTGGACAAGAGGAGCTGCGTAAAATTGTTGAGTCGATAGCAGACGAGATAGCTGCGGATATAAAGTATAAAATTCAAAAGAATGGCAAGATTAATGATTTCAACGAAAAAATTAGAATATTGAACCTAATGTCAGATGAAATGGGGTTTATATCTTCACTTACAAAAGATGAAGATGGTAGTTTTTATATCACAAGCAAAAACTGTATTCTTCATAAAATAGCACTGAAAAATCAAGATATAATATGCCATAGCCTTCACGATAGAATAATTAAAAAATCACTAGAGGGAGAAAATTTAGATGTAAAGGTAGAATTAAAAGATTGCATTGCTCTAGGAAATAATTTTTCAAAACATAGAATTACAGAAACGAAAGGGTAAGGATGTAAATAACATTCATGTTTCTGCAAGATATCAAAAGATAAGTACATAAGGCGTGGCAGAAATGATAAGAGATATTATTTCGTCTGCAACTAGTTTGTATGGTGCCATCAAGGAAAAACAAAATGGTGAAACTGCTACTGCTACTATTGCTAGCACTGACAACCCAACTCATGTGTGCAGACCATAAAGAAAAAAAGGATCTTCTAGCAACCTATTTAAAAACATATATTTCTATCTCATAAATTTTTTAACATGTCGCTTGTGATATCTAATTTTATGGTTGAACGAGATGAGTAGACTTCTCTCTCTTTAGTGGTTTGCAAAATGTCAGCCCCAGCACCTATAACGCATTCTCGTGCAATCCTGACACTATTTCTTATCGTTGCATTCATTCCTATAAAACAGTAGGGTTCGATTATTGTATTTCCTGCTATGGCCACATGAGAAACAATAAAACAATGATTCATTATTGTTGTATGATGGCTTATCACATTTCCTGTCCATATTATCACATCATCTTCTAATTTTACAAACGGTTGAATAACATTATTTTCAAAGATAAAACAGTTCTCTCCAATTTGAAACTCGTCATTGACAATAGTACTGGGATGGATATAACTTATCAGAGAATATCCCTTATCCTTTGCATCTTCAAAGAATTTAGCCCTTTTTCTGTTCATATCTGTATATCCAAGAGCAATAAACATATGAAACTCATTAGGAGGGTAAGTTTGTTCTATCTTTTCAAACGGAACTACAGGAAGGTTATAGAGAATGCTTTCTTTAATTGCCCATTCATTTGCCGAAAACGCTTCTATGTGAAATGCAGGATCTTTTCTCAAATAAAGATAAATAATTTTTGCAAATTCCCCAGTTCCAAAAATAATAACCTTTTTCATGTTTTAAAATAAC
>OCZS010000610.1_pt1 | contig 12014 bp, 14 predicted proteins | sample 1539071 | NCBI WGS metagenome assembly OCZS01 (sample SAMEA3113584, study PRJEB22503) | soil metagenome | reverse complement strand
CCGACCGGCAAGCCTTCGATGCCAGCGGCGACGCGGCGCGTCGGCACGCCCGTCGGGCCACGGCCGAGCCGACGCGCTTCCTGGACTTCGCGGAGGTGTTCTCGACAACGCTGCGCGACAGCGCTCGGTTCCGCGTCGCATTCGCGACCGCCTGGCAGCGTCTCGGCGACGTGGGCCCGCTCGTCGCGATGGGGGAGTGACAGTACGCTCCCGGTCTCTAGCAGGGACGGTCCAGCATCGATGACGACACCCGACGGCACCAGCAGGGCTGACCTCGGCGGCAGCAGTGGCACCAAGCTCCAGCACCACCGCCAACGAGAGATCTACGTTCTCGCCCTCCGGAGCGGCTCGGTCGACGTCTCGGACCTGGCGCGCCGCTTCGACGTCACCACCGAGACGATTCGCCGGGACCTGTCGGACATGCAGGAGCGTCAGCTGCTCCGCCGGGTGCACGGCGGCGCGGTGCCCTTCGAGCGCCTCCACCATGAGCCAATGGTCGACGCGCGCGACATGCAGAACGCCGAGGAGAAGCTGCGCATCGGGCGGGAAGCCGTCCACGACGTTCCCGAGCACGGCTCGGTGATCATCGACTCGGGCTCGACCGGCCAGCGATTCGCCGAGGTCTTCCCTGTGGATCGCCGGGTTCACGTCGTGACCAACTCGTTGATCACCGCCTCGACGCTTGTCCGTCGCGGCGTCACCGAGCTCACCGTGCTCGGGGGCGGCGTCCGGACCAACACGTTCGCCATGGTCGACGCCGCGTCGGCGGCGGCGGTTCGGGCGCTGCGCGTCGACGTGCTGTTCATCAGCTGCGACGGCCTGTCGTTCCCGAGAGGTCTCACCACGCCGTACCGCGACGAGAGCCTGCTGAAGCGAGCGATGATCGAGAGCGCGCGCCGAGTTGTCGCGATGGTGGACCAGTCCAAGTTCGGCAACGATCAGATGTTCAGCTACGCGACCCTCGACGACATCGACGTCCTGGTGACCGACACCCGGGCCGACGACGACGCCCTCGCCGTGCTGGCCGAGCACGACATCGAGGTCAGGCGTGCCTGACCTCGCGATGACCGCATCCGCCACCCACGACCCCCGTGCCCTCGAGACAGTGGCGGCATCGGCCGCCGGGGCCTCGGCCGCCCTGATCAGGGGCAACGTCGGCAGTGCCACCGGAGTGGCTGAAAAGTCGTCGCCGACGGATGTCGTCACGCGGACCGATCTCGAGGCCGAGCGGCTGATCCGCCGGCTGCTCGCCGACGCCACACCCGGCGCCGGCGTCCTCGGCGAGGAAGGCGGGCAGACTCCGACCCAGGACGGGGACGCAGCGCGGTTGCAATGGGTGGTCGACCCCCTCGACGGCACCGTCAACTTCCTCTACGCCCTCCCGGTGATTGGCGTGAGCGTGGCCGCCGCGGTCGACGGTGAGATCGTCGCCGGTGCGGTCGTCGACGTGCTCCGTGACGAGACCTTCTCCGCGTCGGCCGGACAAGGGGCTCGTCTGGGCGGCAGCCCCATCAAGATCTCCTACTGCCAGTCGTTGGCTCAGGCGCTGGTCATGACCGGGTTCTCCTACCGGGCCAACATCCGGGGCCGCCAAGGACACATCGTGCACTCGTTACTTCCCGCCGCCCGCGACATCCGCTGCTTCGGGTCGGCAGCGCTACAACTGTGCTGGGTCGGCGCCGGTCGGGCCGACGCCTACTTCGAACGGGACACCAAGGTGTGGGACTACGCCGCCGGGGCGCTGATCGCTCGCGAGGCCGGGGCCGTGACCGAGCTGCCGTGCCCCGAGAACGACGGTCTCGTCATCGCCGCCCCGCCGGCGGTCTTCGACGAACTGAGGGCCGTCGTCGACGAGCGATGATCAGCGCTGCCCGCTGAGGTGCACCGACGAGGCCGAGCGCCACTCCCGCCAGATGGTGATCAGCGCGTCGGTGGAGATGCCCTCGGCGATGCGGGCGACGGCGGCCACGGCCTCCCAGCGTCGAACGTCGTCGGGATCGACGCCGATCACGTCGGTGATGGCCTGGAGGTAAGAGTCGCGGGCAAGATCGAGGATCTCAGGCTGGGCCCCCGGGAGGTGCCCAGGCCCGTCCACACCGTGACCTCGCGCCGACATCAACAGCGATGTTCTGGCGACGTCGGCGACGGGATCGCCACGCGCGGCGTCGAACCAGTCGATGATCACCGGGCCGTCGCTCGCCATGATGACGTTGCCGGGATGCAGATCGCCGTGACAGACCTGCGACGGAATGGTGAGCGGGAGCAGCTCGAGCGCGGCGACGAGCGACGGGTCGACACGGGACGCGTCCCGGATCTTGCACCTGAGTCGATCCAATTGCGCCGGCAGCGACACGGGTGGCACGAGCGTGAACAAGTGGGCCTGCAACTCCGCCAATGACTTGGTGTGGGCAGGCACCTGAGCCGGCTGCTCGAGCATGTGCTCCCACATCGACCTGCCGTGCACACGCTCGTAGATGCTCGCCGCCCGGCCGCCGATCATCTCGATCCCGTAGAACCGCGGTGCCGGCGCTCCGGCATCGTGCACGGCCGCGGTGAAGAGCGCTTCGAAGTGGATCCACGCCTCCGGTGTCGCTGCGAATGGCACCTTCGCCACGGCGTCGCGTCCCCACGCGAACACGGCCGACCTGCTCCCGGTCGCCAGCTGCTCCCCGAGTCCGACGCCCACACATCCTCTCTTGGCCGTCCAGCGTGCGCATCGTACTCGTACGCCCAATCACCGAGCCGCCGGCGTGTCACGATGTCTCCGAGGACGGCATGACGGAGATCGAACGGAAGTTCCGCGTCCGCGACGTTCCCCACCCCCTAGGTGACGGGACGCGTCTGCGGCAGGCCTACCTGGCCGTGGATGGAGACATCGAGGTCCGCGTGCGCGACCGAGGCGGCAAACTCGTGCTCGGCGTCAAGGGTGGCCGGGGCCTCGAGCGCAGCGAGGTCGAGGTGGAGATAGACGCGGCGACCTTCGACGAGCTGTGGGGCCTGGCCACCGTCCGCCGCATCGACAAGACCCGCTACCGGCTGCCGACGGGCGGTCATACGGCCGAACTCGACGTCTATTCCGGGGCGCTGAAGGGGCTGATCGTCGCGGAGCTCGAGTTCACCAGCCGCGAGGAGGCCAAGGCGTTCAACCCACCGCCCTGGTTCGGCGATGAGCTGACCGACGATCCGCGCTGGGCCAACGCCGCGCTCGCCACCGACGGACCACCCGAGTAGGCAACCCCTTTCGAGGTCTACAACGGACTCGTTCGGACGCTCAGCTTCGCGAAGCGCGGCATCAGCTCGTAGGTTGTGTGGAGACACCAAGGGGGCTGCCAAGTGCGGGTCCATGTCGATCGCGAGAAGTGCCAGGGCCACAACCGCTGCTACGCCCTGGCGCCCGAGCTCTTCGATGTCGACGATCTCGGCAACGCGTTCGAGCTCAACGACGGCCTGGTGCCCGACGCGCTCGAAGACAAGGCGCGGAGGGCCGCGGCCAACTGCCCCGAATACGCGATCTCGATCTCGGAGTGACGCGATGACGACGGAGCGCCCCCGGGTGGCCGACTGGGCCACCGACTTCGACCACACCGACCCCCAGTGGGTCGCCGATCCGTACCCGATCTGGGACGAGCTGCGGGCGACGTGCCCAGTGGCCCACAGCGACCGTTACGGCGGCACCTGGTTGCCCGTCAGCCATGAGGACGTCGCCGCGGTTGCCTACGACACCGAGCACTTCACCTCCCGCTCGGTGGTCGTCAGCGAGCTACGGCCCGGTCCCGACGACCTCCCGGCACCTATCGGTCTCGCGCCACCCATCACCTCCGACCCGCCGTTTCACGCCATGGCGCGGCGCCTGTTGCTACCGGCGTTCTCGCCCAAGCGCATCGCCGCCCTGGAGCCGTTCACGCGCCAGCTGTGCGGCGAACTGCTCGACGCCGTCGCCGCCAGGAAAGAGTTCGATGCTGCCGTCGAGTACGCCCAGCACATCCCGCTTCGGGTCATCGTGCGGATGCTCGGCTTCCCACAGGAGGACGCCGACGTGTTCCGTCGATTCATCCGGATGGTGCTCGAGGACGTCGGCCAGTCGGCCGAGGAGCGCCAAGCCCAGGTCGACGACGGTGAGCTCGACGACTACATGAACGCCCGCATCGCCGAGCACCTGGACAACCCCCAGGACGACCTGACCACGTTCCTGCTCGACGCCGAGCTCGACGGCAACAAGCTCGCTCCCGACCACGTGCGGGGCACGATGGTGCTGCTGATGATCGCCGGGATCGACACCACGTGGTCGGCCATCGGCGCCTCGCTGTGGCACCTGGCCCAGAACCCGGCCGACCGCCGCCGCCTTGCCGCAGAGCCAGACCTCATGGCCACCGCGATCGAGGAGCTCCTGCGGGCCTACGCGCCGGTCACCATGGCACGCCTGGTGGCCGAGGACTTCGAGTTCAAGGGCCGGCCGATGCGCGAGGGCGACTGGCTTCTCCTTTCGTTCCCCGCGGCCAACCGCGACCCAGGGTTCTTTCCCGACGCCGACAAGGTCCAGATCGATCGGGCCGAGAACCGCCATGCCGCATTCGGCCTGGGGATCCACCGCTGCATCGGTTCCAACCTGGCACGCATGGAGCTCCGCGTCGCCCTCGAGGAGTGGGTGAAGCGCTATCCCGACTTCGAGCTCGCCGACCCTACCGAGGTCACCTGGTCAGCCGGCCAGGTGCGCGGCCCGCGTAGCATCCCCGTTCGCATCCTGTAGGTCGGTGCGGCAACGGAGGCGAGAACTCCGGGCGGCTGTGTGCTGACGCCTCAGTGCGGTGGGGGGTCGGAAGACGCCGAGCCGGGATCGACCTGTGGCGGCGTGGGGACGTCGGCCGGTGGCGCCGGAGCCGCGGGCGCGTCGCCGAGCGCCGAGCGGATACGGTCGACCCACAGCGGGTCGAGGTTGGCGTACACGAGCTTCGCGCCCGCGAAGCGCTCGAGCTCACCGACGAGGGCCTGCTGGTCGAGGTCCTCGACCAGCAAGGCCAACGTCGTGGTGCCGGGCTGCACCGCCTCGCGGAACCACGCCACCCACTCGTCCGGAACGCCGTGGTCGATCACCTTGGCGGCGACGGCGCCTGTGCCCGCACCGACGCCGGCGCCGACGATCCAGCCCACCGGTCCACCGAGGATCAAGCCGAACAGGCCTGCCCACAGCGCGCCGGACAGCGCGCTGCGGCCCGGCGCGGGATCCATGGTCTCGCGCACGACGGTCTTGCCGGAATCGTCCTTGCCCACGAACACGGCGTCGCGCAGTCGAAGCCGGCCATTGGCCGCCAGCCGAGTCGCAGCGGTGAGGAACTCCTGCGCGCGAAAGGCGTCGCCGAAGGAGATGCCGACCAGGGTCGGTTGGGTCGCGTCCGTCGAGGTCTCACTCATACCCGCCAGCCTCCCACGTGCCGATCAGGCCGACTCTCTCCGATCTGGTTACCCGCACGGAGCAACACGCCCGTCGCCGTGGCACCGTAATAGGAGCCAGGGCCACGACGTTCTCGGCCTTAGCAATGACGAGCTCTACAACGCAGCCCGTTGAGGAGGTACGGATGAGCACCTCGTTTCCCGGAGAGTCCGCCGAGTACCGAGCTGCACGCGCCCGGCTCTTGGAACAAGAGGTCGAGCTGCGCCGAGTGACCGAGGCAGTGGCCGCGGCGCGCCGGGCACTCCCGCCTGGTGGTGTCGTCCCGGAGAACTACGTCTTCGACGGTGAGGGCCCCGGCGGCGCTCCCGCGAAGATCTCCCTCTTCGACCTGTTCGAACAGGGGAAGGACACGCTCTTCATCTACAACATGATGTTTCCGCGCGCCCCTGACGAGGACCTGCCATGCCCGTCGTGCACGCAGTTCCTCGATTCGTTCGACGGCGTCGCCGAGCACGCCGGCCAGCGCATCAACGTCGCGGTCGTCGTGAAGACGGCGCTGCCACGCGTCCTCGAGCACGCCGAGAACCGCGGCTGGCGGCGGCTGAGGCTCCTCTCGTCGGCAGGCAACACGTACAACCGCGACTACCACGGCGAGACCGACGACGGCAGCCAGCAGCTGCCGATGTTGAATGTCTTCCAACGAGACGGCGACACGGTTCGACACTTCTGGGGTTCGGAGCTCCTGTTTGAGCCGCCCGATCCCGGCCAAGACCCCCGGCACGGCGAGACGATCGACCCGTTGTGGAACCTGTTCGACTTCATGCCCGATGGGCGCGGCAGCGATTGGTACCCCGATCTCAGCTACGCGTGAGCGGTCGCGTCTAGGTCACGGCCGCCCGTGACGTGGACGACGACCAGTCAGCTTGCCCGACTGCGCCTCGATTCCGGCTAGGACGATGTCGCCGCGTCGGCGAATCCTGGTGCCCCGCGCTCCAGGGCGACTCGTGCGCCGTTGGCCGCGAAGCTGATCGCGTGGTACCAGCCGCACAGCATCAGCAGGTCGAGTATCTGCGCGTGGCTGAACACCGCCGTCAGCTCCTGCCACAGGTCGTCGCCGATGTCGGAGGTGTCGTGGAGCGTGTCCGCCACCGCGATGAGCAGTCGATCACGGACGTCGTTCCAGCAAGGATCCGAGGGCGCCCCATGGGTGAGGGACGTGACTTGCTCGTTGGTGAGACCGACTCGTTCGGCGAAGAAGGCCACATGCGCACCCCACTCGTACTCGCAGCCGCAGCGGGCGCACGTACGGTCGATGACGATCTCCCGGTCGCGCATGGTGAGCGACAGCCGCTTGCTCAACTCGTAGCCGCCCCACCCGCCCATGGCGGTGGCCATGGGCAGGTTCTGCACGATGGTGCGGAACAGCAGGATCGGGGGCACGCCCGGCGGCATCATGGCCTCGAGCCGATCGGCGATCTCCGGTTCGTAGGGGGGCTCGACTGGCGGTATGCGGGACAAGGCACTCTCCACGTGTTTCGGATTCCGCTACATAGCCAAGGTACTGTTTCGTATACAGAAACGCTAGGGGCAGAGGTCATGGCAGCGAAGAAGACACCCCGGCCCGGTGCTCCGGTTCGCGGGTCGACCACGGGCCGCCCGCTCATGGCCGCGATGGATCTGCTCGGACGTCGTTGGGCGTTGCGCATCCTCTGGGAGCTGCGCCACGGCCCGGTCGGAGCGCGTGCGCTGTCGAGCCGCTGCGACGGCATGTCGTCGAGCGTGCTGTACGACCGGCTGCGCGAGCTGAGCGAGGCGGGCCTCGTGGCCAAGGACGAGACCGACGCCTACACGCTCACCGACCTGGGGTCCTCGCTCGGTTCGGCACTCGAACCACTGGATGCCTGGGCGAATGAGTGGGCAAACGCGGTCACGTCGTTGGCCTCCCGGTAGGGCCAGGGCGGCGCGAAAGGGCGCCGCAGGGATGGATGAGGACAGCCTGAAGGCCGACCAGTCGGCGTCAGTGTGCTCCCAGGAGGCGTTGTCAGGCGTCGAGAATCGAGATGTCGGGCTGTTGGATCACGTCAGAACGGCGCGGCGTCGATGAACTCGAGCGATCGGCTGATGCAGGTGAAGTCACGCGGTGCACCGAAGTGATCCACCTTGCGCAGGATCACCAGCTCGGCATCGGGCAGCACCGCCACGAGCCGGTCGGCCGGTCCGGCGAAGTCGCCATCGCCGAGCACCACTAGCACCGGGCACGTCACCCGGGCGAGGTCGGCGTCGTCGAGCCGCCGTTCGGGCCGGCGGAGGAACGTTGCCAGCGCGGCCGGGTCGTTACCCGTCGTGCGTGCCAGCCGCACGAAGAGCTGGACGCCGACGTCGTCGGAGTCCTCGCCGGCCTCCAGGGCGCGGGCGAGGGGCTCCTTGCCGTCGACGCGGAACACCTCGTCGCCGATGCCGATCACCACGAGCTTCCGGAACCGCGACGCGTCGTCTGCCGCCAGCCCGAGCAGCAGCCGCGCACCGGCCGAGAAGCCGACGGCGTCGACCGAGGGGTGGGGGGCGATCGCCTCAGCGAGGCTGGCGGTCACGTCGGCTTAGTCGGCCGGGTCGGTCGAAGGCGTCGACGCCCCGTGGCCGGGTAGGTCGACACGCACCACGCCGCGGCCAGCGTCGGCCAGCAGGTCGGTCCAGCCGCTCTGCTCCCAGCCGTGTGCGAACGATGAGGCGAACCCGTGGACCAGCACGACGTCGGGCAGGTCTGCGCCGTCCGTGACGTGCGTCGTGACGTCGCTTGCGGGAACGGGGACCGAGTCGCCTGGCATCCCTCGAGCCTCCGCACGAGAACGGGTTCTTGTCAATTCGCTCCGCTGAGGCGGATCCCCGGCGTCGAGCAGGGTCGCCCACCTACCCGTGCACGGGCGGGCGGCGCTGTGCCCAGGGTCGGGCGGCCTCGAGCTGCGACGCGACACGCAGCAGCACGTCTTCCCGGCCGAACGCCGCCACGAGGTGGACGCCGATGGGCAGCCCGGCGTCGTTCCAGTGGAGGGGCAACGAGATCGCCGGCTGGCCGGTCACGTTGAACAGCGGCGTGAAGGGCACGAGCTCGCCAGCCCGGAACAGGCCGTGCAACGGGTTGTCGGGCGGGCTGTCGAACTCGCCGAGCGGCGGCGGGGGTTCTGCGAGCGTGGGAGTGAGCAGGAGGTCGAAGCCGCCGGCCCACCAGTCCTGCACCCGGCGGGCGTGCCCCTGGAGCCACTCGCGGGCCGTGAGCCATTGCGACGCGCTGATGGCGCGCCCGGCCTCGGCAATCGCCCACGTCGAGGGCTCGACGTCGCCAGGCCCGATGTCATGCCCAGTGGCGCCGCTCCAATGGTCGAGGTTCCAGGCCGTGCCTGCGGACCAGTGGGTGAGGAAATGGGTGAGGTAATCGGCGTCGTCGAGCGCCGGGAGGTCGGCCGCCGAGACGGTGTGCCCGAGCGATTCCAGCAGCCGGCCGGCATCGTCGGCCGCGGCCACGCAGTCGGGGTGCGTGGTCGTGACGCCTCCGAAGGCCTCGGTGCGAACGCCGATGCGCAGCCGGCCGGGATCGGCCCCCAGCTCGTCCACGTACGGGCGCCTCGGCGGCGGGGCCGCGTAGGGGTCGCCGGGAGCTGGTCCGTGGACCGCGTCGAGGATGGCGGCCGCGTCGCGGACCGAGCGGGTCACGGCCAGCTCGACGGTCAGGCCGCCCATCACGTCGCCGAAGTCGGGCGCAGCGGATACCCGCCCGCGCGTGGGCTTCAGCCCGACCAGGCCGCAGGCGCTCGCCGGGATTCGGATCGAACCGCCGCCGTCGTTGGCGTGACCGGCCGGGACCAGCCCGGCGGCCACGGCGGCCGCCGAGCCCCCGCTGGATCCGCCGGTCGTGCGGTTGGTGTCCCACGGGTTGCGGGTCGGGCCGTAGGCCTCGGGCTCGGTGGTGGGCAGGATGCCCAGCTCGGGCGTGTTGGTCTTCCCGACGATCACGAAGCCGGCGGCGCGGAACCGCTCGACCAGGTAGGTGTCGCTGTCCGCCACCCAGTCGAGGCGCTTGAGGAACGCCATTCCCTCGTGGAACGGGTCACCCGCCGAGTGCGCGGCGAGGTCTTTGAGCACGAACGGCACGCCGCGGAACGGTCCGTCGGGCAGGTCGCCTGTGGCCGCCCCCCTCGCCTTGTCGAACAGCGGCGTGATCACCGCGTTGAGCTCGGTGTCGACCTTCTCGATGCGCTCGATCGCCGCCTCGACCAACTCGGCGGGGCTGGCCTCACCGCGGCGGACGAGCTCCGCCTGGCCGGTGGCGTCGGTGAAGGCGAGGTCGTCGATCATGCGGCTCAGTGTGCCAGCCGGGGCGGAAATGGTCTCGCGAGTGTCAGAGCGCGGTGCGCAGAGCGTCGACCAACCGGTCGATGTCGGCGGTACTGGTGTGCAGGTGGGGCGCGATGCGCAACGACCGGCCGCGGACGCTGACCACCACGCCGTTGCGCGCCAGCGCCCCCGCCACCCGGTCCATGGCGTCGGGCGGCAGCTCCAGTCCGAGGATGTGCGGGCCGCGCTCGTCGCGGGCCGGCGGCGCCAATCCCAAGGCCCGGGCCCGTTCGGCGATCTCGTCGGTGACGCGGCCCAGCGCCTCGGCGATGTCGGGCACGCCCCAGGCGAGCAGCTGGTCGATCGCGGCGATCGCCATGGGCACGAGGCCGAAGCTCGGACGCTGGCCCATGTCGAAGCGGCGGGCGCCCGGCTGGTACTCGTCCTGGTAGTCGACCAGGGCGGCGAAGTCATCGGCGCCGACCCGCAGCGCCCAGTTCTCCTCGAGCGGCTCGCCCGATCGGTGGCGCTCGTCGACGTACAGGTAGCTGACGCCCACCGCCCCCAGCTGCCACTTGTAGCCCACGGACACGACGAAGTCCGGGCGCAACGACTCGATGTCGAGCGGCACCGCGCCCAGGGACTGGCTGGCGTCGACCACCAGCGCCGCACCCACGTCGCCGGCCCGGACCTTGACCGCGTGGAGGTCGACCCACGCACCGTTGGTCCAGTGGACGTTGGGTACGACGACGACCGCGGTGCGCTCGTCGAGGGCGGCGAGCACGGCGTCGGTCCAGCGCTGGCCGGGCTGGCGGTCGACCTCCACCAGGTCGGAGCCGGTGCGGGCGGCGAAGCGCCGCCATGTGTAGTAGCTCGACGGGAACTCCTGGCCGAGCACGAGGACCCGGTCGCCCGGGCCCGCGTGCAGGTTGCGGGCCGCGACCGAGAGCCCGTAGCTGCTCGCGGGCACCAGGGCCACGCCCTCGGGCGAACCGTTGATCAGCCGGGCGATGCTCGACCGCAGGCGCTCGACGTCGGAGAACCAGTGGTCGGCGGTGATCGTCCACGGCCGGCCGCGCTGCACCAGCGCCGCTTCGCCGGCGGCGCGCACGGACCGGAGCAGCGGCGACAGGCTCGCGGTGTTGAGGTACGCGACCTCGTCGTCGATCTCGAACTGCGCCCGTTGGTCGGCCAGCACGGGTCGATTCCTACCAGTTGGTGGTGGAGTCACTGGTAGGAGACCTACTGGTAGGAGACGAAGACGGGCGACGGGGTGATGGCGTAGGTCTCCGACGGCGAGAACGTGGGACGGTCCTCGTCGATGAAGTTCTTCCAGCCCCACCACACCCCGGGCGGCGGGGCGGTGTGCATGGCGTTCCAGGTGTCGATCTTCTGGCCGGGTGTGCCGAAACCGTCGGCGTGGATGAGCACCGCCAGCTCGTCGCGGCTGGTGTCGACGAGCCCGCGGTCGCTGATCATCTGCAGTCGGAACTGGTGGAGGAGCAGCAGCTTCTGGGGGAGCTTGCGGGCGCGGGTGAGGTCGGCGAGCCACGTGACCACCGAGTTGACCTCTGCCGCGCCCACCGACCCGATCTGCCTGAGGTGGACCTGGTCGGGGCGCAGGCGCCACTCGGGGTCGAGCGCCAGCCCGACGTGGGGCTGGGCGAGCAGCTCCTCGTAACGCTGGGCCTGGGTCAGGAAGTCGGTGCGCCCCGGCTGGATGTCGAGCACGACGTAGACGCCCGCCGTGCCGGCGGCCTCGACCCACGGGCGGATCTGCTCGACCGGCGCCTCGTAGGAGTAGTTACCGTCGGGACCGGCGCCGCCCGAGGCCACGGCGGTGATGATCTCGAACGCGGGGACGACCGGCTCGTCGACCAACGGTTGGTAGTCGGCGGCGAAGTCCTTGGCCCGTTGGATGGCCTGATCGACGGGCTGCTCGCCCAGGACGCCGAGCGCGGCGGTGCCGGGGTGGCCGTAGAGGGCCACCATGCGCCGGCCGGGGTAGACCACCTGGCCGCCTCCCGGCAGCTCCACGCCGGTGGCCGCGACGTCGAGGCGCGCCCGGAGCTGGTCGGGCGAACCGAAGCCAGGGCCGAGCGCGAGCACCTTTCCGGGCGGCTGCTCCGACAACGCGTTGATCACGGCGGCGTCGGTCCGGGGATCACCGCCCGGGACGACCATCATCCGCGCGCCGCTGGCCCGAGCGGTTGCGGCCGCGGCGACGTCGGCGTGCGTGCCGGACACGAGCACGAGCAGGTCATCGATGCCATCGACCGGCGCCACCTCCGGCAGG
>OCZS010000609.1_pt1 | contig 12025 bp, 17 predicted proteins | sample 1539071 | NCBI WGS metagenome assembly OCZS01 (sample SAMEA3113584, study PRJEB22503) | soil metagenome | reverse complement strand
CCGCGAGGGTGGACGGACCGTCGGCGCCGGCCGCGTCATCAAAATCCTCAAGTAGGATCGGAGATTCCTTTCAGATCCTCAAGGTAGGATCGAGATTCACGCTGCGCGCAGGAAGGAACCTCCATGGCGACCACCGACATCCGGCCCACCATCACCCTGGCCTGTACCGTCTGCAAGCACCGCAACTACACCACCAGGAAGAACAAGCGGAACGACCCCGACCGCGTCGAGCTGAAGAAGTACTGCCGCTGGTGCGGGCGCCACACCGCCCACCGGGAGACGCGCTGACGCCGTGCCGCTGAACCAGGCCCTGGTGGGCAAGGCGTACCCGGCCGTCAGGTACGAGGTCGGCCGGGAGAAGCTGCGCGAGTTCGCGATCGCGGTCGGCGAGACCGACCCGATCTACCACGACGAGGCCGCGGCCAGGGCGGCCGGCCACCCCGACCTCCCGGCGGTGCCGACCTTCGCGGTGGTGCTGTCGCTCCGGGCCGGCCAGGTCGTCTACGGCGACCCGGAGCTGGGGCTCGACTACTCCAGGGTCGTCCACGGCGAGCAGGAGTTCGTCCACTACCGGCCGATCCGGGCCGGCGACCGGCTGCTGGCCACCGGCAAGGTCGCCGCCGCCCAGGCCAAGGGCCGCCACGAGCTGCTCACCCTCGAGACCGAGGTCACCACCGAGGACGGCGAGCTCGTCTGCCTGGTCCGGGGCACCCTGCTGTCGCGGGGCACCGCGCCACCACGCGAGGGCCGGGCATGAGCCCCCGGGTCAACCTGGCCGAGGTGCGGCCCGGCGACAGCCTGCCCGAGGTCGCCGAGACGATCGAGCGCATGGACCTGGTCCGCTACGCCGGCGCCTCCGGCGACTTCAACCCGATCCACTGGAACGACGAGGTCGCCAAGGCCGTCGGGCTGCCCGGGGTGATCGCCCACGGCATGTACTCCATGGGCGTCGCCGCCCGCATGGTCACCGGCTGGGTCGGCGACCCGGCCGCGATCAGGCGATTGAAGGTCAGGTTCTCGGCCATGATCGAGCCCGGCCAGACCCTCACCGCCAAGGGCGAGGTGGCCGAGGTCGACGGCGGCCGGGTCCTGGTCCGCTTCCACGCCGAGGACGAGAAGGGCGAGAAGGTCCTGAGCAAGGGCGAGGCCGAGCTGGAGCTGTAGCCGCATGGGGAACGGGTCGGCAGAGGACCCCGCCGCTCTCCTCGAACAGCGCCAGGCGGCGCGGGAGCGGCGGGACTTCGCCGCCGCCGACGCCATCCGCGACCAGCTCCGCGAGGCCGGCTGGCTGGTCAGGGACACCCCGGACGGGCCCCAGCTGACCGAGGCGCCCCCCTACCAGACGCTCGACCCGGCCACCCTGGCGCCGCGGTGGGACGAGCCCGACCGGGCCGAGGTCTCGGTGGTCGTCCACGTCGCCGGATGGGCCGAGGACGTGGGCCGGGCGACCCGGGCCCTGGCCGCCCACCACCGCCACCTCGACTACGAGGTGCTGCTGGTCGCCGACGGGGCCGGCGAGGCCACCGGCCGGGCCCTCGAGGACCTGGCCAGGGACGACCCCCACGTCCGGGTCCTGCACCTCGACCCGGCGATCGGCTTCGGCGCCTCCATGAACCTGGCCATGGGCCAGGCCCTGGGCCGCGTGCTCGTCTGGCTCGACCCGCACGTCGAGGCCACCGGCGACCTGCTCGGCCCGCTGCTGGCCGCCCTCGACCAGCCGGGCACCGGGCTGGCCGGCGGCTGGGGGGTGACCACCACCTCGATGCTCGAGTTCGAGGCCGACGACGGTCCCGAGGTCGACGCCATCGAGGGCTACCTGCTGGCCGTGCCGCGGGCGCTGGCGGCCGGCGTCGGGGTCGACCCCAAGGACCGCTACTACCGCAACGCCGACCTCGACTACTCCTTCGCCGTCCGCGCCCTCGGGTACCGGGCGACCAGGGTCGAGGTGCCGGCGGCCCGGCACCGGCACCGTGGTTTTCACGACACCGATCCCGGGGAACGGGACCGTGCGTCCAGAAAGAACTACGATCGTTTCCTCGGACGCTGGAAGAGCCGCACCGATCTCCTCACCCGGGGGTTCCGGGGCTATCACCGGCACCGGTAACCGGAGGGCGGGGTTCGGGGTCTAAGGGAACGTTGGAAGGGGACCGAGGTGGAGGTCGACCGGGAACTCGTCGAGGCCGCCCAGGCCGGTGACCGCTGGGCGCTCGAGGAGCTCGTGCGCCGTACGCACCGCAGCGTGTACACCTGCGCGCTCCGGCTGGTGGGCAACCCGGACGACGCCGCCGACGTGACCCAGGACGTCTATCTCCGGGTGGTGCGCAAGTTGGGCGGCTTCCGGCACGAAGCCTCCTTCTCCACCTGGCTGAACAGGGTGACGACGAACGTGGCCATGAGCACGCTGAAGCGCCGCACGCGGCGGTTCGCGGTCGAGGGGGCGGCGGTGCCCGCCGACACCCGCGACCCCGCGCCCGAGCCGGCCGAGCGGGCGGAGGCGATCGCCCTCGCCCGCCGACTGGAGCTGCTGGTCGCCGGCCTGCCCGAGGGGCAGCGGCAGGTGCTCGTGCTCCGTGACGTCTACGGCCAGTCGACCGAAGAGGTGGCGAACGCGATGGGGCTGACGCCGGGTGCGGTGAAGGTGCGCCTGTTCCGGGCGCGCGAGCGGCTCAAGGCAGAGCTGGAGGCGACCGAAGGCGGCCAGGTGGTCGCCCTCGCCGGCCGGCGCCGAGCGACCGGGCGGCGGTCATGACGACCTGCCACAACATCCGCCCGCTGCTCCCCGCCCGGGCTGAGGAGCTGTCCCTGTTCGAGATCCACACCCGGGCCGAGCACGTCGCCGACTGCGCCCGCTGCGCCACCGAGGCCGCCGCCTACAGCCGCCTCGGCCAGGCCCTCGCCGTCATGGCCAACCTCGAGGTCGACCCCGCCGACGGCACCCTCGAGCGCGTCCTCGTCGCCATCGGCCGCCGCCGCACCGGCGTCACCGACCCCCGCATCCTCGCCGCCGCCGGCTCCGCCGGCGCCCTGGTCGCCACCGTCGTCGTCGCCCGCGCCGTCCGTTCCCGCCGCCGTTCCCGCCGCCGCCCCTCCGGGCCGTGGTCCCGCCGCCTGCGGCTGCCGAACCTGCCGGTCCCCACCCCCGCCCTGGCCCGCGCCAAGTAACCGGGTCGACAGCGGTGCCCGCAAGGGCGGCGCGCAAGCTTTGGCGTTGCACGGACGGCCTGGCGCTGCATGCGGCGCCGGAGACATGACCGGGGTGCTGGTCCTGGTCACCGGGCCGCCGGCGGCGGGGAAGACGACCCTGGCCCGGCCGCTGGCCGACGCCCTGGGGCTGCCGGTGATCGGCAAGGATCTGATCAAGGAGGCGCTGTTCGACGCCCTCGGCACCGGCGACCGGGCGTGGTCACGGCGGCTCGGCGTCGCCAGCTACGAGGTGCTCTACGCCATCGCCGGCGCGCTCCCGGCAGCGGTGCTCGACGCCAACCTCGGCCCCGAGGCCGGTCCGCGCCTGCGTGCCCTTGATGCCGACCTGATCGAGGTGTTCTGTCGCTGCCCGCCCGACGAGGTCGAGCGCCGGTTCGCAGCCAGAGCCCCGATGCGCCATCCCGGCCATGTCGACCACCAGGTCGCTCCGGAGATGAAGGCAGCCCGACCCCACGGGAGCGAGCCCCTCCGCCTGGGCGGTCCGATACTGGAGGTCGACACAAGCCGCCCGGTCGACGTCGCCGAGATCGCGACCTGGGTCGGCGCCCGCCTCCCGAGCGCCTGAACCCGACCCCACAGCCCCAGCCCGCCTCAGCCATGCCGACCGGAATGCTGCATGGACGGCCGCCAACCACTCGGGCCGGGCTTGGCCCCCCGGAGGGGGAGCGTAGCCGACCCCAGGAGGTGCTGTTGGCGGCTGTCCACAGCCCCCTGAAGCGCGGGCCAGGTACGGGGGCTGCGCGGTGCCAAGCTGAGAGGTGCGGGTCAGGTCGTCGACCTGTCCGGTCAGGCCATGGGGGTGTGCGGTCGGGCTCCGGGGGCCCGACCGGTGTAGACCGCGCGGGGGCGGATGGGGGTGTTGCGGTCGTATTCCTCGAGGGCGTGGGCGATCCAGCCGGCGGTGCGGGCGATGGCGAAGATGGCTTCCCCCGAGCCTCGGGTCATGGTGGTGACGTGGGCGAGGGCGGCGAGGGCGAGGTCGACGTTCGGGTCGGGGAGGCCACGGCGGGTGGTGGCCTCGAGGACGGCGTCCACGACCTCCATGCGGGGCGACCCGGCGGCCGAGGCCCGCAGCCGCGTCAGGAGGAATCGGGCGCGCGGGTCGCCGTCCGGGTAGAGGCGGTGGCCGAAGCCGCGGAGGCGTTCGCCGCGACGGAGCCGGGCGCCGACCACGGTCGCGGCCTGCCCGGGCCGGTCGATCTCGTCCAGCAGGGCCTCGATCCCGAGCGACGCCCCGCCGTGGAGGGTCCCGCTGACCGTGGCCAGCCCGGCCGACGCCACCGCGTACGGGTCGGCCCTGACCGAGGCGGCCACCCGCGCGGCCACCGTCGACGCGGCCAGCTCGTGGTCGGCCAGCAGCACCAGCGCCGCGTCGAGCACGCCGACCAGCCCCGGCTCCGGGTCGGCGGCGGACAGCCCGCCCCACAGGCGGGCGGCGATCCGGCCGGCCCCGGGGGCCCGGCCGGGCGGGACCCCGGGACGGGGGAGGCAGTCGACCAGGCCGGCGATCAGGGACCGCCCGGCGGCGGTCACGGCCGCCGGGCGGAGCTCCAGGCGCAGCTCGTCCCCGGCGGCCAGGGCGGCCGCGATCACCCGGATCCGCTCCAGCGGCAGGGCCGCCTCCGGGAGGGCGGCCTGGGCCCGGCGACCAGCCCCCAGGGCCCCCTCGCTCGCCCGCCAGGGCGGCGGGCCGGGCTCGGGCGGCGGGTCGGGGAACCGGCCCGTCCAGAGCCACTCGGCGACGTCCTCGAAGCTGCGGGTGCCGGCCAGGCCGGTGACGGCCACGCCCCGGTACCAGGGGAGGCCCTGGTCGATGGCGGTCAGGGCCGAGGGGACGACCAGGTCGGTGGCCGGCCGGCGGCCCCGCCGGGAGCGGCCGGGACGGGCCAGGCGGTCGATCTCGGCCGGGTCGAAGGTGCTGGTCCGCCCGTCGGGTGAGCGCTCGCGACCCAGCAGCCCACGACTCACATACGCGTACAGGGTCGCCGGCTTGACGCCCAGCCGCGCGGCCGCCTCCGTGGTGCTCAACCGCCGCTCAGCCCGCCCGCTCGTCATATTGATCAATATTGAGAATTACGGAAACCGCTGTCAAGCTGAGAAGGAGAGCAGCAGCGCGACGAGAGGCACGCCCATGCCACGGATCCACTTCCTCGACGTGACCAACCGCGACGGCGTCCAGACGGCCCGGGTCAACCTGTCCAAGTTCGGCAAGACGATGGTCAACTTCTACCTGGGCAAGCTCGGCGTCACCCAGTCCGAGGCCGGCTTCCCGTTCCTGTTCCACGAGGTCCCCTACCTGCGGGCGAACCTCGCCCTGGCCAAGGCGGGCGCGTTCGGCGACCTCCGGCTGTCCGGCTGGGCCCGGGCCGTCCCCGGCGACGTCGAGGCCTCGCTGCCGCTCGGCCTTGAGCACCTCAACCTGTCGATCTCCACCTCCGACCAGATGATCGTCAACAAGTTCCGCGGCCGCCTGGACCGGGCCGCCGTCATCGACCAGATGGTCGCCGCGACCCGGACGGCCAAGTCGGCCGGCGTGGCCACCGTCGGGGTGAACGCCGAGGACGGGTCGCGGACCGACGCCGGCTACCTGACCGAGTTCGCCCTCGCGGCCAGGGAGGCGGGCGCCGACCGGGTCCGCTACTGCGACACCATCGGCGGCGACACCCCCTGGCGCATCCGCGAGCGGTTCGCCGCCCTGGCCGCCGATGTCGGCATCCCGGTCGAGACCCACTGCCACAACGACCTGGGCATGGCCGTGGCCAACTCGGTCGCCGGCGCCCTCGGCGACCTGGACGCCGGCCAGGACGCCTGGGTCAACACCTGCGTCAACGGCATCGGCGAGCGGGCCGGCAACGCCGACCTGCTCTCCTGCATCCTCGCCTTCCGGCACGGCTTCGGCATGGACGCCCGGGTCGACCTGGGCGGCGAGCTCGACCTGAGCTGGGCCCGGCGGTTCGCTCTGTGGGCCGCCTACGCCTTCGGCCAGCCGCTGCCGCTCGGCCAGCCGGGGGTGGGGGCCAACGCCTTCGCCCACGAGTCCGGCATCCACGCCGACGGCGCCCTCAAGGATCGCCACAACTACGAGCTGTACGACGACGAGACCCTGGGGCCGTTCCCGAACGACTGGACGGCCCGCCAGGGCCGGGTCGTGCTCACCGGCGAGTACGGCGGCAAGGCCGGGTTCCGCCACGTCCTCGACGGCCTCGGCATCGAGCTCGCCGCCGGGGACGAGGACCTGGTGTTCAAGCTCGTCCAGCTCACCAACGCCGCCACCGGCCGGCCCCTCACCGACGACGAGCTGCGCCTGCTGGCCGCCTGGCCGGACGAGCTGGCCCTCCTCTACCCCGGTCAGCTCAGCTGAGCGAAGACGCCGCCGGAGAGGCGGGGGACCGTCTGGCTGACGTCGTGCGCTGCCGCCAGGCGGACGTCGGCGGCGAGGTCCGGCTGGCCGGCCAGCTCGCGGCCGGAGACGCAGGCGGAGAGGGCGGCCGGCAGGTCGGGGGCGGCGTCGAGGAAGGCGGCCACGGCGGCGCGGGCCTCGGGTGATGGCCGGCCGCCGAGGGCGTGGAGGATCGCGCCGGCCCCGATCAGGTCCTCAACGGCCGGGCGGAGGCTGCCGTCGGGACGTCGCTCCCCGGCGGGCACCACCCCGACCGGCCGGCCGAGGTCGCGGGCGGCCGCGGCCACCGCCGAGGCGTTGCGCAGGCACCCGGCCAGCACCACCGCCCCGGCACCGGCCAGGGCCAGGCTGACCGTGGCCCCGTTCGGCGAGGCCAGCTCCATCGGGGTTCCGGCCGGAACCTCGAGGAGGGACACGGGCGAGAGCGGGTCGAGGGGCGGGCCGGCGCCGTCAGGCCCTTCGCGAGCCGGCCACCGCCTGGGGATGACCTGGGCGCCGTTGGTGGTGGCGACCTCGACGGCGGTGGTGAAGCGGAGGATGTCGACGACCACGAGGACCGGGCAGACCGGGGCCAGGAGGGTGCCGCCTTCCGAGGCCCAGGCGAGGCGCGGGTCGAAGCCTGCCTGGTCCTCGAGTGTCATGACTTGCCTCCTGGGCTGGTACCCTGGTCGGGCCGGGTATCTTGTTCAGGCCGGGTGGACCCACCTATACTCGTTGGGCTTTGGGCTCAGGCTCGGGGCGCGCCCACTCCCAAGGCCAGTAGCTCAATTGGTAGAGTCCCGGTCTCCAAAACCGGTGGTTGGGGGTTCGAGTCCCTCCTGGCCTGCCACCCCTCGATGATCGACCGGCGCCTCGGCGTGAGGAGCAAGCCTTCGCAATGAACAGGGAAACCAAGCGGGCGATGGCCCGCCAGCAGAAGACCGCGGACCCGCAGCGGCTGCAGGCGCTGCGCAAGCAGCAGCTTGAACGTCAGCGGGCCGGCGGGCGGGACGGCCAGCAGGGCACCCGCCGCTCGCGGATGCGCGGCGTCGGCTCGTTCGGCAGCGAGGTCGTGGCCGAGCTCAGGAAGGTGAACTGGCCCGACCGGCGGACGGTCGCCGCCTACACGGTGGTCGTGCTGGTGGCCGTCAGCGTCATCACGGCGATCATCTTCGGGCTGGACACACTGTTCGGGAAGGCCGTGTTCGCCGTCTTCGGCGACTGACAGGAGCGTCATGAGCACCGACACCGCAACCGGCACCACCGGCCCCGGCGCCTTCAGCCTCGGGGACTGGTACGTCGTCCACACCTACGCCGGCTACGAGAACAAGGTCAAGGCCAACCTCGAGAGCCGCATCTCCTCGATGAACATGGAGGAGCGGATCTTCGAGGTCGTGATCCCCATGGAAGACGTCATGGAGATCAAGGGCGGCAAGAAGCAGGTCGTCTCGCGCAAGGTCTTCCCCGGCTACCTGCTGGTCCGCATGTACCTGGACGACGACTCCTGGTACGTGGTCCGGAACACGCCCGGCGTGACCGGCTTCGTCGGCTCGGGGGCCAAGCCGACCCCGCTGTCCGAGAAGGAAGTGGCCAAGATCCTCGAGACCAAGCCGGTCGAGAAGCTCAAGCCGCGGGTCGAGTGGCAGGTCGGCGAGTCCGTCACCGTCACCTCCGGCCCGTTCGCCCAGCTGCCCGGCTCGATCGCCGAGATCAACGCCGACCAGCAGAAGCTCAAGGTCCTGGTCTCGATCTTCGGCCGCGAGACCCCGGTCGAGCTCGCGTTCGACCAGGTCCAGAAGCTCTAACCATCCGAAGGAGTATCGACCCCCATGCCACCCCAAGCAGGTCGCCGTCGCCGCGTGGCGGCGGTGCTCAAGATCGAGCTCACGGCCGGCCAGGCCACCCCGGCGCCGCCGGTGGGAACGGCCCTCGGCCCCCACGCCGTGAACATCATGGACTTCTGCAAGCAGTACAACGCGGCCACCCAGGCCCAGACCGGCAACGTGGTCCCGGTGGAGATCACCATCTACGAGGACCGCAGCTTCAGCTTCGTCCTGAAGACCCCACCCGCGGCCGTGCTGCTGCGCAAGGCCGCCGGAGTCGAGAAGGGCTCGGCCGAGCCGCACCGCGAGAAGGTCGGCTCCGTCACCCGGGCCCAGGTCCGGGAGATCGCCGAGACCAAGATGCCCGACCTCAACGCCATCGACGTCGAGGGCGCGATGAAGATCGTCGAGGGCACCGCCCGTAGCATGGGCATCACGGTCGCCGGGTAGCGGCGCCCGTTCCCTCGTTCGTGGGAGGGCCGCAGACGCGGTCCGTGGACCACAGGAGGACAACTGATGGCAGGCAAGAAACTGGCCGAGGCGGTCGCCAAGGTCGACCGGACCCGGCTCTACCACCCGGCCGAGGCGCTCGAGCTGGCCCGGGAGACCAACCCGACGAAGTTCGACGCCACCGTCGAGGTCGCCTTCCGGCTCGGGGTCGACCCCCGCCGGGCCGACCAGATGGTCCGGGGCACCGTCTCGCTGCCCAACGGCACCGGCAAGACCCTCCGGGTCGCCGTGTTCGCCGAGGGTGAGGCGGCCCGCCTGGCCGAGGAGGCCGGGGCCGACGTGGTCGGCGGCAAGGACCTGGTCGAGCGGGTCCAGGGCGGGTTCCTCGACTTCGACGCCGCGGTCGCCGTGCCCGAGATGATGGGCCAGGTCGGCCGCCTGGGCCGCGTCCTCGGCCCCCGCGGCCTGATGCCCAACCCGCGTGCCGGCACCGTCACCCCGGACGTGGCCAGGGCCGTGTCCGAGATCAAGGGCGGCAAGGTCGAGTACCGGGTCGACCGGCACGGCAACCTCCACCTGATCCTGGGCAAGACCTCGTTCCCGGCCAGGTCCCTGGTCGAGAACTACCAGGTCGTCCTGGACGAGATCCTCCGGGCCAAGCCGGCCGCGGCCAAGGGCCGCTACATCAAGGGCATCACCGTCGCCACCTCGATGGGTCCCGGCATCAAGGTCGATCCCAGCGCCACCCGCAACCTCACCTCCACCGGCGCCTGACAGCCAGCGCGGTGCGCCGGAAGCGGTTCGGGAGCCGGAGATGACCAGCGGAGCGCGGCCCCGGGCAGCCTGGGAGCTGGGGTGGTGGGCGCCGGTGCCACCGGCGCTGGAGCCCGATGAGCTGGTCGACCCGGCGGTGCACGGATCGCTCCTGTCGGCGGTGGCCGACGGGGCCCCGCTCGACCGCCTGGGCCAGCACCGCCTGGAGTCCCTGAAGGCAGCCGGCCTGGCCACCCCCGACGGCCGCCCCCGCTTCCCGGTCGCCCCGGCCGCCCAGGCCAAGGCGGTGGCCGAGACCGCCGGCGACCTCGGCCGAGCCATGGCCCGCCTGGTCGCCGGCGAGTGGAGCCGCCTCGAGGTCGAGTACGAGCCCCTCCACGCCGCCCTCTCCACCCCGCCCCCACCCGGCGACGACGCTCGCCCCACCCCGCTGGCCGACGAGACCCCAGGCGCCGGGTACCAGCCCGGCCGTGACACGGGGGTGGCGGCGTTCGTGGTCATAGGTGGGTTGCTGCTCGACCTCGGGGTGCGGCGTCTGCTGCGGCGGGAGGGGCTGGCCTCGCCGCCGTTCGGCAGCGCGTTCGTGTGGCTGGCGGAGGGGGAGGGTGCCGCCGGGAAGTGGTTCACGCGGGTCACCGGCCTGCCCGGGCGGGGCAGCCTGGTCCGCTTCGGTCACCCGGACGCGCCCGCGTTCCAGCTGGCCGCGGCCGACCCGGAGGCGGCCCCGGCCCTGCCGGCCGCCCTCGAACCGGCCCTGCGGGAGCTCTGCGAGGGGCTCGGCTGGTCGGTCGTCCGCCTGGTCGAGGACGCCCTCCCGGCCCTCGACCCGGTCCGCCGCCGCGTTCCCGGCGCCGAGGACGAGGGCGCGTTCCTGGCCTGGGCCTACACCCTGGCCGTCGACGAGGCCCTCGGCCGCCTGGCGGCCCGCGGCCTCCTCGTCCCGCCGGCCGCCGCGGTCACCGCGGTCCGGGTCGCCGACCCCGCCCTGGCCGGCGCCGCCCTGTAAGGCCGCCCCCGTAGAAGGGGAGGCGAACAAGGAGCCGGCTGGGGCGGATCGCGGCCCGGGACATCCGCGCGGCCAGGCCCAACGAGCCGGGCCCGGAGGGTGCGTCAGCCGCGGCCGGTGCGGCGGAGAAGGTTGCGTTCGTAGAGGGCGTCGAACCGGCGGGTGGCCAGGCGGCGCCGCCAGTCGGCGGTCAGGGGAGCGGCGAGGGTGGCCAGCACCACCAGGGTGGCGATGGCGACCAGGTCGGCGGGCATGGTTCCTCCTGCATCGGCGGACTGGGGGTCCGCGTGCGGTGGCGGACTGGGGGTCCGCGGTGGACGAGCTGCGTGCTGCGGGTGCTGGCCCTAGGGGAGGACCAGCAGCGAGGGGCGGGGCTCCTGACCGGGGGGCCGGGTGGGGGTGGGGGGACCGCTCGGCTGGCGGGAGCCGGCGACGAGCAGGTCGACCCGGCGGGCGCGGTCCTGGTCCTCGATCGCCTTGGCGACGCTGATGTCGGTCAGCCAGCGGCCGCGCTCGAACCCGCGGTCGAACTGCCTGACGCTCTCCTCCTCGATGCGGTTGGCGGCCCACATGGCCATGAACGCTCCCCCGGCGACGAGGCCGAGGAGCAGGCTGATGATGACCGGCGTAGCCATCTACCTCCCCCTTCTGATGCTGCGATCGTCGGCTCTGACGAGATCGACGGCTTCGGAACCTATGACAGCAAGGCGCCTAAGAGCAACATAGCGATACGGCCGCCAAGCAGCTCGCGGTTATCCACAGCCCCCCTGTGCTACAGTGCGTGCTTGCCGAAGACCGTCCGGTTGCCGCATGGCACGAAGGTCCCCGGGTCAGACAGGGGGCGCCGGCGCAGGCGAAGCACCTCGCAAGGTGCCTCCACGCGTGGCATACGCCAGTCGGACGGTCCGGGACCGTCCGTTTTCTTTTGTGGAGGTGAGGCCGTGCCGAACGCGAGCAACGTCGCCGAGGTCGAGGCCATCAAGGGACGCCTGGAAGGCTCGGTGGCCGCGCTGCTCACCGAGTACCGGGGCCTCAAGGTCGCGGAGCTGGGTGAGCTGCGCGCGTCGCTGCGCGGGTCGTCGACCGAGTACCGGGTGCTGAAGAACACCCTGACCAGCATCGCCGTGCGCGAGGCGGGCTACGAGGACCTGGTGGTCCTGCTGCAGGGCCCGACCGCGGTCGCCTTCGTCCACGGCGACCCGGTCCAGGCGGCCAAGGACCTGGCCGAGTTCGCCCGCACCCACCCGGCCCTGATCGTCAAGGGCGGGGTGATGGACGGCAAGGTCCTCGGCGCCGCCGAGGTCCGCCAGCTGGCCACCCTCGAGTCCCGCGAGGTCCTGCTGGCCCGGCTGGCCGGGCTGCTCCAGGCCTCCGCGCAGCAGGCCGTGA
>OCZS010000608.1_pt1 | contig 12026 bp, 15 predicted proteins | sample 1539071 | NCBI WGS metagenome assembly OCZS01 (sample SAMEA3113584, study PRJEB22503) | soil metagenome | reverse complement strand
TTGAGCGCGTCGATCGCCTTGGCGTCGGCAATCGTGGCGATCAGCACGTCCGACAAGTCCTGCTCGACGACCTCCTTCAGGATCCAGGTGGCCGAGCCCGAGCGGTCGCTGTGGTCGGCCAGCACCACCGGCGCCGCGTCGCTGGCCATCGCCTGCTTCGCGAGCGTGACGCCTTCGGGGATCGTGTGGACCTTGGTCGAGCCGATCAGCGCCTTGCGTTGCCGCCAGGCTGCCGTTGCCATGTCGTCGGCGACGCGCCGCGCCAGGCCCGGATCGCCGTTGGTCATGACCTGGAAAGTCATGCCGACGTCCGGCACGTCGGCGAAGGGGAAGCCGAAGAAGAAGTTCACATAGACGTCGGGCTCGCGCGCCTCCCAGGTCAGCGCGCGTTGCACCAGGTCCATCCACGGCGAGGCGCCGGTCCATTGCAGCACGGTCGGCGAGATGATCGGCACGCGCTGCGTGACGGTGGCCGGCTTGTAGTCGCCGCGGATGGCGCGCACCAGCATGCGCGCCGCGCGCTCGCCCTGCAGGTGGCTGTCGTAGTGCGGGAAGTATTTCACCGTGAAGGCCATGTCGGCCTGGCGCAGGAACTCCTCGTCCTCGTTGCCGTGCGGATCGAAGGTGCCGACGATGAAGGCCTTGCTGCCGACGACCGCGCGGACCCGCCGCGCCAGGTCCGCCTCGGGCCGCGGCACGCCGCGCACACCCATGGCGCCGTGCAGGCTGAGATAGACGCCGTCATAGGGACCAGTCGCCGCGATCTCCTCGATCATCCGTTCGACGAAGGTCTCGTAGGCCTCGCGCGTTATCCAGCCCGAACCCGTGCCGGTCTTGGGGAACAGCGGCGATTCGATGCCGACCAGCTCCACGCCGTCGAACTCGCGCGCCACCTTCACGAAGCCTCCCATGTAGGACTTCGGCTCGTGCGCCAGCAACGCCTCGCCCTTGGCGGGCGAGCCTTCGTAGACGAAGTCGTCGAGCGTGGTGTCGTTGCGGAGGAACGTTACCGTCTCATGGACGAAATACAGGACGGCAATGCGGATCGGCTGGCGGGCCATGGTTTCTTCCTTGCGCCAATGCGATGGGGTGAAGTCTCGCAGGGCGCCAGAACGAAACAAACGGCCAAAGAGTCACGGCCGGACTTTCTCGCCCGGGTCAGCCGCCGACTTCGCAGTGCTTGCCCATCTCCTTGCACACGCGCAGCACGGCCTGCACCACGCGCGAGGCGGTCGAGCCCTCGGCGGGGCTGGCGGCATGGCCGGCGATGAGGAGCTGCGAGACGTCGTCGCTGAAGGGCACGACGTTCAAGGTCGCGGTGCGATCGCCCTCGGCGATCTGGAACCGGCGCTGACCGGGATCCTGCATGACGACGCGGACCGCGGGGTTCTTGCGCGCCAGCTCGAGCGCCGTCGCGAACACCTTGTCGGCGGGCGCGTCGAGCAGCACGGTCGCGAAATCGTAGCCCGGCCGACCGCCCTGCTGCTGGGCTTCCGCCATGTGCTGGATGCGGCCGAGGGCCTTGCGGGCGACGAACACCCACTGCGCCTCGGCGGGGACAACTGGCAAGACCGTGGCCGCAAGACCGACCAGCGCTGCCAAGAGGACGGACAGACGCGTTGCCTTCGATTTCATGTTCCCCGCCTTCAACGAATTGACGCGCTCATTGTAGCCGACGACGCCGCTCTGCTGTAGCGACGCGTGCTCGTATTCGACGCTGGCTGGCCGGGGCTGATGATTCGAGGCTTCTTTGCATGGCGCGCAGGCACGGCAGCGCTGCCTTGCTCATGTTTTGTCTGCGCTACCTACGGGGCTGCGCCACAAAGAAATGGTCGTTGAAGATCGCGCGCACGAACTTGATGTCGTAGCGGGCGAACAACGTCTCGAGCAGCGCGAGCCGTCGCGGCTTCTCGTCCTCGGGGGTGCTCCAGATCTCGACCTGAAGGATGCAGCGGTTCTTCGCCAGCAATCCGACCAGCCCGTCGATCGCCTCCATCTCGTGGCCTTCGACATCCATCTTGATGACCAGAAGCTTGTCCGTGATGTCGAGTTGCTGATCGACCCGGACAGCGCGGCAGGTGACCTGGTTCGCCTGCGCGACCTCGACCACATGCGTGCCGCCGCGATTGCGACGGGTGGCGAGCGACAGGCCAAAGGTGCGCTCGCGATCGCTGGTCGCAAGCTGCAGCGCCTCGATCGCCGTCGTGGCATCGTTGAGGAACAGGTTTGCCTGGAGCTGCCCATAGTTCGTCGGGTCGGGCTCGAAGGCGACGATGCGGCCGAACATGCCGCTCTGGTGGGCGAGCAGCGCATAAAGGCCCCAGTGTGCGCCGATGTCGATGAACACGGCCTCGCCGCCGTGGCGCTGCCGTTCTTTCTGGGCCAGGCCCAACAACGTGTCGATGGTCCCCTTCTCCCAGGTGCCGGAGACGAAGACCTGCTGGTCGACGACGTTGTCGAGGTCGAGCAGGAGCCGCAGCCCCATGCGGTCCTCGACCGTGTAGCGGCCGCGCGACAGGCGCGCATAGCCATTGAGGGCGATCCGGTAGAGACCCCGCAGAATCGGAATCCGGGCGATGCTGCGCGGGACGGGAATCATTCCCGACCCTAACGTTCGCCTGACGCAACAGGCAATGTGGAACGCCTGTCTATCGCGTCGGCACCGGGCGCTCGCCCGAATAGTCGTAGAAGCCGCGCTTGACCTTGCGGCCGACCCAGCCGGCCTCGACGTATTTAACCAGCAGCGGGCACGGACGGTACTTGGAATCGGCCAGGCCCTCGTGCAGCACCTGCATCACCGACAGGCAGGTATCGAGGCCGATGAAGTCGGCGAGCTCGAGCGGGCCCATCGGATGGTTGGCGCCGAGCTTCATGCCGGTGTCGATCGCCTCGACGTTGCCGACACCCTCGTAGAGGGCATAGACGGCCTCGTTGATCATCGGCAGCAGGATGCGGTTGACGATGAAGGCCGGGAAGTCCTCGGCATTGACCGGCTTCTTGTCGAGCTTGACCACCACCTCGCGCACGGTGCGGAAGGTCTCCTCCTCCGTGGCGATGCCGCGGATCAGCTCGACCAGGCCCATCATCGGCACCGGGTTCATGAAGTGCATGCCCATGAACTTGCCGGGCCGGTCGGTCACCGAGGCCAGACGCGTCACCGAGATCGACGACGTGTTGGTCGCCAGCAGCACGTTGGCCGGCAGGTCGACGCAGACCTTCTTGAAGATCTCGCGCTTGACCTGCTCGTTCTCGGTCGCCGCCTCGACGATCAGGTCCCAGTCGGCGAACTGCTTGTAGTCGGTGCTGGTGGAGATCCGCCGCAACGCGGCGTCCTTGTCCTCGGGCCGGATCATGCCGCGGCCGATCTGGCGGTCCATGTTGCGGCCGATGGCGTCGATGCCCTTCTCGAGATGCGCCTGGTCGACATCCGCGATGCGAATGTCGAAGCCCTTGAGGGCGCAAACGTGGGCGATGCCGCTGCCCATCTGGCCGGCACCGATGACGCCGATGCGCTTGATCATGACGCGATACTCCGCGTTACTTCTTTTCCACCGCGGCAGTCAGCTCGGGCACGATCTGGAAGAGATCACCCACGATGCCGTAGTCGGCAACCTGGAAGATCGGGGCTTCCTCGTCCTTGTTGATCGCAACGATGGTCTTGCTGTCCTTCATGCCGGCCAGATGCTGGATCGCGCCGGAGATGCCGATGGCGATATAGAGGTCGGGCGCCACCACCTTGCCAGTCTGCCCGACCTGATAGTCGTTCGGCACGTAGCCCGCGTCGACCGCGGCGCGGGACGCGCCCAAACCGGCGCCAAGCTTGTCGGCCAGCGCCTCGAGCATCTTGAAGTTCTCGCCGCTCGCCAGGCCGCGGCCGCCCGAGACGACGATCTTGGCGCTGGTGAGCTCGGGCCGCTCGCTCTTGGACAGCTCGGCGCCGACGTAGGAGGCAAGCCCGCCCGCGCCGGTGCCGCCGATCTGCTCGATCGGCGCGGAACCGCCGGTGGCGGCCGCCTTGAAGTTGGTCGGGCGGATGGTGACGATCTTGATCTTGTCGGCGGTCTGCACCGTCGCCATGGCGTTGCCGGCATAGATCGGCCGCACGAACGTGTCGGGCGACACGACCTGGATGGCCTCGGAGACCTGGGCGACGTCGAGCAGGGCCGCCACGCGCGGCGCGAGGTTCTTGCCGACCGAATCGGCGGCCATCACGACGTGGCTGTAGTTGGGCGCAAGCTTGACCACCAGTGGAGCGACATCCTCGGCGAGCCAGTTGGCGTAGGCGGCATCCTCGGCATCGAGCACCTTGGCGACGCCCTGGATGGCGGCGGCCGACTTGGCGGCCTCGCCGGCGTTGGAGCCGGCGACCAGCACATGCACCTCGGGACCCATCTGCGAGGCCGCGGTCACGGCGTTCGCAACGTTGCTGCGAACGGTCTTGCCGTCATGGGCAGCGACAACCAGGACGGCCATGTCAGATCACTCCCGCTTCGTTCTTCAGCTTGTCGACCAGCTCGGCGACGGTCTTCACCTTGATGCCGGACTTGCGCTTGGGCGGCTCCTCGACCTTGAGCGTCTTCAGGCGCGGCGCGATGTCGACGCCCAGCGCATCCGGCGCCAGGACCTCGATCGGCTTCTTCTTGGCCTTCATGATGTTGGGCAGCGAGGCGTAGCGCGGCTCGTTGAGGCGCAGATCGGTGGTGATCACCGCCGGCAGCTTGATCTTGATGTTTTCGAGGCCACCGTCGACCTCGCGCTTCACCTCGGCCGAACCATCGGCGACGTTCAGCTTGTTGGCGAAGGTGCCCTGCGACCAGCCCAGGAGGGCCGCCAGCATCTGGCCGGTCTGGTTGGAATCGTCGTCGATCGCCTGCTTGCCGACGATCACCAGGCCGGGCTGCTCCTTGTCGACCACCGCCTTCATCAGCTTGGCGACGGCGAGCGGCTGCAGTTCGGCATCGGTCTGCACCAGCACGCCGCGGTCGGCACCCATGGCGAGCGCCGTGCGGATGGTCTCCTGGCACTGCGCGGGGCCTGCGGAAAAGGCGATGATCTCGGTCGCTTGGCCCTTCTCTTTCATCCGGATCGCCTCTTCCACGGCGATCTCATCGAAGGGGTTCATGGACATCTTGACGTTCGCCGTCTCGACGCCCGTGTTGTCGGCCTTGACGCGGATCTTGACGTTGTAGTCGATGACCCGCTTGACCGCGACCAGCACTTTCATCGCGTTGCGCCTATAGGTGAGTTGCCGCCGGACCAACCGTCCGGCGAAGGGGATTTCGTGTAGGGGTGTTCAGCCGATCATGTCAAGGCTATGGCGCACTGCACAAAATCGCAGGGCGGGACGTTTTTCACCTATTTTTCAACAGCTTGTGGCAGCCAGTAGGCTTCGCCCGGCAACCGCAGGATGCGACTGCGGTCGTCACGGCAGGGTGACATCGTAGCGTACATAGTCGGTGGGCCGGGAGACACTGTCGTAGAGCCGGCGCGCCGCCGCATTGTCGGTTTCCGTATGCCAGTAGATCCGGCGCCATCCCCGGGCGCGGCCGCGGGCGACGAGCCCATCGATGAACTTTCGCCCCCATCCGGCGCCGCGAGCCGAAGGCTCGACCCATAGGTCCTCGAGATAGCAGACCATCCGGCTGCTGAAATGTGTGCGGACGAAGCACGTAGTTTGCAAAGCCGACGAGCGGCCCTTCGCCAGCGGGCGCGCCGGCCACCAAAGCATCGACCGGATATTTCGGGTCCATGATTCGCCGCCATAGCTCGCGGTCATCCGCCACCGGCAACGAAACGCCGTAGTGAGCACAGTTGGCCAGCCACATCCGGTGCCATTCCGGATGATCGGCCAACGCCGCGTCGCGAACCTCGGTCAACGGCCGCCGCCGGGCACCCAGAGCACGTCGTTGGCGCCGTTGTCATTCAGCCGCCGCGCCAGCACGAACAAATGGTCCGAGAGGCGGTTGATGTACTTGATCGCCTCGGGATTGATCGGCTGCTCGGCGGCGAGCTGAGTCATGCGCCGCTCGGCGCGGCGGGCGACGGTGCGGGCGAGATGCAGCCAGGCCGCGGCCTCGCTGCCACCGGGCAGGATGAAGGATTTCAACGGCTCGAGCTCGGCATTCATGGCGTCGATCTCGTGCTCGAGGCGCTCGACCTGCGAGCCCACGATGCGCAGCGCCTGCTCGCCGCGCTTGGCCTCGCCCTCGGGCGTGCAGAGGTCGGCGCCGAGATCGAACAGGTCGTTCTGGATGCGGGCCAGCATGGCGTCGGCTTCGGCGTAGTGCGGGCCGCCCAGCGCCGTGCGGGCGATGGCGCTGCGCGCCAGGCCGATCACCGAGTTGGCCTCGTCTGTGGTGCCGTAGGCCTCGACGCGCGGATCGTGCTTGGCCACGCGTTCGCCGCGGCCGAGCGAGGTCTGGCCGCTGTCGCCGCCGCGCGTGTAGATGCGGGTTAACGTGACCATCGGTTCAGCTCCGGCTGGCAAGGTACCAGAGAACGATCAGGATGATGGTCAGGAACTGCAGCCGCACCCGCCACCACATGAAGCGGTTGCTGCGCTTGCCGCCCTCGACGGTGTTCTCGGTATTGCGCGCCATGCTGAACAGACCGACGAACAGCATGCCGAGCGTCGCCAGGCCCGACACGATCACCAGGACGAACAGGATGTTGGCGAGGGTCATGCTTCACTCCACTGTCATCCCGAGCGTAGCGAGGGACCTTTGGAGCCACAGGAAAGGTTTCTCGCTACGCTCGGGATGACACCATTGCTGTCTCATCGACTACCCATATCGATCTACCCATTATGCCGCCCGCCACCCACGCGAGCACCCGACCATGGCCGCGCGTCTGTCTTGGCATCGCTTCCGGTCGCGACCCTGAAGATCGCTTCCGCCGCCTGCTCGCCGGACCACAAGGCCGCGTGCACCGTGCCATACTCGACCGGCTCGGTCGCCTCGCCGGCAAAAAACACCCGCCGGCTGAGCGGCCGGGCATGCGCCTCGCGATCCTCGGGCGCGCTGCCGACGCCCGGATAGGAATAGCCGCCGCGCGACCACGGATCGCTCAGCCAGCGCGGATAGACCATGGCTTCCGGCTCGACGACGGCATCGCCGAACATCTTGCGTAGCGAGGCCATCGCCACGTCCTTTACTTCGGCATCGCTCGCCGCACGGTCAAGGTGCGCCGCGGTCGCCCCGTTGCTGAAGCTGAGCAGGATCGGCCGGCCGGTCTCCTGCTCGTGGCTCACCCAGGTATTGAAGGTTCCGCGCTTGTCGGGCGCGTCGGGCAGGCGGCCGAACCACTTCGGATGGTCGGGCCAGAAGCGTTTGGGAAAGCGCAGGTAGATCTTGCCCAAAATACCGGCGCCGTAGCCCAGGCGGCCGATTGCCTTCTGCTGGTCCTCGGGCGGCAGCGGATCGAGCGCCGGCAGCCCGGCGCGCAACAGGCCGAGCGGCACCGCGATGAGGGCGCGGTCGGCCTCGATCTTCTCGCCACTCGCCAGGATGGCCGTGACGCCAGCGTCGCTCCAGACGATGCGCTGCACGGCGGCGTCGAAACGGATCGCCATGTTCTGGGCGGCGTCCTCGAGCAGCGTGCGAAAGCCACCCCTGGGCTGCGCGTTGCGCTCCAGCCCTTCCGTTGGAAACCACTCCTCGGCCGAGACGGCCTCGTAGGGCGCGCCCTGCACGCCTTCACACATCTCGATGAAGGTGCCGATGACCAGCTTGTCGACTTCCGGCAGCCACGACGCGCGCAGCAGCGGATCGACCGCCTGCTTGACCGAGATCGAGCGCGGCCCCCAGACGCGCGCCATCGCCTTGCTGCGCCAGCTCGCCCATTCGATGGCGGCCTTGAACGCCATGCGCCCCGCGATCGCCCGCTTGCGCTGGCCCTCGCGCGTCGGCGCCGTCGCGCGGTCGTCGATCAAAAGCCGGTCGCCCTGCGATTCGACGAGGGAGACGCCGAGCTTGTCGCACCACAGCGCCAGCGGATTGCCGTCGACTCCATGCACCCACGAACCGCCGAGGTCGAGCGGCGCACCGAGCGAATCGTCTGTCCAGGTGCGGCCGCCGATGCGCTTGCGCGCCTCGAGCACGGTGACAGCGAAGCCCGAATCGTGCAGCAGCCGCGCGGCGACCAGTCCCGCCATGCCAGCGCCGACCACGACGACGCGGTCCGGCTTGGCCGTGCCCATGGCCCATGAGCCGGTCATGCGAGCACCAGGCCGGGCAGTTTCTTCATGGCCTCGAACACCTCACCGCCGGCCTGCTCGAGAGCGGCCCGGTTGGCGTAGGGCTCGCCGGCATAGGCGAGTGCGCGCATCCCGGCGGAGCGCGCGGCCTGCACGCCCGGCACAGAGTCCTCGACGACGACGCAGTCGAAGGGCTGCACGTTCATGTCGAGCGCGGCACGCAGGAAGAGATCGGGAAACGGCTTTCCGCGCGGCACTTGGCTGGCGCTGTAGATGCGCCCTTCGAAGAGATCCCACAGACCGGTGAGGCCGAGCGTGAAGCGCATCTTCTCGGGCAAGCCGGAACTGGCGACGCAGGTGTCGAGCCCGGCCTTCTGCAAGGCTATGATCGCGTCCTTCACGCCGGCGACCGGTTGCAGCGGCGCATCGCGGAAGCTCTGGTAGGTGATCGCCTGCATCGTCTCCACGAAGTCGTCGGGCAGCTTGCGACCGAGCTCGGCCTCGCAGATCTCGACGCCGGTCTTGAGCGAAAGGCCCATCAGGCGACGCATCGTTTCCTCGACCGACCAGTCGAGGCCCTGCGCCTTGAGCGCGCGGGAAAAGCTTGCGCAGGCGAGCGGCTCGCTGTCGACCAGCACGCCATCGCAGTCGAAGATCACTAACAAGAACGGCCTTCTTCGCGTGGCCGGCGCCCGCGAAAGGAGCCGACGTCAGTAGGGTTTGTCGCCCGCTACTGTAACCCGGTTTCCGCTGCGCGTATGCGGCCAGTAGTCCCACATCGCGCGGTGCTGGACGCACCGATTGTCCCAGAAGGCGATCGAGTTCTCGCGCCAGCGGAACCGGCACTGGAACAGCGGGTTCTCCATGTGCTCGTAGAGATAGCGCAGGATGCCGTCGCCCTCGTCGCGCGGCACGCCCACGAGGCCGCGGGTGAAGCCGCGATTGACGTACAGCGCCTTCTTGCCGGTCACCGGGTGGGTGCGGATCACCGGATGCTCGGCGCGCGGATACTGCGGCTTGTCGGCAACGCCGAAGTTCGTGTAGAGGCCGCGATAGACCTGCTCGCCGTCATGGATGGCGGTCATGCCCTCGAGGTACGCCTTCATGCGGTCCGACAAAGATTCGTAGGCGGCGTACATCGAGGCGAACAGCGTGTCGCCGCCCTTGGGCGGGCAGGTCTTGATGTAGAGGATGCTGCCCATCGGCGGCTCGAGGTCGCAGCTCACGTCGGTATGCCAGCCCTCGCCGTTGGCGCGTGGGCTGTCCTTGTCGGCATGGATGATCATCAGCTCGGGCTTGCCCGGCTCGTGCGGCGCGGCGGGATGGATGTGCAAGTCGCCGAACAGCCGGCCGAAGGCCAGATGCTGGTCGGGCGTGATGTGCTGATCGCGGAAGAAGATGACGGAGTTCTCGGCCAGGGCGCGGTGCAGCTCGTCCTGCTGGCGGTTGCTGAGCGGCTTGCCGAGGTCGATGCCATCGATCTCCGCGCCGATGATCGGCGTCAGCTTGTCGACGCTGATGGTCTCGTAGGGAACGCTGTCGTCCGCGCTGTGACGGTAGCGCGGTCCTTTGTTGCCGCTTAGCGATCCTTGCATGGCCATCTCCTATTCCAGTCTGATGTTGGCCTGGCGGATGATCTTGCCCCAGCGTTCCTTCTCCGAGCGGGTGAAGGCCGCGAACTCGTCCGGACTCATGAGCTTGGGCGTGCTGCCCATCGCGTCAAGTCGTGCCAACACCTCCGGCTGGGCTGCCACGGCGCGGATGTCGGCGTTGATCCTGTCGACAATATCACGTGGCGTGCCCTTGGGGGCATAATAGCCCGTCCAGGTCGTCAGCAGAACATCGGGCAGGCCGGCCTCAGCCGCCGTCAGGATGTCGGGCAACGGGCGATAGCGCTCGGTGTCGCTCAGCAGCAGGCCCTTGAGCGCGCCGCGGTCGATGGCAATCTTGGCGTTGACCGTGTCGATCATCATGAAGGTGAGCAGGCCGCCCTGGACGTCGGGGATCGCCTGCGGATTGCTCTTGTAGCCGACATAGACCGCCTCGACGCCGGCTGCGAGCTTGTAGAGCTCGGAGGCGACGCGCGCCGGCAGCGACCCCGCGCCGAAATTGTGCTTGCCCGGCTCGGCCTTCAGCTTGGCCGTGAGCTCGGCTGCGGTCTTGATCGGGCTCTTGGCATCGACCAGCAGGACGAAGGGCGAGGTGAACATGCGCGTGATCGGCGCGAAGTCCTCGATCGGATCGTAGGGGAGCTTGTCGTAGAGCGCGGGATTGACGGCCTGCGTCATGGCCGAGGTGGCAAACAGCGTGAAGCCGTCCGGCTTGGCGCGCGCCACCGATTCGGCGGCCGGGATGCCGTTGCCGCCGCCCCTGTTGTCGACCACCACCGGCTGGCCCCACAGGGCCGACAGGCGCTCGGCATAGATCCGTGCACTGATGTCGGTGGTGGCGCCCGCCGGAAACGGCACGACGATGGTGACCCGTCCCGACGGAAACTTGGCCGACTGGGCGAACGCGGTCCGCGATATCGCCGCCGCACCGAGCAGCGCCGGGATTTGCCGTCTTGTGATCATCGGCGGAGGCTAGCCGCAGCCCCGGCGCACGGCGCTTGCAAAGTCGTAAAAGTCCGCAATACGGACTATGCTCGCCGCATGGCGCGTCCCGTCATCGAGCCCGTCCGCCGCAGCTTCGCCATCCTCGAGTCGCTGAGCCGGCGGCCGCACGGCACAATCCTGGAGCTGACCGCCGAGACCGGGCTCCCGCGGCCGACCGTGGTGCGGCTGCTGCAGACGCTGATCGAGCTGGGCTACGTGCTGCGCATATCGCGCCAGCTCGGCTATCGCCTGACCGATCGCGTGCTGGGCCTGGCCCAGGGCATCCGCTTCATCGACCAGCTGGTCGACGCGGCGGCGCCGCACATGCGCCGCTTCACGCGGCAACATGGCTGGCCGCTCTATCTCGGCACGATCAGCCATCGCGGCATCACCATCCGCCATTCGACGGCGCCGGAGAGCCCCTTGTCCTTCGAGCGCATCGCGCTGCAGCGGCGCAGCCCGATCCTGACCGGCGCGCTCGGCCGCGCCTGGCTCGCCTTCAGCCCCGACGAGGTACGCAAGTCGATCCTGCGCGATCTCGGCGTGCGCCACGACGCGGCGCTTGCCACGGCCTTCGCCCGCATCCGCCGCGACGGCTACGCCTTCACCGTGCTGCCGCCCTCGGCGAAGCTCCAGGGCATCGCCGTGCCGATCCGCAAGCGCGGGCGCGTGCTGGGCTGCATCACCATGCGCTTCACCCGCTCGACGATGGGCGAGGCCGCAGCCGGTGCGCGCTTCGGCCCGCTGCTGCAGTCGCTGGCGGCCGCCATCGCGGCCGACGCGCGGGCCTGACAATCACCCGGAGATAGCCACTTGCTCCCAAGGCGGGAACATCCTAGATTGCCGAGATGAATGTCATTTCGAAGGCCAAGCTGCGGGCCTTCTGGCATCGTCATCCTCAGGCACGCGGCCCTCTCGGAGCATGGTTTGCCGATGTCCGGCACGCCGATTGGGATGGTCCTGCCGACGTCAAGGCCGATTTCGGAAGCACAGTGGACTTTGTCGCCGACAATCGAGTCATCTTCGACATAGCGGGCAACAAGTACCGTCTCATCGTGCACATTGCCTATCGTTTCAAACGCGTCCTCGTGAAGTTCGTCGGCACACATGCGGAGTATGATCGCATCGACCCGGAGACCATTCGATGATCAATCGCCCCATCCGCACCGAAGCCGAATACAAGGCCGCTCTTGTCGAGATCGAGACGCTAAAGGCAACGTTGCTCAGGAAAACCTGAT
>OCZS010000607.1_pt1 | contig 12039 bp, 10 predicted proteins | sample 1539071 | NCBI WGS metagenome assembly OCZS01 (sample SAMEA3113584, study PRJEB22503) | soil metagenome | reverse complement strand
TTCGTCCCGCGCGTCGCGTCCTCATCGCGGCCGTATCGCTGAGCGCTCTGCTCGTGGCTGCCGCCTGCGGCAGTGACGAGCCGGGAGGAGGGAGCCCCAGCGCCAGCGGCGCAGCGGTGGACCTGACCAAGAAGGGCCCGATCGAGGTCTGGCAGGGCAAGGACACCTCGGGCAACTTCCCCAAGCTGATCGCTCAGTTCAACGAGCAGCACCCGGACGGGAAGGTCACGTTCCACGAGCTCCCCGACAGCGCTGACCAGCAGCGTCAGCAGATGGTCCAGAACACCCAGATCAAGAACCCGGCGATGGCTGTGCTCAGCGTGGACGTGGTCTGGACCGCGGAGTTCGCGGCCAAGGGCTACGTCATCGAGCTGCCGAAGGACCAGTTCCCGACCGAGGGATTCCTGCCCGCCACGGTGGCCAGCGGCACGTACTTCAACAAGCTGTACGCCTACCCGAGCACCTCCGACGGCGGCCTGCTCTACTACCGCAAGGACCTGCTGAGCAAGTACAACGTTGAGCCGCCGACCACCTTCGACGAGATGAAGGCGGCCTGCGACACCATCAGGGGCGGCGAGAACGATCCCAAGCTCGAGTGCTTCGCCGGTCAGTACAACAAGTACGAGGGCCTGACGGTCAACTTCGATGAGGCCGTGCACGGCGCCGGCGGTGTCATCGTGGATGACGCCGGTAAGCCGAACGTGGCGACGCCGGAGGCGACGAAGGGCCTGCAGACACTGGTCGACTGGTTCAAGGAGGGCTACATCCCCAAGGGTGCGATCACCTGGCAGGAGGAGCAGGGCCGGCAGGCGTTCCAGAACGGCACCCTGATCTTCCACCGCAACTGGGGTTACGTGTACAACCTGGCCGCCAAGACCGACGGCTCGTCGAAGATTGTCGGCAAGTACGACGTGGCGCCGCTGCCCGGTATCACCGGTCCCGGCGTCTCGAGCCTGGGTGGCCACAACTACGCGATCGCGGCGAATGCCGAGAACAAGGGCACGGCGATCGAGTTCCTGAAGTTCATGTCCTCCCCGGAGGTCCAGAAGAACAACACCCTGGCCACCTCCAACTCGCCGACCCTGGCCGCGCTGTACAGCGACCCGGACATTGTGAAGAAGTTCCCCTTCATGCCGATCCAGCTGAAGTCGATCGAGGGTGCCAAGCCACGGCCGGTCGCCGTCGAGTACGGTGATGTCACCCTGGCGATCCAGGATGCGGCCTACTCGGCGCTCCCGGGTGGTGGCACGACAGCGCCTGACGCCGCGCTGCAGCAGCTGCAGAGCAAGCTTCAGACGCTGATCCAGTAAGTTCCCACGGTGTCCGCGTCTGAGTTCCCGGTCCAGCAACCTGCTGGGCCGGGAACTCAGCGCATCTCGTAAAGGAGGTAGCCCGCATGGCAACTGCCACCGCGGAGAAGCAGGGCTTGCCGGGCACCACAGGTGACGGTCACAAGCACAAGAAGAACGCCCTCAGCGACGGGCAGGGTCGGCTGGCGTGGATCCTCCTGGCTCCGACGCTCCTCGTCATCATCGTGGTCGCCGGGATTCCGGTCGTCATGTCCCTACGGGAGTCGCTCTATCGGACCAACTCCGGGGTCGACCCAACCACCGGCCTCGTCGCCGGTGGCGAGAGCTTCGTCGGTCTGCAGAACTACACCCAGATCTTCGCCGGGCAGAACCTCGTCACCGGCACCTACGGCACCATGGACCGGTTCTGGAACGCGTTTCTGAACACCACGTTCATCACGATCGTCTGCGTCCTCCTGGAGACCGTCCTGGGCGTGGCGATGGCGCTGATCATGGCCAAGGCCTTCCGGGGCCGAGGCGTCGTCCGGGCGGGCATCCTGGTCCCCTGGGCCATCCCGACGATCGTCTCGGCGCTGATGTGGAAGCTGATCTTCGACGAGGCCGGCGTGATGAACCGGATCCTCGGACGCCAGATCCTGTGGCTGGCCGACTCCGGGGCCTCCTTCTGGGCAATCGTCATCGCCGACGTCTGGAAGACCGCACCATTCATCGCGCTGCTGACTTTGGCCGGTCTGCAGACCATTCCCGCTGAGGTCTACGAGGCGGCCAAGGTGGATGGGGCGACCGCCTGGCAGCAGTTCGTCCGGATCACTCTGCCGATGGTCAAGCCGACGCTGGTGGTCGCGGTGCTGTTCCGCACCCTCGACACCCTGCGCATGTTCGACCTGCCCTACGGCATGATCGGCCCCGGCAAGTACCGGGTGGAGACACTGTCGATCTTCTCCTACCAGGAGGCGACGCAGACCCGGTACGGTCCGGCTGCGGCGTATGCCGTCGTGCTCTTCGTCTACGTGCTGTTGGTCGCCTTCCTGTTCGTGAAGATCCTGGGCGCGGACGTCATTGGTGACAGTGCGCCCAAGAAGAAAAAGAAGAAGCCTGATGCGACGGCCAAGACCGCGGAGACGCCGGCCCTCGAGACGATGGGAGGGTCACACTGATGTCCACCACGGCAAATCCCCAGGCGGATCCCCAGGCTGCCGAGTCGCATCTGACCGACGCCGAGATTGCGGAGCTCGCCCATCCGAAGGAGAGTCCCAAGGCTCGGATCGGGAGGGTCGCCTCCTACGTCGGCATGGGGCTCATCGTCCTCTACTGCATCATCCCCTTCTACTGGATGGTCGTCTCCTCACTGCGGCTGCCTTCGGAGGGCCGGAGCACCGAGTTCATCCCCAGCCCCGCGTCGCTTCAGAACTACGTCGGCGTCTTCTCCGGGACGAACAACTTCGGCCGGTCCCTGATCAACTCGCTGATCGTGTCGGGCAGCACCACCATCCTGACCCTGCTGTTCGGCATCGTGGCGGCGTACGCGCTGGCTCGGCTGTCGTTCCGGGGCAAGGGCGGAGTGCTGTGGCTGATCATGGCCTGCTCGATGTTCCCGCTGATCATCCTGATCCCACCGCTGCTGAAGATGTTCTCCTCCACGGAGCCGTTCGAGTGGTTCCCGCGGTGGATCGACACCTACCAGGCCGTCATCATTCCCGGGCTGAGCTTCGGTCTCCCGCTGGCGGTGTGGAACCTAACCGCCTTCTTCCGTCAGCTCCCCGTGGAACTGGAGCAGGCGGCGATGGTAGACGGTTGCACGCCGGGGGTCGCCTTCCGCAAGGTGATCCTGCCGCTGGCGGCGCCGGGTGTGTTCACCACGGCGATCATCGTGTTCATCGGTGCCTGGAACGAGTACCTGCTTGCCCTGACGTTCCTGCAGGCCCCCGACAAACAGACGGCGACGGTGGCGATCAGCAAGTTCACCGGGACCACGGGCTTCGACACGCCTTACGGCACGATCATGGCGGCCGGTGTGATCGTGACCGTGCCACTACTGATTGCGGTGTTGATCTTCCAGCGCCGGATCGTGGCTGGGTTGACCGCGGGTGGCGTGAAGTAGCGCCCTCGCACCGATAGGTCCGCAGTTCTGGCGCAGTCGCAACGAGGCGACTGCGCCAGAACTGTCTCTACAGGCACTGAAGACCGCGCTGTCCTCGGTCCACCACGAGCAAGGCATCGCCACACTTCCGCAACAAGCCGGCCGAGGCGTTTGCTCCTCGGTTGAACCGATGGTTGCCTGCTGTCCCGCTGCGGGTCTCGCCGGCCGCCCACCGGATTGTCATTCGTGCGGCGAGGCTGCGGACCGCGCGACCGGGCGTGACAGTCGTAGGCTGCCCGTACGCACCAGTAGGGATCTCATGACCAAGCTTTCCATGCACGAGAGCCTCCCGTTTGACGAGGCGACGGCGGACTCGCTGGTGTCCACCGGCGAGCTTCCCCAGCCCGAGCAGGTAACCGGTGCCGTCACCGAGGCGTACGAGCGCTACCGGGCGAACGGCGACGGTGCCGTCGCCAACTACATCCCCGCGCTGGCCAGCGCATCGCCTGAGCTGTTCGGGATCAGTGTGGTTGGGGTGAGGGGCCGGTTCTTCGAGATCGGTGACGTCGAGACGGCGTTCTCGATCCAGAGCGTCTCCAAGCCATTCGTGTTCGCGCTGGTCTGCGAGGCGATCGGGTATGAGGCGGCGCGGCATCGGCTGGGCGTCAACAGCACAGGATTCCCGTTCAACTCCCTGATGGCGGTCGAGCTGAACGAGGACAGGACGATGAACCCCTTGGTGAACGCGGGTGCGATCGCGACCACGAGCCTCGTTCCCGGCGACACGAGGGACGAGAAGTGGGAGACGATCCGAGATGGGCTTTCACGCTTCGCCGGCCGCGAGCTCACTTTGAGCACGGATGTCTACGAATCTGAATCGGCCACCAACTTGCGCAACCAAGGCATCGCCCATCTCTTGGTGAGCTACGGGCGGCTCTACTTCGACCCGGATGAGGCAACCGACGTCTATACCCGGCAGTGCTCCCTGGACGTGACCGTCCACGACCTCGCGGTGATGGCTGCCACGTTGGCCAATGGCGGGGTGAATCCGATGACGGGCGAGCGGGTTGTCGTCGCGGGGGTCTGCCGGCGGGTGCTCGCGGTCATGGCCACTGCCGGCTTGTACGAGTTGTCGGGGGACTGGCTGTACCAGGTCGGGATGCCAGGCAAGAGCGGCGTCAGCGGAGGCATCGTGACCGTCTCACCCGGCAAGGGCGGCCTGGCGACCTTCTCGCCTCCGCTCGATTCCGCCGGCAACAGCGTACGTGGCCAACTCGTCACGAAGTACCTGGCCGAGCGGCTCGGGCTCAACCTCTTCACCTCTGAACCGGCAGCGAACTCGGCCGCGCCACCGCTGTCGTAGTAACGCGTCGCCCCGCCTCGTGCCCTTCGCATCGATCATCACTGCCCGCCATGCGGTCGTTGATCCGTGGCAACGTCGGAGGGCCCGCTCCGGGCGGGCGAGTGCGCTGGTCGGTGCCGTGGCCGCCAACACGGCGGCCGGCGCCTCGACACGCTTGGTGGCGGCTGTTCGGACGAGCAGGGGGTCTCCGGACGGTAGCGTCAGACCATGCTCATCATCGGAATCCTGCTGTTCGGCATGCTCGTGGGAGCCGTGGCGCAGCTCTTGCTCGGCACCCGCGCCCACCGCATCAGCTGGAGTACCGCCATCGTCGCCGGACTGCTCGGCTCCTTGGTCGGCGGCCTGCTCGTCAGCCTGCTGTCCGGCGACGGCCTCGCGCTGCGGCCGAGCGGCATCATCGGCTCGATCGTAGGTGCGATCCTGGTTACCCTGATTTGGACCTACGGGCAGGGACGCAAGCGCAAGGTCACCTGATCGACTCTCCGTAACAGACCGTCCGCATGCGCGTCCCACTCAGGCGCTGCGTCCAGCGCGTCACATATCATCGTGCCGGCATTCGGGGGTCGGCGTGGGTCCTTCCGAACCAAAGGCAGCATCGAGGAGACTTCTGAATGACTTTGTTGCACTCGGTCACCCGACTCGGGGCGAACATCACCCGACGGGGCGTCAAGGCGCTTCGCGGGGCGCCGGGGATGGGCCCGACGAACGTCAGACGGAACAGCCTGTTCTGGACCTCGTTGGCCGAGATCCAGAACGTGGCCGTGAACCAGACCTACGTCCGGGACGTCACGAGCGTCAAGTTCGTCCGAGCCTCGATCCGGCTGTCCGCGGCGATCGCCCCGGCTCAGAGCAAGTACGGGCTCTCGCTCGGCACGGGCACCCGGAACTGGCTCGAGATCAACCGCGCCAGAGCCATGAATCCGGCGCTGGACGTGTGCCGCGCTGCGCTCGGCATCCGCCAACCGAGGATGGCCGTGAACCTCGCCGAGCAGATCGTGGACATCCGACCCATGTCACGCGCGGGCTGGAAGGTCCTCGCCGACGGATACCAGGCCCTGAACCTGCGTGACAAGGCCGACCAGGCCGCACGGCGGCACGCCGAGCTCTCCGGCATCGACACCAGTGAGATGGCCGAGAGCGCGATCTCCTTCGAGGAGGTGATCGCGGACCTCGAGGCCTACGGCGGGCAGGCTCCCGAAGAGCCGGTGCCGACCCTGTTCACGCTGCTCCAGGACCTGCAGACCCAGGGGTGGGGCGAATCGGGCCGGGCGGGTATGCCCCGTGAGCTGGTCGCGGCGTCCCTCGCGGTGCAGCCGGCGGAGTCGCAGGCCGTGGCGGACGGCATCGAGGACGTCGTCCTCCGATCCGCCCTGGTCTACGGGCACGACCCGAAGCTGGACGTCGCGGCCCTGGCCAGGAAGACCGTCGCCTCCCGGCCTCGGGCGATCGTGCCCCGGGTCTCCGAGGAGACGGCCCGGGCACTGACCACGATCGACACGTCCGGGCTGCGGCACTATCTGGACGGCAGGTCCATCTGCCTGATCGCCAACTCGCAGCGCGTGGGCCAGTCCGGCGCTGGTGCCCTGATCGACGGCTACGACATCGTGGCCCGGTTCAACTCGTTCAAGATCGACCCCCAGCACACCGGGTCGAAGACGTCGATCCACGCCGCGATCCACATGCACAACTTCAACTGGTCCGTCCCGGTCGACGTCCGTCTGATCTTCAGCGGCAGCCTCGACGCCTGGCGCAATTCGATCAACAAGTACATCGACCCGCAGGCGCAGACCTATCTGGGCGACCCCACCCTGCGCTGGCCGGTGCGCGGGGGCAACCTGCTCGGCGAGACAGATGTCGTGGACGTGCCGACCTCCGGCTTCAACCTGATGCGGCTGGTGGACTTCCTCGACGTGAGCACCAAGATCGACCTGATCGGGTTCGACTTCAACGCCTCCGGGGCCTACCGGCTCGACTCGGCGATGTCCCTGCCCGTCGCCCGCGCGCACGACTACTCGGCCGAGCGCGACTGGGTGATGAAGAACGCGACCGAGGTCGGCGACCTCGTTATCTCACTGCGGTAGGGCGCCACAAGACATGGAGACCACAGACTTGACCACAATCGTCGAACAGTCCGCCTCGACGTCCGCCTCGACGTCCGCCATGGCCTCCTCGGTGGCCTTCGCGTCGTACGTCGACAACAACTACCTGCCCGGGTTCGAGGTGCTCTTCAAGAGCATGCTGCTGAACAACCCGTGGTTCGACTACGACTTCATCATCTACTACGACGACCTGACCGCGGAGTCCGTCGAGCGGATCTCCCTGCTGTACCCGAAGTTCGTCTGGCGGCGGATCAACGGCGCGCATTACTCGAGCTACGAGAAGGGCGACAACACCAACTACCTGGTGGAGAAGGCCTACTACATCCTCGAGGCCTTCCGGGAGCGCGGGTACGACCGCCTGGTGACCCTCGATGTCGACATGGTCGTGCTGGGCGATATCAAGCACCTCGCGACGACGGACGCCGCGTTCACGGCCGTGCCGCAGTTCTTCCAGAGCCGGGGTGGCTGGCGGATCAACAGCGGTGTGATGAGTTTCGACCGTTCGGCGATGAGTGACGAGTTCGTCGAGCGGATGGACAAGATCGGCCGGGCCGGCGCGTACGACCTGGAGCGCCACGACCAGGGCGTCCTGTCGGCCGTGCTGGACGGCAAGTACACGAAGCTGGACAACCGCTACAACCTGGTCAAGCGCGCGGTGAAGCGCGAGCAGTTGCCGCCCGAGGACACTCGGATCTTCCACTTCACCGGCTCGACCAAGCCGTGGAGCGGCGGCGAGGTCAACTACGCCGCGGTGGAGGAGCTTTGGGCGCAGTACGACCTCCCAGCGGCTCTTTTCTGGCGCAGGGCCGCGGCGGCGCTGCCGGAGGAGTCGGTCGTGCGGGACTTCTACGCGACCCGCGCCGCCCGCTTCGAGTTTCTCAGCGACGAAGACTTGTTGGACCTGCGCGGTGCAGCCTCGCGGCTGTTCGCCCTCGGGGACTTCGAGAAGTCGGCGCTCGCCCGGGAGCTGAGCATCGTCCAGGCGCGACGGGTTTCGGCGTACTCCTGGCTCGCTTACGGCACGACGATGCGGGCGTTGTCGCGCCGCCAGGAGGCGGAGGCTGCGTTCGCGCTGGCCCAGACCAACACCCAGGCCGGGCCGAAGGCATCCACGCAATTGGCCAAGCTGCACTGGACCTACCGCGACTACGATGCCGCCGAAGCCGCAGTCGTGGAGGCGCTTCGAAGTGACCCCACGCAGCGCAAGGCGCGGTTGCTCCTCACCCGCATCCAGCGTTCACGCGCGGTCGACAGCGTGATCCCGGACGGCGACGGGCCGGCGATCGGTCATGTCGCCTTCTACGTCGACCCAGAGGGCAACTTCGGCGACGTCATGCTGCCGCTCGCCGTCCGGGCTTCCCTGACGAGCGCGATCCCGAACGCGCGCTGGTCCTCGATCCATGCGCACCAGGTGTTCGACCTCGAGCGGGCGCGATGGGCGAACGAGAACCTGGATGCGATCGTGATCGGCGGCGGCGGGCTCTTCCTGCCCGATACCGCCCCGAACGGGAACAGTGGCTGGCAGTGGAACGTGACCGACGAGGCGCTGGAGGAGCTGCGGATTCCGATCGTTGTCTACACGGTCGGGTACAACCTGTTCCCTGGGCAGAGCTTCTTCGGCGATCGCTTCGAGACATCGGCAAAGAAGCTGATCGAGAAGGCCGAGTTCGTCGGGCTGCGCAACCACGGTTCGGTGAACAGCGTGTCACATGTCGTCGGCCCCGGGCTGGCCTCGAAGATCGAGTTTCTGCCCTGCGTGACCACCGTCTACGGGCCGCTTACCGGGCGGGTCAGGTCCGAGGACGGGTCCCGCGCCGCGGACGGCGCGTCGCGACCGATCGCCTACCTGAACATCGCGTTCGACCGGGAGGACCTGCGGTTCGGGGGTGGGTACGAGGCCGTTGTGGACGAGTTGGCGGCCTTCATCAACGCCGTGTCCGACCGGGTCGAGGTCCGGTGCCTGGCTCACGCCAAGACCGACGAGCGGGTCGCTCACGACCTTCGGCGCAGCCACGGTGTGCGGATCCGCGTGGAGGCGTTGCAGCTTATGGAGCCAGACGCGGCGCTCGACCTACTCGAACGGGCGGCCGTCGTCGTCGGTATGCGCGGCCACGCCGGGATGATCCCATTCGGGATCGGCACTCCGATCGTGAGCATCATCTCCCACAACAAGCTGCGGTTCTTCCTCGACGACATCAAGCACCCCGAGTGGGGGGTGGACGCGAACGACCCGCAACTCGGCAGCAAGCTCACAACGCTGGTCACGGACATCGTGGCTGACCAGCCGCGGTATCGACGCGAGGTAGCCGCCGCGCGTGAGGTACTCCAGGACATCGCGGAGTCGGCCAACGCGCGGATCGCCAAGGCGATCCTGGGGAGCTGACGGCGCTACGAGTCCCACGACGCCAGCCGCAGTCTTTGATCTCGTGATCGACCGCAGACAAGGCCGATAGCCGATGCTCACGAGCCGTAGCCACAACCCTCGTCCGGTGCGGCGCACGGTCCAGCGCCTGCGGGGGCAAGGTTTGGTGTCCGGGCCGCCGAACTTGTCCAGATCGCGTCGGAGCATCCCGCTACCGGAGTCCTCGCGGGAGGCGTTGCTGTCGCACAGTGTGCGCCAGAAGGACGAGCGCTGGCGGCGGAAGGGTCATTGCGAGGTCACCGAGTTAACGAACGTCCCGCTCCCGTGACCTCAACCGCCGCCGGTGCCGTCCGGGCTCGCTACGGGCGCAGCAACAGTTGCCAGAACGCAGCGCTCGTGGCCAGCAGCGCGTTCAGCCCCCGGACCCCGGAGTAGCCGAACGCCGCCCCCTGCTTGGCGTAGCCGTGCACTTGGCTGATCGTGTCGTCGATATCGACCAGCACCCGCCCGGCGCCGCCGGGCAGCATCGGGGCGCGGGTCGCCAGCCCGGCCAGGAACCGGGCCGCGACCGCGTCGAGCTGGCGGACATGTCCAAACGCGAACGCCCGCAGGAACGACCCCAAGGTCGACGGCGCATACGGCCGCTCGAACATCTTGTTCATCCCGCCATGCCGCAAGAGCGCCAGGTCATCAATCGAGTCGGCACCGGCCGCCATACCCGCGACCAGCGCCATCACCTTCCGACCCGCGTGAGCCACCTTGTCCGCCGGCACCGTCAACTGCCCCTCGGACAGATCAGGCAGCCCAGCAGTCTCGGCCAGCGCAACCAGCGGCACCAGCCCCGCCGCCGACACCAGGTTCGGCTCATCAACACCGCCGAAGTCGCTGCCAGCGTGTGAGAGAGTTTCACCTCAGAGATGCCCTTCCGGGTTGGTGAAGTTGGAACCGTCGCAAGTCCCAATCTCCCAGCACGCAAGGGCATCCTCGAGTTACGGCACGCTCACACCACCCAGCTCATCGGTGGATCGAGGCTTAGGAGTCGTTATGGTCGCTGGACAGGCGTGGACGGTCGTCTGCGGACGGTGACGGACCTCGACGCGTTGCTGTCAATGCTGCTGTCACCGCGGGACGAAGGTCCGTGCTGTCCCTCCTGCCAGGATCAAGCATGAGGCTCACCGGCGATGGGCACGTCCACACCGAGTGGTCTTGGGACGTGGGACTGGGTGATCCATTGTCAGGTGCCGCGGGCCGTATGGACTCGATGTGCCGCCGCGCCGTGCAGATCGGTCTACCGGCACTTGCCTTTACCGAACACCTCGACGTCACAAGCTGGGCCATCGAGCCTGAGGACCTGCCGGATCGTCTGCGTCCGCTGATCAGCGAGAACGGGGTCCTAGCCCCACCGCAGTTGGAGGCAGATGGCTACCTCGACAGCGTCGATCGCTGCCGGCGCAAGTTCCCCGAGCTGCATATACTCACCGGGGTCGAGTGGGGGCAGCCGCACCTCGACGAAGCACACGCACGCCAGGTTATCGACTTGGACGCGCTGGATCGCGTGAACGGCTCGCTGCACACGATCCCTACCAGTGACGATCCGGGCTCAGTCAGATCCGAGCCATACACTCTGTACCGCCTATGGCCCGCCGACGAGGTGATCCGGCAGAACCTGGCCGAGGTCCCACGCATGGTGGCGGGCTCGTCGGTCTTCACCGTGTTCTGCCACATCGAGTACGCGGTCCGGTACTGGCCGAAGGACCGGGAAGGGCCGTTTGACCCGAAGCGGTTCGAGGACGAGTTCCGCCAGGCTCTGCGGGCGATCGCCGGTAGCGGTCGAGCGCTTGAGCTCAACATCGGCGGTCCGATCCGGCCATGGATTGCGCAGTGGTGGGCCGAAGAAGGCGGCCGCGCTATCACGTTCGGTAGCGACGCACACACCACCGACTGGCTTGCCGGCAACTTCTACGAAGCGATGGCCATGGCCGAACACTTCGGCTTCCAGCCCGGCCGGAGTCCTCAGGACTTCTGGACTCGCTGATGCCGTGGGCAAGATGCGCGGTCGGGAGGAGATCCTGCGGTTGGCTGCGCCTCCCGCCGCCCCGAGCACGGACGACAAGCTTGCCCAACTCAAACAGCTTGGCGAGCTCAGGGATGCCGGCGTGCTCACCCGATGCCGAGTTCGAAGCACAGAAGGGCAGGATCCTTTACGCCCCCTGACCCGGCCGCGTAGCAGTGGGCGCGTCCGTGCCTACAGTCGTCGTCGCGCATGTAAGAAGTGCCTGCAAGACCCGACACCGGTGCGGTCGCGTCAGTTTGTCGGTGCAGCACTTACGATCCGGGCATGGTTGAGCGACTCGATGACATGCCCGACGGCACGGTCGGTTTCCGGATCGATGGCGACGTGGAGCGTGAGGACTACACGGAGATCCTCGTGCCCGCTCTCAAGGCGGCGGTTGACAGCGGCCGCGGGCTGCGGACCCTCTATCTGATTGAGGACCTGGATGAGATCGAGGGCGGCGCGCTGTGGGAGGACACCAAACTCGGCTTCGATCTGGCGGTCGAGCACCACAGCGATTGGAGGCGGACTGCGATCGTGACCGACATCGACTGGATGGCGCGTGCATCGAAGCTGTTCCTATGGCTCTTCCCCGGGGAGGCGCGCCTCTTCCGGGGGGCCGATCTCGAGCGGGCGAAAGCGTGGGTCGCCGGCTGATCGGGATCTGACTGTCCCTGGTGCCCGATGGTCTCCGACTGCACGATCCCTCGGTCGCGTTGCGACTCGGCATCCCTCCCTCGTCGGCCTTGCGATGCACGCACCTGAACGCCGC
>OCZS010000606.1_pt1 | contig 12053 bp, 16 predicted proteins | sample 1539071 | NCBI WGS metagenome assembly OCZS01 (sample SAMEA3113584, study PRJEB22503) | soil metagenome | reverse complement strand
CTGGCCGACGTGCTGGGCGGCATGCTCGGCGGCGGCGCCGGCCCGACCGGTGCAGGGCAGGGTGGCGGCTCCGGGTCCATCCTCGACATGCTGGGTGGCCTGCTCGGCGGAGGACGCCGCTAGAGCAGGGCCAGCCAGCGCTCGGTCGACACACACGAGATCAGGCAGCGCTCCTTGGCGTCGGCGCGCAGCCGGGCCGTCCAGTCGGTCAACCCGCCGTCACCGATCTCGAGTGGCCCGGACGGCATCCGCGCCATGATCTTGAACCGCAGGCCGGCGTAGTACGGAGCGCCGGTGGTGTAGGTGATCGAGCAGCACCCCTCGCCCAGCGTCGTATCCAGCAGGGTCCGCCACGCCGTCAGGTGGCGGCCGAGGAAGTCCAGCTCGGTGGCTTGGGAGCCGCGGTCACGACCGCTGGAGACCAGGGCGAACAGACTGAAGTGCGCCGCGTTGCCGGGCGCGAAGCGCTGTGCCCGCAGCACGCGATGGTGGGCGGCCAGGTGCACCTCGCCGGCCACGGACCGTTGGCGGGCCGCCTCCAGAGCCAGCACGTTGTCGGGTCGCTGACCACCTCGCTAGTGGGCACGGTGGAGACGATCCGGTTCTGGTCGGTCGCCCCCACTGCTGCGCAGGTCCCCAGCGGGGCGACCGGTGACAGCTCGGTCCCGACGAACTCGGTGGGGAGCAGGTCCCAGGCCCTGGCCACCAGTGCGGCCAACCTCCGCGGGTCTACCGGCGACGGGCTCACGAACCGGTCCTCAACCCACCGCCGGACCAGACGCGGCGGATCCACCCGCGCCGCCCGGGCCCGGGCCAGGTCGAGCAGCAGGCTCTGCAGGTCGGTCGGCGACAGGCCTTCGGTCAGCACCGACCGCGTCCCCGCGGGCAACGCCGCCCAGACCCGATCGGCCGCCGTGCGGGCCGTGTCTCCGCTGGTGACAACCCCGACCTTAGGGTGAGGCCCATGGCGGTGCGGCTGGTTCTGGCCTCGGCCTCCCCGGCCCGGCTCGCCACCCTGCGGGCGGCTGGGCTCGATCCCGAGGTGGTCGTGTCCGGAGTCGACGAGAGCACCGTCACCGCGGACCGGGTACCCGACCTGGCCGGTCGGCTGGCCCAGCTCAAGGCCGAGGCGGCCGCCGCGCGCCTGGACCCGGACGCCCGAACCACGGTGGTCATCGGCTGCGACTCCCTCCTGGAGCTGAACGGTGCCGCGTACGGCAAGCCCGGTTCGCCGGCCGAGGCGGAGGACCGCTGGCGTCGGATGCGAGGCCGGTCGGGGGTGCTGCACACCGGCCACCACGTGGTCCGGCAGCGCGGCGGCACCGAGCATGCCCGGTCGGCCGTCGCCTCGACCACCGTCCACTTCGCCGATCTCAGCGACGCGGAGATCTACGCGTACGTCGCCACCGGCGAACCACTCCAGGTGGCCGGCGCGTTCACCGTGGACGGTCTGGGTGGTGCCTTCGTGACCGGCATCGAGGGTGACTACCACAACGTCGTCGGGATCAGCCTGCCACTGCTCCGCGACCTGCTGGCCGACCTCGACGTGGCCTGGCCGGACCTGTGGCCGCCGGCACTGAAGGGTTGCTGAAGGACCGGGCCTGGAGCCTGTCCACCGGCCTGGTGCGGCTCAAGACTGGGCGGCATGAGAACTGCAGCCAAGATCATCGTCGCCGGCGTCAGCACCGTGGCCCTGGCCGGCGGCATCGGCGCCGGCCTCGCGTACGCCGACCCCACAGATCCGACCCCGACGCCGACCCCGACCGCCAGCGCGTCACCGACCGAGAAGGCCGACCCCCGGATGGATGTCCGGAAGCGCCGCGGCCTCCTGGCCACCGCGCTGCACGGCGAGGTCACCCTCGCCGGCAAGCAGCACCGCGTGGTGGTCTTCCAGCGGGGACCGGCCCAGAAGGTGGACGGAAGCACGCTGACCGTCCGGAGCGCCGACGGCTACACCGCGACCTACGTGATCGGGACCGAGACCAAGGTGCGGAAGAACCGTGAGGCCGCCACGGCAGCGGACCTCCAGGCGGACGACCGGATCCACGTGATCGCCGTCGAGGACGGGAGCACGCTCAAGGCGCTCCGCGTCCGGGCGATCGACTAGTCCCGTTCCTGGCGCAACGAGCGGGCCGACTCCCGGGCGTTGGCCCGCTGCAGCGCCGCAACCAGCTCGTCCTTGGTCATCGACGACCGACCCTTGATCTTCAGCTTGGTCGCCAGCTCGTACAGGTGCTTCTTGGAGGCGTTGGCATCCACCCCGCCGGCGGTCGGCGCGTCGGTACCCGGACCACCCTCGGCCCGGTCGTCCGAGGGCCCGTACACGTCCTTCGGCTCCCAGTGGTCGCCGACCTTCTCATGGGTGTGCTTGAGCGCGGCGAACGCGACCTGGTTCGCCCGGCGCTCGTCACCGTCGTACGAGTCGAGGGCCGAGTCGTGCGTCTTGGCGTAGGTCCGCTGGGCCTTGGCGTCGGAGCGCTGCAGGGTGCTCGGCAGCTCGTCCTTGATCGGCTCCCCGGACTTTCTCGTCTTCGGCATGTCGCCAGTCTTCCCCCAACCTGACGCAGGGCGATAGTGTCGCGGCCCATTCGCGGCCAAGGCCTGCGTCACCAAGGCGGAGCTCCGTCGGCCGCGCACGGCCCAGCGCAACGGCGCGTCCAACACGGCGTTGGACCGGCTGGCGCGCGGATCACCATGGCGGCTAAAGCGGCGTGAGCTAGTCGCGGGGAGCGAGGATGCGACGGGTCATCTCCTGCTCCCACTCCTCGCGCTGCTGGCGGATGTAGTCCGCCGCGTCAAGTCCCTTGCTACCTGAGGTCAGCGGAACGCGAGCCCAGTCGGCCAACAGACGCTGGTGGTGACCGGCGTCCGCCTCGCGGGTGAGCAGGCCGAGCAGATAGTGCTGCATCGACTTTCCTTGGGCCCGAGCCTGTGCCGCGAGCTCGTCCCGGAGCGTCTCCGGGACGTCGCGGATGTGGATCGCCACCATGATCGTCGATTATCCGACACGCAACGGACGAAATCAGCAGATACCACTACATCCAGTGGTCTCAGCTCGGGCCGGGCGGGAAGCGGCGCGGGACGCCGGAGATCCGGGACAGCTGAGCGTCCACCGTCAGGACCGGAGCGTCGACCCGCTCGGCCAGCGTGACGTAGGCGGCGTCGTACGGGGTGGCGTTGGCCGCCAACTCCACGATCCTGGGCAGCATCGGCTTGGTGGGAAAGACATCGAGAGGTGACCCGAGCCGACGGGAAGCCGCCTCAAAGGCCGGGCGGTTCAACTGGCCACCCAGCCACACACCGCGTAGCGCCGACATCACCTCGAGCGCGATGTGTTCCGGCGCCACCCAATCCGCGTCCCGTCGGCCAATTGTCGTACCACGCCGCCGCGCGCCTCAGGCCGGCCGCAGCAGGACCGCCGAAGTGGCGTCGTTCGCAGTGAAGCTGCCCGTCCAGCCGTGACCGGAGAAGGTCAGGGCCGGTGCGTCGGGGTTGTCCGCTGTGATGGCGAAGCCGGTGGCGGGCAGCGCCCGCCGCAGGTAGGCCTCGACGTCGGTCGGCGGCGGCTGGGTGAGCACGGCGGTGACGTTGTTCTCCTGGTCGACCGCGGCGGAGATCAGCGCGGTCCGCGGCAGCGTGAACTGCTCGGCCGGGCCGTTGAGGTAGCCCAGCGACCGTAGCGTGACGCCGTCCACCGGGACGGTCAGCGACGTAGGCGCGAGACTGCCGCTGGGGGTCGGCGCCGCCGTGACCGACGGCTCGACCGGCGGGTCTTCGCTACTGCCGCAGCCAGCCAGAACCAGCGTGACGATCACCGCCGTCGCACGGAGGATCCGGCGAGCTTCCGGCGGGCGCACGGGTTCCACCGTAGTGCGCGAAATCGGCAGTGCCCGGCGGGCTCGATAGCCTAGGGGTGTCATGTCCTCAACCACCGAGGTCGTTCCGCGAACCTCCCGCCTTCCCGCTCCACTCCGGGCGATGCGGCCCCGGCAGTGGGTGAAGAACGTCCTAGTCGCCACCGCTCCACTGGCCGCCGGCCGGCTGTTCGAGCCCCCGGTGCTCACCGGGGTCGCTCTGGCCTTCGTCGCGTTCTGCCTGGTCAGCGCGACCGTCTACCTGGTCAACGACGTACGCGACGTCGAGGAGGACCGGCTGCACCCGCGTAAGCGGTTCCGGCCCATCGCCGCCGGCGAGCTCAAGCCCGCCACCGCACTGATGCTGGCCGCTCTGACCGGAGTCGCTGGCCTGGCGCTCGGGTTCGCCGTCGCCCTGCCGCTGGGCATCACCCTGGTCGTCTACGTCGCCATCCAGCTGCTCTACTCAGCCTTCCTCAAGCATCTGCCGGTCGTCGATCTCGCCGTGGTCGCCAGCGGCTTCCTGCTGCGGGCGATCGCGGGCGGCGTGGCCACCGGGATTCTGCTGACCCAGTGGTTCCTCCTGGTCGCGGCGTTCGGCTCGTTCTTCATGGTCGCCGGCAAGCGCTACTCGGAGATGAAGGCGATCGGCGGCGAGGCCGGAACCCGGCGGTCGCTGACCCGCTACTCCGAGTCCTACCTGCGGTTCACCTGGATGCTGGCCGCGGTGATGGTCCTCATCTCCTACAGCCTGTGGGCGTTCGAGAACTCCCGCGGGGGCGGCGGCGAGCCCGACCTGCTGGGCGTCCCCTGGACCGCCATCTCCATCGCGCCCTTTACCTTGGGACTGCTGCAGTACGCGCTGGAGGTCGATGCCGGCAACGCCGGGGAGCCCGAGGACGTCGTCCTGCACGACCATGTTCTGCAAGGGATAGGGGTGATCTGGCTCGTGGTGATCTCGGTGGCGGTGTTCTGGTGAGCGACACCGACCGCGTGCCCGCCATCGCGCCCTCACTGCCGGAGGCGCAGCCGATGATCCCGCAGCCGCTGGTCGAGCTGCATGGCTGGGGCCGGACCTCGGGCACCATGACCCATCTGGCCGCGATCGACTCCGTGGCTGACGCCGTCTCGGCCCTGCGCACCTCCGGAGCCCAGCGTGGAGTGGTGCCTCGTGGCCTGGGCCGCAGCTACGGGGATGCGGCGCAGAACGCCGGCGGCACCACCCTCGACCTGACCAAGATGAACCGCATCCTGACCGTGGACGCGATGGGCGACCCGCCGACGGTGACGGTCCAGGCCGGGGTGAGCCTGGACGCCCTGATGCGGGCGCTGCTGCCGTTCGGATTGTGGGTCCCGGTGCTACCGGGCACCCGCCAGGTGACCATCGGCGGGGCGATCGCCGCCGACGTGCACGGCAAGAACCACCACACCGAGGGCAGCTTCGGCAACCATGTCGTGTCGTTGGACCTCCTGATGGCCGACGGCGAAGTGCGCACCCTGACCCCGCAGGGGGACACCGAGCGGGTCTTCTGGGCCACCATCGGAGGCATGGGGCTGACCGGGGCCGTGCTGACCGCGACCGTCGCCCTGCAGCGCACCGAGACGGCCTACTTCGTCGTGGACACCGACCGGTGCACCGACCTCGACGACCTGATGACCAAGATGTCGACCGGCGACGACGCGTACACCTACTCCGTGGCGTGGTTCGACGCGGTCACTCGGGGCAAGCACCTGGGCCGCGCGGTGCTCACCCGCGGCAACAAGGCGCGACTGGCCGACCTACCGAGCAAGCTGCGGCGCGGCGACCCGCTGAGGTTCGTGGCGCCGTCGCTCGGCACCATCCCGGAGGTCTTCCCCAACCGGATGGTCAACAAGACGACGGCGAAGGCGTTCAGCGAGTTCTGGTACCGGAAGGCTCCCAAGCACCGGGTCGGCGAGGTGCAGAACATCACCCAGTTCTTCCACCCTCTGGACATCGTCGCCGAGTGGAACCGGGTCTACGGCCCGCACGGGTTCCTGCAGTACCAGTTCGTAGTGCCGTTCGAGGCCGACGAGACCTTCCGCCGCTGCGTCGCAATGATCGTCAACTCCGGCCACCTGTCGTGTCTGAACGTGCTCAAGCGGTTCGGCCCGAGCAACCCGGCCCCGCTGTCCTTCCCGATGCCGGGATGGACGCTGACCGTGGACCTGCCGATCGAGCACGGGCTGGACAAGCTCTGCGACGCCTTGGACGAGCAGGTGATCTCCGCCGGCGGCCGGGTCTACCTGGCCAAGGACTCCCGGTTGAGCGCCGAGGCGTTCCGCAAGATGTACCCGCGGCTGGACGACTTCCTGGTGGTACGCCACGAGGTCGACCCGAGCGGCATGTTCAACTCCGACCTGGCCCGGCGACTGGAGATTCGGTAACTCCCATGATCAACTCTCTGGGCAGGCCCCAGTCGCTCCTGCTGCTCGGCGGCACCTCCGACATAGCCCTGGCTGTCGCCCGTCGGTACGCGGGGGGCGACGGTCTGCGGGTCGTGCTCGCCGCCCGACCCACCGAGCGGCGTACGCAGGCCGCGGCCGAGCTGACCGGCCTCGGTTGTGCGGTGACCGAGGTCGACCTGGATGCGCGGGACGCCACCTCGCACGCCGCGACGGTCGAGAAAGCCTTCGCCGGCGGCGACATCGACGTGGCCGTGGTCGCCTTCGGCCTGCTCGGCGAGCCCGAGCGGGCCTGGACCGACGCGGATCACGCGCTGGAGCTGGCTGAGGTCAACTACACCGCCCCGGTCCACTTCGGCGTGCTGCTGGCCGAGCGGCTGCGGGCCCAGGGCCACGGGGTGATCGTGGCGCTGTCCAGCGTGGCCGGCGAGCGGGTGCGCCGGTCCAACTTCGTCTACGGCTCGACCAAGGCGGGTTTCGACGGGTTCTTCCTCGGCCTGGGCGAGGCGCTACGACCCTCCGGCGTACGCGTCCTGGTCGTGCGGCCCGGGTTCGTCCGGTCCAAGATGACCGCGGGCCTGGACGACGCCCCGCTGGCGGTGTCGCCCGACCAGGTTGCCGAGGCGGTGGTCGACGGCGTCGGCAACAAGCGCGAGCTGATCTGGGTGCCGGGCACGATGCGGGTGGTCATGTCGGGTCTGCGGCACGTGCCCCGCCCGCTCTTCCGCCGGCTCCCGATCTGAGCGGGGCGGGACGGGTAGCTCTGGGTCAGCCGACGGGCGACGGCACGTCCGCGCTGAGGAGCCCGGGGAGGATCTGGTGGTGCTGCTGGACGGCCGGCCGATCGGATTGCTGCAGCGCTCGGTGATCGCGGACTACCCGGAGGAGCTGGCCGAGTTCGCCAGGCTCGTCGACATCCCCGAGAGCTGGCCTCGTGGCGGGCGCTGGAGGAGGCCGGCCTGACGCGCATCGCCAAAGGGGCGATGGTCGCGGACAACCCGATGGACGACCCGCTGCATTACCTCTATCGGATCGATCGACCGTAGGATCCCGGCCGTGGTCCTCGAGGTTGCCCTGATAGACGTCACCGACGCCGACGGGTTTGTCACGGCCTACCGGCGCGCCCGCCCCCTGGTCACCGGGACACCCGGTTTCCGCTCCATCCGGCTCGTCAGGGGGATCGAGTCACCGAACCGCATCGTGCTGCTGGTCGAGTGGGACACCCTCGAGGCGCACACCGAGAGCTTCCGGGAGTCCGACCGGTTCCCGGCGTGGCGGGCGGAGATCGGACGCTACTTCGCCGAGCCACCGCGGGTCGAGCACTTCACGGACGTGGACTGAGCGCGGTCACGGGGGCCGAGCAGGCTCAGAGGCGTCGTGCCGCAGAATCTCCCTCCAGTGAGCCCCATCTGGCCGGCGCCACGCCTGAGAGAAGAGGAACAGCCTCAACTGGCGGCACATTCTGCGAATCAGACCGGCGGCACCCCATGCCGGCGCGAAGAGAAGTGCCGGTCCTTGGTCGCCGCGGCCGCGAAGCGGGCGATCAGCTCACGGCGCAGGTCGCCCGGCTCGACGATCGCATCCACCACCAGCTCGCTGGCCAGCCGGAGGATGTCGATGTCCACCTCGTACGCCTTGCGCTGCTGCTCTACGTACGCCGCGCGCTCGCCCTCGTCAGCCATCGCGGCGATCTTGTTCGCGTACACGGCGTTGACCGCCGCCTCCGGCCCCATCACCGCGATCTTGGCCGTAGGCAGCGCGAGGCAGGCGTCGGGACCGAATCCCGGCCCGCCCATCGCGTACAGGCCGGCCCCGTACGCCTTGCGTACGATCACCGACACCGTCGGCACGGTGGCCTCGGCCACGGCGGTGATCATCTTGGCGCCGTGCCGGATGATGCCCTGCCGCTCCACTGCGCTGCCGATCATGAAACCCGGCACGTCGGCCAGGTAGAGCAGCGGGATGTTGAACGCGTCGCACTGCCAGATGAACCGGGCGCCCTTGTCCGCCGAGTCGACGAACAGCACCCCGCCCTTGACCGCGGGCTGGTTGGCCACCACGCCGACGACCTCACCGTCCAGCAGCCCGAGGCCGACGACCAGCTCGGGCGCGAACAGCGGCTTGACCTCGAAGAAGGAGCCCTCGTCGAGCAGCGCGTCGATCACGGTGTGGATGTCGTAGCCCGCGGCGTCGGCGGCCGGCACCAGGTCCGGGCTGAAGTCCCGGCCGGCCTCGCCGCCCTCGAAGGTGGGCGGTGACTCCCGCCAGTTCGGCGGCAGGTAGGAGAAGTACTGCTTCGCCTGCTCGATCGCGTCGGCGTCGTCGGCGGCCAGCTGGTCGCCGCAGCCGGAGACCTCGGCGTGCATGCGCGCCCCGCCCATCTCCTCCAGGCTGACCCGCTCCCCCACCACCATCTCGGCCATCCGCGGTGAGCCGAGGTACATCGAGGCGTTGCCCTCGACCATGATCACCAGGTCGCAGAAGGACGGGATGTACGCCCCGCCGGCCGCGCTCGGGCCGAACAGGCAGCAGACCTGCGGCACCCGCCCGGACAGCGCGACCTGGTTGGCGAAGATCCGCCCGGCCCCCCGGCGACCCGGGAACAGATCCACCTGGTCGGTGATCCGGGCCCCCGCCGAGTCGATGAACCAGAAGATCGGCAGCTCGTCGCGCAGCGCGACCTCGGTCATCCGGATGATCTTCTCCACCGTCCGGGCGCCCCACGAGCCCGCCTTGACGCTGGGGTCGTTGGCCACCACCAGGGCCGGCCGGCCGTGCACCAGACCGCGGCCGGTGACCACCCCGTCGGCGGGCAGCCCGTCGGCCAGAGCGTTGGCCAGCTGGCCGTCCTCGACGAAGCTGCCGGCGTCGAACAGCAGGTCGATGCGGTCCCGGACGAACAGCTTGTTGGCGGCCGCCAGCTTGTCCGCCCCGCGCTCGGTCGGGGCCAGCGTCCGGTCGCGCGCCGCGCTTATCTCGTCCACGGGTCCTATTCCACCGGAAGGCCCAGCCGGCGCGCGATCAGCAGCCGCTGCACCTCCGACGTGCCCTCGCCGATCTCCAGCACCTTGGCGTCGCGGTAGAACCGGGCAACGGGGTACTCCTCCATGAATCCGTAGCCTCCGAACACCTGGGTGGCAATCCGGGTCGCGCTGACGGCGGACTCGGTCGCGTACAGTTTGGCGATCGCCGCGGCGCGGTTGAACGCATGCGGCTCGGCGCCGGCGTCGCGCATCGCGGCTGCCGCGTACACCAGCTGGTGCGCGGCCGCGGCCATCACGTCCAGGTCCGCGATCGGGAAGGCCACACCCTGCTTACGGCCGATCGGACCGCCGAACGACGTGCGCTGCTGCGCATACGCCACCGCCAGATCCCGACAGGTCCGGATGCAACCGAGGGCCAGCGCGGCGATCGCCACCCGGCCGTCGTCCAGGATGGCCAGGAACTGCCCGTAGCCGTGCCCGCGCTCCCCCAACAGATGGTCCTCCGGCACCTGCACGTCGGTGAAGGTGAGGGGATGGGTGTCGGAGGCGTGCCAGCCGAGCTTCGCGTACGCCGCGCCCACCTCGAGCCCCGGCGTTCCGGCCGGAATGCAGATGGCCGAGATCTCCGGTTTCCCGTCCTCCCGGGTGCCGGTGCGGGCGGTCACCGTGCACAGCGAGGTGATGTCGGTGCCGGAGTTGGTGATGAACTGCTTGCTGCCGTTGATCACCCACCGGCCGTCACGCAGCTCGGCACGGGTCCGGGTGGCTCCGGCGTCGGAGCCCGCGTCGGCCTCGGTCAGCCCAAAGGCAGCCAGTGCCTGACCGGCCAGCAGGTCCGGCAGCCAGCGCTGCTTCTGCTCTTCGGTCCCGAAGTGGGCAAGCGGGTTGATGCCCAGACCGACGGCGGCCTCCAGGGTGATGCCGAGCGACTGGTCGACCCGGCCGATCTCCTCGATGGCGATGCACAGACTGGTGAAGTCGCCGGCTCCGCCGTACTCCTCCGGGCCGCCGAGGCCGAACAGGCCGAGGTCGCCCATCAGCTTGATCGCCTCCAGCGGCAGCTCGTGTGCGGCGTTCCAGCGCTCGACATGCGGCGCCAGGTCCCGCGCCGCGAAGTCCGCCACCACCGCCCGGAAGTCCTCATGCTCGGCACTGAGCAGAAAAGAGCTGGCCATGCCCTCAGCATACTATTCCGCTTACGTAAAGGTAAGCCTTAGAATGAGCGCTGTGAGTAACCGGACCTGGACCATCAGCGAGCTGGCCGCCGAGTTCGGCACCACTCTGCGCACCATCCGGTTCTACGAGGACCAGGGCCTGCTGGTACCGGAGCGGGCCGGTACGGCCCGGGTCTTCCACGATCGAGACCGGGTGCGACTACAGCTCATCCTGCGCGGCCGGCGGCTTGGATTCACCCTCGCCGAGATCTCGCACATCCTCGGGATGTACGACGAGACGCCCGGTGAGCGGGGACAGCTGGAGTTCCTGCTCGCCGACATCGGTCGGCGGCGGGCCGTGCTGTTGGAGAAGCAGCGGGACCTGGAGGACTCCCTGGCCGAGCTCGCCGACCTGGAGGCGCGGTGCCGGGCCGACCTCAAGGTCCTGCTCGAGCCGAAAGGCAAGGGGACGATCCCTCTTGGACCCCCGGCAACTACTCCAGGGAGAGTGAGGCCGCGGCGTCCGGCTGACCGGTGACGTCCCACAGGTGGTGCACCACGTCGTGCAGGAAGTACTGCAGCAGGGTGACGACGGTGAACTCTGAGCCGTCGGAGCGACGACCGGTGCGGTCGAGCTGATCCGGCCGGAGCGCGGTGATGTGACCGGCCATGGTGCCCGCGGCCGCCTCGAGCTCGTCGGCGACGACCTCAGGGTCCTGCTCGCCGTAGCGCTCGGCGATGGCGGTCTGGTCCTGGTCCCAGTTGGCGAAGAGCGGGTCATCCTCGGTCAGCATGAGCATCAGGCGCTGGTCGAACAGCCGGAACACGTCACGGACGTGCGCCCCGTACTCCAGCGGGGACCAGACGTCGGGCTGCGGTCGGGACGCCACCGCCGGGCTGGAGCGCAGGATCTGCACCCATTCCTCGCCCGCGACGAAGGCCCGGTTGGCGATCTCGTCGAGCGGGACCTCGCTGGCGGCGAGCCCGCACTGGGGGCAGCGCCGCTGCAGGGTCCAGGTCCAGTCCTTGGTGTCCGGCTCGGGTTCCACGGCGTCACGATACTGCGTCGTCTGTCCACAAGCGGGCCGCCTCGGCTGTGGAGAAAATGATCGTTTCGGTGCAGAACCGCCCACCCCGCTGTGGAGGAGGTTGTGGATGGGAAAATCGACCAAAGTTCCTTGTCAGAACGCCTTGCCGGGTGATCGGGGAAGGGTATAGAAATCTCTTACGCGCTTCCGAGAGGGAGAGCGGGACTGGGATGAACCGAGGGTCTAGCCGGCGAGGCAACTCGCTGCAGCGGTCGGCGATGGGCCGCTGAGATCCGCCGGGTCACCTGGTCGGCTGGAGACGTCGCTTCACTCCGGCCACCCACGTAGGCCCCCCAACTCATACTTGGGGGGCCTACACCCATGTTGGGGCCGGTCACCTCTCCACTCCGCGGCAGCTACTCGGACTCCGCGCGTCCTCGAGGTGCCGCGGAGTCCGGCTTGTTGCCGCGGAGTGGGAGAACCGGTCGGGGCGGGACAGGATGGTGGGGTGAGCGTCGACCTGAACGCCGATCTGGGCGAGTCGTACGGGCGGTGGACGCTCGGGGACGACGAGGCGATGCTGGACGTCGTCACCAGCGCCAACGTGGC
>OCZS010000605.1_pt1 | contig 12053 bp, 16 predicted proteins | sample 1539071 | NCBI WGS metagenome assembly OCZS01 (sample SAMEA3113584, study PRJEB22503) | soil metagenome | reverse complement strand
GGAGGTCGTGGCTGGCCAGGCAGTGCCAGGCCAGCTCGGCCGCCGAGGCGTCGTCCTCGGGGCCGGCCTCGGCCAGCAGGCGGGCGTAGGTGGCGTGCAGGCGGGTCCGCTCGCCGGGCAGCAGGACGCCGTAGACCGCCTCCTGGAGCAGGGCGTGGCGGAACCGGTAGCTCTCGTCGGCCGCCGAGGCCACCAGCACCTGCCCGGCGATGGCGTCGCGCAGGCCCCGCTCGACCTCGGCCTCGGGCCGCCCGGAGGCCGCCACCAGCAGCTGGTGCCCGACCCGGCGGCCGGCCACCGCGGCCACCTTGAGGACCTCCTGGGCCAGCTCGGACAGGGTCTCGATGCGGCCAAGGAGCACGTCGGCCAGGGCGTCGGGCAGGGCGATGTCGGCCCGGATGGCCCCGGCCGCGACCAGCTCCTCGGCGAAGAACGCGTTGCCCTCGGAGCGGGCCAGGATGCGGTCGACCACCGACGGGGGCACGGGCTGGCCGGCCACCGCCTGGAGGTGCTCGGCCAGCTCGACCCGGCCGAAGGGGGCCAGCTCGATGCGCTCCAGGTCGGGCAGGCGGACCAGCTCGGCCAGCAGCGGGCGCAGCGGGTGGCGGCGGTGGAGCTCGTCCGAGCGGTAGCTGGCCACCAGGGCCACCCGGCCGCCCCGCAGGGTCCGGATCAGGAACGCCAGCAGGTCGCGGGTGGAGCGGTCGGCCCAGTGCAGGTCCTCGATCACCAGCAGCAGCGGGGCCAGCTCGGACAGGCGGGCCAGCAGGGACAGCACCCCGTCGAACAGCTGGACCCGCTCGAAGCCGTCCCCGGGCGGCGGCGCCGGCGCGGCGTCGGTGGCCAGCTCGGGCAGCAGCCGGCCCAGGCTGGGCACGGCCGCGGCCAGTGGGGCGGCGACCGCGGCCTCGCCCGGGCGGGCGCCGAGGTCGCGGAAGGCGTCGACGAAGGGCACATAGGGGAGGCCGACGTCGCCGACCTCCATGCAGCCGCCGGTCAGCACCCGGGCGCCGCGGCTCTCGGCCCGGGCGGCCAGCTCGTCGAGCAGCCGGGTCTTGCCGACGCCGGCGTCGCCGGCGATCAGCCCGACGGCCGGCCGCCCGCGCTCGGCCCGGTCGAGCAGCCGGAGCAGGCGGTCCAGCTCCTCGGCCCGGCCGACGAAGCTGGTCGCGGTCGCGGAGGTCACGCCCGAAAGTATGGCCCGCCGGCCGACAGCGGGGCACGCGGGTCGCGCGGGTCGCCTTTGAGGATCCGGCCACCCTGCATCACGAACGGGACGTCGGCCAGCAGCTCCAGGTCGTCGAGGGGGTCGCCGGGGACGGCGATCACGTCGGCCAGGCGGCCCGGGGCCAGCGCCCCGACCCGGTCCTCCCAGCCGAGCAGCTCGGCCGCGACCACCGTTGCCGACTGGATGGCGGCCATCGTGGTCATCCCGTGCCTGGCCATGTAGGGCAGCTGGCGGGCGTTCCAGCCGTGCGGGTAGACGCCGCTGTCGGTGCCGTAGGCGATCTTCACCCCTGCCTTGACCGCCCTGGCGAAGCCGTCGCGCTGGGCCTGGGTGGTGGCCTCGTTCTTGGCCAGGGTCTCGGCCGGCCAGCCCTGCCGGGCCCCCTCGTCGGCGATGTAGTCGCCGTTGTAGATGTCGGCGACCAGGTAGGTGCCCCGCTCGGCCAGCAGGTCGGCCGCCTCGTCGTCCAGCAGCGAGCCGTGCTCGATCGAGCGGGCGCCGGCCCTGGCGGCGTTGACGATCCCCCGGGTGCCGTGGGCGTGGGCGGCGACATGCGTGCCCTGGGCGGCCGCCTCCTCGACCGCGGCGGCCAGCTCGGCCTCGGACAGCTCGGGGGCGCCGGGCCGGGTCCCGGGGGCGAGCACGGCCCCGGTGGCGATCACCTTGATGAAGTCGGCCCCGCCGTACAGGATCGCCCGCACCCGCCGCCGGACCTCCTCCGGCGAGGCCGCCTCGCCGAAGCGCAGGTCCAGGGGCAGCTCGATGTCGGGGGCCAGGCCGGTGACCGCCCCGCCGCCCCCGGGGACGGTCACGTACGCCCCCGCCACCGCCATCCGCGGGCCGGTCACGGTGCCGTCGCGGATCGCGTCCCGCAGGGCCACGTCGACGAACGCCCGGAAGGTGCCGACGTCGCGCACGCTGGTGAACCCGGCCAGCACGGTCGCGCGGGCGTTGCCGACCCCGCTGAGCGCCTCCTGGGCGGCGCTCCGGTCGATCGCCGGGATCCCCGACCCCTGGAGCTCGCCCACCAGGTGGGTGTGGCAGTCGATCAGCCCCGGCAGCAGCGTGTGCCCGGCCAGGTCGACGACCTCGGCCCCCTCGGGCGGCGACTGGCCGGGGTCGAGCGGGCCCTCGATCCGCTCCCCCCTGACCAGCAGCCCCCGCCCCTCCAGGACCTTCCCGGCCTCGACGTCGACCAGCCGCGCTCCCCGGACCGCGACCAGCCGGTCGCTCCCATCGCCCACCATCGCGCCTCCCTCGTGCCTGCCTTCCTCGCACCATGATGACCGATGGCGATTTCCCATTGGATCGGACAATCCGTAGAATCCGGCGCCGAGGACACGTCATGCCATCACGAAACCCCCGCCATCTGGCCGAGCACCGACTGCCCTGGCGCCTCATGCTGGTCGCCTTCGGGCTCACCTTCGCCGTGCTGGCCGCGCTGGTCGCGTCGGCCGCCCTGGTCCCCGAGGAGCCCCTGGTCCCCTCGGCGGTCCAGGACCTCCCGGCCGAGACGACCAGCCCAACGCTCCCGGCCGACCCGCCGCCGGTGGCTCCCTCCGGCGCCGGCACCGGGTCGTCGTCGTCCTCGTCCTCCACCACGACGGCGCCCTCGGAGCCGCCCCCCGGCGTCTCCCCGATCGCCCTGGCCGCCCAGGCCCCGACCAGCGCCGCGGCCCCGCGGGCGACCACCGGCACGACCAGCCCGCCGGCCACCCCGGCCCCTCCGGCCCCTACCACCACCGAGCCGCCCCCGGCCCCGGTGATCTCGGTCGCCCCGACGGCCACGGTCGAGCCGACCACCACCACGGCGGCGCCGACCACCACCACCGTCGAGCCGACCACCACCACGACGGCGGCCGCCCCCACGACCACGCTGGAGGCGGCCACCACCACGACCACCCTGCTGCTGGTGACCACCACCCAGTCGCCGACCGACGGGGCCCTGCTCGCCCCCCTCCTTGGTCTGCTCTACCTGCTCCGGGCCCACCTGCCGGCCCCGGGCCGCCACGCCCGCCCCGGGCCCTACCGCCTTCCTCAGGTGAGGTCGCGGTGGGCCACCAGGCGGGCGCCGAGGAGGGCCAGGACGAGGCCGTAGGCGGCGAACACCAGGGCGCCGGCCCACATGGGCAGGCTGCCGTCACCCGGCCTGGTCAGCGCCGAGGCGGCGCCCAGGGGCAGCCAGCGCTCCAGCCCCGGCTGCTGGAGGAGGCCGGCAAGGACGCGCTCGACCCCCTGCGACCACCACAGCAGGCCGACGACCAGGGCCGCGACCTGGTTGCGGAGCAGCGCGGCCAGCCCGGTCCCGGCCACGGCGAACAGGGCCACCGCGACGGCCAGCCCGGCGATCCGGGCGGCGACCCCGGGGTCGGCCACGGCGACCTCGATCCCCTTGGCCCGCAGCCAGGGCAGGCCGACGGCCAGCACCGCCGCCGAGGACGCCAGGGCCATGGCCAGGCCGGTGAGGCCGGCGGCGGCCAGCTTGGCCACCACCACCCGGCCCCGATGGGGGGTGACAAGGAAGGTCGGGGTGGCGGTGCCGTAGCGGAGCTCGCCGGCCATGCCGAGGATGCCGAGGATGAGGGCGGCCAGGGTCAGCGGCTGGGCCGGGACCAGGACCAGCTGGCGCAGGGCGTCCTCGCCGAGCGCCGGCTGCCCGGGCCGGCCGGCCAGCAGCAGCACGACCGCGATCAGGGCCGCGGTGCCCACAGCGGCCAGGACGAGCAGGGCCCGGGCGGTGCGGGTGGTGCGGAGCTTCACCAGCTCCGCGTGGACGAGCCGGGTCATGAGTGTTCTCCTTTCCTGCCGGTGAGCTCGAGGAAGACGTCCTCGAGGTTGGAGCGCTCGAAGCGCATCTCGTGGAGCACGACGCCCGCGGCCGCGGCCGCCTGGCCCACCTGCTCGGTGGAGGCCCCGGCGACCACCAGCCGGTCCGGGCCGTCCAGGGTCACCCTTGCGCCCCTGGCGACCAGCAGGTCGCGGAGGGCCTCGGGCTGCGGGGTCCGCACCCGCACGGTCCGGTCGGCGCCGGCGGTCAGAGCGGCCAGGGTCGACTGGGCGACCAGGCGGCCCCGGTCGATGATCACGACCTGGTCGACCGTCTGGGCGACCTCGGCCAGGACGTGGCTGGAGACGAGCACGGTCCGGCCCTGGTCGGCCAGGCCCCGGACCAGGCCGCGGAGCCAGTGGACCCCCTCGGGGTCGAGGCCGTTGGCCGGCTCGTCGAGGATCAGGACCTCGGGGTCGCCGAGCAGGGCGGCGGCCAGCCCGAGCCGCTGGCGCATGCCGAGCGAGAAGCCGCCGACCCGGCGCCGGCCGGCGGCGGCCAGCCCGGTCAGCTCGAGCGTCTGGTCGGCCCGGCCCGGGTCGATCCCGGCCGCGACGGCCAGGGCCCGCAGGTGGTCGCGGGCCGAGCGCCCGGGATGGAACCCGCTCGCCTCCAGGACGGCCCCGACCCGGCGCGCCGGGTCGGGCAGCTCCCGGTAGGGCCGGCCGGCGATGGTGGCCGTGCCGGCGGTCGGGGCGACCAGGCCGAGCAGCATCCGCAGGGTGGTCGTCTTGCCGGCGCCGTTGGGACCCAGGAAGCCGGCCACCGTCCCCTGGTCGATCTGGAAGTCGAGCTGGTCGACGGCGAGCACCTCGCCGAAGCGCTTGCTGAGCCCCTGCACGCTGATCGCCGCCATGGCGCGTCTCCTCCCTGAGCCGGTGACGCCGACGACGCTACGGGCCGGGCCGGCGGCCGTCGTCGGCCCGGCGGCCGCTCTTCGGGGTCGGCCTGGGGTCGCAGGCGGGGCCGGCCGTCGGCCTGGAGGTGCAGCCGGCGTGTCAGGAGGAGCCGGGGGTGATCAGGCCGGTCTCATAGGCCAGCATCACCAGCTGGGCCCGGTCGCGGGCCTGGAGCTTGGCCAGGACCCGGCTGACGTGGGTCTTGGCGGTGGCCGCGCTCACCACCAGCAGCTCGGCGATCTCGGCGTTGGACAGGCCCCTGGCCACCAGGGCCAGCACCTCCCGCTCCCGGTCGGTGAGCGAGGCCAGCGCGGCCGGGGTGACCTGGCTGGGCTCGGGCCGGCGGGCGAACTCGGCGATAAGCCGTCTGGTCACGCTGGGCGCGAGCAGCGCCTCCCCGGCCGCCACCACCCGGATGGCGGCCAGCAGGTCGGCCGGGGGCGTGTCCTTGAGCAGGAAGCCGCTGGCCCCGGCCCGCAGCGCCGCATAGACGTACTCGTCCAGGTCGAAGGTGGTCAGGACCAGGACGCGGACGCCGCCGGCCTGGTCGAGGGCGACGATCCGCCTGGTCGCCTCCAGCCCGTCCATCCGGGGCATGCGGATGTCCATGAGGACCACGTCGGGCAGCTCCCGCCGGGCCTGCTCGACCGCCTCGGCCCCGTCCCCGGCCTCGCCCACCACCTCCAGGTCGGGGGCCGACTCGACCAGCACCCGGAACCCGGCCCGGACCAGCGTCTGGTCGTCCGCGATCACCACCCTGATCGCCCCGCTCATCTGGGTGCCTCCTCGACCGGCAGGGTGGCCGCGACCCGGAAGCCGCCGCCGGGCAGGGGGCCGGCCTCCAGGGTGCCGCCGTAGAGGGCGGCCCGCTCGCGCATGCCGGCGATGCCGTGGCCGCCGTGCCCTTCGCCGCCGGGGCCGGTGCCGCGGCCGTTGTCGACCACCTCGACCTCGACCCGGCCGGGGGCGTGGCGGACCGCGACCCGGGCGGTGGCCGGCCCGGCGTGCCGGACCACGTTGGTCAGCGCCTCCTGGACGATCCGGTAGGCCGACAGGTCGAGCCCGGCCGGCAGCTCGGGCGGCGTCCCCTCGATCCGGACCTCGACCCGCACCCCGGCCCTGGCCACCTCGGCGGCCAGGGCCTCGACCTCGGCCAGGCCGGGCGCCGGGGCCAGGCTGCCGACGGCCCCGTCCTCCTGGCGGAGCACGCCCAGCAGCCGCCGCATCTCGACCAGGGCCTGGCGGCTGGTCGCCTCCACCGCGACCAGCGCCTTGCGTGCCTCCTCGGGCTGGCTGTCGAGCACGTGGACCCCGACCCCGGACTGCACGGCGATGATGCTCATGCTGTGGGCGACCACGTCATGGAGCTCCCGGGCGATCCGCAGCCGCTCCTCGGTGACCGCCCGGCGGGCCAGCTCCTCGCGGGCCTGCTCCAGCTCGGCCGCCCGCTGCTGGGCGGTGACGGCCGCCTCCTGGCGCCGCCGGGTCCCGTCGCCGAGCCACCAGGCCGCGGCCAGGATCAGGCCGTCGACCACCAGGCTCCCGCCGTCGCCGATCGACCGGGGCCTGGCCAGCCAGACCAGGAGGAGCAGGGCCTCGGTGGCGGCCAGGCCGGCCAGCGAGACGCGCCGCGGGCAGCGGGCGCCCACGGTGTAGAGGTAGATCAGCAGCGCGAAGGTGAGCACGACCAGGTTGAGCCCCAGCGCGGCGAACGCCGCCCCGGTGGCCAGCCCGGTGGCCAGCACGGCCAGGGGCCAGCGGCGGCGCACCGCGATGGGCAGGGTGTGGCCGAGCACCAGCAGGTAGGCGGCCAGGGACCGCGGCGACCCGGGGTCGAACGGGAGCACCGTGGCCAGCAGGGTCACGCCGGCGGCGGCCGTCGCCACCGCCAGCAGCCCGTCGAGGGCCCAGGGCCCGGCGGTGCGCAGCCGTTGCCGGCGGGCGTCCGGGACAACCATCGCCGCACCGTACCGCTCCAGGCCCCCGGCCGCGTCACCCTGGCGGCCGACCCGCGCCCTCCGCCTGGAGATGTACCCGCTGGGCCGCCTCAGCCGGCCGCGGCCGCCTCGGCGTACCAGCCGAGCAGCTCCTTGGCCCCCTCGCCGTAGCCCCGGCCGATCTCGAACCCCTCGCCGGTGACCTCGTCCCAGACCTCCACGAACTCGGGCTCCTCCCCGGCTGGTCGTCGGCTGGCTGACGGAACAACATCAGACCCGGGTCCGGGACAAGTGGCGGACCGTCGCCGGGCTGCGCGAAGATGCCGCCATGACCGAGCAGCCGCAGCAGCAGCAGGCCGAGGCCCCCGTCCCTGGCGAGGTGGTCGTCGGCGAGCCGACAGGACCGCAGGCGACCGAGTCGATCCCCAGCCCGGCCAAGGTGATGCGCATCGGCGCGATGGTCCGCCAGCTCCTCGAGGAGGTCCGCCACGCCCCCCTCGACGAGGCCGGCCGGGACCGGATGCGCGACATCTACGACATCTCGGTGCGCGAGCTGTCCGACAGCCTGTCGCCCGACCTGGCCCAGGAGCTGAGCCGGGTCGCCCAGCCCTTCGTCGGCGAGGAGATCCCCAGCGAGGCCGAGCTCCGGGTCGCCCAGGCCCAGCTCGTCGGCTGGCTCGAGGGCCTCTTCCACGGCATCCAGGCCACCCTGTTCGCCCAGCAGATGACCGCCCGCAACCAGCTCGAGGAGATGCGCCGCCGCGCCCTCCCCGGCCGCCCCGGCCAACCCGGCGACCCCTCGGGCCAGTACCTGTAGCGGCTTCTCCGTTCCCAGTGGGCTGAGGCATCTGATAATCTGATGCCATGAAGACGGTCAATGCCACGGAAGTCGCCCGGAACTTCTCCGAAGTGCTGGACGGCGTCGAGCATCGGCGGCAGACCTATGTGGTCACCCGGGCCGGCAAGCCCATCGCCCGCATCACGCCGGTCCCGTCCACCAACGGCCTCGAGGTCAAGCGGCTCCTCCGCGACCACGCCTCCGATGCATCGTGGGCGGCCGACCTGGCCACGCTACGAGCCTCGCTGATCGCCGAGGAGCGGGACTGGACCGGCTGATCCTGGACACGACGGTCGTGGTCGCCGGGGAGCGCGGCCAGATCAGGCTCGACGACCTGATCGGCGACGACGACGACGTCGCGATCCCCGCGATCACCGTGGCCGAGCTGCTGGTCGGCGTGGAGCTGGCTGACGCCGACCACCGGCCGGGGCGCCAGGCGCTGGTCGACTCCATCATCGCCACGATCCCGGTCGAGGACTACGACCTCGACGTCGCCCGGGCGCATGGGGAGCTGCTGGCCCACGCCTCCCGATCGGGTCGTCGCCGGGGTGCGCACGACCTGGTCATCGCGGCGACCGCGCGAGCTCGGGGACGGATCGTCGTCACCGCCGACCAGGGTGGCTTCGACGACCTTCCCGGGGTCGCCGTGCGCCTGGTCCCGCGCTCAACCCGGGAGCGATGAGAAGGCCAGAAGGGGAGGCGGGCGGTCGGGGGCGAGGACGACGATGGTGCCCTTCATGCCGGCGGGCCAGTGGCCGAGGACGTGGCAGCCGTAGAGGACCAGCCCTGGCTCCTCGAAGGTCCAGCTGAGGCGCCTGGTCTCGCCTGGGGGGACGGTGAGGGAGCCGCTGTGGCTATGGCTGTGGCTGTGGGCGTGGCCGCCGCTCGCCGGCATGAGCCGCATCTGGCGTTCGTGGTCGAGCTGGGTGGCGCGGTCGCCGAGGGTGAACTCGTGGGGGAGCTTGCCGGCGTTGGTGACCGAGAAGGTGACCCGGCGGCCGGCCCGGACCATGATCGCGTCCGGGCGGTAGCGGAAGCGGTCGTTCATCACCACCCGGACGGGGTCGCCGGTCGCCCAGGTGGGCCCCGGCTTGCGGTGGGCCACCCGGGGGGCGCGGGTCGACGGCGGGGCCGGCTGGTCGGGGGAGGGGGCGGCCAGCTCGGGGAGGGCGCAGGCGGAGGCGAGCAGGACCACGCCGGCCAGCAGGGCGGCGAGCGGGAGAAGGGCGCGGCGGGGCACGGCGGAACCGTCCCAACCCGGCCTAACGCCCGGGTAACCGGGCCGCCGGGCCGGCGACCGGGCGGGTCAGGGTCGCGGACGGTCAGGGGTCGCGGGGCGGGAACGGCTGGCCGTGGTTGTGGGTGATGGCCAGCCGGGCCAGCTCGACCCGGAGGGCGCGCTCGGTGAGGGCGGTCAGCGTGGTCCGGTCGGCCGACCCGGCCAGGTGGGCGACCGCGTCCCTGGCCGTCTCGACCAGGTCGGCCGGCAGCCGGAAGCTCATCCGGGTCCTGGCCGGGACCGGGGGCGGCGGCTCCGGGGCGGCCGCCGGGGGCCCGTCGAGCGGGTTCCAGACCCCGAGGTGCCGCCCGCCGCGGTCGCCCAGGGCCCGCGGTGCCGTGCCGACCCTCCTGGCCGACGGGGCCGAGGGCCCGGGGAGCAGGTCGTCGAGCCCGTCGCCGGCCCCGGGGCCGGGCAGCAGCTCGTCCAGGGCGTTGGACCCGCGGCCCCGCCGGGCAGGCGGGTCGGGGACCGGCTGCAGCCGGGGCCGCCGGGGCGGGGGCGCCGGCTCGTCGGCCGGCTCGGCGCTCAGGTCCCAGGCCGGGCCCGGCAGCAGGTCATCGAGCGCGTTGTAGGCGCCCATCCGCTTGGGTCTCGCCATCCGCGGCACTCCTCGCGTGGAACTCTGCCGCGGCGGCCCGGTAGTCGTGCGCCACGGAGCTGTCAGGGGCGTAGATGGTGACGGGGAGGCGGTGCCCTGGCGCCTCGGCGACCCGGACGCTCTCGCGGATCATGGTCTCCATGACCACGTCCCCGAACCGCTCGCGCAGGCTCTCGACGACCTCCCGCGACAGGGCCGTGCGCTTGTCGACCTGCGAGGCCAGCACGGCCGACAGCCGCAGGCGGCGGTTGAGCCGGAGCTTGACGGTGTCGATCGTCTGGTTGAGGGCGACCAGGCCGGCCAGCGGCATGACCCGGGTCTGGACCGGGATGAGGACCTCGTTGCAGGCGGCCAGGGCCGAGTAGCAGAGCAGGCCGAGGGCGGGCGGGCAGTCCATCAGGATGTAGTCCCACTGGTCGTGGGGGAGCTCGTCGACGGCCTGGCGCAGGATCATCTCGGCCCCGGCCTGGGTGGTGGCGTTGCGCTCGGCTCTCGTCATCCAGGACGACGACGGCACCAGGTCGAGGTTGTCGACGCCGGTCGCGCGGACCGCCTTCTCCAGCGGGGCCCCGTTCTCGAAGACCTCGTAGAGGGCGCGGGCGTCGACGGTGCCCAGCCAGGTGCTCGCGTTGGCCTGCGGGTCCAGGTCGATCACGAGCACGCGCCGGCCCTGCTCGGCAAGGGCGGCGCCCAGGTTGACCACGGTCGTTGTCTTCCCAACGCCGCCTTTCTGGTTGGCGACGGCGATTCGCCGCATGTGCACCACCTGTGGATAGGCGTTGTGGGCTGGCGGAAGGGTACAACACGGATCCTGCCGCGTCGGGGAGGTTGGCAGGGTTTACGATCCGGTGATGGCGACCCACCGCTTCGAGACCGTGCTGGAGGCCGAGGGCAGCGGCGTGTTCTTCGAGGTGCCGCTGGACGTCCCGGCCGTCTTCGGCAAGGCCAGGGCCCCGGTCAGGGGCACCATCAACGGCCAGCCGTTCCGCAGCACCGTTGCCGTGTACGGCGGCCGCTCCTACCTGCCGGTCAACAAGGCCCTGCGCGAGGCCGCCGGGGTCGCGGCCGGCGACGCGGTGGTGATCGAGCTGGAGGCGGACGACCAGCCCCGCACCGTCGACCCGCCGCCCGACCTGGCCGCCGCCCTGGCCGCCGACCCCGAGGCCAGGGCCGCCTTCGACGGCCTCTCCTTCACCCACCAGCGCGAGTACGCCGCCTGGGTGACCGAGGCCAAGCGGGAGGCGACCCGCGCCCGGCGGGTCGCCCAGACCGTCCAGATGCTCCGCGACGGCCGCCGCCACCCCTGACCTGGGTGCTCCGGCCGGGGTGCCCTGGCCCTAGCCGGCCCGCTCCACCGGCCGGCCGTTGCGGGTGCGGGCCTCGACGACCAGGCTGCCGTTGGCCTTGGCCCACTCGGTCAGGGCCGCCACCGGCTCGCGCAGGCTGGCGCCCAGGGGGGAGAGCGAGTACTCGACCCGGGGCGGCACCTCGGGGAAGATGCGCCGCTCGACCAGCCCGGCCCGCTCCAGCTCGCGCAGGGTCCGGGTGAGCATCTTGCCGGAGATGCCCCCGATCTGGTGGCGCAGCCACGAGTGCCGCTTGGGCCCGTCGACCAGGCACCCGGCGACGAGCACGGCCCACTTGTCGGCGATGAGGGCGAGGGCGGCCCGGGAAGGGCAGCGGGCGCTGTAGACGTCCGCCGCTGATCGCTGGTCGGCCTGTCCCGGTATGTGAGACATGCGCCGAGCATACCCTGTAGCCACGTGGGTTGCTGAACTTCCCTTGAGCACTTATGGTGCCCTTGGGAACGCAATAGCCCCTAAGTCGTCGCGGAACCCAGAAGGTACGCGGCGGTGTACCGGAGGGAGGGGCTAGTGGTGGTCATCAAGGTCCAGCAGGCTCCAGCCGAGCATCTTGAGTACAGAACTACCGGATGCGCAGGAGCTTCGCCGCTGCCGGCTCGACACACCATGAGCGGTGGGAGGTCCGGTCCGGACCATGACCGTATGAGGGAGTCCAATGCGCCAACCCAAGCCGAGTGAGCCCAAGCACCTGACCGCGTCGCAGGCCGCGGCCCTGCTCCAGGTGTCTCCGAAGACCGTGTCCCGCTGGGCCAAGGAGGGCAAGCTGCCCTTCGTCCGCACCCTGGGCGGCCACCGCCGGTACCCGGACAGCGAGATCCGGGCGCTGGTCGACAGCCTGTCCGAGCGGCCGACGTCCGACGGGGACCAGAGCTCCGGCTCCCGCTCGGCCTAGGCAAGCCGTCACCGACCGCCAGGGGGCCGGCGGTCGTTCCAGCCTGCGTGCCGGCTCCTCAGTTTCCTTGTTGATTTGTCGTGGAATCACCAAGGTATGCGGATCGCGCTTATTGCTCCTCCTTGGTACACCATCCCGCCCAGCGGCTACGGCGGCATCGAGTGGGTGGTCGCGCTCTTGGCCGACGG
>OCZS010000604.1_pt1 | contig 12060 bp, 15 predicted proteins | sample 1539071 | NCBI WGS metagenome assembly OCZS01 (sample SAMEA3113584, study PRJEB22503) | soil metagenome | reverse complement strand
AGATTAAATTTGGAATTTATCTTAAAGCAAGTATTAAAAATAGAAAAATGATATCATTATTTGACTTTATCATTATTCTTTTAATATCTGTAACGATGGATTTGATATTTGGTGACCCCAATAACAAAATCCACCCTGTAGCCTGGTTAGGAAAGTATATTACCTATTTTATTCCCAAGATTAAAGACAAGAAAAAAAGAAATCATGAGAAAAAGAATGGAATAATTTTTACTACTATAACTATTACTTTTTTTGCTATTCTAATACAAAGTATCTTAGTCTATCTTTATAATATCAATATTATATTAATGATGGTTTTATCAATATTCATTTTGTATTCTGTAATAGCAATTAAAGGTATGGAAAAACATATCAATGCAATTACTATAGCATTGCAAAATAACGATATTGAAAATGCTAGGAGAAATTTATCTATGATTGTGAGTAGAAATACTAAAAACCTTGATGAACAACATATTCTATCAGGAGCAATAGAATCTATTGCAGATGGTACAGTGGATGGAATTCTATCTCCATTATTTTATTTTTCGATATTTGGTTCTACAGGTGCCTTTATTTTTCGAATAATTAGTACTTTAGATTCTATGATTGGATATAAGGAAAAATATTATGAAAAAATAGGATGGATGGCAGCCAAAGCAGATACTTATGCAAATTATATTCCAGCAAGGACTACCGCAGTCCTAATGATATTTGCAGCAATTATTTCTAAAGCAGATTGGAAAAATTCCATTGATATATTCAAAAAAGAACGAAATCATACTATAAGTATCAATTCGGGTCATCCTATTTCTGTTTTAGCTGGTGCATTAAGAATAAGATTAGAAAAATTAGATCATTACTCTATAGGAGAACCGTTAGAAAAAATTTCGATAGAAAAATGCAAAACAGCCATAAAAATAATGAAAATAACAATTCTTGTTTTCTGTATGATTATTGCCATTCCCATTATACTTATTCTGGGCTCATTAAATTGGTGGAATTTTTTATTTGGTATATAATAATATTTTTTCCGTCTTTTCATTTTTAACAATAATTCCAATTAAAACTTACGATCTAAAATATGTAGCTAAAAATATGTATTTATTTCCTTTAGTAGGACTTATAATTGGTATTGCAATAGGATTTTTATCTTCTTTAATATTTGCTTATCTTCCTAGCTTTGTACTAGGATTTATCATTACTGCAACTATTCTAGGAATAACTGGTCTTCATCATAGTGATGCCTTGTCTGATCTTGCTGATGGATTAATGGCTAAAGGATCCAAGGAATTTAAACACAAAGTAATGTCTGATCCTCGAAATGGCACAGCCGGAACAGTAGTCCTAATTTTCTATATAATTGGAATGATAATTTTTGTTTCTACTATAGAAGACAAAATAAAACTGGTTTCTGTTATAATTATAGCTGAAGTTCTATCGAAATATAGTATGGTTTTACAATGCCATATTGGAAAATCTGCATGGATAGGATTGAATTTAATATTTATAAAAGAAATGAAACACAAAAAAAAATTTCTAGTCTCGAATTTAATTTTAACAATAAGCTTAATACTTTTTGGGTTCAATTTATACTATATGATAGCAAGTTTGTTAATAATGTTAGTAGTCAGTCTAGTTCTATCATTAATAGCAAATAGATCATTTGGTGGAATATCAGGAGATGTAATTGGTGCAACTAATGAAGTTTCAAGGTTTTTTATTTATCTATTTTACTCAATTTTTTAAAGAATTGACAAGAAAACTGACACAAATTTCTAATAAAAAAAAAATTATTGCAATAATTATGTGTGGAGGAGAAGGCAATAGGATGAAAAGATATTACAAGACAGAAAAACCATTGCTAAAGATAAAAGATAAAAAAATAATTGAATATGTTATTGAAGCTATAATTAAATCTGAATGTTTTGATGAAATTGTAGCTTGTGTAAGTCAAAATAGTATAAGAACAAAGAAATTTTTACAAAAATACAACTATAAGCATAATATACATATACAAATTATAGAAGGTAATGGTAATGGATATTCTTCTGATTTGTCATTTATTATAAAAAAATTTTTTGATTATAGTATATTTATAATATCTGCAGATCTTCCTTTACTTTCACAAATAGATATATTAGAGATCCTAAGTAAATGTGATTTTAATAAAACATGCAATACCATCATATTTGATAAAAAAATTATTGATGAAATAGGCATTAAACCCAGTATTGTATTTGAATATAGAAAAAGAAATTATTGTTATTCAGGTATTTCTATCTTTAATCTTAAAAAAGAAGAAAATTATGATTCTGAGATGGTTAAAGAAAGATTTGTAATTATAAATCGTATTGGAATAGCTGTAAATGTCAATGAGAAAAAAGATCTACATCTTGCTAGAAATTTAGTTAAAAGTAGAATATAATAAAATAAATTAAATCTTAAATAATTGAGTTAATCCAAAGGATTTAGCAAATTTCCATTAATTTTTGCTCTACCTCCAGATCTCTCAGCTAATAATTCATTACAGGACTTGCAATAGATATTAGAAGTAGTGTGAGAATAAACTATATTTTTTTCTTCACAATGTGAACACTGAATATGAAGAAAATTACTATTTGGTTTTGGTATTAATATATTTTCTTTCATAATTTACAATCACTTTCTTAGTATTATGCGCCAATTTCTAACTTTCTCATACGCATACCTTCTCTCATTGATTTGCTTTGACATGTTTTACAAGTATATCTTAAAGTAATCTTTTTAGTTGTTTTAGCGGTTCTTTTTAATTCAGGAAATTTTTGACCTCCATAGCCTTTTTTGTCTTCTGCGTGTCGTCGTGCACCCAAAGCTGTTTTTCTGTCTTTTCCTTTTTTATAGATACCTACTGCTTGAACTGTATGACTCTTACATTTTGGACAGAACTTGCGCATTTCCTTTTGCATCTTCATATTGAACCTTTAACGAATTAGGGTTATTTAAGGAAAACTAATATATTTTAATTCTAAATCCGAATACCATGTATACCTTATTATGTTAACTTATATTATGATAATACTGAATTTTCGAATAAGCAAATCTATCTAGTTATTATTTTAATATGTATTATAATCAAGTAAATATTTGTATAAATTTTAAACGCTTATAAGCAACCTTTTTCTAATCATTAAAAGAAAATGGACATATTTGGTAATTTAATACAACAAATGAGTATACCTATTAGTATGGACACCTTCGGCGTTTGGATACCATTGGCATTTGGATTAGCAGTAGGTCTGGCATATGTAGTAGCATCCGGTTTAAGACGTCCAACATAATAATGAATTAATTTAGAATACCTTTTTTCTTTTTGTTAGAGCCTATTAGTGTTTTTCCAAATTAGTTTTTCTTTATTAATGTAATAGAATCTTCATATTTATCAAATTCATTTAAAAAAGATTTTAAAGTCAATATTGGAACAATAGGAACTCCATTAATAAATCCAAAGTTAGATGAATATAAGGTTAATATCATAGGAAGAACTTTTGTTATTGTCTTTTCTCTTTGAAACCAAAGCAAGGTCCTTCTTATTTGTTTTTCAGCATACATTGAGAGACTTGTTTTATTATTATATTTCCAATGTTTACAATCAATAGTAATTGCAAAATTATTCTTTATACCAATTACATCTAATTGAGCTCTAGGTTTAGACAAGACAATATTAACTCTAGTACTATATTCAAATAGATTCAAAAGTTCAGATGCGAAATATTCAAAATCTTTCCATGATAGTAATTTGGAACATTCGTGAATATCACTACCTAACTGTATTGATAGTAATGAGGCTTTAATTCGATCTATGTCTGAAAATAAGAGTGTCTTTTTCCCATTTTTTTCTAATAAAGATCCAATTTTATGTTGAAATAAAAATTTTAATAGTTGTTTTAATACAGTTACATTCTCAATTCCTGTTTTTGATCTAAAATCATTTAATGTAATTTCAGTGGTCATACATTGAATCGATTTTAAAAGAATGTTTGGATGAATATAATCAACCAATTCCTTAAAGACTCATATATGATAACAGTAGTTTTTACTATTTGTAAAAATATGAATTAATTTTTATATTCTATTAATTTTAAAGTCTTTTTTTGGTGTTTGAATATTTAATAATACCTGTTTCAGTTCATCATCAGTTAATGCACGATTAAGTCTACCTGTAGATGCAGCATTTATAAGATAATTTTCTACAGCAGCAGCTAACTCTGGTTTGACTATTCTAACATTGGCTAGTCGCTGTCTTGCAGATGGTTCCAAGAGCACTAGTAATACTCTTTGTCGCATAGCTTCACCTTCTGCTTCTCTCTTTCGTGCTTCTTCATCATTAGGATTTTGAAAAGAATTAGACATTTTATATTAATTTATTAAGAATATCTACCCAATTCAGGCTTTGTTTTTTGTAACTCTTTATGAAGTTCTGTTGCTATTCTATCTACTCTTTTCATTCCATCATCTGATATTATTCTTCCATTATTTTTCTTAACAATATAACCGGAACTTTCCAATTGTTTTAGACCAGTGCGTATAATTCCTCCACTAGCATCCACATGATGAGCAAGATTATATCCTCTTTGTTTATTTCCTCCATATTTACTTCTTAAATCTTCAACACTAACAGGTCCATGAATATAGACTTTACGTAATAGTGATGCACATCTAATGTACCACCAATCTTTATTTTGTGGAATTTTTTCACTATGAGGACCGGTCTTTGTAAAATACGACCATGAAGGTGGTTCAATTTTTTTATCATTTTTTAAATATGTAGCTACTTTTTCAATAAACCTATCAGATGGAACATCATAAACTTTAGCCATTATAGTATCACAATAATTCTTAAACCCCTATAAATCCTTATTCTCATCTAATCTAAATACAACTTTATCAAAGTAATTTTCTATAAACATTATTGCATGATAGACATGTTATTCTTAATGCTTTGATTTTTGATCTACCAATTCTAACCCTACAATTAAATCCTGGAACAATGAACCGTTTACATTTTTTACAATATAATTGTCGTATATCATAAGGCAGTTTTAGTCTCAGCCTTTTTGCAATTTTTTTTGCAATTTGAGCTTGACTATTGGCTAATTCATAATCATCATCTATTTTTTGAAAAGCACTTCTAATCAATATTAATATTCTTTCTTCGGCCACTAATTTTGCCGCTTGTTTTCCCAACTTTACAAATATAATAACTATATTAAAATAAAAATTTTTTCTTTGACTAAAGATATTAAAAAAAATTTTAATTACAAGTATATTAATCAAATATAAATACATGAAATCTAAAAGATGATATTGATATGTCAAATTTCTATAATATTAGCGGAATCTGCACTTGAAATTATCCCAAAAGAATTAAGAAATAATTATTTAATATTGAATTATTTAAAAAAAGTCGACAAATCTGCCAATGAAGTTCTTCTTGATAAGAGTTATCATTATAGTGCAATGAGAGCAGAAAAAATTGAATCTCTTTGGAAAAGAGGTCGACCAGATCTTGTACATATATGTTTAATGTCAGTATTATCAACACCTCTTTTTCTGAGAAACTTAGTAAATGTATATGTTCATACTATAGACAATAAAGTAATTTTTATTGGTAAACAGGTTCGTATACCAAAATCATTCAGAAGATTTGAAGGATTAATGATAAAATTATTTCAAGAAAAAGAGATTAAAGGAAATGTAAAAGATGATAATAGATATAGATATTTATTAAAGATTGAGAAAAATATGACTTTTGATAATTTGCTAAATAAGATTATTCAACCTGACAAAGTAATAGGATTTTCAAGTACAGGTATATTAAAAGATCTAAAAACTATTATAAATGAAAATATAGAAATAGATAACAAAAAATTAGCCTTTATAATAGGAGGATTTCCCAATGGACAATTTTCTCAAAATATAAGAGAAAGATTTCACATGACTTATGCTATTACAAATGAACAATTAGAAGCCCATGTTGTTATTTCTAGATTAGTATATGAATGCGAAAACCGTTTATTGTTATTATATGGTCACATCTAATTTTTAAAAGAAAGATTTTTAAAAAGAACTTTATACAATAATTTGTTATAAATGAGTCAACAAAAAACGAATTTTTTTTTCTCCATTCAATTAATTGCATTTTTTTTTATATTAAATCTTTTATTATTGAATCCAATCGATGATGTTTTTTCTGATGGTTTATTTGAAGAAAAATTACCTCCTGCTTCTGTTGGCGATAGAGAAGCCAGTCTCTATACTAAAATTAATCCCCCGATTTTGACCTCAGATAGCAAAGAAAATGCATTTTTTGAATTAAGATTATTTGACGCAAAAACTGATGAAAATATTAAATTTGTTTCATATTTTATAACAGTTGAAAAAGATGATCAGTTATTAATGAGGGATCTTTTTCATTCTCCAGACGGTCCTTTAAAGTTAAAGATTAATCCTACTGTCAGTGGATCTGTGAATGTTTTTGGTTCTACTGAACCTTTTCTTGGTGGATGGACTAGTGAGACAGGAGATATTACCATTAATGGTCCGTTACTTTTAGAAGGAGGACTATACCACTTTGCAATAGAAATATTTGGAATAGATAATCCTAGAAATATATTTACACCGGAAAATGCTCCAAGGTTTGACTCATGGCTTAGTGTAGGTGATGTATACAGAGAAGATATAATCGACAATGAACAAAACTATAATATAACTCTAATATCATATTATGACCAAATTCAAAATTTTGAATATGATTCTCAAGAAAGTAACATGTCATGGATAATGCCTTTCAATTGGGATTTAAAACGAATACAAGACAATAATATTTTTGTTCACGAAGAAATAAAGATACCCAAAACACTCACAAAGTTTAGTGAAACAAATGCTTTCGATGCTTTAGTTAATGGAAATCCTTTGGTTGGAAGATCAATAGCATTAGATCCATTTACTGAAGAAAATAATTTTATAATCCATTTATTGCTGAATAAAGCAGATATTATAAAAATTGCTGAAACGATGAATAATAATACTAATAATAATACTGCTAACAAAATGACTTTTAGTCTTTCTCCTGCAGAACAGAAAATAGTTGAAACTACCTCAGAAGTGGTCTCAGATATCGGAGGTATTCTAGTTAAATTCAATTGGGATGAGCAAATTTTATCCAATCAAGATACAACTCTACAATCAGAATTTTCTGATGCTCTTTCGACTGAAGAAATAAATGGAGATATCAAATACGACATTATAGTTTATGACAAGTCAGGTACTAAAGTTGTTACAAAACAAGATTTGATTGCAAATGATGCAAAAGATTCACAAATAATCAAATTCCCCTCAAAGGGAATTTACCAAATAGAACTATCTATAAAAGGTATAACCTATCCAGACTTAGCTACTCCAGACGAAACAAGAAATGGAATAGCAAGGGGAACCGTAGTAGTAACTTAAAATTTTTAACAATTTATATATCTTTTTTTTCTTATAATGAAAATGGTAAGTTATTATAGTTTATAGGTGATTTAACAAACTTATGAAGGTTCAATTTGTCAATCATCTCGTTTGTTTAAACCATTCTGATAAACAGATCCGTTTAAAATTAAATAATCTAACTAGTGATAATAAAAATGAATGTATTGAAGGCTTTTTATATTGTACTGAATGTGATATAAAATATCCAATTATCGAAGGTATAGCAATAATTGTAAAGAACATTTCAGAATATATTCAAAATAGAACAGAAATGTATGGTAAATGGTTATTAAATTGTAGCTCAAAGGAAATGAAGGAATATTTAAAGGAAAAGGGAAAATCAATACTTTTGCCTAACAGAACTAGTAGATATGAAGACGGTGGAATTTGGTATATGCCGTATAAATGGTTTCAACAGGATAACCACAAGGAAGACAGATTAATTAAATCTTTAAAGGGAAATCCAAACCCTAATGAACTTTATGACCGTATTATCAATAGTATCAATCCAAAGATAGATGGAATCGCTCTCGATGTAGGATGTGCCATGGGTAAAACTACATTGCAGCTTGCTAAGAAATTTTCATTTGTAGTAGGAATAGATCTTTCGTTTTCATTCATAAAGGAAGCTCGCAAATATATGCAAGAATTCAGACAGGGTAATGCAGAATTTTGTGTAGCTGATGCAGAATCACCTCCTTTCCATCCAATGAAATTTGATCTTATAATGACAATTAACCTAATTGAGTTAGTGGATATAAAGAAACTATTATCTTCGTGTCATTGGTTATTAAAACCACAAAGTGATATTATAATAACAGATCCCTATGATTTTAATAGAGAAAAAATTTTGGAGAAAAAATATGATGCTAGATCATTTAGAAATCTTATTGAAGAAAATGGTTTTGAAATAAATGAATCATATTTGAAAAAAGAAGCTTTCATTCCATGGATATTGAAAATAAATGAACGAACTTATTTATTTTACTTTGTAGACTTCATTAAAGCAAAAAAAAGATCAAAGCACAAATTGAATCTAGAATAAAAGATTAAAAACGAATGATTTGTTACAAAGAATATAATAATATTCATAATAATAGAGGATTAATTCTAACATATGTATGAAAGCATTATTTTTAAAGACCGAAAAAAGTTATCTCCTAGATATATACCAAAAGAGATCATTCATAGAGAGAAACAAATAGATCTTCTTATTAGAACATTTATAGATATAAAATATGATCCAGATGCATTTCCTTTAACGGTTCTACAAATAATTGGTCCTGCAGGGATAGGTAAAACATCTACTGTAATGAAATTTTCGGTTATTTTGGAAAATGAAATGAAAAATAGTAAAATAAATATCAAAATAGTATACATAAATCTAAAATTACAGGGTGGAAATAAATATGCAATTTATAAATATTTATTAAGCTGTATAGCTCCAGAATTGCCGGCACAAGGTCTTAGTGCAGAAGAAATGCTAAGACAAATGCTAGATTATTTAATTATGAATAATACATATTCTTTAATCATCCTTGATGAAATAGATTATCTAATCAAAATTTCAAAAGAAATAGGTATAATTTATGACCTCACCAGATTGAATGAATTTGATCCTAGCAAAAAATGTAATGTAAAAGGAGTTATTTTTATTGCTAGAAGCACTGAATTTTATGAGAAATTAGACAAGGCTGAATTGAGCTCAATGGGAAGAGCATTCATTGAATTTCCTACATATACAATTGAGCAAGTAAGTGATATCCTTATTAGACGATCAAAAGAGGCCTTTAAAGATAATGTTCTTGGTACGGATATAATCGACTGGATAGCAAAAATAATAATTTCGCCAATTGTTAATGGAGATATTAGATATGCCTTAGATCTACTATCATATGCAGGAAATCTTGCAGAATCAGAAGGAACAGGACAAATATTATTAGAACAAATTAGAAAAATCAATAGACAGATATATAATGGAATTACTGACGAAGATATTAAAGAACTATCGAATAGTGAAAAAATTATATTGCTAGGAATGATAAGAGGATTGAAGATAAAAAATAAGGACTATATAGATTTAAAGGAAATAAGAATACAAAGTTTGGAGCTTGCGGAAAAATATAAAGTAAGAAAAATAGATGTAGAAAATATCTTAGATGATCTTGCAGAGAGAAAAGTTATAAAAATTATCGCTTTAAAAAAAATTAGTTTAATATCATCGTCAATAGAGAACCTTGAAAAGGTATTAATTAGTAAAATAGATTCCAACTTTGATTCTAAATGAATGAGATACATGATATTAAAGATATTGTAGAACAAGGACTGGGAAGCCTTGGAAAAATAAAAATATTAAGAGCATTATCAGAAGAAAAAAAATTAGTAACTATATATGCTCTTCATAAAAAAACTCATCTTAAAAGAGAAGATATAAAGAGAAATCTTGCTGAATTAGTTAAAATAGAATGGGTAATAGAACAAAAAATAGGAAATAGTGTTTACTCCATCAATAGAGAAAATAAGTATGTACAAAAACTCGTATTATTTTTTTATGATATAGGTTATATCAATAGTTTATAATTTTATTCTTACATTTCGTCTTCAAAAAAATTTTCTCGAAAAAGGGGATTTAAAAAGAAAATAGTTCTGCAATAGAGGAAATAATTTGTTCTAATATATAAAAATTACTTTAATAATACTTTAATATTTCTTAAATAGGCAAAATAAGATATTGAAGATAATTTTATTATTGGTAAATTAGAAACAATTGATTTTAGAAAAGTATTAAAAAGATAATTGATGTAAAAATTATTTTTGTTCAGCCAATAGGTTAAGATAATGATGCAATAGATAAAATCAAGAATATGATTACAAATTTAAATCAAGTAATTCTAATTCTAGTTCTATTTTTAATAAGAGAAATAAAGTAAATTTAGACATTTATAACCATTCTTTTATTCTTTGACTTTCAAAACTAATTTTTTGCTCATAATATTGTATAGAGGGTTCTTTTAAAATTGTTATAGGTCCATCGCTGTTGTAAAAATTCGTATCAATAAATCCTGCTTTTCCATCTCCCGTATCCATAAAACAAAATCCTGTACCATCAAACTTTATTATGTTGTTCGGTTCTTCTGTAATGGTATTTATTTTATTTATTATTTGAGAAGCTACAGACCTTGCTTGACCTTCTGCAAATATACCTGCTTTAGGCACAGATACAGCATTGTTTATTTTAATTTCAGTAACATCCCCTATAGCAAATACATCACTAAATTTTGTTTTTAAAGTAAATTTGTCTACTGATATCCAATTACCTTCTTTCTCTATTAATCCCGAAGTCGATAGTACTGAAGGTAAAAAATGAAATGGTATTCCAATGAGTATAGTGTACTCTTTTTTTTGCTTATTATTAAATTGTAAGTAATGACTATCCACTTTTTCCAATGAAAAATTTGGGAACATATTTATATCTTGTTTCTTCAAAAGAGAAATTAAATCAGAATTGGGTTGTTGTCCGGCTACAGGAAGTGGTACTCCAGAAGGAAAGTAAATATCTATTTCGATTTTTTCTCTTCTCTTAACATTATTACGTAACAGTTTATCAATTATAAACGCAGATTCGTATGGTGCAGGCGGACATTTATATGGAAATCCCATTATTGCAATAGCAATTCTTCCTTTTTCTAAAGATAGAATTTTTTTCCTTAGACAAGGTATATTATCTTCATCGTATAAATTAAAACCATTGTATTCATTGAAACCAGGGATTACATCTGTAGTCAATTCAGCTCCTAAAGCAATAACAAGAAAATCATAATCAATAGGAATACTATGATTAATTGTTTTTATTTTTTTTGATTTTACATCAATCATGGTTACTATATCATGAATATATCTAATACCTTTCGATTCTAAATTACCCAGAGGAATTCGAGAATCTTCTAAAGTTCGTCGTCCGTCCAGTATCCATAAATTTGTCAATCCCATCATGAAGTAATCTTTTTTATCTATAACTATAATTTCATGAGAACTATCCAAGTTTTGTCTTAAAATATTTGAAATACAAAGTCCACCAAAACCGCCTCCAAGAATTATTATTTTTTTACTCATACATCAGTTTTTTAATTTTATAATAAATATTTTTTTAATTTTTAATATTAGGTTATCATTAGTGAAACAAATATGTCAAGCAAGATACTATTTAAAAGACTATTTCATGGTTACTATATATCTTTGCTCCATAAGATTAATATGTATATATATTGACGACGACTAATCAATAGATCTTTCTATATATTTTATTTTTTTGATTTTTCTTTTATGCTCAATACTTGGAGTATTCTATTTTAATCTCATCTAATCTTTTATCTCTAAATACATTCCTTTTATCTTAGTTTAATTATTATATTATATTTATTTATAACAATCTCAACATTTAATTAAATTAATATTTGGTAACCTTTAAGAGAAGGTTAATAGGAATATAATTTGTATTACAATTGTCATTTGTAAAATATCGATTAAGTAGATTAAGAAAGTTTACTA
>OCZS010000603.1_pt1 | contig 12078 bp, 11 predicted proteins | sample 1539071 | NCBI WGS metagenome assembly OCZS01 (sample SAMEA3113584, study PRJEB22503) | soil metagenome | reverse complement strand
GCGGCGGCGCCATTCGTCATAGTGCAGGTCGTCATGGTTCGACCTCGCGCGCGATCCCGCGAAGCTGGTTCGGCGATAGGGATCGCGGCTCCATTCCGTGTCGCGGTCCTCGACATCACGGCCGCCGGAGCGACCATAGTCGCCGGCGAGCGGACGATAGTCGCGGTCGCGCTCCTCTCTGGATCCGCGGTTCGTGCGCTCTTCGCCGGGGCTCCAGTCCTGCGGCCGGCTCGGCTCGTCGAAGCGCGACCGCTGCTGGCGGTCTTCCCAATCCTGGCTGCGGTCCCGATTGAGGTCGCGGCCGCGTTCGCGGTCCTCGTCACCGAACCAGGAGCGGAATTCATCGCCCATCCGTCCCAGGAAGCCGCGGTCGTCTTCGCTGCGGTTGAAGTCGCGGTCACGGTCGTCGCCGCGGTCCCACCCGCGAGGGCCGCGGTCTTCGGAAGGATCTCTGCGCCCTTCTCGCCAGCGCATTTCGCGATCGTAGCGGTCGTATGCCATTATTGCCTCCAAGCGGAAATGCCGGCGGAATGCCGGTCGATCAACCGAGACAAAACGAACCGGCAGCCACGGTCGTTCCGGTTTCGGAAGGCCGGTCAAGACGAGGCGAAATTGCCGTAAGGCGGGTCATTGCATGGGGAGATGGGCGCCGCTATGTGGGCCGCCTGCCGAGGCGCGGGGCTGTAGCTCAGATGGGAGAGCGCTGCAATCGCACTGCAGAGGTCAGGGGTTCGATTCCCCTCAGCTCCACCAGCCTCGAGCTCATTAAATCAATGACTTAGCTGAACAACCAACGCTAGGAGCCAGCAGACGAACTCCGCTGGCATCGCGCGGCAGTCGCCGCCTTCATGATCAACCTGCAGGCGATCGACGCGCAGACCAAGCAGTTGCAGCAGGCGATCGATCGCACGGTCAATCGCTAATGTCCGCTTTCCACCCATTGCGGACATTAGCCTAGTGTCCGCTCTAGACTCTTTGCGGACAATAGATTGATTGAGCGGTTAAATGCTCGCCAGTGTCTTGGCCTTCTGACTTATGTTAATAAGTTCGCCGCCTATCGCGACTGAGTCGAAAACCGCGTACCGAGCCTGTTTAGGTCCCTTTCGCTCTTCCGACGCCCTCACGAGACAGCAACGGCCGGACGGGCCGACTTCGCTGTGAAGCCGCTTCGAGACCCGGCCGACGCCAATAGGGGGCGAAAATGCTTCATCATAGTGGACGCTTAGCATTCGTCGGCTGGCTTCTCATCGGCACAGCTGCAACGGCCCAGGTCGGACCGGAAATTGCATACGCCACCACCGCTGGCGGACGACCAGAAATTCACCTTATCGATGCGGACGGTACTGGTCACAGCCTGTTGTATCGTGGCGGCTCCCGCGCAGAGATTTTCCACGTAGACATCAAGCCAGGCGGTGGTCAGCTTGCCGTCGAGGAGCACATCCGCGGAAATGTCAGATCGCCCGCCATCAGTGCGATCAAGATCATCGACTATGATGCGAACGGGTCGATCGTCGGTTCCGTCCGGACTTTGCAATTGAATTGCCTCACGGGAAGCCTCGACTACCACCCCACTGACGGCACTCTTCTATATCGCGACTGCGCAATTCCCGCGCGTATCCAGCGTCTGGATACGACATCGATGAGTTCATCCGATCTCGGACTTGCCCACAGTGCATTCATTGCCGGCTGGCTCGATGCAACGCACGTTTTGTATTACGCCCACCTTCAGCAGAAACTCTGGACCGTTTCGACTGCAGCCCTCGCGTCGCCCGCGGAAGTTCTTTCCCTGTCGTTCCCAGGCGCATTGGACACGGCGGCATCTGGCGACAAAGGCCTGTGGTCTGACGGGACGCAGATCTACCTGATCGACATCTCGGCCAAACAAATCTCACCTTTCCAGACGCCCGGACAAAGGGGCCATTTCTCGCCCGACGATCAAGATGTCGTCTACATTACGGGTGATAGCGTCGGTAAAAATGGGCAGTTTGTGATCATTCGTCGGACCGACGGCTCAGGCGCTCCGACTAACCTCGCGGGCCGGGGGAGCTTCACAGCCGTAGACTGGCGGAACTGACACGCGGCGAAGTACATTAGCGAAGTCTGCTTCCCAGTCATCGCTGGCATTAGCAGCCTAGTCAGGTCGCTTTGACGATAGCCGCGACCTTTTCGGCGACTTCTTCAAGGGTAGCTGCGATTCTGTTGAGCTGAGAGGCGGCAGTCAGCCCCGGATCGTAACGCGTGATCAGGTACTCTCGCGTTTCGGAAAGCCCCCTCAGATGCAGGATTGTGCGTCTCCTAAGGCTGAGGCCTGCGGCAATTGCGAGTTCCGTGCGAGTAGCGAAATCGTGCTGAAGCCCTCTTATCCTTGCGGTGGGAAGACCGGTGGTGAGCAGCAGAGCGTTGAGGTGAAGCTCAACCGCATGTATCGCTACGAGACGATAGGGCGCGCGAGAAAGCGGCTGGCTGCGACTACCTGTAGGAAACAGTGCGTGAGCGGCTCGCCGGTACTCTTCGGCCAAGCGCAACATTTGCCGGGGCGACGCTACTGCGCCTGGGTATGCAAACTTCTGCCCCTCGATAGACATGTGCACTGCCTAGCAGCAGCCCTAAGAAGACTTTCCTAACGTCCGCCTTCCGCCCATTCCGGACACTCGCGGCTTAGGTCTGCTTCCGACCCATTGCGGACATCAAAAGCATGGGATCGGGCTCTGTTTGGCGTTGATTCAATCGCTCCGCCAACGGTTGCTGTTCTTTGGTTGGTGACGGCGCTACACTTGGAGCAGCTTGGCGGAAGCGTAAAGGGGGGCTCATTGCCCGTATTCGCATGCCTTGCCGCTGTGGGGACCGTTGCCGCGCTTCAAGGCCCCGCGCAACCTAAGCCGGACGAAAGCAGCGAAATCATCGTGACCGGAGAACGGGTGCCGAGGTCGCTTCGGGAAACGGCATCGAGCGTGGCGGTCGTCACGTCCGAGATGATCGATCAACAAGCTGCTCCCGACCGTATCGAACAGCTTCTGGAGATGATCCCCAATGTGCAGGTGGCGCCCGGCGGCGGGGGGCCGACGATCCGCGGGCAGGATTCGACCGGCGCGCTGCGCGAGCTTCCCGGCTTCCTGGGCGGGGCGCGGCCGCGGACGACGCTGATCGTCGACGGACGGGCGGTCAGCTTCCACGAGTTCATCCAGGGTGTCGCCCCGGTATGGGATCTCGAACGGCTTGAGGTCTTTCGAACCCCGCAGACCACCACCCAAGGGCGCAACTCGATCGCCGGCGCGATCTTCGTCCGGACCAAAGATCCGTCGTTCGAATGGGAAGGCCGGGCGCGAGGAATCGGGGGCCAGTTTCGCACGCGCCACGTGTCGGCCGTCGTTTCAGGACCCATCATTGTGGACGAGGTCGCCTTTCGGCTGAGTGGCGATTATCGTAGAGCCCGCCCATCGAGCGAGCTCACCCACCGCATCAGAGGCGCGGACGCGGATCGGGACGAATATGGCCAGCTGCGTTTCAAGCTGCTCGCAAAGCCGAAGGCACTGCCTGGCGCAAGGATCGAGCTCGCATACGCCCACATTGAAACGCTCAGGCCGAGCCTGGCTCAACCGGTCCGGCAGCCTTTCCACAAGCGCCGCGGGGACGTGGGAGCCGTTTTCGGGACCAACGTCGACTCGCTCACGGCCGCGATCGCCTATGATCCGTTTGAGGCGCTTTCCACGAATACGGTAGTCACGTGGGGCAATTCTCGCGTGCGCCGCTACGCGGCTCCAGGATTGGGCGAGGCCCGGACCCACATCAGGGACTGGTCTGCGGAATCGGTCATCGATTGGACGCCGGCCGACGCGATACGCCTGATCGGCGGCGTCTCACATTCGCACGCTGGCCTCGATCAATTCATCGATCTTTCGCAACTGGCCGGGGTTGGCGAATTCGACGACCTCCAGGACGGCACCGGCCTGTTCGGTGAGCTGAGCTGGATGCTCTCGCTTAAAGCGACGCTGACTGCCGGCCTTCGCTACCAGCACGATCGGCAACAGCGAAGCGGTGCGCTGGCGGGCGCATCCTCGCCGATCGACCTCAATTACGATCGAAGCTTCCGGGCCTGGCTCCCGAAGCTCTCCTTCGCCTACGATTTCAGCGACGCGTTCACGGCCGGAGCCCTCGTCCAGCGCGCCTACAATCCGGGCGGGACCTCACTCCGCTTCGACACGGGCGCGCCCGACGAGTTCGAGGCGGAGACGGTATGGGATTATGAACTTTTTGCACGGGCCTCGTTGGGCGGCGGAGCGCTCTCCGTCACTGCCAATCTGTTTTATTACCACATCCGCAACGCTCAGCGGACGGAGCCAATCCTCATTGCCGCTCCCACGGGCGTTCTTGTGGGGTTCGCCGACCTCTTCAACGCTCCAAGAGCTCGAACCTATGGCGCGGAAGCAGCGGTCGAATGGCGGGCAAGTCGGCGCTTCACGGCGCGCGTCGCTATTGGCCTCTTGGATACGAAGATCACGCGGACCGATCCTTCGACTGCCCAGCTGCTCGGCAATGAATTCCAGCGGGCGCCACATTTCACCGGATCGGCGGCGCTTGACTGGCGGCCGATCGAGCGGCTTCGGCTGTCTGCGCAGGTCCGTCGAAACAGCGGCTATTTCAGTGACGACGATGAGACGCCGACCCGTCGTGTGGAAGGCGCAACGACGATGGACGCGCGTGCCACCTTCGAGGCCGGCGGCGTCATCCTGTTTGGCTACGCGCGCAATGTCTTCGATGAGTTTGCGATGCGGTATCTGTCATTGCCGACGTCCGGCGTGGCCAACGACCCGCGCGAAGTCGGCATTGGTATTGAGAGCCGCTTCTAGCTTCGGATCAATGCGGGCGTTGGGCTAGCTGGCAACTTTCATGAAATCCGGCAGGACACCTGCGCGTTCCCAATAGCTCCGCAAGCCAATGTCTGCAGTGAGTTTGTTGAAGCGGGGGTCAGCGCGCATGGCGGCGGCGACAGGAACGAACAGCATGCTCGTCTTGCGCCTTCGCGAATCGTTGATCGACACCTCGCCCTCACGCCAGCGAACGCTTGCCATGAGCGGTCCACGCTCGAGCAAATAGGCGGAAGCAACGTCAAAGGCGCGGTCAATCTCGCCGAGACCGTTTAGGATCATGACGGCACCTATTGCGTGGCTCGGCCCTTTTGACAGCTGCGAGAGAACGGAATCGACCGCCGTCGCGACGTCCGCTGATCGCCGGGTCATCAGGGCAACAATCGAGACGCGGAACATGTCGAACATCCATGGAGGAAAATCCGGCCGCCCTGACTCGTCCTGGAGGTGCGCAAGCGCGCGAGCGGCACGGCCGGTAAATGCGAGGGTCCACAGGCGCGAGAGCCATACGCCAGGATGCTTGGGCCAGAGCTGGAGAGCGCGGTCCGCGGCACGATCCGCGGCGCCGATGTCGCCAAGAATCCAGTACGAGTAAACAAGCTTGTACTGGTAACCGGCGTGCAGGGGTTCTCGTGCGGCGATCACCAGGCGGTCCGCAGAACCTTCGCGGCCGCGCCCCACCGCTACGTGCATGAAGCATCGTGCGTCGCGGATCGGCAAACATTCTGGGTCGACTGAGAGCACCGAATTCATTCGGCGCTCGGCCGCGAACCAGTCGCCGTAATAGGGTGGAAGCAGCGCAAGCGCTGAAAGGGCGTCGCTCTGTCGACGGTCGAGTTCGAGCGCGCGCCGCGCAGCGTCCTGCGTAGCCGCGACAGCGGCGGCCCTCTGGCCCGGCGGCGCATGCTCCGCGACGATGGAGCGGGCAAGGGCAAGGCGGCCCCAAGCGAGCTTGCTGTCAGGCCGGAGCGCGACCGCTTCTTCAAGGAATCCGACGCCCTGCTCCTCGCTGTCCGGAAGGGCGTTGCGGATTGCCTGGTCGCTCCGCGCGATCAAATCCGCCACTCGGGCGTCGAGCGGATCCGACCGCAGAAGATAATAGCCAACGCCGCTGGCACCCGCGACAGATGCGAGGACGCCGGCGCCGAGCACCGCCCTGCGGGAGCCCCATTCTGTGTTGCGAATGGGGGGTGAGCCGACGGGCTCCACAATTCGCAACTTGTGCGAAGTGCCGGCCCCGCAAACGCTCATCCGGTAGCCGACCTTGGTAATCGTTTCGATCACGAAGGCGCCGCCGCCGAAATTGAGGCCAAGATCGCGCAGCTTCGAGATCGTGCGGTGTATGGCGTTATCGCCAACGATCCGTCCATCCCAGCACCGATCGATGAGCTCATCATGCCCTAGGATTGCGCCTTCGGCCTGCGCGAAAGCCACCAGGACCTGCATGACCCGGGGTTCCAAAGTTTCGCAGTCGCCATTCCGGAGCACCTGGCGAGTCGCGGGATGAACCTCGACGGCGCCTAGCTGAAACGGCGGTTCACGGCTGAGGCGAATCGCTACCGCCTGGTCGTCATCTTGGGCCATTGCGCTCCCAGCGCGGCGTTTCGCCACGCCTTCGCAACATATCAGGCTTTCATCAGCAATTCATCAGAGCGGCGGTGTTGGGACCGTTGGCCTCGCCGGCGGATGATGCCGGACGCTGGCGATTTACGACGCGCGAGCGGCAAAACCGATGAGGAGAACTCCGATGATCAAGTTGGCTCATTTTGCACGCAGCAGTTCCGCGGGTGCGTTCGCAGTCGCTCTGACTCTGACGACCTCGGCCTTTGCCGGCGAGATTACCGGAAACGGGGAGGACATCACCATCCATGCGAATTCGCTCTGCGTATATTCGGGAATCAACGACACGCCGAACGGGCTGTGGCTCCCGATCGGCCCCGGCGGCGCACTCGTCCAGGTCGACCCGGGCGGCCAAGTTCAGTCCTACGGGTACTTCCTGGCCCAAATGGATTTCATCGCGCACCCCAGCGATCCAGCCGCGCGCGATAATGCTCGTGGATTTCCGGGGCTGGGCTGCAATCCCGTGAAGTGACTTTGACTTGGGAATTGAGGACGCGGCGCACTGCGTCCTCAATTTCGGGAGATCGCCCATGGCCACGTCTATCATGGTCGCAACAATGGCTTTGCTGCTCGGCGAGCCGATTGCCAGCGCGGATCAGCAGGCTCGTTTGCAGCAGCCAACACGGGCGCGGCACGAGGTCTGTTTCGCGCTCGCTACCAGTTCGGCCCCTCTGAACCTCGGCGACTGCCTGAGCTTCGACAATGCACCTGAGCCTGTGTTCAGAACTGAGGTCTGTAATTTCCTGCGCGAAACCGGGCAACTCAGGGATTTCAGGTTCGCCTCGCATTCCGAATGCATCCGGTACGGCTTCGCGAGGTGAGTCTCGGCTGTCCTCTGTCCATCGCATTCCGGACACCGGTCCTTCGGATGACTTGCAACCTGGAGGGGACGTGAAATGTCTCAATTTGTTCATATCGCCATCGCGGTAGTCTTGGTGCTGGCCGATGCGGTTTCGGCTCCAGCGAAAGTCCCTGACGTAACCCTCGATTGGGTCGGCATCTACGAGATGACCTTGTGCCGCGCTCCGAGGGATGAAGTGCGCTTCGCGGCAGCTAAGAAGGAGGCGGAGCAACGCTTACCCGAGTTCCAGCGAGCTTGGGCCGACAATGGTCCACTTTGGCTTGACCGAACGGCCGAGCTTGTCGGTCAGCCTTTCAAGTTCAACGAAGCGGTGGCCACATTGACGATTTGCCAGGACCATCCGTGGGGCACGAGCTATCCCCTCACAACCAACCTTGATTGGTTCCTAAGCGCCTATGACGGGAGATATCGGCATCATCCCCTGTGGCAGGTTTTGTTCGCCGAGCGCGTCTACCATGAGGTTTTGCACCGTTACATCCGAGACTTGACCGGACCCGGCACAGGAGAGCCTTTCCGGAGTACGCCACTCATGCGGAAATATGCCAGTGAGCCATTGATGACCCGGACGCACCTTCACGTGGTCGCGATCGAACGCTTGCTGTTCCACAGGCTCGGAAAGGCAGACTTGCTTCCCCTTCTTCGAGCCGATCATCAGCACGCACCGGCCTATGCCAGGGCTTACGAGATCGTGGATGAGGTGGGAGCCGAGGCCGTGATTGAAGACCTGCGGAAAGCGGCGAGGGCACGGCGTTAGACGAGCCAACGCATGTCTGCTTTCCACCCCATTCGGGACGTTAGCGGGGTGTCTGCTTTCGACCCATTCCGGACGTTGGACATACGGTCAGTCGCGCAAGAAGTTCTCGACCTTCACGGTTTCCGCAACCGCGGAAAAGGGCGCAGATGCCAACAGGGCGAAAGCTAGCAAGCCAGATGTTCATTTCCCCTTGTATGGCCCGGCACATATCATGTTTGCCCAATGTGGCGTGCGGTGGACCATGAAGGCGAATTGCTCGAGAGCTCGTGTGCCAGGACCGCGACACGCTCACAGAAATATGCGCGTTAGTCTGACAGCACCTCGCGAGCTAATAGTCCCAGATACCAACGCCGCTTTGGTTCGGCTGGATTACCCAGTAGTTGGGCACATCATGCCAGGCACTGGCGTCGTTGCTGACGAAGCCGCCATTCGCCTGCGCGAGCCAATTGGTCACTGCTCCGTCATCGCGGCGCCAGAGAACGTCGTCGCGGCCATCACCGTTGTAATCGCCGGTTGCGGCAACGTGCCAGTAGGTTGGAATGTCGTGCCACGCGTTTGCGTCGTTGCTGACGAAGCCTCCATTCGGTTGTGAGAGCCATTCGGTGAACGCGCCGTCGTCGCGCCGCCAGATGATGTCGTCGCGGTGATCGCCGTTGAAATCGCCGGTTCCGGCGACCTGCCAGCTGGTCGGAAGTAGCGTCCAGGCATTGGCATGGTTGCTGAGGAAGCCGCCACTGGCCTGGCCGAGCCATTCCGTGAACGCGCCGTCGTCGCGCCGCCAGATGATGTCGTCGCGTCCGTCGCCGTTAAAATCGCCGGTGCCCACCACCTGCCAACTGGTCGGGAGATCGTGCCAGGCATTAGCGTCGTTGCTGACGAATTGTGCGCCATTGGCCACCAAGTTGGGCTGCGCTAGCCATTCCGTGAATGCACCATCGTCGCGACGCCAGATGATGTCGTCGAAGCCATCGCCGTTGAAGTCGCCTGTGCCGGCAACATTCCAGCTATGCGGCAGCGCAGCAACGAAGCCAGAGTTGAAATAGAAGTAAAAGGCGCCGGAGGGCTCCGTCAACGACAGGTAAACTTCGAAGACTGCTCCGTTGTTTTGACGCATCAAGGTGTCAGTGCGTCCGTCGCCGTTGAAGTCGCCGTTGCCCATGATTGTTTCATGCGCCCATGGATCCAGCGCATTCTCGTCATTGCTGACGAAGCCGCCGTTTGACTGACCAAGCCAGTTGGTGACAATACCCGTCTGCGTGTTGCGCCAGAAAATGTCGTCTCGACCGTCGCCGTTGAAGTCTGTGCGGGGCATTTGAGGGTCTCCTCCACGCGGATCGCGCATCAGCATTAGCGGTGGTCCGTCTCGTCGAGAGAATACCATCTGGCTGGGCATGGCCATGGTCACACTCTGATTTTCTGCTGATCGATTGCTGATGATTGGCCATCAGCGCCCCCGGGGCACCTAAGCACCTGCTAATGTCCGCTTTCCACCCAAATCGGAGGAGGGTAGTGTCCTTCCCACCCATTGCCGACGTTGGCTCGCGAAGACATTCTGCCGATTGATGAGCTGGCACTATGCCTTGATTGCACTCTCGCTCTCGGCATGCGCGACTGCGATCTCAGCGCCTCCTGAGAACCCGCGTTACCTCTACTATTTGCACGGCAAGATCATCGAGGATTTGGGTCCGGAGGGTGTCAGCCTTCGCTTCGGCCGGTACGACTACACAGGCATTATCCGAGCATTTGAACGTGCCGGACTGTCGGTGGTCAGCGAGGTCCGCCCCAAGGACACAGACGTTTCATCATATGCCGAGAAGGTCGTCGCCGATGTTCGAAGCAAGTTGGCCGCGGGCGTTCCGGCCTCCAACATCACGATTGTCGGCGCCTCGAAAGGTTCGGTGATTGCCATGCTCGTCTCCTCGCGCCTTCGGAACGACGAAGTCCGCTATGTTTTCCTGGCTAACTGCAATGATTGGATGGAACGAACATTCGCACCTCGGTTCACCGGCGAGGTCTTGTCCATTTACGAAGCCTCCGATGAGATCGGACAAAGCTGCCGGCCGATCGCCCAACGTTCGCCGGCCTTGAAGCGCTTCGAGGAAATGCGGCTCGAAACTGGCTTGGGCCATGGCGTCGTCTACCGGCCGCTGACTGATTGGATTGATCCGGCGACGGGTTGGGCGAAGCGTACAGCTGAGCGTTAGATCAATGTCCGCTTGCCACCCATTGCAAACGTTAGAGAATGAGACGAGCGGCACCTTTGAAGCCTTGCTGCCGTGGACTACAGCACATCGAGATCGTGCAGTGAGGCCAACAGCCTGTCACGCACCCACCGGAAGCGGAACTGCGCCGTAAGGTCGCTAAACTCTCCGTTGAGCGGCACGTTATATTCGGCCCAGTAGCCGCTTTCACCGTCAAGCTCGTCAATGTGGGCGCATGCATTCCCATATGCTGCCGATGGCTTGGTAAACCCAAGCCCCTCGGGGTGACGCCGAGCGAAGCGCGACTCAGGATCGAACGTGTCCTCGACGGCGGCAACAATCTGCTCCGGAGACCACCTCTGGCCATAGCTATTGGGTTCATCCAGGCGCGCGCAAGCTTCTGCAATTCGCCCTTGCGCGACAAGCTCGAACCAGTCGGCAATCCAAGCCGAGATTGCCGTAGAGGCATTCTCGCGAGTACATCGGAGCAAATCTCACCCCCTGACGTGAAGACGCACGATGCCGCATCTACGGCGGCGCAGTGCAGTTGCGGCGCCAAAGCTTACGGACGATCAGTCCGCAATGGGTCGGAGGCCGGCATTGGCCGAGCCCTTGTGTCCTGGCGCAGGTCCTTGTTTCAGTCTTCATGAGGGGTAGCAGGGGTCGCATGCGGCTCGATCGCCTGCCTAGTCGGGGATCCGACGTCTCCGGAATGCGTCAGGTGATGATGCAGCTCCCATACTTCCCAATAGTCGCTGCGGGCGAATGGAAGGAGTGAGGTCACGGCATGGATGGTGACGGATCCAAGCTCCCGCCTGAGGTCCTGGAACCGCTTGAAGAGAACTCTGCCGTCGGTCTCGACCCGGTGCGCCTCCTCCGACTGCTTAAGAAGCACTTCCTCTTCCGCAAGGATGAGCCGGGTGAGAACGATGACATATTCCCGGATCAGGGCGCCCGTCTGTGGACCGGCTCGCTCGACCATTTCGTTGATGCGGCGCCAGCCAGGCTTGTCGGGGAATGCGCCAGCTTCAAGCTTTTCGAGCAGGGCTTGATGCGCCGCCTCTTCATCACCTAGCCACTGGCGCGCCTTCGTTGTTCCGAAGCGAAGGATCACCATCAGCGCGAGCGGCGCGACGACCGCCGTTACCAGCATCGCCAGCAGGGGCTGCGACGGAAACTGGTTGAACAAGGTATGGATGGCCACTGCCGCCAAATAGCCGGGTACGAACCACCACAACCTGAAATGGAAATCGCTGGCTTCATGGTGAAGCTCCCGTACCGCCAGACGATGGGCGATCGCCGCAAGGATCGCAGCCGTCGTTCCGTGCATGACGGCCGTGCCGAGCCCGCGCACTATCCACACCGATGGCGGAAGCTTGGGGAAGCGGACGAGGTAAAGGACGTTCTCGACGACCGAGAAACCTGCGCCGACCGCAAAGCCCATGATGACCGCGTCGAGCGTCAATCCGATCCGGTTGATCCTGAACAACCCGATGATGACGACGGCCTTCAGCGCCTCCTCGATCCACGGCGCGGCGAACCGGCTGTAATTGCTGAAACCGATCGGAAGCGTATCGAGGAAATATCCGCTCAATGGGTAAGCGACGATCGCCGACGCGCCCTCGACCAGCAGAAGTCCGACCGTTTCCCGAAAGCTGACTAGCTTGAACACGTCGAGCCAGATGAAGCCCGCCGTCAGCACCAGCACCGGTACAAGGGCTAGCGACCAGTCGATGATTTCGCCCACTTTCCTGTCGCAGCCTACATGATTTTGAG
>OCZS010000602.1_pt1 | contig 12087 bp, 12 predicted proteins | sample 1539071 | NCBI WGS metagenome assembly OCZS01 (sample SAMEA3113584, study PRJEB22503) | soil metagenome | reverse complement strand
GTTGTTTCTCTAGTTGTTGTTGTTTCTCTAGTTGTTGTTGTTTCTCTAGTTGTTGTTGTTTCTCTAGTTGTTGATAATGTGCGAACGCGTTTAAAGGATTCCTTTGTTCAGGAGTTAAATCCCACATTACATCCAATTTTTCTGCCCAACCAGGGTATACATTGGGAACGGCATATACTCCCTGTCCTCCCATTCCATTATATTGTGTTATTACATCGTCTGTTTCAAACAATGGCATATCCATACCATTATAATGACCCGTTAACAATACACTTCCTGCAATTTTAGCATCTTCAGGATTTCCATCATTATTAGGATCGCCGTCAACCACAATCATCCTATTGGAGAATTTACTTGAGGCGTATGCATAATATCCTCCACCTTCTTTAGCTCCGAAATTGACTCCATGGCATCCTGGATCGCAATCTAGGCTTTGTACAATTTCATTCGTTTTAGTGTCTATGATAGCAAGGCTTCCTGTTAAGGTATTAGCAGTTATCATATACTCCCCATTTGGACTAACCGGCGTTTGAATTGGTAAAGCGTGTCCTTTATCAGCTAAATCTATTGCATCTTTTACATTTCCTGATTTCATATCAACAACCGTTATGTTACTAGATAGGAGATTTGCCACATATGCAGTTTGTCCATCTGGTGACATCCCAGTAGCAATAGGCATTTTTCCTGACTTTGTTCTCGATTGAATTTGCTCTGTTTCTTCTTTACCGGAATCTGATGCGAAATCAATTATAGTAGCATCGTCAGTAAAGTGGTTTGGTGTTATCATCTTGCTTCCATCTGAAGAGATCCATTGAGCATGAGGATGTGTTGGATTTTGTGCTGAATCTTGTAGAGGTATTATTCTTTGCAGTTCAAACTTGTTGTTTTCTTTGTTGAATTTTACTTCAGCTACACCTTGTTCTCCACTTAAGGCAACATATAACAAATCGTTTAGTGGATTTGTCATTACGTGAGACGGCGCATCACCCACGCGTATGTTATCAATTAATTGACCTGTTTGTCGATCAAAAGCAGTAAGCATATTGTCGAACCATTGTGTTTGATAGATTATTTTTTGTTCACGATCACTCCACATATTATGCGGATTGTTCATGTTAATTTCAGGAAGAGATACTTTTCTTTCCACATTCCAATCTTCTACATTGATTCTTGTAGCAGTTCCTGGCTTCGTTTTGTGATCTGTTTTTTCAAATTGTGTATTTATCCATACTTCGCCTACTCCTGATTGAGAAGGTGGTACTGGAGGCATTAATGGGCCTGGTTTTAGGGTACTTGTTTCAAATGTCTTAGAAATTAGATCATTTAGATTACCCTCCGCTTCTCCAAATCTAACAGTGACATCAGGAAATTTAGGATTCCATTCTGGATTAGAACCACTGTAATCTACCCAATTAGATGGATTATTTGCTATAAAAAAGGTCTTTAAAAGAGCCAATGCAGTAGCAACACCATTTTCATTGGTTGGATCCAAGTCCACACCTGTACTTAACCGCAATTTATCTCCAAGATCTAATGCTTTAGTATTTGGATCATCTACAATCATACCTGCAAACATATACGGATGTATTTTACATGTGAAGACGTATAATCCGGGTTTTTCTAATTGCACTATTCCTCCTCCCCTATATGTAGTCATTTCATCAAATGGCATATTTGGAGCACCAGTTGGCCAGAGTAGACTTGTTATAGTGTGAACCGTGTTGGTGCTTGACATGATAAAGTGTGCAGTTCCTCCTGGTTTAACAATGCCAAGGGATTCAGTGGCATATTGGGCTACTTCTCCACCTACATTTCTAAACCATTTGCCTGGTTCATCACTAATGTCAAATGTAATAAAGTTTCCTTGACCCTTTTGTTCTGGTGTCCCTCCTGACAAACTAGGTCCCGAACCAGCAATACTTTGAGTATTACTTCCTACTTTTCCAACAGTAAATTCACCCATCATTCCTGCTTCCATATGAGCAAATACATGACAATGATATTGCCAGTCTCCAGTTCCGACTCGATCACCTGCTTCTACTATAAACCAATGTGGTGAATTTGGCTGAATTAATTTTGTATCAATGATATCTGTTGTTCCTGGATCTAGCCATCTGTGAGCATGGAGATGGAATGTATGCTGATGAGCTGCACCAAGAATATGAAATCTTACCAATTGATTAAGGTCTGCACCAAGTTTTGGATTTGTCCATAATGGTCTTTGGTTATGATTCGCATCTATTTCTTGACCCCAGAATGTTGATCCTACCATAAACAGAACATATTGTTTATCTAACGTGTTGAGATCAACGCTTACTACCTTACCATCAATTTGGGCAGGAACTTTATCAATGGGATTTACAATTATTGCTCCAAATAAGCCAAGTGTCCTAAAGCGATCTCCAAAATATTCAAATGATCCTATTTCTTTAGGTTCAATTCTTTGAGTTTTTTGTTCTCCATTTTCATCTATTGAAATAAGAATTAGCAAGTCATGTTGGTTTATTTCAATTGATGGTCCAGGAATAGTTGGAATTTGTGGATATCTCTTGGTAAGATCTTCTTCAGATTTACCATCTATGAGAATATGTTCTATCATTCTATATGCATATTGACCATTAGGCAATTTTTCTGCTTTAATTGTTACTTTATTTACTTTTCCAACTTCTGATGTTCTTTCGATAGAATCATATTGTAATTGTTGTTCTTTTTCTTTTTCCTTGGAATAACTACTTTTTTGGATATATCCTTCATAATTGCCTTCATTAGCAATTTCTTTTGCTCCTTCTGCGATTTGGACAATTGGATGTTGATTTCCTTTAATCTTATTTTCATTATCGTTGTTTCTTTCATTATTTGGGGTATTGAAACCGTTTTGTACTCCCACTGTCAACGTGGAAGTTAATAAAATTACGGCAAAAATACCCATTACCATATTTTTAAATAATTTATTCATTTTCATGACCTCCATTGATTTATTATGGGTGCTTCCCCGGAATGCTTTGTCCTATATTATCGACGACAAAAGCTCCCTTCATACCTGATAATAGGTGTGAAGTAACAACATCACGATATTCAGCAATTCCATTTTTGCCTTGAATTGTAAATACATGGTTCTCTAACGGGGCAAATCTCTTTTCAGAAATTATTTGATTTGTACCAGGTTGTAACCATTGGTATCCTGTCAAGACAAATTTATGGAAATCGGTTCCAATGGCAATTAGATTAAACCTGATTAATTCGCCATCTTTCAAACCAATGGTTGGATTTTCCCATAATGGGGTTCGGATAGCATTATTTCGATAATCTATTTCATCACACCAAAAAGCATCATCTGTTAGATAACAAGCAACATCCTTTGAAATATCTTTTATATCAATTTCTGTAGGTTTATCATCAATCAATGCAACTGTTTTTCCAGTGTGTTTATCAATTATCATTGTTCCAAACAAACCAATGGTTTCTGCTCCATTCATATTTGAACCCGGGTGTTCACTATGACCTAAACCGAGTCCCAGAGTATGATCATGATATGGCCATGAACCTGCTGTCCCTGGACCTGCTGTCCAATGATATTTTATTGATTGTCCAGGCATAACTCCTTCGTCACCATATCCATTTAGAACTTTTAGGGTTCCATCACTTGCAATTGAATAATGAATCCCATGAATGTGTATAGAAACCATGCACCTTTCACACCTTTCACTATCTAATTTATTGGTAAAAGTTACTTCAACAGAATCACCTTCTTCAACCAGCAAAGTAGGTCCTGGAATAGTGGCTTCCTTGGAATATCGTTCTGTTACATCATTTAGTAATTCTTTAGTTTTTGGGTCAAAAAGTTGATGTTGATCTACTTTGTATGCAAATAGATCTCCACCTCCGCCAGGTTTTGCAATTTTATGCACCGACATGTCAATTTTATGAAGAACAGGATATGGATAGGTTGGATATCCAGAATTTTCTTGGTATTGTGCATAAACTGAATCAAATACCTGGCCTAAATTTCCCAAAACAATTATTGAAGCTAAAACAGCACTCAATAATATAGGATAAGACCGATAATAAATCATTGGAAAGAAAAGCAAAAATTAGCATATATAATGATGGATTAAAAGTTAAAAAAAAATTTCATCTAATCTAGAACTTTGCAAATTATTTAGGGTATTGAGTTAGAAAGATGTAGGTTTAAAATGATTCTGTGTCTAGTTATCTTTTAATATTCAGATTTTAGTTATCTTTTAATATTCAGATTGTATATATATAAATTTACTTTAAAAATCGAAAATTTCTTAAAACAGTATATTTTTTTTTGCAACATCTTTTCATTTGATTCAGAAAAATAGTGAAGGAATTCATAGAAAATAAATGACTTGTTATAAACAAGTACTAAAATAATTATTTAGAATATAATTATATACTTTGAATTTAAATGGAAAATAATTCAAAATATTGGATTGAAAAGCTAGAGTTAGTAAGGCATATTGAAGGTGGTTTCTATAAACAAATTTATGCTTCCAAAAAGCAATGTCAGGAACATGGAAATAGAAGCCTTGCAACTTGTATATTCTATTTATTAGAGGGTAATGATTTTTCTGCATTTCATAAAATTAATGGTGATGAAATATGGCACTTTTTTATTGGAAGTAGTTTAACCATTTATATTTTTAATGAAAACGATTCAAAATTAAAAATTGTAAAACTTGGTAAAGATTTAGATAAAGGTGAAAATTTGCAACTAATAATAAATGAAGGGAATTGGTTTGCTGCAGAAGTAAATGATAAATCATCCTTTACTTTAGTAGGTTGTACTGTTATTCCTGGGTTTGAATTCAAAAATTTTAAGCTTGCCAAAAAAAAATCACTACTTTTGAAGTTTCCTTCGTACAAATGGGTTATTGAAAAGCTAGCAAAAGAATGAAATAATTTTATTTAGATTAAGTTATTTATTTTTTTGCAGATGGCTGATAATACCCTGTGCAACTCTTTCTTTATCTTCAACTTCTACAATAACTTCTTTATATTTAAAATTATTCTTTAATTTTAAAGTAATACATTTATTTTTTCGATAAAAAGCATAAAATACTTTCCCTTTTCCAATAACATAAAAAATCCCGATATTTCTATTTCCCATTGATACGCCAATAAATTTTATTGTTTTAGTTTTATCTATTTTTACTGTATCTGTTAAAACTTCATTAATTGCAGAATATGGAATTTTTATTTTATTTGTAAATGGAAGAATTACTCCAAAAAATCCTTTTAGAGACAGACTAAGATACTCATTATGTTTCTGTTCAATGGACATCATTTTAATTATGGATTATTTAATAATATTAAAAATTAAGGGAAAATCGAGGGTAAACCAAATGGCGGAAATACTCCCTCCGTTGGTAAATTTTCAGATTGCGGGGGTCGGGTATCAGATGCTTCAGATCTGTTATCAAGATTTGGTTGTTGTTGTTGTTCATCTAAAGCTATTGGTGGTTGTTCCTGTTCCTGTTGTTGTGGTTGTGGTTGTGGTTGTGGTTGTGGTTGTTCATCTAAGTCTATTCGAGGATTTTGAGCATTGGATTGAGAAAATTCATTAGTCGTAAAATTATTAATAGTAGATTTTCCTCTTTCAGAAATAGAATCAGTATTAGTCTTATTATTTTGTTTTTCATTTAGAGATTCATTTGGAACAACCATCTCAATTTCAGAATCAGTTAAATTAGACAACTGTAATGAAGTGGAATTTTCTTCAACAGTAGTAGTTGCGTTAGACAGCTGTACTGAAGTGGTATTTTGTTCTATAACCATATTAGTAGCATTAATATTTGGATTTGCACTAGGCATTGTAGTTTGTAAAGGAACTTCTTGTTGATCTGTTGATTTTACTGATGTTGTATTTTTTTCGACAGGAATTACATTGGACAACTGTAATGATGTAGTATTTTGTTCTATAACCGTATTAGGGGCCTTATTCTTGGGATTTGCACTAGGCATTACAGTTTGTAAAGGAACTTGTTGCTCATCTGTTGATTTTACTGATGTTGTATTTTGCTTGATAAATGAGAGGGATGTAGAATCAGGATTATAGCCAGTAACATTAAGAGAATTCCATTTTGTTAAAGGCTTGTTACCAACTAAACAGGTAATTTTTGAAGTTAACTCATTCTCTCCTTCAATAATCTCATGATATTTTGAATCATATGTAAAAATCCATTTTGAAAAATCATCAATTCCACCCGGACCAGCGGCTCTCACAGGTTGAAAAGGTTTTAGATCATTCCAATCTACAAATACAATACAATTTTTCTCTTGAGTATCACTTGAAATACCAGAAATAGCCAATTCTCCAATAGGTACTTTTTTTCCTTCTGATGGAGAGGTTATTTTTATACTAATATTATCAAAACTAGTAGAATTTGTATCAGATTGAGGATTAATTGATTGGAAATCAGAAAGAAAAAGTATGCTCAATGATCCTATTATAAGGGAAAGAAAAAAAGGCAGAATAAGAAAATTCATAGTATAGAATCAAAAATAGACTATATTTAAATTAATAATATATCTCGTAGAACTTTCTACTATATTAGTTTGGAATAAGATTAGAAGATTTTTTATCATAATGTAAAATAAAAAAAAGAAGATTAATGAATGTCATATAAATGATATAACATTACATATTAAATATAGTGTTCATTGTGTAATAAAATTATTTTCCTATCTTAAACATTTTTGTCCCACATACGCTGCATGTTCCCTGAGTAGCAGGTCTTCCATTTTTCATTGTTACTTTTTTTTCATCCTTCATTTCTCGTTTTGATTTGCATTTAACACAATATCCTTCCATGTTTATTCAGTGAATAGACCAGAATAAAAGTATTGATGTATTTTTTATAAAAATGAAAGGAAAAATAGATGAATTATATGAAATTGATCCATTTAAAAAAAAATTAAAGATATAGAACTAGTGAAATAATTTTATTGCAAAAAGAATTATTTATTTATCATTTCTGTATTTCAATAAGCATGGATTTCCTTTTTATGTTTTCTTAACTTTTTAAAAGTAGAATACCGATTTCCGCATTTATCACATCTCCAGTGATTTGCTCGTGCTTCTTCATATCGTGAATACTTTTCAGAATTCACTTCAAACATACCGGTTTTAACGTCATAGTTTATTGGTTTATAATTGAGGCGAAATTTTAATTTAGATGGAACAGTAGACAACTTTCATATATATTGGATGATATTAAAAAAAGTGTTAGCTAATTTTCTCTGACTTTTACTTAAAAAAAGATAACACCAATTATAGTATAAATTTATCTTCTTTAATTTATTAATTTATTAGGCTATTATCATTATTTTTCTATATATGATTAGTAATATTTACTTTATATGAAATAAAAATATTTATTGAATCGTAGTATTTTTTTATTATTGGCAATTGAAAATTTTATTCAAAAAAGTACGAACATTTCTTCATCAATAACTCCTTTTATGGCCTCAAAAATAAAAGATATATTAAAAAAAGAAAATAAAGATGATACAATAGATATTTTCTCAAAAGAGAATGTAAAAATCTTTGATATCATAGTTAATTCAAAAAGAGAAATTTGTGTTGCTTGCGTTAGCCTTGATCAAATTTTTTCCTTTAATTATATTCAAGTTTTCAAAAGCATACTAAAAAATAATATAAAATTAAAGATTTTGATTTGTGATCCTCAATCCGATTTATTAAATCATATAAAATATTTGACCGTATTTCCTAATGTTTATGAAAGTCTTACTTCCTGTCTTTCCAAGCTTTGTAACATGAAAATTGTATCTTTATCTACTAAAGAATTATCAAACTTTGAAATACGAACTTACAAGACAATATTACCACACAATATGATTATAATAGACAGGGATAGTCAAAGTAATGGAATTATTTTATTAGAACCTTTTTTATTTGGAATAAAATCTACAAATAGAAAAATCTTTCAAATGTATAAAAGAAAAAATCCAGAGATTTTTGATATACATTTTAAATCATTTTTAAAATTATGGGAGAATAGTCCTGGTTATTCATGTGAATGGGAAGAATTATAATTGTAAAAAAACACAAATAATACAATAATAGTAACAATAGAGTAGTAATAGGAAAATATTATCTATAAATAAAATGGAAATACTATGTTAGATAATTTCTGCCTCTAATCTATCTTTTAGCTCATATATTGATGATAGACTAATAGAAGGAGATCCCATTTCTTTAAAGTCTTCTTCTTTAATATTCCCCTCTTCAAACATCTCTGCCAAATAATTTAATGCAAAGAGTACCAAATGTTTTTCATCTTCATTGATTGAAACATCCGTCAATGTTTAGTATTTAAATATAACTTATATTTCTCTTTTCCGTCATTCTAGATTTATTTATTTATATATTTATGCGCTTATATTGACATGATCTGATAAAACCTATAAAGCAATTAAATTATATATAGAAGAAATGAATCAGAATAAATTTTTAAAAGTTAGTGATGAATCCTATAAGTGCATTAAAGAACACAATAATGAAAATCTAAGTCTCTTTGAGAATATAATAGGATATGATGATATAAAAAAAATTTTTATAATGTCTTTACATTCTGATAAACCTGTACATATATTGCTGGTAGGACCGCCCGCATCGGCAAAGACATTATTTATGCTAGAATTTTTAAATTTAGAAAGATCATATTTTACTTTAGGTAGTCACAGTACCAAAGCAGGAATGATGGATTATTTATTTGATTATCGTCCCAGATATTTACTTGTAGATGAAATAGAACATATGCCATACAAAGACCAGACATCATTGCTAAGTATCATGGAGACTGGTATCTTAACTGAAACCAAGTCACAAAAGACACGAAGCACACAATTAAAAACTTGGATTTTTGCAACATGTAACAATAAAGAAAAATTATTATCTCCTCTCCTTTCTAGATTCATTATTTTTCATCTAAAACCATATAATCGTAGCAAATTTATAGAAGTATCAAATGGAATCCTTCTCAAAAATGATATCCCGTATGAAATTGCTAATGAAATATCACAAGTCGTATGGAACAAATTAAAATCAAAAGATATTAGAGATTGTATAAAAATCTCTAGATTAGCCAAAACAATAGAAGACGTTGAATGGATTGCAAAAACTTTGAATCAATATAGAAAATGATATTATTGATTTACTAATTTGACTCGCCATCTATATCTTTTACACCTCTTTTTCTTAGAAAGAATGCAATGATTACTAATCCTATCAAAATAGATAAAAAAGTAAAAAAAACTGTTTCATTTACTACAGTGCCTTCAGGAAGTATTGCGAATATAATAAAAAATGGATTCATATCTTTTTCGAGAAAATAATCTATTATATTGCTTTCTAAATTTATTCCTAAATTTCTATTTTATTTATCTATATCAAAACATATGCTTTCCGATATAATTCCTGTACCTACAAAAGTATTAGATTATAAAACCTGGACCCGGATCCAATAGATAAATTATATGAAATATGTCTACGATCAATAATGACAAAGATTCTCGCTCCAAAGGAAAACATGCTCATTCAACAGAATACCGTCGATTAATATGGGAAATGATAGTTTGGCCTTTAATCATGGAAAAGAATAGACCATATTTCTCAATAGACGAATATCAATTAAAAAGAGTCATTTTTTCTAAAGAAAGTAATATACCGTCATCGAAGCTCTCAGGTGGTTTAATATCTTTAGTGGTAAAAGGAATTTTAATTAAAGAAGAAAATATTTATTCGTTACATTATAGGTTAATTCCCTATCTAAGAAAAAAAGCTACCTTAACTTATGGCCAAGCATTAAAAGAAACTTATACAAAGTAATATAGTTTTTAATTCCTATTGAAGTAAAAATCTATTCAAAGGTGGGGAAGGGATTTGAACCCTTATATATTCGCTTTCTGCTATTCTGCAGGCGAACGCATAGCCGCTCTGCCACCCCACCAAATTATAATACTAACCTCAGAAAAGAGACTTATAAATTTGAGTTCTTTTTCATATAAAAGACAATTGTGTAATATAGATTTTAAAATATTTGACTAATTTCCTCCATTAAAATATTTTTTTCTGAGTGAATTTCTATTCATTTTTTATAGGTATTTTTATAGGCAAGTAGAATATCATCGGACTTTATTGTTTTTCTGCCAGCATGATTAGCAAGATCTATAGCACTTTTAGATATGTTATTTGCAATTTCCTCAAGGATTTTTCTTAATGTATCTGAGGCTTCATCACTAACTCTTTCAGCTCCTGCTTTTTTTAACATACGGCTCATTACTGCTAATCCAAATTCAGTATTATTAGCCATAGTATAAAAATTAGAAGGATAGTTAAAAATCTAATTGATAATACTATACAAATTTAAAAGATGCTAAAGGAATAGATTAAATCAACTTGTCTAATATTGACTTTCTGATTTTTGCAGATCGTAAGGACATTGTAAAGTAGATATCCATTAATTCATCGTTATCTGGATTTCTACCATGTCTTTGAAAAAATTTTTCAGAATAACTACCTATTATTAGTCCTACAATCAACCCATAAGAAAAATCTTCTATATTACCCTGGGAAGGAAGAAGAGTTTTAGAAAAGTTGATCATTTTATCTATATCTAAAGAACGAAATTTAAGTAGAGATTCCAATTCTTTTTTATCAGATAAACTTAAGCCCAAAAATATTTTTAAATTGTTTTGCTATATATTTTTAATTATTATACTGTTTAACATAAGATAACGAATCAAGAAAATGAATAAATCCAGCTTAAATAGGTTTATGCTTTATTTATATAACAAACAATTTTTACCTTCAGATGCAAATCTAATTCTAAAAAAAACAAGAGAGTTAACTCAGTCAATAGAGATAATAATAAGAGACTGCCGTATTTCTACCAAATTTATCGAATTAGATATCAGTATCCCAAAAACATATGAGGTAGATAAGGTTTTGAATTTGTTAAAAACGATTTCATCTATAAAAGAAGTGATTGAAGTAAAAGAAAGACATTACACTAAAAATGAAGCTATCAATAATGCCATAGTTCTTTTTAACGATGAGAAATACTGGTGGTCTCATGAAGCATTAGAAATGATTTGGAAAGAATCACATGGAGAGGAAAAGCAATTGTTGAATGGATTAATATTAGTTTGTGCTGCTTTCGTTCATTATCAAAAAGATGAATACAATGTATGTTTATCCATACTGGAAAGATCAATGATAAAGTTTTCAACTGTAAAAAAGTCTATTTATTATGGAATTAATATAGACGAGATAAAAAAAAGAATTACAGAAATATTACAAAATAAAGAAATTGTATTATTTAAGATTTAAATAATAAACTGCTCAAGTTATTTGCTTTTCCTTTTACTTTTGAAATAATTGGTCTTCATTTCTTTTACAAATTTATCTTTCACTTCATATAGTCTCTTTGGTTTCCTTGGTTTACATTCTGCTAGAACATATGAACATAATATAGGAAAATACACAGATGAATCTCCATATACAATAACATTTCCTGAATGAGAGGTTTTAATTTTACCCCAACTTTTTCCTTCTTGAATAGTAGCTCCAGATAAACCACCTGTATCAGGTCTAGCATCTGTTAATTGAATCACATAATCATGACCTCCTTCTTTTATTTTTAAAATTTGATATAACGTAGGACCGGTTTGTTGAAAGAAATTTTTTGGAACACCACCACCTAATTCTATGCCTCCAGAGATTTTGCTTTTCCATAATAGTGCAGCCGATTCAGCTATATCTAATAATAAATTGAGATAGGGTAATTTTGAATCAAAGAGAAGTGGAAGCATATTCATTCCGATGGAGGAATCCGTTAGAGCAGGAATAAATACTGGTACTTTATTTTTAAAAGCAGAAGCCATGAAAGATTTCTCAGGATAAACTGATTTATTATAAGCAAGTTTCCCTAACAGATATGAAAGATCGGAACTGGAGATTTCTTTTACTGAATCATTAGGTGTTTCAATCATATTTTTTATATTGGTTTGGATAATTTCATCCTGCCTTTGTAGAGT
>OCZS010000601.1_pt1 | contig 12092 bp, 9 predicted proteins | sample 1539071 | NCBI WGS metagenome assembly OCZS01 (sample SAMEA3113584, study PRJEB22503) | soil metagenome | reverse complement strand
TGGTGGCGGCTGGCGTGCACCCGGTCCAGGTGGAACCCGTGGGTGCGGTCGGCGACGCGGAGGGTCCAGACGCTGGCGTAGAAGGCCCACCCGCCCTGGCACGCCGGCATCCAGCGGGTCTCGAGTTCGCTGGTGCCGGCGATCGAGGTCGGACGCGAACCGTCGCCGAGAATGGACATGCCGAATGCCAAGTGGCCCCCCCAAAATCGACCCTCTGGGTCCTGGACGGACGCTGTCTGCGGCTAGAGCAAGCATGGTAGGGATCCTCCAGGCTGCCCAGCGGCAATCGTCGTACCGGCGGCTGGGTCAGACAGCGTAGCTTCGCGCCAAGCTGCCGTTCTGCCCGTCTTCGCCGCCCCCGCCAGTGCCTATAGTGGTCATCCGACGACGAGCGGGAGGGGCATCGTGCGGGTACTGGTCACCGGGTCCGACGGCTACATCGGGGCGGTCATGGCCCCCTACCTGGCCAGGGCCGGCCACGAGGTGGTCGGCCTGGACAGCCTGCTGTTCGCCGACTGCACCTTCGGGCCCGAGCCCGAGAAGGTCCCCACCCTGGCCAAGGACATCCGCGACGTCGGCCCGGAGGACCTGGAGGGCTTCGACGCCGTGGTCCACCTGGCCGCCATCTCCAACGACCCGCTCGGCAACCTCAACCCGGGCTGCACCTACGACATCAACCACCTGGCCTCGGTCCACCTCGCCCGGGTGGCCAAGCAGGCCGGGGTGGGCCGCTACCTGTACTCCTCCTCGTGCAGCCTCTACGGGGCCTCCGACAACGACGGCTTCCTGGACGAGCAGGCCCCGTTCAACCCGGTCACCCCCTACGGGGAGTCCAAGGTCCTGGCCGAGCGGGACATCGCCGAGCTGGCCGACGACAGCTTCAGCCCGACCTACCTGCGCAACGCCACCGCCTACGGGGTCTCGCCCCGGCTGCGGGGCGACGTGGTGGTCAACAACCTGGTCGGGGTGGCCTTCGCCACCGGGGCGGTGCACCTGATGAGCGACGGCACCCCGTGGCGGCCGCTGGTCCACGTGCTCGACATCTCCAACGCCTTCCTGGCGGTGCTCCAGGCGCCCCGCGACCTGGTCCACAACCAGGCCTTCAACGTCGGCCGGACCGAGGAGAACTACCGCATCCGCGAGGTCGCCGAGCTGGTCCGCGAGGTCGTGCCGGGCAGCGAGGTCACCTTCGCCGAGGGCGCCGGCCCCGACCTGCGCTGCTACCGGGTCGACTGCGCCAAGCTGGCCACCCTCCCCGGGGTCGAGCTGCGCTGGACCGTCCGCCAGGGGGTCGAGCAGCTGTACGCCGCCTTCAAGGAGCACGGCCTGGACGCGGCCGACCTCGGCGGCTGGCGGTTCCAGCGGATCGCCCGGATCGGGGCCCTCCTGGAGGCCGGCCGCCTCGGCCCGGACCTCCGTTGGCAGGCCGCCTGACCTGCGATCGACGTACCCTCCCGACGTACCGGGATTACGGATCGCGGCGGATCAGCGGACAGAGCAGGCTCTCTAGACTTCGGGTGTGGACCAGGAACCCGGACCTCACCGGCCGGCCGAGACCCTGGCCCCAGATTCGGGGGGCCTTGCCGAGCGCGTCCGGCGTGACGCCCCGCTCGCCCTCCTCGACCTGGTCGTCGCCCTCGTCGCCTACCTGCTGACCCTGGTCCTGCGCTTCGACGGGTCGGTGCCGCCCGGCTACTGGTGGAACTTCTGGGCCTTCATGCCCTTCGCCATCGCCGGCCACCTGGTGATGAACCAGCGCTGCGGCCTGTACGGGCCCATGTGGCGCTACGCCAGCGTGCTCGAGGCCCGCCGCATCGTCCGGGCCGGCGTGCTCGGCGGCGCCGGCGTCGTCCTGGCCAACCTGCTCGTCCAGGTCGCCTCGGGCGGGTTCCGGGCCCTGCCCCTGTCGGTGACCATCTTCGGGGCCGTGCTCAACCTGCTCGGCACCGGGGCCATCCGCTTCCAGAGCCGGCTGTTCGCGGCCAGGCAGCGGTCGCTGGTCGCCGACCGGCACCGGGTGCTGGTCGTCGGGGCCGGCTCGGCCGGCTCGATGATGCTGAAGGACCTGCTCCACAGCCCATCGCTCGGCCTCTTCCCGGTCGGGGTGGTCGACGACGACCGGCGCAAGGTCGGGCGGCGGCTGCACGGCATCCCGGTGCTCGGCACCCTGGCCTCGATCCCCCGGGTGGCCGACCGCTACCAGGTCTCGGCCGTCCTGCTGGCCATCCCGTCGGCCACCGACGACCTGGTCAGGGACGTGGCCGGGATGTGCGAGCGGGCCCACGTCACCCTCAAGGTCCTGCCCAGCGTCCACGAGACCGTCGGCGGCAAGGTCACCGCCCGCGACCTGCGCGACCTGCGCATCGAGGACCTGCTGGGGCGCAAGCAGGTCGAGACCGACCTCGAGTCGGTCAAGGGCATGCTGCGGGGCCGCCGGGTGCTGGTGACCGGGGCCGGCGGCTCGATCGGCTCCGAGATCGCCCGCCAGGTGGCCAGCTTCGGGCCGGCCTCGCTGATCCTGCTCGACCACGACGAGACCCACCTGCACGACGCCGTCATGTCGCTGGACGAGTACCGCGACGACCTGGCCGGGGCCAACGGCGAGGTCGACCTGGTGGCGGCCGAGATGCGGGTCGAGGTGGTGCTGGCCGACATCCGCGACCGGGAGCGCGTGTTCAGCGTGTTCATGCGCTCGCGGCCCGACATCGTCTTCCACGCCGCCGCCCACAAGCACGTGCCCGTGCTCGAGATCCACCCCGAGGAGGCGCTGGCCACCAACGTGCTCGGCACGGCCAACCTGGCCGACGCGGCCGTGGCCACCGGGGCCGGCCACTTCGTGCTCATCTCCACCGACAAGGCGATCAACCCCAAGAGCGTCATGGGCGCCTCCAAGTGGCTGGCCGAGCAGGTGGTCCGCAGCCTCCAGGACTCCGAGACGGTGCTGTGCGCGGTCCGCTTCGGCAACGTCCTCGGCAGCCGGGGGAGCGTGATCCCGACCTTCTTCCGGCAGATCTCCCGGGGCGGGCCGGTGACCGTCACCGACCCCAACATGACCCGCTACTTCATGAGCGTGCAGGAGGCGGTCCAGCTGGTCCTGCAGGCCGCGGCCCTGTCGATCGGGGGCGAGGTGTTCACCCTCGACATGGGCGAGCCGGTGCGGATCATGGACCTGGCCGAGCGGCTCATCCGGCTGTCGGGCCGGATCCCCGGCCGGGACGTCCCGATCGAGATCACCGGGGTCCGGGCGGGCGAGAAGATGGTCGAGGACATCGTCGCCGGCGACGAGGAGCAGCTGCCCAGCGGCCACCCGGCGATCGTGGTCTCGCGGCCGCCGGTGCCCGACCGGGCCGCCGTCCACCGGGCCCTGACCGAGCTCGAGTACCTCAGCCCGGAGGGACTGGCCTCCGAGCTGGCCGGCCGGATGGTCGACCTGGCCACCGGCTCCCTGCACCCGGCGCCCGCGGTCGTACGCGACTCGGCCGTCATCTAGAGGACCTGTCCATGCGATCCACCGCCTCTCTCCGACGCCGCATCCTGGCCCGCGACGCCCGGGTGGCGGTGGTCGGCCAGGGCTACGTGGGGCTCTCGCTGGCCTGCGCGGCCGCCGAGGCCGGGTTCCCGGTCACCGGCATCGACACCGACCCGGCCCGGGTGGCCGCCCTGGCCGCCGGCGAGCTGTGCGTCCCCGGGGTCGACGAGGGCGCCTTCCAGCGGGGCGTGGCCACCGGCCGGCTCGACTTCGCCACCGGCGGCCAGGCCCTGGCCACCGCCGACGTGGTCTGCATCTGCGTGCCCACCCCGGTCCGCGACCACACGCCCGACCTCTCCTTCGTCGAGCAGGCCTGCCGCGACGTGGCCGAGCACCTGACCGGGGGGCGGCTGGTGGTGCTGGAGTCGACCACCTACCCGGGCACCACCAACGAGCTGGTCGCCCCCCTGCTGGAGGCGTCCGGCCAGCGGGTCGGGCGGGACTTCCTGCTCGCCTACTCGCCCGAGCGCATCGACCCGGGCAACCAGGAGTTCCACTTCGCCAACACCCCCCGGATCGTCGGCGGCACCACCGCCGAGGCGACCTCGGTGGCGGCGCTGTTCTACGAGCAGATGATCGAGAAGGTGGTGACCGTGTCCTCGGCCCGGGCGGCCGAGCTGGCCAAGCTGCTCGAGAACACCTTCCGCCACGTCAACATCGCCCTGGTCAACGAGATGGCCATGGTCTGCCACGAGACCGGCATCGACGTCTGGGAGGTCATCGCGGCCGCCGCCACCAAGCCGTTCGGCTTCATGGCCTTCACCCCCGGCCCCGGGGTCGGCGGCCACTGCATCCCGCTCGACCCGGCCTACCTGGCCTGGCAGGTCCGCCGCGACGTCGGCCACCAGTTCCGCATCCTCGAGCAGGCCCAGGACGTCAACGCCCAGATGCCCGGCTGGGTGGCCCGCCGCATCGGCGAGGCCCTCAACGAGCACGCCAAGGCGCTCAAGGGCGCCCGCGTCCTGGTCCTCGGCGTGGCCTACAAGCCCGACGTCGGCGACGTCCGCGAGTCGCCGTCGCTGCGGGTGATGGCCGCCCTGGCCCGCCGCGGGGCCAAGCTCTCCTTCCACGACCCGTTCGTGGACGCCATCGATCTCGACGGCCGCCGCCTGCAGCGCACCGCCCTGACCCCGAGGGCGGTCGCCGGCGCCGACCTGGTCGCGCTGCTGACCCCCCACTCCAGCTACGACCTGGAGTGGCTGGCCCGGTCGGCCGCGCTGCTGTTCGACGCCCGCCACGCCATCGAAGGAGACCCGGGCAACCTGGTCCGGCTCTGAGGGCTGCGGGATCATCCGACTCATTACGTTAGCGTCCAGCAGAGGTGGGCATCATTACCGCGCAGATTTCGGGCAACGCTCAAATCGAGCTCGGGGGGGCCATGAGATCGGTCGCGGTCGGCACCAGGGCGGCCGAGCGACGACGCCTTGACCTCGATCTGACGCGGGGCGTGGTGGTGGCCTGCCTCGTGTTCTTCCACGCGGCGTACACGCTCAACTCGGCCAATCCGATGCTGATGCGGAGTGCCTTCCTCGCCAAGCTGTTTGCGATGCCGCTGATGTTCGTCGTCGCCGGTGCCGGCATCTGGTTCTCGCTGCGCTCCCGGGTCGCCAGGGCGTTCGTCACCGAGCGGCTCAGGCGGCTACTGGTGCCGCTGGTCGTCGGCATCGTGCTGGTCGTCCCACCGCAGGTCTACTACTCGCTGCGCAGCAACGGCGAGGACCCAGGACCGTACTGGCAGTTCCTCGGCCGTTTCTTCGGGTCCGGGCTCTTCGAGTCAGCCCATCTCTGGTTCCTCTGGTACTTGCTGCTCTACAGCGTGGCCCTGCTGCCCCTGTTCCTGTGGCTGAGGCTCGAGTCCGGACGGCCGACGCTGGACCGGATGGCCCTCCTGAGCACCCGTCCAGGTGGGCTCTTCCTGCTTGGGGCGCCGGTCGCCGTCGTCGAGGCGGCTTTCGGAAGCGCCGGTGCCGGCGGCTGGAACGTGCTCGCCTACGTCTCCTTCCTCGTGCTCGGGTTCCTCATCTCCGCCGAGCCTCGAATCCGGGATGCGGTGCTGGCGGCATGGTGGCAGGCGGTCCTGGTCGGCATTGCCGCCCTGGCTGCGCTGTTCGTGATCGTCCACTGGGACATCGGCGGCGCCGACCAGCAGCTGGGCACCGGGTACACGTTCTGGGCCATCGTGTGGCGACTGCTGAAGGGGATCGCCGGCTGGGCGTGGACGCTGGCGGTCTTCGGTCTCGGGAACTATCTGGCCGGGCTCGCCTCCAGGCGGCTGCGGTCCCCGGCCGCCGACGACGGCAGGCCCGGTACCGCGCGACTGGGCTGGGTCGACCGCGCCGCCAGGTACGCGAACCAGGCCGTCCTGCCCTTCTACGTCCTGCACCAGACCCCGATCGTGATCATCGGGTTCTATGTGGTGCAGTGGGACCTCAACCTGTTCGCCAAGTACCTGATCATCAGCCTGTCCTCGCTGGCGGTCACGCTGCTGATCTATGACCTCGCGATCAGGCGGGCCAACGTTACCCGGGTAATGTTCGGCATGCCGCGGCGCTAGCGGGCGCCGCGGGTCGCGCCCAGGCCGAGGCCGGAGGCGACCCAGGCGGCCTGGCCGGCCAGGCCGTCCTCCAACGACACCTGGGGACGGTAACCGAGCAGGGCCTCGGCCCTGGTGCCGTCGGCGCCGGTGTGGCGGGCGTCGCCGGCCTGGGCCGGTGCCCGCTCGATCTCCAGCCGCCGCCCGGTGACCTGGCCGACCAGCTCCAGCACCTGGTTGAGGGTGACCCGGCGGCCGCCGCCGACGTTGATCGCCTCGGCGTGGATCGGGGCCGTCATGGCCAGCAGGTTGGCCTGCACGGCGTCGTCGACGTGGGTGAAGTCGCGGGTCTGCTCGCCGTCGCCGTAGACGGTGATCGGCCGGCCGGCGTAGGCGGCGTCCAGGAAACGGCGGAAGGCCATGTCAGGACGCTGCCGGGGCCCGTAGACGGTGAAGTACCGCAGCGTCGCCACCGACACCTCGGCCACCCCCGGCCGGGCATAGGCCAGGCACAGATGCTCGCTGGCCAGCTTGGTGACCCCGTAAGGGGAGACCGGCCGGGTGATCGACTCCTCGGTGGTGGGGTAGACCGGGGCGTCGCCGTAGACGCTCGAAGAGGAGGCGGCGACCAGCCGGGGCACACCCGTACGGGCGAGCGCCTCCAGCAGGCATTGGGTGCCGAGGATGTTGTGGTGCACGTAGATGGCGAAGTCGCGGCCCCAGGAGGCGCGGACCCCCGGCTGGGCGGCCTGGTGGAACACCACCGAAGCCCCCTCCAGCCAGGCGTCGAGGGCCAGGGTGACCAGGTCGCCCTCGACCAGCCGGAAGGAGGAGCTGGCCAGCAGCCGCTCCAGGTTCGCCCGCTTGGCGGCCGGTGGGTAGGCGGTGGTGAAGCAGTCGATCCCGACCACCTCGTGGCCGCGCTCGACCAGCGCCTCGGCCAGATGGGAGCCGATGAAGCCGGCCACCCCGGTGACCACGACGTGGCCCTGCCTGGTCAGATCCTCGTGACGCATTCAGCACGCTTCCTGGTCGTTATCCGAGATGCTCGTTCGTCCCTGCACGGTACGTCCGGTCGGTCTGCTTGCCCATCTGCCACTGGACGTACCGTCCGTACACCAACTGCACCAACCACGTCGGGCCCCGGCCGCCGTCACCGCCAGGGTCAGGGCGACCCCGGCGGCGAGTTCGGCCCCGGCCACGGCGGCGGCCCCGGCCAGGGTCGGCCGAGTGCCGGCGACCCGGGCGGCCACGTACACCAGCCCGAGCTGGACGGCTGCGACCACCACCGCCCCCAGCGGGCCGCCGGGCACGCATCGGAGCACGCTGCGCCGCTCCCGGTCGAGCTGGCGGGCCACCGGCTCGACGGCCAGCAGGCCAAGGCAGGCGGCCCCGCCCACGACCGCGCTGGGCCGTCCGGCGCCGCCGGTGGCGACCACCCAGCCGAGCGACCCGGCCACCGCCCACGACCCGGCCCGTCCCAGCGAGGCCAGCGGCCAGGGCCAGCCCAGCAGGGCCAGGGGCAGGGCCGCGCCCAGCGCCACCAGGGCGGCCTCGGTGTCGGGCACGGTCGACCAGATCCCGGCAAAGGTGACGGCCAGCAGAACCGGACCGAGGCCGCGGCCGCTCGAGCGGGCGTCGAAGCCCGCCAGCAGCGGCCCGGCGGCGAGCGCCACCACGGCCGCGGCGGCCAGGGCCCAGCCGTTCGGCGGCGGCCAGCCCGGGACCGCCGGCCCCGGAGCCAGCGCCAGCCCGGCCACGAACGCGGCCGCGAACAGCAGCCCGTGCACCGGAACGGGGCCGGCGGCGAGGGCCGGACGCCGCCGGCCGGCCCGGGCCAGCAGAAGCCCGACAGCCAGCGCGACCACGCCCAGGAGCAACCCGGCGAGGAGCTCGTCGCTGCCGGCGGCGGCGCGCAGCGTCCCCATCAGGCCAGGAGCTCTCCGTAGACGTCCTCCATCCGCCCGATGGCGGCGCGGATGTCGAAGTCGGCCGCCCGGCGGCGGGCGGCCTGCCCCAGCCGCTCCCGGAGTGCCGGGTCCTCGAGCACGGTGACGATGCCGGTGGCCAGGGCGCCGGGGTCGCCCGGCGGGACCAGCAGCCCGTGACGGTCGTGGGTGACCAGCTCGGGGAGGCCGCCGACGCTGGTCACGACTGGCGGCCGGCCCAGAGCCATCGCCTCCATCAGGGCGATCGAGAGGCCCTCGTGCCGCGACGACAGGGCGAACACGTCGAGGGCGGCGGCCACCCGGGGCACGTCCTCGCGGAAGCCGGCGAAGATCACCGTCTCGCCCAGGCCGAGCCGTTCGGCCTCGCGGCGCACCTGGCCCTCGAGCGGGCCCTGGCCGACCAGCACGAAGCGGACGTCGGGCACGGACCGGCGGACCAGCGCGGCCGCCCGGAGCAGGTCGCCGTGGGCCTTCTCGGCCCGGAAGTTGGCCACCGTCCCGACCAGGGGCGCGGCCGGGCCGACGCCCAGCTCCTCGCGGACCCCGTCCGGCGCCGGCGGCCCCAGCGCCGCCGGGTCGAGGCCGTGGTAGAGGGTCTCGGTCGGGGGCAGCCGGCGCCAGCGCAGCGGCAGCGGGTACCGGATCGAGGAGCGCACCTGCTCGGAGACGCAGAACACGTGGTCGTTGCGGGCGAAGGTGGCTAGGTTGGCCCAGTAGGTCGGGGGCTTGTAGGACTCCCAGACGTTGTGCTCGGTGTAGACCAGCCGGGGCCGGTCCCGGCCCCAGAGCGCGACCCGGGCGCCGATGGCGGCATAGGGCAGGTGGGCGTGGACCAGGTCGATCCGGCGCTCCCGGACCAGCTCCCGGAGGCGCCGCAGCCAGCCCCGGCCACCGTCGCCGCCCAGGCAGGTGACGGCCATCCCGCGCCGGGCCAGCTCGGCCGCCAGGGCGTCCTTGGCCGGCAGCAGGTAGGCGACCTCGTAACGGAAGCGGTCGTGGTCCAGGTGGGGGGCGGCGCTGGCCAGCAGCTGCTCGGCCCCGCCGCGGCCCAGGCCCTTGATCAGGATCAGGACCCGCTTCACGCCGCCCCCAGGCCCTGGTACAGCTCCAGGTAGCGCGGGGCGACGGCGTGGATCTCGAACCGCTCGCGGCAGCGGTCGCGGGCGGCCTCGCTGAGCCGCTCGCGGCGGTCGGCGTCGGCCAGCACGGCGATCACGTGGTCGCCCAGGCCGGCCAGGTCGCCTGGCTGGGCGAGCAGGCCCGTGACCCCTGACTCGACCACCTCGGCCACCCCGGCCACGGCGTAGCCGGCCACCGGTAGGCCGGCCATGCCGGCTTCGATCACCGTGGCCGGCATGCCCTCCGAGCAGCTCGCGAACAGGACAACGTCGCTGGCCGCGAGGACGTCGGCCACGTCGCCGCGGACCCCGGCCAGCAGCACCCGGTCGCCGGTCCCGTGCCTGGCCACGGCCGCCTCGACCTGGCCCCGCAGCGGGCCGTCCCCGGCCAGCAGGTGCCAGGCCCGCGGCCGCTCGGCCAGCGCCCGGGCCGCGACCTCGACGTGCGCCAGCGGGTCCTTCTCCCAGGTGAGCGCCCCCAGCGACAGGATCACCTCGGCGTCGGCGGGGATGCCGAGGTGCCGGCGCATCCCCGCCCGGCCGCGGGTCGGGGCCAGCCGGGCGGCGTCGACCCCGTTGGGGATGGTGACCACGTGCCGTGCCGGCAGGCGGAAGACCTCGAGCGTCTCCTGGCGGACGGCCTCGGCCACGGCCACGATCCGGGTCGCCCGGCGCATCAGCCGGCCGTAGACGACCCGGCGGGGGCCGGAGGCGATCGAGGCCGGGGTCGACCCGATCCGGCGGTAGACGACCCGGCGGCGGCCCCCGGCCGCGCCGGCCACCACGTACTTGAGGGCCTCGCCGCCGTGGGCCTGGACGACGTCGGGGGCGAACTCCCGGAGCAGCCGGCGCAGCCCGGCCACGCCGGGCAGGCCCATCCGCACCCCCGGCACCCCGGCCGCATCGGCGCCGAGCACGGTGGCCGGGGCTCGGAAGGGCACGGCCAGCCCGTCCGGCGCCCGCAGGACCGCCACCTGCTGGGTGACCCCGGCGTCGTCGAGGGCGCCGACCAGGTCGGCGGTGAAGATCTCGGCCCCTCGGCGCTGGCCGGTGGCCACGACGTGCAACACTCGCACCGCTAGCCTCCCGACCCTGGAGCGACCCGGTGCGCGTGCTCTACCTGATCGACAGCCTGGTGCCCGGCGGCGCCGAGCGCTCCCTGGCCGCCATGGCCCCCCACCTGGTGGCCGGCGGCATCGTGCTCGAGGTCGCGACCCTGCACGAGCGCCCCGGCGTCCAGGCCGAGCTGGCCGCCGCCGGGGCCGGTCTGCACTCGCTGGCCGGCGGGGGCGGACGAGCCGGCTGGGCCCGGCGGGCGCAGCGGCTCATCCGCGACCGGCGGCCCGACCTGGTCCACACCACCCTGTTCGAGGCCGACCTGGCCGGCCGGGTGGCGGCCACCGTCTGCCGCGTCCCGGTCGTGTCCAGCCTGGTCAACGTGGCCTACGGGCCGGAGCAGCACGCCGGCGCCGGGGCCGGCGCCGCGGCCAGGCTGCGGGCCGCGCAGCTGGCCGACGCCCTGACCGCCCGCCGGGTGGTGCGCTTCCACGCCATCTCGGCCCACGTCGCCGACGTCATGGCGCGGCGGCTCCGGCTGCCCCGGGCACGGGTGGAGGTCATCCCGCGCGGCCGCGACCCGCGCGACCTCGGCACACGCGAGCCGGGACGCCGGGCCAGGGCCAGGGCCCGGCTGGAGCTGGACGAGCGCACCCCGGTGATCCTCGCCGCGGCCCGCCAGGAGCACCAGAAGGGCCTCGACGTGCTGCTGGAGGCCGTCCCGGCGGTGCTGGAGCAGGTCCCGAGGGCCAAGGTGGTGGTGGCGGGCCGGCCCGGGAACCAGACGCCCCTGCTGCGGTCGGCCGCGGCCCGCCTGGGGCTGGAGGGGACCGTGCGGTTCCTTGGGGCCCGCCAGGACGTCCCCGAGCTGCTGTGCGCGGCCGACGTCTTCGTGGTGCCCTCCCGCTGGGAGGGCCTGGGCAGCGTCCTGCTGGAGGCGATGGCGCTGGAGGCGCCGATCGTGGCCAGCGACCTGCCGGCGGTCCGCGAGCTCGTCCGCGACGGCGACACCGCCCTGCTGGCCCCGCCCGGCCAGCCGCCGGCCCTGGCCGCCGCCATCGCGGCCACCCTGGCCGACGGCGACGACGCGGCGGCCCGGGCCAGCTCGGCCCGGGCCCGGTTCATGGCCGAGTACACCGTGGAAGGCGTCACCGGGAAGATGCTGGCCTTCTACGACCATGCGCTGCCCGTGGCCAGATAGGGAGCCGGGGCCGAGGTCTCGTCCAGCCAGGCCTGGAACATCAGCACGTCCCACAGGTGGTACTGCCAGTCGCGCCGACCGCTGAGGTGCTCGGCCCAGCGGTCGCGGACCTGGGCCGGGTCGAGGTAGCCGTCCGCGGTCAGGCGGTCGGCGGCCAGCAGCGTCTCGGCCCAGTCCCGGAGCGGCCCCCGGAGCCACCGGTCGATCGGCACGCCAAAGCCCATCTTGGGTCGTTCGATCAACCGCCTGGGGACATAGCGGTACAGGACCTGCCGCAGCAGCCACTTGGTCTGCCCGTCGCGGATCTTGAGGTCCATCGGCACCCGCCAGGCGAGCTCGACCACCCGATGGTCGAGCAGCGGCACCCGGCCTTCCAGGCTGACGCCCATGCTGGCCCGGTCGAGCTTGACCAGGATGTCGCCGGGGAGGTAGGTGACCAGGTCCAGGTACATCATGTGCTCGACGACCCCGGGGACGTCCGCCCACTGGCCAGGGTCGGTCACGGCCGTCGGCAGCTCGCTGGCCCCGCGGACGAGCGCGTTCGGCTGCTTCCAGTGCGACACCAGATCGAGGTAGATCGCCTCAGGGCTGTCGAGCCCGAGCACGCCGGCCAGCTTGTGCAGCTTGTCGCCGGCGAGCCGGTGGTCCGCGGTCCGGGGAGCGAGCGGCCCGGCCCGCCGCAGGAGCCGCTGCCACGCCTCCGGCG
>OCZS010000600.1_pt1 | contig 12098 bp, 10 predicted proteins | sample 1539071 | NCBI WGS metagenome assembly OCZS01 (sample SAMEA3113584, study PRJEB22503) | soil metagenome | reverse complement strand
CGCCAGCGCGTTGGCGGGCGTCTGGTCAAGGTCAAGTCGCCCTTTGTCGCGTGCACGCCCGACCCCGCCAGCCCTGGGTGTACCGAGCTGTTCCAGAACCTGCGGGATCCCTTCTACATCGGTGACCGTGTCGCCCTGACCCAGACCCTCGGCTGGACCGATGCCTGGACCTCCCAGGCCAGCGCGTACGCGGTGCTGGCCCAGACCAGCGCCGACGTCGCGGCCGCGGTGAACTTCGCTCGCGAGCACCGTGTCCGCCTGGTCGTGAAAGGGGGCGGTCACAGTTATGTCGGGGGCTCCAACGCACCGGATTCGCTGCTCATCTGGACCAGGCCCAACCTGCGGGCCATCCAGCTCCACGACCGCTTTGTGCCCCGGGGCGCCGCCGGCCTGCTCCAGCCCGAGCCCGCCGTGAGCGTGGCCGCCGGGGCGATCTGGATGGACGTCTATGATGCGGTCACCACCACCGCGGGTCGCTATGTCCAGGGCGGGGGCTGCACCACCGTCGGGGTCCCCGGCCTGGTGCTGGGCGGTGGGTTCGGCAGCTTCTCCAAGGGGTTCGGCACCGCCGCGGCCAACCTGCTGGAGGCGAAGATCGTCACCGCCGACGGGGCCACCCGCATCGCCAACCCGGTCAGGAACCGGGACCTGTTCTGGGCCCTCAAGGGCGGCGGCGGGGGGACCTTCGGGGTCGTCACCCGCCTCACTTTGCGCACCCATGCCCTGCCGGCCTCCTTCGGTGCGGTGCTGGCGACGATCACCGCAGCGTCGGAGGCCGCCTATGGGACGCTGGCCAGCCAGGTGCTCTCGTTCTACCGCGAGCGCCTGCTGAATCCGCACTGGGGAGAGGTGCTCCGCTTGGGGCCCGGACGCCAGATCACCGTCACCATGGCGTTCCAGGGGCTGACTCAGGCCCAGGCCGCCCAGACCTGGGCGCCGCTGTTCGACTGGGTCAGGGCCCGCCCGGCCGACTACACCCTCGCCGACCCTCAGGTGCTGGCGGTCCCGGCAAAAGACTTCTGGAATGCCGATGTGCTCGAGCAGGGGGCCCCCGGCTTGATCGTGCGCGACGACCGCCCGGGCGCGCCGGAGGGCTATTTCTACTGGAAGGTCGACGCCGGCCAGGTGGGCCAGGTGCTGCACGCCTATGAGTCGACCTGGTTGTCGCAGCGGCTGCTCGACCCCGAACGCCGCCCGGCCCTGGTCGACGCGCTCACCCGGGCCAGCCAGATCCGGTCGGTGGCCCTGCACTGCAACAAGGGGCTGGCTGGGGCGCCCGCCAACGTCCTGGGCTGGACGAGCGACACCGCGATGAACCCGGCGGTCCTGGACGCCTTCGCGCTGGCGATCGCCTCGGCCAACGAGCCCCCGGCCTATCCCGGCATCCCCGGCCACGAGCCGGATGTCGCCCAGGGACGCCGCGACGCGAGGGTCGTCGCCGCCGCCATGGCACCGCTCAAGGCCCTCGCGGAGCGACCCGCCTCCTACCTGTCGGAAACCGACTACTTCCTAGACGACTGGCAGGCAGCGTTCTGGGGCGACCACTACGCCCGTCTCACCCAGGTGAAGGACCGCTACGATCCCGGTGGCCTGTTCTCGGTGCACCATGGCGTCGGCACCCGGACCTGAAGCGCCGACGGGCCGACGAAGCGCACCTAAATTCTTGGTGTTGAGATAGCGGGTGTGCTCGTCAGCGCCCGGGGATGGCAAGGAGAAGGCCAATGTCGGATGAATCCGAGATCCGCGCGTTGATCGAGCGCTGGGCCAACGCGGTGCACGCAGGCGACATGGGTGGCGTGGTCGCCGATCATGCCGACGCCATCGTGATGTTCGATGTGCCGCCGCCCAACGATGGGGTCCGCGGCATCGAGGCCTATCGCGAGACGTGGCCACCCTTCTTCGAATGGCAGCGGCAGGGCGCCGTGTTTGAGATCGTCTCGCTCGAGGTCACCGCCGGCGCCGACGTCGCCTTCGCGCACGCGCTGCTCCGTTGCGGGACCGACGAGGAGCTCAGGAAGGACCCAGACAACCGCCTTCGGCTGACCATCGGGCTGCGCAAGGAGGGCGGCCGGTGGGTCGTCTCGCACGAGCACCACTCGTTTCCGGACAAGAGCCAGTCTTAGTTCATAACCCGCGGACCAGGATGACTGAGACAGGACATCTGTGAGGGATGCAGTGAGGTGCCCGTCCAGCGCTTACATCCGCGGGCTGGTGCCAGCAAGTGACGACCGGTGTGTAGCGCGGCTTCGGCGAGCTCGCCGATGAGCCAGCACGCGATGACCAGATGGTGGGTGTGGCTTGCTGGATCGAAGAGCCGTTGTGTGAGTTCGTAGGCGTCGGCGTGCCTGCCCGCCCCGAGCGCGGCGAGGATCCGACCAACTTGCGCGAAGGCCACCGTGAGGTTCGCCCCGGTCGGCACCGCGATGCGCCCGGCCTGTGCCGCCGCCGCGTCCCCACGGCCCGCACCCGAAAGGCCGGTCAGTGTTCGTAGGTGCCGACGAGCTCCGCCACCGCGAGGAGGTTGCCCGTGAGCACCCGCTCCAGCTCGGCCACGCCGGCGCCGGGTGCGAGCCGGACCTCCTCGCCAAGGGCGTGGAGCCGGAAGCGGTAGCGGTGCGGCCCTCGCCCGCGGGGTGGGCAGGGGCCGCGGTAGCCGACCGTGCCGAAGTCGTTGCGTCCCTCCAGCGGCGCTCCCTTGCCCTCGGCCAGCCCGCCGGTGTCCGGAGCGATGCCCCAGGCGAGCCAGTGGATGAACCGCCCCCCTGGCGCGTCCGGGTCGTCCAGGATCAGCGCGAGGGAGCGGCTCCCTGTCGGCGGCGTCGTCCATGACAGCGGCGGCGAGCGGTCCTCGCCGTCGCAGGTGTGGCGGCGAGGGATCGCCCCTCCAACCGCAAAGGCGCTGCTGGTGAGCAGGAACTCGACCACCGCCACCCTCCCTTGTCGCCACCGTTCTTCGCGGCGGCTCGACCGCCTCGGCGACCGCCTCAGCAGGTCACGTGGAGCAGGCCGATCACGGCGCCCTCGGCCTGGTTCCAGACCGGGATCACCTCCGGCGTCGGCAGCAGCTCCACCTGGCAGCGGTTCCGCGCAAAGTAGGTGGCCGCCTCCTCCGACAGCGCGACCCGGCCGTGCTGCCCGGCGCCGATCAGCAGCCGCTCCGCCCCGTCCTGGTAGAGGTGTTCGGCCTCGGCCAGCGAGATGGTGTGCGAGGTGCCGTAGACGGCCTTGGACAGCTTCTTCTTCCGCTTCTTCACCTGCCCGCCGAGCCGGATGATCACATCATGGGTGATGGTCTCTCCGTCGATGGTGACCGAGCCGAACTCTGTCCGATCGATCCTGGGCTCCATGGACTCCTCACCGTCCCTCGCCCCAAGCCGGGCCAGCACGCTGTCCGCGAACAAGTCCCATGGACCCGTCCGGCCCAGTCAACCTAACACCGACCGCAAAGCAGGTAGGTCGATGATCCAACGGTGGGGCTGGGACCGTTTCCGTACTGGCTTGGCGCGCGCCGTGGAGGATGCGGCGCGGCAGGCACTGGCCACCTCGACCACGCCCGGGCTGGCCGTGGCCCTCGTCCACGGTGGGCAGGTGGTCTGGGCAGCCGGCTACGGCAACCGGATGGGGTCTATCAGGACTGTCGGCCCTGCAAGTACTTAGGCGGAACCAGCCCCAGGATTCCTGGAGGCTGTGTGAGGGCCGGGGTGAGGTTCGCGTTCAGGGCTCACATATGCCGGCTGGTGCCAGCAAGCAACGTTAACTGGCTTGTCCGCCGCCGGTCGAGGTGCTGTTCTCCCGCACTTGCCTCGTACTGAAGCTCGCTGACGAGCCAGGTACCGTCGAGTTGTCGGCGGGGCGGGGCTGGTATGGCGTCAACCCACGAGCCTGTCGGCCTAGACAACCCTCTTCGCATCGGCTGACCCCGGTGTCTTCCTGGACGCCATGGCGGGCCCGGCGAGGTAGGAGCACTGCCCCGCCGGGCCCCCAACCATCGTGCGGTCGGATATCACACCGTTGCCGGCTCGGGGGCCTGCTCGGTGGCGGCCGGCGCGCTGGTCTCGGCACCGTGGCTGAGAGCCGGCAGCCAGCAGAGCCAGCGCGGCAGGTACCAGTTCCAGTCGCCCAGCAGCGCCATCGTGGCCGGCAGCAGCACGGCGCGGATGATGGTCGCGTCCAGCAGCACCGCCACCGCCAGGCCGATGCCGAGCTGCTTGATGTCGACGGTGCGCTGGGTGGCGAAGATTGCGAACACCGCCACCATGACGATCGCGGCGCTGGTCACCGTGCCGGCGGTGGCCTTGATCGCGCGGGCGACGGCGTCGTCGGTGCGCTGCCCGCTGTCGACCGCCTCCTTGACCCGGCTGAGGATGAAGACGTGGTAGTCCATGGACAGGCCGAACAGGACAACGAACAGGAACAGCGGCAGCCAGGACACGATCGCGCCGTTGGGCTCGACGCCGAGCAGGGATGCCCCCCAGCCGTGCTGGAAGACCGCGACCAGGATGCCGTAGCTGGCGGCCACGCCGAGCAGGTTCAGTGCGATCGCCTTGAGCGGGATGACGATCGACCGGAAGCTCACCAGCAGCAGCAGGAACGCGACCCCGAGCACGAAGGCGAACACCAGCGGGGCGCGGCTGCGGATGAGGTCGCTGAAGTCCTGGTTGAGGGCCGTGCTTCCGGTCACGGCGGCGGTGGCGCCGGCGACCTTGCCGACGGTGGCCGGCAGAAGCTCGGTCCGCAGGGTCCGTAGCGCGGCGACCGACTGCTGGTCGCTGCCGGTGCCCTTGACCGGGATGCTCACGGTGGCGACGGTCCTGGTCGGGTTGATGTCGACCTGGACCGGTTCGCTCATCTGTCCGGAGGCGATCGCGCGTCGGTGCAGCGCGTCGATCGCGGCCTGCATGGGTGGCGAGGTGACGTCGGCGGCCTTGACGACCACGGTGGCCGGCTCCTGGGCGCCGGGGAAGGCGGCCTGGATGCGGTCGTAGGTCTTGATGATTGGCAGGTCTTTTGGCAGCAGCTCGGTGGTGCTCAGGGTCTTGGTCTGGAGGTTGAGGGCTGGCAGGGCCAGGACCGCGAGGACCAGTCCTGCGCTCAGGGCCGAGAGCAGCGGTCGCCGCAGGACCGCGCCGACCACACGCGCCCAGGTGCCGCCGCCGCGCTGGCGGCGCCGCTCCAGCCAGCGGCTAAGGAGCGGGATGCGGCCCTTGTCGACGCGGTGGCCGAGCGTGGCCAGCAGGGCGGGCAGGACGGTGAGGGAGCCGATCACGGCGACCAGGACGACCAGCATGGAGCCCACCGCGATGGAGGACAGGATGCCGTCGCCGGCCAGCAGCAGGCCGGCCACCGCCACCAGCACGGTGGCGCCCGAGATCAGCACGGCCTGGCCTGAGGTGGCGGCTGCCACCCGCAGGGCGCTGCTGTGGTCGCGGCCGGCGGCCACCTCCTCACGCTCGCGGCGCAGGTAGAACAGGCAGTAGTCGACACCAACGGCCATGCCGATGAGCAGGACGACGACTTTGGTCGTCTGGCCGGCGGTGGGGACCAGGGGGCTGAGGAGGGCCACCAGCCCGAAGGTGGCGAGCACCGCGGTGAACGCCAGCACCACCGGGATGCTGGCGGCGACCAGGGCGCCGAAGGTGACCACGAGGATCACCAGGGTGACCGGGATCGTGAGCCGCTCGGCTCGCTTGAAGTCCTGCAGCAAGGTCTGGTTCAGCTCGTGGGCCGCGCTGGCCCCGCCGAGCTCGGCGATGGTGTAGCCCGGGTGGGCGCGCTGGATGGTGGCGACCTGGTCCAGGATCGGTGGGACCTTGTCCTTGGCCTCCCCCGAATTCCCCGGCAGCTGGAACTGCACCAGGGCCGCGTGGCCGTCCTGGCTGACCAGCGCCTGGCCCTCGGGCCCGACCGGGGCCTGAAGGTTCTGGACGTCGGGGAGCCTGCCCAGCGTGCTGGCGACGTCACCGACCACGGCCTGGAAGTCCGGGTCGGTGGCCCGCTTGGAGGGGTGCTGGATGAGCACGCTCTCGCCGGTGGATTCGGGGAAGCCGGCGCTGAGCAGGATCTGCTCGGCCACCTTGCTGTCACCAGAGGTGACGTCGGCGCTGGTCACCTCCCTACTCGCCACCCGTGAGGAGAGGGCGAAGAGCACGGCCACAAAGACGATCCAGCCCAAGACGGCCGTCTTCCAGTGGGCCGCGCTCCACCGCCCGGCGCGGGCGCTCAGGTTGCGCATGGTTGCAGCTCCGTTCGCTTGGGCCGCCGGGATTGCCCGGGCAGCGGTTGATGCTCATGACCCTATGGGTGGGGGCGCTGGTGAGCATCGGGGCCGACCCTGGAATCGGGAAAGGGTCATCCCTCGGATCCAGTGAGGGTTGACCCTCACTGCAGGGCAGGGGTAGCCCTCTGGTGCCGCCCCCGGTGAGCTGGGACGATGACGGCATGAGGCCGACCCTGCTGATCGTTGACGACCACCCCGAGTTCCGCTCGCTGGCCCGCAGGCTGCTCACCGCGGGTGGCTTCGAGGTGGTCGGGGAGGCCGCGGACGGACACGCGGCCATCATCGCCGCGCGCACGCTGCGGCCCGACGTGGTGCTGCTCGACATTCAACTCCCCGACATCGACGGGTTCGAGGTGACGGCGCGGCTCCGCGACGGCGGGGCCGGGCTCGCCGTGGTGCTGATCTCCACCCGGGATCGCGCCGACTACGGCCCGCGGGTGGACCGCTGCGGCGCGCGCGGGTTCATCCCCAAGGCGGAGCTGTCCGCGACCGCGATCCGCTCACTGCTGGGAGCGACCGGATGAGATGAACCCGCGGCTGCGCCTGGCGCTCGCCCTGGTCGCCCTCGCCGCGGGCCTGGTCAACCTCGCGCTGTTGCTCGGCACCGATCACGGCGAGCCACTCGCCTACCTGCTCCTCGTGATCGTGGGGGTGAGCTGGTCGTTCGCCGGGGCTGGCCTAGTGGCCTGGTCGCGCCGCCCCACCAACCACACCGGTGCGCTGATGGTCGCGGTCGGGCTGGCCTATGCCTTCAACGGCTTGCGCCTGATCGGCACGCCGTTGGGCTTCGCGCTCTGGTTCCTGGTGGCGACCCTGCCGGTGGCCGTCCTTGCCCACCTGATCGCCGTGTTCCCCGACGGCCGCCCGACCACCCGCCTGCAGCGCGTGTTCATCGTCGTCAACTACGCGACCACGGTGCCCCTGGCGCTGCTGCAGCTGCTGCTGGTAGAGCCCGACCGGCTTGGCTGCGACGGCTGCCCTGACAGCCTGCTGGGCATCGGCGGCCGCCGCCCGTACGGCGAGCCGGTGCTTGCGGTCGCCGGCCTGATCGAGGTGGCCCTGGCGGTCCTGCTGCTGGGGATCCTGGTGGCACGCTGGCGCCGGGCGTCCGGGCCGCGCCGCCGCAGCCTCGCCCCGGTCGCCCTGGTCGGGGTCCTGCTGCTGGTCCTCTACGCGATCCGGCAGGCGCTGCTGGTGGTGGTCTCGCGCCCGGCGCCGTTCGACCTCGGTTTCGACCTGGCGCTCGTCACGCTGCTGATGCTGTGGCCGCTGGCGTTCCTGGCCGGCCTGGCGCGAGCGCGGCTGGACCGCTCCGCCGTCGGCGACCTCGCCGTCCAGCTCGGCGAGGCCCCGCGGCCGGGCGGGCTGGAGCAGGCCCTCGCCCGCGCCCTGCACGACCCTACCCTGCAGCTGGCCTACTGGCTGCCCGACCGGGGGGACTTCGTCGATGCGGCGGGGCGCCCAGTGGAGCTGCCGGCCGCCGGCGGCGACCGCGCCGTCACCATCCTGCGCCACGACGGCGACCCGGTCGCCGCGCTGCTCCACGACGCCGCCCTGGACGAGGACCCCGGGCTGGTCCGCGCGGTCGCCGCGACCGCCCGCATGAGCATCGACAACGAACGCCTGCAGGCCGAGGTCCGCGCCCAGCTGGAGGAGGTCCGCGCCTCCCGCGCCCGGATCGTTGCGTTCGGCGACGCCGAGCGCCGCCGGGTGGAGCGCAACCTGCACGACGGCGCCCAGCAGCGCCTGGTGAACCTCTCGCTGGCCCTGGGCATCGCCCGCTCGCAGGTCGGGACCGCCTCCGACGAGGAGATGGTCCTGGCGCTGGAGGAGGCAGCCGCCGAGCTGCGGCGCACGCTGGCGGAGCTGCGTGAGCTGGCCCGTGGCATCCACCCGGTGATCCTCAGCGAGGCCGGCCTTGGGCCGGCGCTGGCGTCGCTGGCCGAGCGCTCGCCGATCCCGGTCACCGTCACGGCAGCTCCGCCCGGCCGGCTCCCTCCCCACGTGGAGGAGACCGCCTACTACGTCGCCTGCGAGGCGCTCACCAACGCCGCCAAGCACGCCCACGCCGCGACGATCACCATCAACGCCCAGCAGCACGATGGCCGCCTCCTGGTCGAGGTGGGCGACGACGGCGTCGGCGGCGCCGACCCCGACGGCTCGGGCCTGCGCGGCCTGGCCGACCGCGTCGCCGCCCTCGATGGCCGCCTCCACGTTCACAGCCCGCCCGGCCAGGGCACCCGCATCACCGCGGAGCTGCCATGCGCGTCGTGATCGCCGACGACGCCGTGCTGTTCCGTGAGGGCCTGGCCCGGGTGCTGGAGGCCGCCGGAATCCGGGTCGCCGCTCAGGTTGGCGATGCCGAACGACTGCTCGCGCAGGTCCGCGCCGACCCGCCCGAGGCGGTCGTGGTCGACATCCGCATGCCCCCAACCCACACGACCGAGGGCCTGGATGCCGCCCAGCGCATCCGCGCCAACCATCCAGACGTTGGCGTGCTGGTGCTGTCGCAGTACGTCGAGCCGCACCACGCCATCCAGCTCCTCCAAGGCGGCGCCCAGGGCGTCGGCTACCTGCTCAAGGACCGCGTCGCCGACGTGGCCGAGGTCGCCGACGCGGTACGCCGCGTCGCCGGCGGCGGATCGGTGATCGACCCAGAGGTGGTCACTCAGCTGGTCGGGCGGCGGCGCACCCGCGACCCCATCCAACAGCTCACCGACCGGGAGCGGCAGGTGCTCGCCCTGATGGCGGAGGGCCGCTCCAACCAAGCCATCTGCGAGCGGCTGTACCTCAGCCCGAAGACGGTGGAAGCGCACGTGCGCAGCATCTTCACGCGGCTCGGCCTGCACGCCACCCCCGACGACCACCGCCGCGTCCTGGCCGTGCTCGCGTTCCTGCGCACGTAGCACGGGCTGACCTCACCCTCAGCCTTGGCAGGTTGATCGGGCGGGCCGGCCGGGGGTCAGCCAGCGGGCCGGTCGCTTACCCTCACGTCGCCGAACAGGCTGTACCCGTCGATGCGGATCTCGGGCCCCTCGCCCGGCGAGACCTCGATCTTGCGGTCCCCGAACACACTGAGCCCGCCGCCGGTGACCCGGCTGCCGGGCGGAACGTGGACGACCGCGTCCCCAGCCAGGCCGAGGAACGTCATCCTCGCGCCACGTCCCACCGACCCGGTGGCGTCGATCCGCGCATCGCCCAGCAGCGCCACGATCGTCTCGTTGATCCAGCCGGCCGGCAGCGTGCCTCGCCGGTCGCCGAAGAGCGTCACGTACATGATCGCTGTCCTCCCCTCCAAACATGCCCCGGCCCGGTCGCGCGGGACTTCTTCACTGACAGCTCCAGACCCTAGGGACGGCAGCGGGCGCCGGCATCGGGGCGAGCCCTCGATGCCGGAGAGGGCCAACCCCGCAATCGGACAAGGGTTGTCCCTCACACCGACGCAGAACGTCGACCACAAGGCCGGCCCCTGCTCGCTGGGGCGCAAGCAGCTCACGCCGTGTCGACGTGGCCGTTGCTACGCTGTGGGGTCCCCGCGACCGGCCGCCCTCATATCGCAGGTGTGTAACCGAGGTGTGAGCAGCCTGAACCGCATTGAGGGCCGTGTGAGGGCTGGAGTGAGTCTCGGTCCAGAGTCGGCGGGCCCGCTGTTATTCCACAGATCTGCGGATCGCTCTCCCGGAGAGGAGTGCGGCGTGGCAGGCTCCGACCGCCCCAACCCGACCAAGGAGCCACCGTGGCACCCAACGACCGCGGGCTCCTCGCCCGCCTGGACGCCCTGGTCGCGCTCGCCGCCGACCGCCACGGGCTCGCCCTGCTCCCCGACGGGCGCTTGGCCGCCGCTGAGGCCCGGGTCGCCGCCCGGGCCACCAGCCTCGCCGGCCCGGCCCCGGCGGCGCGGCCGGGCGGTCGCGGTCGGACCGTCGTCGAGCGCGACGCGGTCGACCTGCTGCGGGCGGTGGCCGAGGGGTGGGGCTGGTGCGGGTGCGCGGCGACCGGGTGGAGGCCACCTCGCTCCGCCGCGCCTGGAGCCAGATCGACGAGACCCTCCGCGCGGGCTCACATATGCGGCCTGGTGCCGCAAGTGACGATTACTGCCCCCGACTCAAGTCGCTTCGTCTCGCCCACTCACCCCCAAGTCCGGCGCCATGGCATATCAGCAGGTGGCGGGAGAGCGGCGTCACCGACCAGACCTCAGCCCTCAGGCCATGTTGTTCTCGAGACCGCCCTCATCACCGCCGGCGGCCGCCGCCTCGTGACTACCCCACCCGTCCACGCGTGCCGGGGGGCATGATGCCCCGCTTTCGCGCCGTGTAGACCCACTTGTGCACCGCCCGGGGCGATACCCCTGCCTGCTCGGCGATCGCGGGCGCAGGTGCCAGGCCCTTCAGGGCCGCGAGCGCGTAGGCGCGAGCCACCGTGTACAGGAAGTCGTCGGTCATCCGGTGCCCGGCGGGTGGCTCGATCGCCGGCAGCTCCTCAAGCTCCGCGTCCAGGGCTCTCGGTTCCCTGGGCATCGGGACCTGCCTGATCCCGCTGGCTGGCAGTTGCGCGAACCAGCTCTCGGCGACCCAGTTCCGCAAGGCCAGGATGCGTCCCCGTACGCCCTTGATGGGGCCGCCGCACGTCTCGCAGTGCTGACCGTCGTAGGCGCTCTTGCCCCAGGTGGTGGCGTAGTGGGCGGCCAGCCGATGCAGGTCCGGACCTGGGGTCTGGCTGCGGGTGGCCATGTTGTCGTACTGGAGCACGGCCGCTTCGAGCAGGTCGAGCCGCAGCTGGCGAAGCATCGCGGTGGACAGGGGGGTGTCGTGCCCGTCGATGTAGAGCTCGACGGCCCGCCAGCGGCCCCGCTCGTCGGCCGCGAACCGAACGTAAAGCGGGCCGGGCAGGCCGACGCCGTCGACCCGGACCCATCCGCCGTTGCCGTAGCTGACTCGCATGAGGGCAAGTATGCCACCTCTGGTAGTAACTCAGCGCCTGTTACTCCGATCAGCCTGGGCTAGCGTGTCGGAGTAAGTCACCGGCAGTTACTCCAGAAGGAGATAAGGTGAGCGCACTTCTGACCCCCACCACCGCAGCCGCCGTCCTCTTCGGAGTGGCTGTGTTGATCGCCGTGGTCGCTGCGGTCCTGCCACGCTGTCCGGCCCGGCGCCGGGACGCCCGCAAGGTCCTCGAGGTGCTGGTGCGCCGCCGCCCACACCCATGAAGCCTCTGGCGGTGGTCCAGGATCAGTGTCCCTCACGGCCTTCTAGGCATCACAAGCCGCTGAACAGTCATGGCCAACGGGACCTTCGCCTCCACCACAACGGGCACGGGTGCGAGCCTGGCCCTCAGCCTCGAGGTCATGAGGCGGATGCCTGCAGGTCCGTGCGCAGCCGCTCCAGGGTCAGGGTTTCCTTGCGGGCCCGCAGGTCCAGGTACAGCAGGACCCCGACCAGCACCCCATACGGCATCGTGATCACGGTGGCGACCGCGGCGGCGACCGCCTGGACGAACCAGCCGGTGTTGTTGAACGGGGTGGTGATCACCGCGTTCACCACCCCGGTGAGCAGGCCGGCGACCACCAGCGCGCCGAAGGCATGCCACCAGTGGCCCCCGACCAGCTCCCAGGACCGGCCCATGGCCTGGGTGCCCCGGCGACCCTCCACGACCAGGGCCTCGACGCTCACACAGAGCCTGATCCCGATGTAGATGCCCGGGATGACCAGCAAGATGAACCCGGCGATGGTGGCCAGCCCGACCAGCACACTCACCACCAGGACCGCGCCCAGCCGGTGGAAGCCGAAGCGGTAGCTCTGCTCCACGCTCGGGTCCTCACCGG
>OCZS010000599.1_pt1 | contig 12119 bp, 13 predicted proteins | sample 1539071 | NCBI WGS metagenome assembly OCZS01 (sample SAMEA3113584, study PRJEB22503) | soil metagenome | reverse complement strand
CATTGTTGACGACGGAACGGCCACCTTGGAGTTCGCCCGCCAGTGGGTGGCCGGTGAGCAGCTGTCTCGATGGCATCGGGTCGCCACACCCAGCCAGCGGCGCAAGATCGCCGACCTCGCCCGCAGCCGGGTCGCCAGTAGCGCCCGCCGGCAGTTGTCGCCCGAACTGGGCTGCCACTTGCGCCTATTCACCTGCTTGCCAGTCGACCTGCCTCGTGTCGAGGTGATCCACAACGATTTCAGCTGGGTGCGGCGCCAATACCCCGAACCTCCGCCGATCAAAGCGGGCGCCGATCTCGTGGGCACCTCGCTGGTCGAGTCGGGTGTGGTAAGGGCCGATGCCTACCTCGATGGCGTCGCCGCCCTGATCGATCGCTACGGAATCGACCGTTACTTCGCGCACCGGAAGGAATCAGAGGACAAGTTGGCGGCCGTCGAGCGGATCGGGGTCGAGGTGACGCGTCCTCTGCTGCCGCTGGAGCTGGTCGCCCGGCGAGGACCGATCGGCCGGCGGGTGGTCAGCTTCCCGTCCACGGTCGTGCACACGCTGCCGGTGGTGTTGCAGGGAGCTGGCGTGGAGATCGTGGTGCGCGAGATTCCCGAAGACTGGTATGCGCCACAGACCAGCCAGCGGGCGGACAACTTCCTCGGCCAGGTCACCAGCTCGGCGCGTTCCCGGCACAGCCCGACCATGGCCACCGCGTGACGAAGCGATGAACGACCTCTGCGCCGAACCTTTGTCGACGGTCGCCGTCATCCCTGCCCGCGGTGGATCCAAGGGGGTGCCTGGCAAGAACATGCGCCGCGTTGGCGGCCGACCCTTGGTGACTCGCGCCGTTGAGGCCTGTCGATCGGCACGCGAGATCGACGCCGTCTATGTGAGTACTGACGATCAGGACATCGCTCTTACCGCCACGGAAGCTGGCGCGGAGGTGATCATCCGGCCTGACCACCTGGCGGGTGATACGGCAACCTCCGAATCGGCCGTTCTGCACGCGCTGCAGCAGCTTGCTGCTGCGGGAATCCATCCCGACGTGCTGGTCTTTGTGCAGTGCACCAGCCCCTTCATCTTCCCGACTGATCTCGACCGCGCCGTCGATCTGATCATGGACGATCGAGCCGACTCGGCATTCTCAGCCGTGGAGACGTATGAGTTCCTGTGGCGCTCCTCGGGCCCAGACGGCCTCGTTGCCGGGCAGAATCATGATCCGAGCAATCGACCGCGCCGGCAGGACCGGGAGCCGGACGTCCGGGAAACCGGTGCCTTCTACGCAATGTCAGTTGCTGGTTTTCGGGCCAGCCGGCACCGCTTCTTCGGCCGTACGGTTGCCGTCCCGGTTCCCCAGCTCACCGCCATGGAGATCGACAATGAGCAGGAACTGGTGCTGGCCAACGCCCTGGCGCCGATCGTGGATACCTCGTCGCCGGGCGTCGACGTCGATGCGGTGATCACCGACTTCGACGGCGTCCATACCGACGACGCGGCGATGGTCGACCAGGACGGCAGAGAGTCGGTACGAGTCAGCCGGGCCGACGGGCTCGGCGTTGAGATGCTCCGGGACGCGGGCATCCCGTTGCTGATCGTGTCCAAAGAGACCAACGCAGTCGTACGCGCCAGAGCCGCCAAGCTCGGTTTGGAAGTTCGGAACGGGATCGGACGTAAGACAGAGGTGGTCCAGAACTGGCTGGCCGGGCTCGGCATCCCGGCCGCGCGAGCCGCCTATCTGGGCAACGACATCAATGATCGCGGACCGATGGGCTTGGTTGGGTGGCCGGTCGCCGTCGCCGACGCTCGGCCGGAAGTCCGTCAGCTGGCCCGGCTCACCCTGGCGTCTCCGGGGGGCCATGGCGCCGTACGGGAACTCTGTGATCTTGTCTTGGACGGCCGACGTCGGCGAGATAGCGCATTCGTCGCTCTACGGACCGAAGCCGACCCACCCATGCGGGCGGAAGCCACAGCCGGATCCGCCGGCGCGCTCGCCGCAGCGGAAATCCGCTAGCGCGAGGGCGCGGGGGGAGCGGTCCGCGGGCCCGCCTCAGGACGAGGGCCTCGAGCTGATCCAGCCAGTCGTTGTCCTGCTGGGGGTGGAAGTAGTTGGCGGCCAGCCAGGCCGGCTCAGCCTGCCGCCAACGACCACTCACCAAATCCGAAAGATCCCCCAGGCACCCTGAACCGGCGAAGACCAGATTGATCATGTCCTCAGAGACGCCGAACTCCGAGATGATCAAGACGGGAATCCGAGCGGCCATCGCCTCGAGCGCCGCGGTCGACGAGACAGTCGCCAGTGCCCGCGCGGTCCGCAGCGCTTCCTGCATCGATCCACCGCGATAGCGGAGTTTGCCCGGCTGCATCCGACCCGCGGCCACAAGGTCTGCCGCCACCTGGGGGTACGGCCAATCCTCACGATGCGTCTGCTGCTCATCCTTCTCGGCTCGCACCTTGACAACCGCCGACCCAGCGTCGGCCAGGGCCAAGAGAATCTGCTCCCGGTGCTCGCGGCTCATCGGAACCTTCGCCTGGGCAGCGAAGACCAGGTCGGTACGCGGCAGCTCAACCGCGGCCGGGGCGGGGGCACGCAGGAAGGGCAGTGACGCCAGACCGAAAATCAGGTGAGGCGCCAGCTCCGCGCCGATGGCGCCGAACTCGGCGATCTCTCGGTGGCTGTGCACGACGAACAGATCGCAGGATCTGCGCAACTCGACTGCGCGCGGGGTGGCGGGCACGCTGATTCCAGGCAGGCCCGTGACAATGACGGGCCGATCGCGACCACGCAATTCCCGAGTAGCCGTCAAGGCGGCGATGACGGGCCCGGTGCAGGCCAGCAGGACGACGTCCGGCTTCTCAGCTTGCAGCCGGCGCACGATGCCCGCTCGATCGAGAACCTGCATCGGTAGCGTGCTAGCCGCTTGCATCTGAGCCGCGGACGGCATCACCGGGTTCTCGACGACCACCTGCGACGGCAGCCAACTGGGGGGAAGCCCCCCCAGCGTCGCCGAACTCCACTTCAGATACGAGTCCGAGTCAGCGATCGCGAGCACACGTTTGGGCGTCTCTTCGCCGGGAACTGGTCCACTCACGCTTGCGGGCGGTGTCGCTCAAGGGCATGCACTTCGCCGTCGGAGGTCAAGTGGGCGACGAGCAACTCACCCGTGACGAGCGTCGTCGGAGCCATGTCGAGCGCGTCGAGGATGTGGGGCAGGACCGGTCGATGCACGCAGACCGCGGTGGGTTCGCCCGTCGCCAGTATCTGAGTACGCAATTTCAGGATCAGTTTGGCGACGGCGCGGGGATCATCGCCACCGAGCTCTTCGGTGAGCTGGCTGAACTTGTCGATGGTGAGCTGACGAGCGTGGGCGTACGGAGCGAGCGTGCCGATGCAGCGGGCCGCCGTGGAGCTCACCAGGCTGGTGATCCTGTATGCGCCGAGCATCGGCACCAGAAGCCGCGACTGTCGCCGGCCACGGGCGTTGACCGGACGGGTTGCGTCCTTCTTCGACCAGTCCTTGCGGTCCATCGCCTTGGCGTGCCGCAGGATGATCAACGGCGTCGTCGGCGGCTGCTCGAGATGCTGCCGCACCAGGAAATGATCAGGCGCGTGGGTCAGTCGGTCGACTGCGGCCCTCACCGGGAGCCAGGACACGACATCGACCTCGTCGTCGGGTGGCCGGGGAACGGTTTCCAGCACCGTGCCACCCCAGTACTCGACCTGCTTGGCACCCTTGGCCGTGACGTAGCGGACGGTGTCCAGCGGCACGCCAAGCCGGATGGTGACGCCGGTCTCCTCGAGTACCTCCCGAACGGCGCAGGCCGGCAAGGACTCGCCCGCGTCGAGTTTCCCCTTGGGCAGCGTCCAGTCGTTGTAGCGCATCCGGTGGATGATCAACACCTCGATGCCGCGGACAGGGTCCACACGACTGACCACGGCACCGCCCGCCAAGATCGGCTTGGTCTGCGAGGTCCGCTCATTCGCGGTTCCTGGCAGCGTCAATGCCGGCACAGATCACTCACTTGGCGCGCCGCCGACGCTTGGCGTTGATCAAGTACTCCTGCATGTCGAGCAGCGGCCGGTCGTCCGGGTCCGCGGTGTGCGGGGTCCAGGAACCGTCCGATTCCAGCTCCCACGACGCCGTGCCCTTGTCGAACGCAATGTCGAAGAGGTCGCCGATCTCGGCGATGTGTGTCGGGTGCGTGATTGAGGCAAGAACCTCCACCCGCCGGTCCAGATTGCGGTGCATCAGGTCGGCCGAGCCCATGCCGACCAACGGCTGCCCGTCGTTGGCGAACCAGAACAGCCGGCTGTGCTCCAGAAAGCGGCCCAGAATGCTGATCACCCGGATGTTCTCGCTGAGGCCCGGCACACCCGGGCGGATCGTACAGATCCCCCGCACCCACAGGTCGACCGGCACCCCGGCTTGGGACGCGCGGTAGAGCGCGTCGGAGATCGCCTCGTCGACCAGCGAGTTCACCTTGATCCGGATCGCGGCCGGCTTGCCGTCCTCGCGATTCGCGATTTCGTTGTTGATCCGGTCGATCAGACCAGTACGAATGCCGTGCGGGGCGACCAGGAGCCGCTTGTACTGCGTCTCCTGACTCATTCCCGATAGGTGGTTGAACAGTCGACCGATGTCCTCGGTAATGATCGGGTTGGCGGTCAGCAGTCCGGTGTCCTCATACATCCGTGCCGTTTTCGGGTTGTAGTTGCCGGTGCCGATGTGGGCATACCGACGTAGGCCGTCGGGCTCGTCGCGGACCACCATGGACAGCTTGCAATGCGTCTTGAGTCCCAGCAGGCCGTAGACCACGTGACAGCCGTGCTGCTCCAGCCGCCGGGCCCAGGCGATGTTGGCCTGCTCGTCGAAGCGCGCCTTGATCTCCACCAGGGCAAGCACCTGCTTGCCGGCCTCCGACGCCTCGATCAGAGCGTCGATGATCGGAGAGTCACCCGAGGTGCGATAGAGCGTTTGTTTGATGGCCAGCACCTGCGGGTCGTCGGCGGCCTGTTCGATGAAGCGCTGCACGCTGGTGGCGAACGAGTCGTACGGATGGTGCAGCAGCACGTCCCGCTGTTTCAACGCGGCGAACATGTCGGCGGGCTTCGCCGTCTCCACTTCCGCCAGATGCGGGTGCGTCGAGGGTAGGAAGGCCGGGTATTTCAGCTGCGCTCGGTCGATGTCGGCCAGGGAGAACAGGCCGCGCAGATCCAGCGGACCGGGAACATGGAAGACCTCCCGTTCACTGATGTCCAGCTCGCCGACCAGCAGCTCCAGCATCTTGGGATCGATGTCATCCTCGACCTCCAGCCGTACGGGCGGTCGGCCGACCTTGCGCCGCAGCAGCTCCTTCTCCAGGGCCAGCAGCAGGTTTTCGGCGTCGTCCTCCTCGACCTCCACGTCCTCGTTGCGGGTGACCCGGAAGGTGTGGTGCTGCACGACGTGCATGCCGCTGAAGAGCTGGTCGAGGTGGCGGGCGATGACGTCCTCGAGCGCGACGAAGCGGCCCTCGGAGAGCATCAGGAACCGCGGCAGGACCGTGGGCACCTTGACCCGCGCGAACTGCCGGGCACCGGTTTCCGGATTGCGCACCAGCACCGCCAGGTTGATCGACAGGCCGGAGATGTAGGGAAAGGGATGGGACGGGTCCACCGCGAGCGGGGTCAGCACCGGGAAGATCCGCTCCGCGAAGAGCTCGTTCATCCGGTCCTTCTCTGCGCCGGTCAGTTCGTCCCAGCGCAGGATCTCCACGCCCTCCTTGACCAGCTCGGGCCGGATCTCTTCGGTGAAGACTCGGGCGTGCTCGGCGACCAGTTCCCGGGTCCGGTTGAGGATGGCCAAGTGCACGTCGCGGGGCATCATGCCACTGACCGTCGGCACGGCAACGCCGGCGGCGATCCGACGTTTCAGGCCGGCGACTCGGACCATATAGAACTCGTCCAGGTTGGACGCGAAAATCGCCAGAAACTTGGCTCGCTCCAGCAGCGGCACGCGCAGCTTGTCCTTGGCCAGGTCGAGGACTCGGTTGTTGAAGTTGAGCCAGGACAGCTCGCGGTCCAAAAAGCGGTCCGGCGGAAGCATCGACGTGAACTCTTCCAGGCCGTCCGCGGAGGGCTCAACGGGACGCTGCAGGGCAATCGAGGAGGTGTCGACGGCTTCCATCGTGAAGTTCTCCTCCCCGCTACTCAGGGCTAGGTCCGGCCAGCGGGAGGCGGAGGCAATTCCGCTGACGCATACATCACATCACGGCTGGCAACACGGAAACCATAAGCGGAATACAAGGCAATAGCTGCCCCGTGCTCGGCCTCGACGTAGAGCCGGACGCGGGTGTTTCCCCGCCGTTTGAGGTGTTGTAACCCAATGGTCAGCAACGCTTTGCCGAGACCTTGTCCGCCGGCGAGGGGGTCCACTCCCAGCACGTAGACCTCGCCCAATTGATCTTGGTGCTGCTTGGTCCAGTGAAATCCGACCATCCGCCCGGCCGCGATCGCCACGAAGAAGCCTGCCGGGTCGAACCAGCTCTCCGCGAGGCGGTCGTCTAGATCGCGTCGCGTGAGACGGCCCTGTTCGGGGTGGTCGGAAAACGCCCGGGCGTTGACGGCAATCCAGTCGTCCTCGTCCGCCCCGAGCCGGAAGGTCCGGATGATCACGCCGTCCGGGACTCGAGGATCGGGCACCGGGTCCTCGAGCGAGCGCTCCATGATCAACAATGTGCGGCGCGGCTGCATGCCGTGGCTGCGGGCCAAAGCCTGCGCAGCCAGCCGGTTGCCCACCGCCAGCACCTGCACTGGACCGCGAGCGATCATCGCGTCGAGCAGCGCAGTCCCGACTCCTTGCCCACGGTGCACCGGTAACACCACAAGCTCCCCGGTGGGGACCGTGCCATCCTGCCGCTGGGCGTAGCCGACCAGCCGCCCCTCAGCCTTGGCGATCAGATGCTCGATCCCTTCGTGACCTCGGCGGAGGTGCAACAGCGCCGCCTCGTTCAGGGGCGGAACTCCGTCCGCCCGGGTGGCTTCCGCGACCACCGTCAGAACGGCGGCGACCTCTTCCGGTGGTAGCCGTGTCGCGGTGGTGATCTTCAGGCGGTCGCTCATGCGCCAACCGTAGTGATCGATAGGCTGGTTCGTGCGGGTGTGACCGTGAGCCGCGGGCCGTTACGTGACTCCATCGGAGAAGAAAAGGGTGGCTGTCGATGCGCGACGAAGGTTATTCCGCCGAACAGATCGCGGCCTACGGTGCGACCGCACAGCCTGCGATCGCGGCCCGGATGACCCCGCACCTTCGGATGACGCTGATCGGTGCGGCGTGCGCCGCGCTCGGAGTCCTCACCAGCCTGGCGGCGCTCCTCACCTTCCCTAAGTTCAGCGACCGCGACACCGGTGCCGGCTGGGCCATCGTGGCCCTCATCACGGCGGTACTGATGCTGGCGGTGTGTGCGATCCAGGTCATGGTCTGGCGCCGGGCGATGGCGTCGTGGCGGGGGGTGCGCATTCAGGACCTCCAGGGCGAAAGGCGGCTTTCCTGGATCACCCACCTGGTTTCGTACGCGGTGGTGCTGGCCGGGATGTGGGCCTGCCTGGCCGGCAGTGCAGCCGCCGGCTGGTCGGCCACCGCTGGCATCCTTCTCGCCGTGACGATGGTATTGATCATCGCCGGCCAAGTGCTCGCCGGTGTGCAGTACCTGCGGCCCAGTGGCCCACCGGGCACGGTCCCGGCTCACATGCGCCGGCTGGTGCGACGGGCCGAAGCACGCCAGGGGCGTCGGGTTCCCTGATCCGCCCCCGGCCGCGCCATCAGCCGGCGCGGACTCGGCTCGGCTCTTCGGTGGGGGTGACGAAGCGGTAGCCGACATTGCGTACCGTGCCGATCATCGACTCGTACTCGGGACCAAGCTTGGCCCGAAGCCGGCGTACATGGACGTCGACCGTGCGGGTGCCGCCGTAGTAGTCGTAACCCCAGACGTCGCTGAGCAGCTGCTGGCGGCTGAAGACCCGGCCAGGATGCTGGGCGAGGTACTTCAGCAGTTCGAATTCGGTGTAGGTCAGGTCCAGCTGGGCGCCGTTCAATTTGGCCGAGTAGCCGGCCTCGTCGATCACGATGTTCCCGCTCTGGATCAGTGGGTCCCCGGCAGAGGCCGCGGACGGGCTCATCGCCAGGCGGAGCCGCACGTCGACCTCCGCAGGGCCGGCCGTCGCCAGCAACAAATCGTCGAACCCCCAGTCAGCCGAGAAAGCGGCGAGTCCTCCTTCGCTGGCGATCACCACCAGAGGCGCCTCTTTGCCGGTGGTCTCGATCAGGCGGCACAGCGAACGCGCGCCTACCAGGTCGCGCCGGGCGTCTAGCAGAATCACGTCAGCGGAGGGCGCATCGAGCAGGGCAGTAGCTTCGGCCTGAGCGACCTTGACCGAGTGTGGAAGCAGTTCGAGGGCCGGCAGGATCTCGGCCGCGGCGTGCATATCGTTGGTGAGAAGCAGCAAGGTGGCCATTGCGGTCTCCATAGCTCTGGTCCGACTGAGATACCGCGAGGGCGAGCCCTCGCCAGTCACCGATTCCCCCGGTCGGTTCAGCCCGAAACGTCCTGAGGCCCAAACGCGCGCCGTTGGGCCTCTGGGTATGCACCGTCGGGTCGATGCATGCCTGAGACTACTGCAATGGTGAATGTTTCCCTTCATTACTGGGCTGGCGCGAAAGCCGCAGCAGGGGTCGAACGGGAGACAGTCGAGGCGACCACCGTGGCGGACGCGATGGCTATCGCGGCACTACGACACCGCGACCCGAGGTTCGCTCGAATTCTCAATGTCAGTTCGGTTCTGATGCAGGATCGAGTGCTGCGTGGCGATGATCTTGAGACGGAATTGACCGAGTCCGTAGAGGTTGAGGTGTTGCCGCCCTTCGCTGGTGGCTAGGCCGGGGAGCGCCGCACATGTGGCAAATGTCACGTCAAAGTCGTCCATGACCTCGCCGACCGGCTCCGCATGATGGACGGCATTCTCAGCATCCGGTCATTCCCTACTGACGCACAGGGTTGGCCCTAGGCTGGCGGGCGACCGGCTTGCCCGGCACGAACCACGTCTTAATCAGGAGATGTCATGAGTAGGCAGGAAGTACTGGTCGACGCCGACTGGCTCGAGGACCATGCCGGCGATGAGCACATCGTGGTGGTCGAGGTTGACGAAGACACCACCGCCTACGACGGCGGGCACATCAAGGGTGCGATAAAGCTGGACTGGAAGAAGGATCTTCAGGACCCGGTCCGGCGCGACTTCGTCAACAAGGAGCAGTTCGAGAAGCTGCTGGCCGAGCGCGGCATCAGCAATGACGACACTGTGGTGCTCTACGGCGGCAACAACAACTGGTTCGCTGCGTACGCCTACTGGTACTTCAAGCTGTACGGACACGAGAACGTCTTGTTGCTCGACGGCGGCCGCAAGAAGTGGGAGCTCGACGCGCGCGAACTCAGCACCGAGCAGGTGACACGTCCCGCGACCACCTACACCGCCAAGGAGCCCAACCTGGACATCCGCGCCTTCCGCGACGAGGTGGTCAAGGCGATCGGGACGCGAAGCCTGGTCGATGTCCGCAGCCCCGACGAGTACGCCGGCCGGCTACTGGCGCCTGCCCACCTGCCACAGGAGCAGGCTCAGCGCGGCGGGCACATCCCGACGGCGATCAACGTGCCGTGGAGCAAGGCCGCGAACGACGACGGCACCTTCAAGTCGGATGAGGAGCTCAAGGAGCTCTACAGCGAGGCCGGTCTGAGCTGGGACAACGACATCATTGCCTACTGCCGGATCGGTGAGCGCAGCGCGCATACCTGGTTCGTGCTGCACCAAATCCTGGAGCAGAAGAACGTCAAGAACTACGACGGCTCCTGGACCGAGTACGGCTCGCTGGTCGGCGTACCGGTAGCGGTCGGCGACGAGCCCGGAAATCTCTGACCGCCCCCTGGCGGCGGAAGGACGAGCCACATGTGCGGAGCAACGACCGGCGGCCTCAGCCTCGAGGGCATCGACATCAGCAAGGAAGCAGTCATTCAGGGGCGCGTGTTGCGCGCCGGACAGCCGGTGGCGGGTGCGTATGTCCGGCTGCTGGATGGGACCGGGGAGTTCACGGCCGAGGTGCCTACCTCGGCCACCGGCCACTTCCGCTTCTTCGCGGGCGACGGCACCTGGACGCTGCGGACGCTGGCTCCGGGCGCGAAAGCCGACCGGACCGTGGTCGCGGCCCGCGGCACCGTCTCCGAGATCGATGTCGAGTTCGACGACCCAGCCTGAGCGTCGCGCCGATCAGAGAGCGGAGTCCAGGATCAGGGTGACTGGTCCATCGTTGACCAGCGACACCTGCATGTCGGCGCCGAAGACACCGGTCGCCACTTCCGCGCCCAGCGCGCGGAGCGCCTCCACGAAGGCGGAGACCAGCGGTTCGCTGACCGCGCGCGGGGCGGCGGCGTTCCATGATGGACGACGGCCCTTCCGCGTGTCGGCGTAGAGCGTGAATTGACTGACCACCAGCATCGGCGCCCTCAGCTGATCCGCTGACTGCTCGCCCTCGAAGATTCTCAGCCGCCACACCTTCTCAGCCATCCGGGCAGCAGTCGCGGGTGCGTCGTCGTTGGTCACCCCGACCAAGATCACCAGGCCGGTACGGCCAATCGCTCCCACCACCTCGCCGGAGACCCGGACCTCGGCCGTGGCACAGCGCTGTACGACCAAGCGCATCTCAGCCGGCGGCCGGCAGCACGACCAGGCAGAATGGATGTCCGGCGGGATCGGCGTAGACCCGGAAGGTCTCGCCACCACCAGGCAGCGGGGTCGCCCCAAGCTCGAGGACCGACGCTTCCGCGAGCTCGAGATTGTCGACGCGGACGTCGAAGTGCCGATATTGCGGCCGATCACCGTCGGGCCAGGTCGCAGGCCGGTAGTTCGGAACCCGCGCGAAGGCAACGCCCGGCCGATCGGGTGCGTCACCGATCACCACCCAGTCGCTCTCGTCTTGCACACGCCGCATGCTCAGCAGGGATTCGTAGAACCTGGCCAGTGCGTCGGGATCGTCGCAGTCGATCACGATGCCGTGCAGTCGTCCGATCATGGAGGCCAGTGTGGCATCGCGGGGTGGTGAGGCTGGCGAGACCCGATCCCGCACGCCTCTGCCACAATGGTGGCCGTGCCCAGCACGCCTAGTTTCCGGCCCGTGGCCATCAAGATCACGTGTGGCGCGGAGGCCGCGGAGCGCGCCAATCAGGCCTGGACCGTCGCGGCGACCGCGATTGCTTCGGGCGCCGAGGTCACGGTCTGGCTCACCGGCGAGGCCGTCTGGTTTGCCGTGGTCGGCCGTCAACCTGATCTTGAACTTCAGCACGCAACCCCGACGCCTGAGTTGATCGAGGCCGTACGGTCCTCCGGCAGGATCGTCGTCTGCACCCAATGCGCTGCCCGCCGGGAGCTGACCCTTGGCGATCTCATCGAGGGCGCCACTATCGCCGGGGCGGCCACCTTCGTGGAAGCCGTCCTAGGGCCCCAAACCCAAGCACTGGTCTACTGAAGCCGGACCGCCTCAGCTGATCATGACGTCCGCGCCGCCGCCGCTTCCAGCTCGAGCAGCGTCCGCTTGACCTCCAGTCCACCAAGGTAGCCGCCCAACGAGCCGTCCGAGCGCACAACGCGGTGGCAGGGAACAACCACAGGAAGCGGGTTGGTGGCGCAGGCGCTGCCCACGGCACGCACCGCGCCCGGGTGCCCGGTGGCGGCGGCCACCTCCGCATAGCTCTCGGTATGCCCGTAGGAGATGGCGGCCAAATGGTCGAGAACGGTATGGCGGAATCCGGCGGAGAGCCGGAGGTCGAGTGCGATGTCAAAAGCCGTCCGGTGACCGGCAAAGTACTCCTCGACTTGACGAGCGGCCTCGTCCAGCCGACGGGGGGCAGCCAGAATCCGTGGGCTGATCTTGCTCGCCAGCGCCTGCAACACCGCGTCGTGTCCCTCTCGCTGGTACGCGACCCGGACCAGACCGAGCGGAGTGGCAGCCAGCAACAGCGGACCGACCGGCGAGTCGATCGTGCGGAAGGCGACGTCCAGTAAACCGGCCTCGGTGGCCCGCTGCTCCAGCCTGTGGTCCAGCCGCGCCAA
>OCZS010000598.1_pt1 | contig 12130 bp, 10 predicted proteins | sample 1539071 | NCBI WGS metagenome assembly OCZS01 (sample SAMEA3113584, study PRJEB22503) | soil metagenome | reverse complement strand
GTGCGCGTGCACGGGACGAAGAAGGCGCTGGCGATCACCACCGACTGCACGCCGCGCTACGTCTATGCCGACCCGGTCGAGGGCGGGAAGCAGGCGGTCGCCGAGACCTACCGCAACCTCTGCGCGGTGGGCGCGAAGCCGCTGGCGATCACCAATTGCCTCAACTTCGGCAACCCGCAGCGCCCAGAGATCATGGCCCAGCTCGTCGGTGCGCTGGAAGGCATGGGCGAAGCCTGCCGGGTGCTCGACTATCCCATCGTGAGCGGCAACGTCTCCCTCTACAACGAGAGCAAGGCGACCGGCGGCGGATCGGCGATCCTTCCGACGCCGGCGATTGGCGGCGTCGGGCTGCTCGGGGATTGGGAAAAGAACGCGACCATCGCCTTCAAGGCCGAAGGCGAGCACGTCGTCCTCATCGGGCACAGCGACAGCCATGTCGGCCAGTCGCTCTGGCTGGAAGTCTGCCATGGCCGTCGCGAGGGAACGCCTCCGCCGGTCGACCTCGCGGCGGAGCGCCGAGCCGGTGAATGCATCCGCCAGCTCATCGGAGATGGGCTACTGACGGCCGTCCACGACTGCGCCGATGGCGGTGCAGCCGTCGCCGTCGCTGAGATGGCGCTTGCCGCAAACATCGGCATGACGATGACGGTCGTTCCGCAAATCCCCAACGTGGGCGCGATCCTCTTCGGCGAGGATCAGGGGCGATATGTCGTCACGACCCACGATCCAGATCGCGTCCGCGAGATCGCCAATTCCGCCCAGCTGTTCGCGGTGCCAATCGGGACGACCGGCGGCGCCAATCTGACGTTCGACCTGGTTGACCGCGGCGGACCGCAGAAGGTCAGTCTCGCGGATCTCCGAGCGGCGCACGAAGGCTTCTTCCCGAAGCTGATGGGGGCCGACGCCGCGCTCGCTTGACTTGCGGTCTGGGGGGTAACAGCTTCCCCGCCGCTCAAGGGGAGGCTCCATGTTCAGGCCGATCGCGATTGCGACCGCCGTTTCCGGCACGCTCGACATAGTGTTCGCGATGGCCCTGACGGTCTTCTTCGGGCGCGAGATCGGCAACATGCTCCGCTACGTCGGTTCCGGACCCTTCCCGCAAGCGACGGAGATGGGCACCAGCGGCGCGATCCTCGGCTTGCTCGTCCACTTCGCGCTGATGGTAATTATGACGGCGGTCTACGTGCTTGCCGCCCGGCGGATACCCGCACTCGTCGAGCGTCCAATCCAGTGGGGCGTCCTCTACGGCCTCGCGACCTATGCCGCGATGAACTGGCTGGTCGTGCCGATGCGCTTCGGCACGCCGCTTCCGCCAAGCCCGTTGTCGATGGCGACGCAGCTGTTCGCCCATATCGTCCTGGTCGGAGTCCCGATCGCCCTGATCGCGGCGCGATACCTGAAGCCGCAGCCCGCGTGACGGACGCGGGCTATTCGGGGACGCCGCTCGGCAAGAAGCTCGGCTATCGCGAGGGAATGCGAGTGTTCGTCGAGGGAATGCCTGAGCCGATCCGCCACGGCATCGAGAAGAGCATCGACGCACGGCCCGACTGGCAGCTCGTTCCCGGACCGGGCCTCGAGGCGGCGCACATCTTCGTCACGGCTCGCGCCGCGCTCGAAGCGAAGATTCAAACGCTGCTGCCGCTGCTGAAACCAAGCGGCGCCATATGGGTAAGCTGGCCGAAAAGGGCGGCGAAGGTCCCCACCGATATTACCGAAGATGCGATCCGCAAGGTCGTGCTCCCGATGGGCCTGGTCGACGTGAAGGTCTGCGCCGTCGACGCGACCTGGTCGGGGCTGAAGCTGATGATCCGCAAAGAGCTGCGCGCGCTATGAAGCAGGTCCCCTCCGTTCCCTACGACACGCTTCCCGAACTGACGGATCAGGAGCGCATCGACGGGGCGCGCGCGTTCCGCGAGGAGATTGCGACCCGCCGAAGCTGCCGAATGTTCTCGGACGCTGCGGTGCCGCGCGAGGTCATCGAGGAAGCGATCCTCGCGGCGGGAACTGCGCCGTCCGGAGCCAATCACCAGCCCTGGCACTTCTCAGTCGTTTCCAGCCCCGAGTTGAAGCGCCGCATCCGCATCGAGGCGGAGAAAGAGGAAGCGGCTTTCTACGCCGGCAAGGCCGGCCAGGATTGGCTCGAAGCGCTCGCCCCGCTCGGGACCGACGAGGACAAGGCGTATCTAGAGGCCGCGCCGTGGCTGATCGTGGTCTTCGGGCAAAGGCGGGGCGGGATCGAACCGGGCGAGCAAAAGACCAATTATTACGTAACCGAGAGCGTTGGCATCGCCTGTGGCTTCCTGCTCACGGCGTTGCACAAGGCGGGACTGGCGACGCTGACGCACACGCCCTCGCCGATGGGATTTCTCCGCGACATCTGCGGCCGGCCAGCGAACGAGAAACCGCTGATGGTCATCGTAGCAGGACCTCCCGCGGAAGGAGCGACTGTTCCCGAGCACGCGCTACGCAAGAAGCCGCTCGACCAGATCAGCAGCTGGCTCTGAGCGAATTTACTTGCGAATGGTTCGCATTATCGATTATATCGATCTCCATGATCGTCTGCGTCTGCAACCGCATCACGGAGAGCGAGGTCCGCAAGGCCGCCCGCTGTGGCGCGGCGACTCCCGAAGCGGCTTATGCCTGCCACGATTGTGAAGTGCAGTGCGGCTGCTGCCTCGACTATGCTCAGGAAATCATTGAGGAAGAACGTGGCACGAGCCCTCGCCTGCGCCTCGTCAGTTCCCGCGCCGCCTGACCATTGCTTCTGCGACTGACTTTCAGTCGCATGTTTTCCGCAGTTTTCCGCCAATTTTAAGGCTTCCCACGGCTCGACTGCGGGAGTACAGCCGCCTCGCCTGAAACGGAGGCGCGAGCATGAAGGGCGACCCGAAAGTCATCGAGCTTCTCAACGAGGCGCTCAAGGAAGAGCTGACCGCGATCAACCAATATTGGTTGCACTATCGCATGCTCGACAATTGGGGCGTTCGCCGGCTCGCCGAATATGAGCGGTCCGAATCGATCGACGAGATGAAGCATGCGGACCGACTCGCCGAACGCATCCTCTTCCTTGACGGGCTGCCCAACTTCCAGGCGCTCGGCCGGCTTCGCATCGGCGAAAATGTCGAGGAAATCCTGACGGCCGACATGGAAGCCGAGCAGCAGGGGGCGAAGCTGTATCGCGATGTCGTCGCCCATGCGGAATCGGTCCGCGACTACGTCACCCGCGATCTCGCTCGTGAAATCCTCTCCGACGAGGAAAAGCACATCGACTTCATCGAGACGCAGTTCGAGATGATCTCGCGGATGGGTCTGCAGAACTACATCCAGCTTCAGTCCAAGCCGGCCGAGGAATAAGGCCTGACGCAAGGGGCGAGCGCGGCGCGGCACCTGACTCTCGACGTCGCCCGCGGCGTCGCGGTGATGGGCATATTGTTCGCCAATATCCCCGCCTTCGCATTCCCGACGCCCGGCTACTTCTCGCCCTTGGGCTGGGGCGGCACCACCCCCGCGGACATTGCCGTCTGGCTGATGAACTTCGTCTTCGTCGAAGGCCGCATGCGCGGGCTGTTCTCCTTCCTGTTCGGCGCCTCGATGCTGCTCGTTATCGACCGCGCGCGGGAGAGCGGCCAAAGCGCCGCGAAAGTGCATTTTTCCCGCATGGCGGTGCTGTTCCTGTTCGGAATGGCGCACATGTACCTGATCTGGTGGGGCGACATCCTCGCCCACTATGCTCTGGTCGGCTCGATCGCATTCCTGTTCACCCGGATGCAGGCAAGCCAGCTCATGGCCGCCGGGCTCACTACGCTTGCCCTCGCCATGATCTGGGCAGGCGGCGGAATGGTCGCGCTGATCGAAAGCGCTCCCCGCAACACGCCCGACGCCGTGGCCACGTGGAACGAGTTCGCGAGGACCTTCGGCGTGCCGCCGCACGCGTGGCTGACCGAAGAGGTCAGGGCCATGCAGGGAAGCTGGACTAACCAGGTCGCGTACCGATGGGACCATGGAAGCGGCCCCTTGGCGTTCCTGAAGACGGTCGGCGCGGAGACGCTGGCGGCGATGCTTTTCGGCATGTGGGCTTACTGCTCCGGCTTCATCACCGGCGCCTGGGACCGTACGCTTTATCGCCGGACCGCGATCGTCTGCCTGGGCGTCTCCTGGACCGCTTATCTGCTGCTCGGCCTCAACACGATTGCTCAGGGCTTCGACCAGCGCTGGGTCTATTTCGCGTCCATCCTCGCCAGCGCCCCTTTCCGGATTCTCGGAACGATCGGCTATGCCGCTCTCGTCATCCTCATGGTTCGGCCGGGAGGGTGGCTCACGGAGCGGATGGCGGCCGTGGGCCGCGCCGCCTTCACCAATTATCTGGGCACGTCGGTCCTCGTCATTGCCATCTTCTACGGCTGGGGACTGGGACAATTTGCCAAGTGGGAACGCGCGTCGATCTACGTCATCCCGCCGCTCGTCTGGCTTCTTATGCTGCTCTGGTCAAAGCCGTGGCTCGACCGCTTCCGCTACGGACCGCTCGAATGGCTATGGCGCAGTCTTGCGCGCCTGGAGCTGCAGCCGATGAGGAAGCCGCTCCCTGCGGAAGCGGCCGGCAGAGCCTAGATCCGCCCGAAGTCCTGGTTGCTGGCCTTGCGGCCGAAGCCGGCCTGCGGAGTGCGGGTGAGCAGCGGGTTGGTCGCCCTTTCGAACAAATCGACCGTGCGATTGAACAGCCGCCTCAGCTCCACGACCTCGGGCACGAGCTCATCCGGGAAGCGACGGCTCTCCATGCAGAGGCGGGCGGTGCTCTCGATCAGCTCGGCGATCTCCGCGAGCGGCTCCGCGCCGAACTGGCGCGCCTCGCCCTTGATGGTGTGCGCGGGAAGCACGAGCGCGGCCGTATTCTGGTCGTGCATCGCTTCTTCGATCTGTGCGACCGACTTTGCTCCATCCTCGCGGAAGTAGCTGAGAATCCGGATGAAGCCGGCGCCAAGCTCGGCTCGGCTCCGCTCGAAATGCACCCAATCGACGATTTTCAGCTCGTCGTCGCTCATCAATCTTCCCCGTGGCCACTTCGGCTCTGGATAAGGCGCAAAGGGTAAAATTAGCCTTAGCGGTCGCGCTGATATGGATTCTTCGGCGCGCGGAACGACAGGCGCATCGGAACCGGAGCCAGCTTCAGGTCGCGACGCATCGAATTCAGCAGGTAGCGGCGATAGCTGTCGGGCAGCTGGTCCACGCGCGTGCCGAACACGACGAAGGTCGGCGGACGCGTCTTCACCTGCGTGATGTAGCGAAGCTTGATCCGACGGCCGCTCGGCGCGGGAGGCTGGTTGGCTTCGACCGCATCCTCGAACCAGCGGTTGAGCTCTCCGGTCGTGATCCGCCGCGACCAGGATTCGCGCAGCTCGAACGCGACCTTCAGCACATCGTCGACGCCTTTGCCCGTCTTCGCCGAAATGGCGAGCACGGGCACGTTCTTGAGCTGCGACAGTCCTTCTTCGAGCGCCGCCTTCACGCCGTTGAACAGCGACGAGGCATGTTCCGCGACGTCCCATTTGTTGAGCGCGATGACCAGCGCCCTGCCCTCCTCGACCACGAGATCGGCGATACGCAGATCCTGGGCCTCCAGCCCGCGGGTCGCGTCGAGCAGCAGGACGACGACCTCGGCATGCTCGATGGAGCGTCGCGCGTCCGCCCCGGAGAGCTTCTCGAGCTTGTCCTCGACCTTGGCGCGCTTCCTCAAACCGGCGGTGTCGACCAGCCGCACCGGCCGCCCCTGCCACTCCCAGTCCAGCGTGATGGAATCGCGGGTAATCCCCGCTTCCGGGCCGGTGATCATCCGCTCCTCGCCCAGCATCCGGTTCACCAGCGTCGACTTGCCTGCATTCGGACGGCCCACGATCGCGAGCTTCAGCGGCCGGTCGGGATCTTCTTCGTCCTCATCTTCCTCGAGCGCCTCTTCCTCGCGCTCGACGAAAGGCCGCAGGCTTTCGAACAGGTCGACGACGCCCTCGCCATGCTCGGCGCTGATCGCGATCGGCTCACCGAGCCCGAGGGCATAGGCCTCCAGGCGCCCGGACTCACCGGCATTCCCCTCGGCCTTATTGGCGGCGACGATCACCGGTGTCTTGCCAGCGCGGAGCCAGTTCGCGATCTCCTCGTCGAGCGGCGTAAGCCCCTCGCGGCCATCGATCAGGAACAGCGCCACATCGGCCGCCCGGACCGCGGCCTCGGTCTGCTGCCGCATCCGGCCGGGCAGCGTGTGCGGGTCCTCATCCTCGTATCCGGCCGTGTCCATGACCCGGAATTCGAGGCCGAGAAGCTTCGCATCCCCCTCGCGCCGGTCGCGAGTCACTCCGGGGCGGTCGTCCACCAGCGCCACCTTCTTGCCGACGAGGCGGTTGAACAGCGTCGACTTGCCCACATTGGGGCGTCCGACGATCGCAACGGTGGGCAAGCGAGGCATGGTGCGGGCGGTTAGCCGAACAAAGTGTCTCTGCGAAGGACGCACTTGGAAATGATTCCGCATGCGGAACGGAACGAGTCTCTGGTAAGTGTATTGAATCGACCGGTCTTGAGATTGGAGTCGTTGGATATGGCAGCAGCTCGCCCTGCTTGGCGCGGACAAATCCGTCTGGCCCTCGTCTCGATCCCCGTGGAGATCTACCCCGCAACCAAGAGCGGTGCCCAGATCCAGTTCCACCAGGTGCACGAGCCGTCGGGCAAGCGCATCAAATATGAGAAGGTCGTCCCGGGCATCGGGCCGGTCGACAAGGACGAGATCGTCAAGGGCTACGAGGTTTCGAAGGGTCACTACGTCCTTCTGGATCCGGAAGAGATCGAGAGCGTGAAGCTCGAGAGCCGCAAGACGCTCGACCTCGTCCAGTTCGTCGACGAGGACGAGATCGAGCCGATGTATTTCGAGAAGCCCTATTACGTCGTCCCGGCCGACGATCTCGCCGAGGAGGCCTATGTCGTGCTCCGCGACGCCCTCAAGGACGCGAAGAAGATCGGCATCGGCCAGATGGCAATGCGCGGCCAGGAATATGTCGTCGCGCTAAAGCCTTCGGGCCGCGGAATCCTGATGGAGACGCTGCGCTACGCAGACGAGGTCCACAAATCGTCGGGCTTCTTCCGCGACATCGGCGACACGAAGCCCGATCCGGACCTGCTCGACATGGCCTCCATGCTGATCGAGCGAAAGGCCGGCGAGTTCGACCCGTCCGAGTTCCACAACCGCTACGTCGATGCTCTGAAGAATCTGATCGCCGAGAAGCAGAAGAAGAAGGGCGAGAAGGTCATCCAGGACCCGGATGCCGACAAGGGACCGCCCAAGGGCTCGAACGTCATCGACCTGATGGCGGCGCTGAAGAAGAGCCTTGGCGACGACAAGCGCAAGAAGGACGGCATGGACGAGCCGAAGGCAAAGAAGCCGGCTCCGAAGAAGGCCGCGCCCAAGCGCACGACGGCCAAGAAGGAATCCAAAGAGCCGGCGCGCAAGCGAGCGTAGATCATGGCGAAACGCGCTGGCCTCGACATCGAGACCTACAACGAGAAGCGCGACTTCACGAAGACGAAGGAGCCGAAAGGCCGCAAGCTCAGAGGCAAGGGCGACAGCTTCGTCGTCCAGAAGCATGAGGCGTCGCGGCTCCACTGGGATTTCCGGCTGGAGCTCGACGGCGTCCTGAAAAGCTGGGCCGTCCCCAAGGGCCCAAGCGTCGATCCTGACGACAAGCGCCTCGCAATGCGCACGGAGGACCACCCGCTCGACTACGGCGACTTCGAAGGCACGATCCCCGCCGGCGAATATGGCGGCGGCACGGTGATGCTGTGGGACCACGGCCGCTGGATCCCGCATCCCGACAAGGACCCGCGCAAGACGCTCGAGGAAGGCCACCTGCACTTCACGCTCGAAGGCGAGCGGATGAAAGGCGAGTGGGTGATGTTTCGCCTGAAGCCCCGACCCGGCGAGAAAGCGGAACCCTGGATGCTGAAGAAGGTCACGGACGAATTCGCCAATACCGACAACGGCGACGAGTTGGTCGATGAATTCATGACCAGCGTCACGACCGAGCGGACGATGGCCGAGATCGCCTCCGGCAGCGACGTCTGGCGATCCAACCGCGGCGGGCAGAAGGGCGGCCGAGCGAAGAAGAAGTCGAGCGAAGCGCCGCCCCCGTTCCGCCAGCCGCAGCTCGCGACTTTGGTCGACGAGGTCCCACCGGGCGACAATTGGCTCTTCGAATATAAATACGACGGTTACAGGCTGCTGATCGCGACCGGTACCGGAGCGGCTACCGCCTGGACCCGCAACGCCAAGGACTGGAGCGACAAGTTCCGGGCCTTGGTCAAAGCGGCCGCCAAGCTTCCGCCGGGCTGCCTGATCGACGGCGAGGCGGTCGCTCTCGACGACGAAGGCCGGCCGAACTTCCAGCTGTTGCAGTCGACACTCAAAGACCAGCGGGGAGCGAACCTCGCCTTCTTCGCCTTCGACCTGCTGGTGGATCGCGGCGAGGACATCACGCGCCTGCCGAACATCGAGCGCAAGGACCGGCTCAAGTCGCTGCTCGGCGGGGTCCAGCCGCCATTCCTGTTCGGAGACCATGTGATCGGCCGCGGCGAGGAAATCTTCCGCGAGGTTTGCAAGCAGGGCGGCGAAGGCATCATCGCAAAGCGGGCCGACGCACCCTATCGCGGCGAGCGCAGCCGCAACTGGCTGAAGATCAAGTGCATCCAGCGGCAGGAGTTCGTGATCGTCGGCTGGTCTGAGAGCGACAAGCGGCGGGGCTTCCGATCCTTGCTCGTGGCCACTCGGGACGCGCGAAAGCTGACCTATGCCGGCAAGGTCGGCACCGGCTTCAGCGGAGCGTTGATCGAAGAGTTGATGAAGCGAATGGAGCCGCTCGCCACCGACAAGGCGGCTGTCGAGGTGCCGCGCCCCGACCGCAAGGGCGCGCACTGGATCGAGCCCAAGCTGGTGGCCGAAATCGCCTTTGCGGAGTTCACGTCGGACGGCGTCCTGCGCCACCCGAGCTTCATCGCTTTGCGCGAGGACAGGCCGGCAACGCAGGTGGTGCGCGAGGTGCCGCAGCACCTCGAGGAAGGAAGCATGAAGGCGAAGGCGAAACCCTCACCGCGAAAGAAGGCGAAGCAGGCGAGCGCCGAGGATTTCGGCATCGCCATCTCGAGCCCGGAGCGCGTGATCTACCCGGAGCTTGGCCTCACCAAGAAGGACCTCGCCGATTATTACGCCGCGGTGGAGCCGCTGATCATGGTGGACGCGGCCGACCGGCCGATGACCCTGATCCGCTGCCCGGGCGGGCGCACCGGCGAATGCTTCTTCCAGAAGCACGACAAGGGCACCTTCGGCGAACATGTGAAGCAGATCCCCATCGAGGAGAAGGACGGCGCGACGGAGGATTACCTCTACTTCGATGACATCCGCGGGCTGCTCGCGTGCGTACAGATGGGGACCATCGAATTCCACGGTTGGGGCAGCAAGGTCGACAAGGTGGAATATCCGGACCGGCTCGTATTCGACCTCGATCCCGACGTCGGCCTCGACTTCGACAAGGTGAAGGAGGCGGCCGTTCGCGTGCGCGACCTGGTCGCCGGCATGGGACTCGAGAGCTTCCCGCTGCTGACCGGCGGCAAGGGCATCCACGTCGTCGTTCCGCTCGATCAGACCGCCGATTGGGCGGAGGTGAAGAGTTTCGCCGACCGCTTCTCCCGCGCGGTTGCGGAGGCCGAGCCGGACCGCTTCACCGCAAACATCCGCAAGGTCCAGCGCAAGGGCCGGATCTTCCTCGACTGGCTGCGCAACCAGCGCGGCGCGACGGCGGTCATGCCCTATTCCGCCCGCGCCCGAGAAGGGGCGCCCGTGGCAGCACCGATCGCGTGGGTTGAGCTGGACGATTATGAGAGCGGCGCCGCATTCAGCATTCGCGACGCCGACGAGCTTCTGAAGCGCGCCAAGTCGAAGCGGCTTGCAGGCTGGGGCAAAGCGAAGCAATCCTTGCCGGATGCTTAGCCGCACCCGCGCAGCACTCTTCCCCCTCCTCTTCTTTCTCACCGCTGCCTCGCCCGCCGAGCTTCAGGGTTGGAAGAAGCAGGCTCAGCGAGTCACCATCACGCGCGACGACTGGGGCATCGCCCATGTCAAAGGGAAGAGCGACGCCGACGCGGTTTTCGGAATGATCTACGCACAGGCCGAGGACGACTTCCCCCGCATTGAGGCGAACTATCTCACGGCGCTTGGCCGGACCGCCGAAGCCGAAGGCGAGAAGGCGATCTGGCAGGACTTGCGCGCCCGGCTCTACGTCAGCGATCGCGCGCTACAGGTCCACTATGCGGCGAGCCCGCCATGGCTGAAGAAGCTGATGAACGCCTGGGCGGCAGGTCTGAACTACTATCTCGCCACCCACCCGCAGGTCCGTCCGCGCGTCATTGCCCGCTTCGAGCCGTGGATGGCGCTGAGCTTTACCGAGGGCAGCATCGGCGGCGACATCGAACGCATCGACCTTGGCGAGCTTCAGAAATTCTATGCCGGCAAGCAGACGGTCGCATCGTCCGTGCCGGACAAGGAACCGCGGGGCTCCAACGGCATCGCGATTGCGCCGTCGCTCACGACCGGCGGCGGATCGCTGCTGCTGATCAATCCGCACACGAGCTTCTTCTTCCGCTCCGAACAGCAGGTCACGAGCGACGAAGGCCTGAACGCCTACGGCGCCGCTACCTGGGGCCAGTTCTTCATCTACCAGGGCTTCAACGAACGCACTGGGTGGATGCACACATCGAGCGGCGTCGATAATGTCGACGAGTTCGCCCAGAAGGTGGAGAAGCGCGGCGACGGCTTTTGCTACCGCTACGGCAAGGACTGCCGGGGACTGGCCAAGAGCCAGGTAACGATCCGCTACCGGGCACCGAACGGCAGCCTCGCCTCGCGAAGCTTCACGACCTGGCATTCGCATCGCGGTCCGATCGTGCGGGAGGCGAACGGGCGTTGGATCGCCTTTGCGATGATGGACAAGCCGGTCGCGGCTCTCCAGCAGAGCTTTCTCAGAACAAAGACGCGAGACCTGAAGGACTTCCTGAAGGTTGCAAATCTGCAGGCGAACAGTTCGAATAATACAATCTTTGCCAGCCGCAAGAGTGAGATCGCCTATATTCACCCGCAATTCGTGCCGAGGCGCGATGGGCGCTTCGATTATACCAAACCTGTCGACGGCAGCGACCCGGCGACGGACTGGGGCGCCTTGCATTCGGTTGCAGAGCTGCCGAATGCGATGAACCCGCAGAACGGCTGGGTCCACAATGAGAACAATTGGCCGTACCGCGCCGCCGGACCCAACAGCCCCGACCCCACGCGCTTCCCCAAATATATGGACATGTTCGGGGAGAATTATCGCGGCGTCCACACGCTGCAGCTTCTGACCGGGAGCAGCGGCTGGACCCTGGAGCGCATGCAAGCGGCGGCGTTCGACACCTATCAACCCGGTTTCGCCGAGCTGATCCCGGCCTTGATCAAGGCCTATGACTCTCTGCCCAGGCGAGACGCGCGGCGACAGCGGCTGAGCGGTCCGATCGGCGTGCTGCGCGGCTGGAACTATCGCTGGAGCGCGGGTTCGGTGGCCCAGTCAGTCGCGATGGCATGGGTGGACAATCTGATGAAGGCCGTTGCCGCGCCGGCGAGCGAGCCGGTCAACGTCACGACCACGCGGTTGGCCCGCGACACGAGCAATGCGCAGAAGCTGACGGCGCTGAGCGACGCCGTCGCTCGCCTGCGCCGCGACTTCGGCTGGTGGCAAGTGCCATGGGGCGAAATCAACCGCTTCCAGCGCATTTCGCCGGCGATCGATCATCCGTTCAGCGATGCCGCCCCCAGCATCCCGGTTGCCTTCCCATCGGCGCGCTGGGGCTCGTTGGCCTCGTTCGGCGCGACGCCGAAGCCGGGCACGAAGAAGTGGTACGGGACGAGCGGCAACAGCTTCGTCGCTGTCGTCGAATTCGGAAAACGGGTTCGCGCTCGCGCAGTCACGGTCGGGGGCGAGAGCGGCAATCCCGCCTCGCCGCATTTCAACGATCAGGCAGAACGCTACGCGACCGGCAATCTGCGCGAGGTCTACTTCTACCCCGACCAGCT
>OCZS010000597.1_pt1 | contig 12146 bp, 12 predicted proteins | sample 1539071 | NCBI WGS metagenome assembly OCZS01 (sample SAMEA3113584, study PRJEB22503) | soil metagenome | reverse complement strand
ATCGAGAACGAGCTGCTCTACGAGCCGACGACCACGCTGCTCTTCGGCGACGCCAAGGACACCATGTCCAAACTGTTGAGCGAGGTCAAGGCCGTGTAGCGAGCCAGTCGGCGAAGGTGCGACCGCCGGTCACGACGTCGGCACCCGGCAGATTGGTCCGGGCGGCGAACGAGGCCAGCGTGCCACCCACCGCCGGCAGGCTGATCAGACGCGGAATCCGCCGGCCGTCGTGATCGCACACCAGCCGTACGGCCTCCGGCACGGTGATCACCTCCGGCCCGGCCAGGTCGGTGGCGCGGCGATAGCCGTCGGGCACCGGGCCGAGGGTGATGCCGGCCAGCTGCTGCGCAAGCCAGCTTCGATCGCACGGCTGCGCTGCCGCGTTCGGCGGCACGAACGCCACCGGCCAGCGGGCGGCCCCTGCCAGCGCGGCAATCAGGGTGTGGAACTGCGTCGCCCGAGCCACGGTGACCGGCAGCCCGCTTTTGCGGAGCACGATCTCGGCCGCGTGCTTCGCCCGGTAATACGGGTAGGGATTGAGGTCGCATCCCACGATCGAGACGTAGATCAGGTGCGGGCGACGGCCGGCGTCCGCAAGAACCCGGACGATCCGCCGGGTGCCGTCCAGGTCAACCCGGCGGAAGCGCAGGTTTGTCGCGGCATGCACGATGACGTCGGCGTCGGCCAGCATCTCGGCGACCCCTTCGCCGGTGGCCAGATTGAAACCGGTGCGCCGGCTGGCCGGCACGACCTCGGCGCCTCCCGATCTAAACTCGGTGACGAGCTCGGAGCCCAATCCGCCGTTGCCTCCGATCACCACCACGGCCATCGCTTCAGCGTATGTGACTGCAGCCTCAGCCTTTGAGCCTGCATAGGGTGAGCTGCGTGCGGATAGCCACCTGGAACGTCAACTCCATCGGCGCTCGGTTGCCTCGGCTGCTGGAGTGGCTGGAGCAGACCGAGCCGGAGGCGGCGGCCCTGCAGGAGACGAAATGCGCCGACACCGCCTTCCCCTACGCGGAGTTGGAGCGTCTCGGCTATTCGGCGATGCACGTCGGCGAGGGCCGCTGGAACGGCGTGGCGATCGTGGCCAAGGGTGGTCTGACGCCGCTCAGCAGCGCACTGCCCGGGCTGAGCGAGGCCCGCTACGCCAGTGCGCTGTGTCACCCCGTCGGCGGAGGCCGCCCGCTGCAGGTGATCAGCGTCTACGTGCCCAACGGCCGCGCCATCGACGACGCGCAATACCCGTACAAGCTCGAATGGCTGGCCGCCCTGCGGCATGCCCTGGACGACTCCGATCCCGCCGACCCTTTGGTGATCATGGGCGACTTCAACGTCGCGCTGACCGACGAGGACGTCTGGGACATCGGGGCGTTCCGGGGCTCGACGCATGTCACCGAGCCGGAGCGTGCGGGGGTCAAGGCGCTGCTGGACTGGGGACTGACCGACGTGCGGGCCCGACCCGGCAAGAACGATCGACCCTTCACCTACTGGGACTACCGCGCGGGAATGTTCCCCAAGGACATGGGCATGCGCATCGACTACGTGCTGGCCAGCCGACCGGTGACCATCGTCGACGCGTACGTCGACCGCGAGGCCCGCAAGGGCAAGCTCCCCTCTGATCACGCACCGATCGTGCTGGACATCCAGCTCTAAGCTGGTAAGGGTGTCCACGATGACCGATTCCGTCCCCCCGCTCGCCGAGATTCCCGAGTCCATGCAGGCCGTCATCTGTCACGGACCCGGGAACTATCAGCTCGAGGAAGTGGCCGTGCCAAGGCCGGGGGTCGGGGAAGTCCTGGTCAAAGTGGAGGCGGTCGGGATCTGCGCCAGCGACCTCAAGTGCTATCACGGGGCGGCCAAGTTCTGGGGGGACGAGAATCGCCCGCCCTATGCCGAAACCGAGGTCATCCCTGGTCATGAATTTGTCGGGACGGTCGTCGAGCTTGACGAGGCGGCCGCCGCGCACTGGGCCATCGCCGTCGGTGATCGGGTCGTCAGTGAACAGATCGTGCCGTGTTGGACATGTCGGTACTGCCGCGAAGGCCACTACTGGATGTGCGCGCCGCACGACATCTACGGCTTCAAGCGCCGTACGCCCGGTGCCATGGCGGAATACATGATCTACTCCAGGGACGCCCTGGTGCACCAGGTCTCTGCCGACCTGGCTCCGGCTCACGCCGCCTTCGCGGAGCCTCTGTCGTGTGCCTTGCACGCCGTGGAGCGGGCCGGCATCACGTTCGACGACGTCGTGGTGGTGGCTGGCTGTGGCCCGATCGGCCTAGGCATGATCGCGGGGTCGAGGGCCAAAAATCCTCGACTGGTCGTGGCGCTGGATCTGGCGAAGGACAAGCTGGCCGTGGCCGAAGCTTGCGGCGCCGACGTCACCATCGACATCGGTGCTGAGGATCCGGTTTCCAGGGTCAAAGAGCTGACGAACGGCTTCGGCGCCGATGTCTATCTCGAAGGTTCGGGCCATCCGGCCGCGGTCAAGCAGGGGCTCAATCTGCTCCGCAAACTCGGCACGTACGTCGAGTACAGCGTCTTCGGCAGTGACGTCACGGTGGACTGGTCGATCATCAGCGACGACAAGGAGCTCGACGTCCGAGGCGCCCACCTCGGCCCCCACTGCTGGCCCGCCGCCATTCGGATGCTCCAAGCCGGTCGTCTGCCGTTGGACCGGATCTGCACCCACCAACTCCCGCTCGCGGATTTCCAGCACGGTCTCGACCTGGTGGCCAGCGGTCAGGAATCGATCAAGGTCACGCTTATTCCGTGAACCACGGACCGGACCGACGGTTGTGACGCGGCTTCGGCGGTACGGCACAATCGGGGAGTGATCGAGTACCGGACGCCCGCGGAGATCGAGGAGATGCGGCCCGCGGGGCGCTTCGTGGCCGAGGTGTTGACCGCGCTCAAGGCATACGTGGACGTGGGGGTCAACCTGCTGGAGCTGGATGAGCTCGCTCACCGGATGATCAAAGATCGCGGCGCGGAATCCTGCTACATCGACTACCACCCGTCGTTCGGCGCCAGCCCCTTCGGGAAGGTGCTGTGTACGTCGGTGAACGACGCCGTGCTGCACGGCCTCCCCTACGATTACGTCATCGCCGACGGTGACCTCGTCAGCCTGGATTTCGCCGCCAGTGTCGACGGCTGGGTCGCCGACTCAGCGGTCAGCGTGATCGCCGGATTGCCCCGCGACCAAGATCAGCGACTGATCGCCACCACCGAGTCCGCGCTCAGCGCCGGCATCGAGGCAGCTCAGCCCGGCCACAAGATCGGTGACATCTCGTTCGCGATCGCGCGAGTCGCCACCCAGGCCGGTTACAAGATCAACACCGAGTTCGGCGGCCACGGGGTCGGCCGCACGATGCACGGAGACCCGCATGTGCCCAACAACGGACGCCGCGGCCGTGGACTGCCGCTCCGCCCCGGGCTGGTGATCGCGATCGAACCCTGGTTTCTCGAGGGCACCGACAAGATCTACACCGATGCGGACGGGTGGACACTGCGCAGCCGGGACGGATCGCGCGGCGCCCATTCGGAGCACACCATCGCCATCACCGAAAGCGGTCCGCTGGTCCTGACCAGGCGCGATTAGGTATACACGATGACCTTGTCGCCGACGGCAACCTGGCTGTACAGCGACGTGATCGCACTCAGGTTTCGGACGTTGACACAACCGTGCGAGGCACCCGCATAGCCCCGCGCGGCGAAGTCGGCCGAGTAGTGCACGGCCTGCCCGCCGCTGAAGAACATCGCGTACGGCATGGGCGTGTGGTAGATCGTCGACACGTGGTTAGGTGACTTCCAGCCGATCGAGAAGGCGCCCTCCCGGGTCGGCGTCTCGTACGAGCCGAATCGCACATCCATCCGGATCTGGGGCTTCCCGTCGATCACCCAGACGAGGCTGTTGGTCCGCTTGCTGATGCACAGGGCGCGCCCGGTCAGGCACCGGGCATCCAGACCCGTCTCCTTCGGTTTGGCCACGACGTTCGTCAGCTCGGCCGACGTCGGGGTGTGGGTCATGCCGACGAGGCGATCCCACGTCCGCTGATCGACCTCTCCGGTGACGGGAAGTCCCCGGCGGCGCTGGAAGCCCTCGACGGACGTCACGGTCTCCCGGCCGTAAGAACCGGTGACCTTGCCCTCGTACCAGCCGATCTGGCGCAGTCGCGCCTGAAGATCGCGCACGCGATCCCCGGAGGACCCGAGCTTCAGAAGTGCCGGTCCAGGAGTCAGCTTGTTGTTGAGTTCCTCGGCGGTCGGCGTGCGGGTCATCTTCACCAAGGTCGCCCAGGTGGCCGAATCGACAGCTCCTGTTTCGCGGAGCTTGCGCTTGGCCTGGAAGCCTCGTACTGCCTCGACCGTCGTCTGCCCGTAGCTGCCGGTGATGTCGCCGGAGAACCAGGCCAGTTGGTGCAGCCGGTGCTGGAGTTCGCGAACCTTCATGCCGGTGTCACCCTTCGACATCAGCGCCGAGGGGCCGGCCTTTTCGGTTTTCTTGGCCGGCTTGTCAGTCGGCTTCGGCGACGGCTTGTGTGTCGGCTGCGGGTTCGTCGCGGGCGTCTGACTTGGGGCCGGGCTGGTGCTCGCGGTTGGTTCGGTCGTGGTGGCGGTGGACGGTTCGGCCGTCACGCCGATAAGGTCGACCGGCTCGCACGCCGTCGTGCCGAGCACAGCGCTGGCCAGCAGCGCCATGAGCGCCATCGACCTGGTCGTACGCACGGCTCGTCTCCCTCTCGGATCATCGGTTTCCCTGAGGCTAATGCCGCCTGCCGGTGATTCCCCAGCCCTGGACGGGCCGCGATCCAAAGAGTTATGCGAAGCCTCGCCCAAGCGTCACGAATTGGTAAAGGCCTCGACAGCCCCGACAGTCCACGCCTGAACTCGGTTGGCGATCGGTATCGATTCGAGTGTGCCGGAGGGGGTGACGGCGTACAGCTCGGGATAGCGGCCCAAGAGAGCCAGTGCCTCGAGGACTCCGTTCCGCACCCGGTCGGCCGCCTCGTGCTCACCGTACGCCTGCAGCCCCAGCCAGCCGATCCAGTTGTCAAACGGCCAAATCCCGCCCCGGTGGTAGGCAGAGCTGAAGAATGCCGGGTGTTCGGCCGACAGCGTGCGCAGTCCGTACGCAGTCAAGATGTCGGGCCGGCGCAACCGCGCAGCAGCGGCGGCGGCCGCATCCTCATCGAGTGCGCCGGCCCATAGCAGCCAGCCCAGCTGAGAGCCGGCGCCGACGACCCGCCGATCATCACCGTCGATCGCCATGACGTCAGGGGTGAATGCCGCACTGATCTGGGCGCGCATTGCCTCCAGCCGCTGCTGCCAGTGCGCGGCCCGAACTGGCTCCAATGTGCCGAGCGCCCGCAGCGCAGCCACGGCGACGGCCTGTGAATCGGCGTCGGCCAAGGGGGGTGGCGGGGCTGTTCCAGACTCGGTCACGATGCCGTTACCGTGCTCGGGGCGTGCGCCTGCGTCACGCCATCCCTGCTGGGCCAGCCCTCCGGGGTGCGTACGAGGCCCGCAACGGACGAATCCCCCACCGGCGTCGAGGGCGGACTCCAGCCACCGGGCGGCAGCATCCCGGTTGGCCGACAGCTCCCGTTGCAACGCAGCATCCCCCGTGGCCGCCAGCACCACGAGGAACCACGAGGTCGCGTCCGACGCGCCGTAGTAGCGGATAGCGCCGTCGCGGACCGGCCATCCGGCCTCGACCATCCAGTCTGGCGCCACCGGGCGGTACTCGTGGATGATCTTGCCCGACTGCTCATCGATCTCCGGGTCATCGGAGGTTCCTTGCCGCCTGGCGAGACCCCGCAGCGTCGCGGCCGCGATCTCGGGTCGGCGATGCAGCATCTGCAGCGCGAAGATCAACGAGTCGCGGCCGAAGAGGGCGTGGAAGCGGCCCGGATCTCCGTCTTCGACCGAATCCATGGACGCATACGCCCAGCCCTCTGGTGAAAGCAGGGCGTCGATCACGTCCTCGGTCGGCGCCAGGGAGAGGCCGGTTACTCCCATTCGTCCCGGGATTCGTCGATCACTGCCTCCGACTTGGCCCGGACCACGAGTGCTCGTACGCTCTCGATCCGTCCACAGTCGGCATCGATCTGGGCGTTGCGCTCGCTGGCGAACGCTTCTCCCAGTCTCGCGCGGGCTGCCTCCGACACCTCCCGGCGCGCCGGGTTGAGGATGGTCAGCTCTTCCTCGGCCAGATGGTGGTTCACCAGACGGGAAAGCTCCTCGACGGCATCGTCGAAGGCCTGGGTGTCGGTGCCATTGAGCTCGAGAACGGCGAGCAGCGCCTCGTTTCCTTCGGCGTGCTCCTCCTCGCCGTGGTGTTTCTCGTGCTCATCAATCGCCCGCTCCCTGCGGAAGCCGGGATAGACGTGCTTCTCTTCGGCCTCGGCATGCGCTACGTGCAGCGCCGAAAAGGCCCGCCGCACCGCGTCCCGGTCTGAGCTGCTGTCCCGCAGCTGACGGAGCAGGGCCTCGAACCGGCGATGATCATCGAGGATCAGTTCGATCACATCGCCGGCGGTCGGCCGACCAAGATCAAGAGGAGTGGCTGTCACGGCTCCACGTTATCGGCCCGGTCCGGCGGCGCCCCCTCGACCGAGTCGGTCACCGTGGCCACCCGGCTGCCGGCACCCTGACCTCGGTGGCCAGTACCTGGCCAGTACGGCTCTTCGGTTCCATCGCGTCCGGCCACTTCGCGCCAACGACGAACAGGGTGCGGCCGTCGGGACCGCCGAGCATGCACGCGAAGCAGCCGCGGTCGGCCTCGATGGTCTCGAGGACGTCGCCGCCTCGGGCAACTCGGACACAATGCTGGCCCGGCACACTGGCATACCAGACGGCGTTTTCGGCATCCATGCAGATGCCATCCGGCGCGGCGTTCTCGCCCAGTTCGGCCCACACCTGCGCGCCGACCAGGCTCCCATCGGCCTGGATGTCGTATCCGGTGAGCTTGCCCGCGTACGACTCCGCGACGACCAGGGTCCTATTGTCCTGTGACACCGCCATCCCGTTGGGAAAGGCGAGCCCGTCGGCAACCTGCCGGACCGAACCGTCGGGTCTGACCAGGGCGACCAGCCCGGGGGCGAACTCACCGGCCGGAAAATCGAAGCCGATGTTGTTCACGTAGATGTTGCCGCGACCGTCGACGACGATGTCGTTCCACGGCTTGGTCGACAGCTCGCTGAGGTCGGCGTGGACGACCAACTCACCATCCGCCTCACGGCGCATCAGCTGGCTCCCGGACACAACGAGCAGGCGACCATCGGGAAGCCGGTCGATGCAGAACGGTATCGAGCTGACATGGGCCACCACCTCAGCCCTGCCGTTCAGATCGACCGCGACAATCTCTCCGGCGCCCCAATCGGAGAAGAACAGCCGATCGTCGTGCCAGCGAGGCGACTCGACCAACATCCGATCGTCAAGCAGCACCCGCAATCCGGCCACGGCCCCATGATCGCATCCGTCCGCCCTTCTCGTGTGGAAGAGAGAGAGTGAGGCAAGCATGACTCGCGTCCTCGACGGATGTGCGCGGCTACTCTCCGGCCGGATAAGTGCTTGGGTGGTCATCGTCCTCGCGGTCTTCGGAAGCGCTGTGGCCATCGCGCTCAGTCCGGAGGGCCGCACGACCGATGCACCCACCGCCGGCCTGCCTGACTCCGCGCAGTCCACCCAGGTCGCGCAGTTGCAGCAGCAACTGCCGTCCGGAGAGCTCAATCCGGCCGTCGTCGTCTACAGCCGGCCTGGCGGGTTGTCCGACGCTGATCTGGCGGCCATCGCCGCGCAGGCGGCGACACTGCGAACCGTAGCGTTGGACGGCCAAGTTGCGCCGCCGCAGCCGTCACCGAACGGAGAAGCCGCATTAGTGGTGGTACAGCTCTCCGGAACTGCGCCGGCGGAGGAGACGGTCGAGTCGGTCAAACAGGTTCGCGAGATTGTCCAGGCCGACTTGCCGGCTGGTCTGACTGCACAGGTGACCGGGGGCGCCGGCTTCACAGCCGATCTCAATCTGGCCTTTGAGGGCGCCGACTACCGATTGCTGCTGACCACAGCCATCGTGGTGGCGGTGCTGTTGTTGATCACCTACCGAAGCCCCATCCTCTGGCTGATCCCGCTGACCGTCGTCGTCCTGGCCGATCAGCTGACCGCGACGTTCCTCAAGATCAGCTCAGAAGTCACCGACCTGCCCTTCAACGCCTCGACCAGCGGAATCGTCTCGGTGCTGGTCTTCGGCGCGGGCACCGACTACGCGCTGCTGCTGATTGCCCGCTATCGGGAGGAGCTGCGACGAGAGCGCACTCGGCGGGTCGCCATGCGACGGGCCTGGATCGGTGCCGCTCCGGCCATCGCGGCCTCGGGTGCGACCGTGATCTTGGCCCTGCTCGCATTGCTGCTTGCGCAGACCGGAAGCAGCCGGGCGATCGGCCTCGGCGGGGCGATCGGGATCCTGACGGCCCTGATCTTCGGGCTGCTGGTCCTTCCGGCGGCGTTGGTGGTCTGCCCACGCGGCATCTTCTGGCCGCTGGTGCCAAAGGCCGATCCGCAGGACGCTCACCGGCACGACGGTGGCCGCGCGTGGCGACGGATCGGTAACGCCACAGCACGACGGCCCTGGCCGGTCATCCTCGGATCGGTGTTGCTGCTGGTCGGCCTGAGTACTGGTGTGCTGACCACAAGCTTCGGGCTCAGTCAGGCAGAGACGTTCCGGACCGAGGCGGAATCGGTCAACGGGCTGAAAACGATCTCCGCGTCGTTCCCGGCCGGTGTGGTGGCCCCAGTCGTGATCATGACCAACCCGGCTGATGCCGAGGCGGTAGCGGCGCAGGCGATGAGTGTCCCCGGTGTGTCAGAGGTCAGGCCCGGCGAGACGACTCCCGAGATCAGCGAGCTCAACGCTGTGATCACCGCCGAGCCGGACACACCGGAGAGTTACAAAACTATTCGCGACCTGCGGACCGCGGTGACCAACGCCGACCCCGATGCCCTCGTCGGCGGAGCCGTCGCCACCAATCTGGACGCCCGCGACGCTGCGATCCGCGATCTCAAGATCATCTCTCCGCTGATCTTGGCCGTGGTGCTGGTCGTGTTGATTGCCCTGCTACGCGCCTTGGTGGCACCGATCATCTTGATCTTGACAGTAGTCCTGAGCTTCTTCGCGGCGTTGGGCGCGGGCAGCTTCGCGTTCAGCTACATCTTCGATTACCCGGGCCTCGACTATCAGGTGCCACTGTTCAGCTTCTTGTTCCTGGTGGCGCTGGGAGTTGACTACAACATCTTCCTGGTGTCCCGGGCGAAAGAGGAGACCGTCCACCGGGGCACCCACCAAGGCATCATTAACGCCCTGGCCGTCACCGGCGGGGTCATCACCAGCGCGGGCATCCTGCTCGCCGCAGTGTTCACCGTACTCGGCGTGCTGCCGGTGATCGTGCTGACCGAGATCGGCATCATCGTCGGCTTGGGCGTGCTGCTCGACACGTTGCTGGTCCGTACGGTGCTGGTGCCGGCTTTGGTGCACGTGCTCGGCGACCGGTTCTGGGCGCCGGGACCGCTGTCTCGGCCACGCGGCACGCGTGCGGCTGATATCGAGCTAAGCGCCAATGCCCACGTTGCGCAGACAACGGAACGGGAGCCGGAGCCGCGCCGGGCCCTGCTCTGAGGTGCCGCGAGGCGGATCAGCTCCGCGGCTTGTTGACCTTGTCGCGAACCTTGCCGAAGCTTTCTTTGATCTTGCGCTGGTTCTCCGGCTTGGAGAGTTCGCGCTGGGCGATCTGAATGCCCTTCATGACAAGGGCGGTCTTCAGAAAACCTCGGATGCGACTCACAATTCCTCCAGTTTGGCGGGACTTCGCAGCAAGAGTACCCAGGCGGCACTAAGCCGAGACAAACTTGACCTGTGGCGGAACCGGTTCTCCAGAGGGCGGTTCAGATAGCAGCGGCCGGGGTGCTGCTGGACGGAGATCTTGCCGTCCCGCAGCAAGCGCAGGCAGTCGTGCTTTTCGCCCACGGCAGCGGCAGCAGCCGGCATAGTCCTCGCAACCGCCGAGTCGCCGGAGCCTTCCAGCAGGCCGGCTACGCAACGCTGCTGATGGATCTGCTCACCGGTCCGGAAGAGGATATCGACGCCCGCACCCGGCAACTGCGCTTCGACATTCCTCGCCTGGCCGCCCGGCTGACCGGTGCGGTGGACTGGCTCGCTGTCCAGGACGATGTCGCTTCCCTGCCCATCGCCCTCTTCGGCGCCAGCACCGGCGCCGCGGCAGCGCTGATGACAGCCGCCGACCGCCCAGACCTGGTGCGGCTGGTGATCTCGCGCGGCGGGCGACCGGACTTGGCCGGCGAGGCGCTGCCTCGGGTACGGGCGCCCGTGCTACTGATCGTCGGTGGACACGACCGCGATGTCCACCGGCTCAATGTTCAGGCGGCCAGCCAGATGAGCGCTCCGGTCGGTATCACGATCATCCCGGGGGCCAGCCACCTTTTCGAAGAGCCCGGCACGCTCGAGGCGGTGATCGACACAGCGGTTGACGCCCTGAGGCAACGGCTGCCCTGAGCTAGGCCTGCATGTCGATGAACCGCGAGTAGTGGCCTTGGAAGGCGACGGTGATCATCTTGGTCGGACCGTTGCGGTGTTTGGCCACGTCGAAGTCGGCCTCGCCGGCGCGTTCTGACTCCTTGTCGTACATGTCCGGACGGTTCAGCAGCAGGACGATATCCGCGTCCTGTTCCAAGGAGCCGGACTCGCGCAGATCCGCCAGCATCGGACGCTTGTCGTTGCGCTGCTCCGGGCCACGATTGAGCTGCGAGAGCGCCACCACTGGCACATCGAGCTCCTTGGCCAGCAGCTTGAGCTGCCGGGAGAACTCCGAGACTTCGAGTTGGCGGGACTCGACCTTCTTGCCGGAGGTCATCAGCTGGATGTAGTCGATCACCACGAGCTTGAGATCGTGCCGCTGCTTGAGCCGGCGTGCCTTGGCCCGGATCTCCATCATCGTCAGGTTCGGCGAGTCGTCGATGAACATCGGGGCCTCGGAGACCTGCCCCATCTTGTTGGCCACCCGCGCCCAGTCATCGTCGCTCATCCGGCCGCCTCGGATGTGGGACAGCGGGATGGACGCCTCCGCGGACAGCAGGCGCATGGTGATCTCGATCTGGCTCATCTCCAAACTGAAGATCACCGATGCCAAGCCGTGTTTAATGCTTGCACTGCGAGCGATGTCCAAGGCGAAAGTTGACTTGCCCTGACCGGGTCTCGCTGCCACGATCACCATCTGCCCCGGATGCAGGCCGTTCGTCAGGTCGTCAAGATCAGCGAAGCCGGTCGGAACTCCGGACAGGGTGCCACTCCGGGAGGAGATGGCCTCCATCTCGTCGAGCGTCGGCTGCATCAGCTCCGACAGCGCTTTGTAGTCTTCGCTGGCCTTGCGGTCGGTGACGGAATACACCTCGGCTTGGGCCCGATCGACGATGTCGCCCACGTCACCTTCACCCGCGTACGACATCTGTCCGATGCGGATGGAGGCGTCGACCAGCCGGCGGAGCACCGCCTTCTCGCGGACGATGGCCGCGTAGTAGCCAGCGTTGGCCGCGACCGACACGCTGGCCAGCAAGGTGTGCAGGTAATCCGCTCCGCCGATCTTGATCAGCGCGCCGCGCTTGCCCAGCAGGTTGGAGACCATCAGCGCATCGACCGGCTCGCCGCGCCCATAGAGGTCGGTGATCGCGTCGTAGATCTGCTCGTGCGCCGGACGGTAGAAATCAGCTCCGCGCAGCGTCTCGACCACGTCTGCGATAGCGTCCTTGGACATCATCATGGCGCCAAGAACGCATTGCTCGGCGTCCATGTCCTGAGGTGGAGTTCGATCGCCGGGGCGCGCCGCTTCCTCGCGGTAGGACGGCAGTACTTCGGCGAGACTCACCCTTGCGCCCCTCCCCTCAATCCGGTACTCCGTCACCCGAAACCTAAATCACACTGGTGACATTCTGAGTACCGTTGATGCTCTGCCCCTGAGCCGGAGCAACCGTACGACCATCGGAGGCATCCTCGCTAGCCCCGGATGTCTCTCTTGTCCACACCTCCTGTGGACAACGAAGAGGACCCTGGGGAGAGGTGCCCACCAGATGTGGGA
>OCZS010000596.1_pt1 | contig 12150 bp, 9 predicted proteins | sample 1539071 | NCBI WGS metagenome assembly OCZS01 (sample SAMEA3113584, study PRJEB22503) | soil metagenome | reverse complement strand
AGGTCGACGACTCGATGCACGCTCGCCTCACAGGCCCGGCACAGGAGATCTTCAGCGGCGAGGCGAGCGAGGAGCTCGGCCTGTGAGGTTCGCGAAGCGGCTAGACGCGGTTCCGCCGTACCTCTTCGCCGAGCTCGAGCGGCTCAGGGAGTCGAAGCGAAGGCAGGGCATCGACGTCATCAGCCTCGCGATCGGCGATCCCGACCTGCCGACGCCGCCTGCGATCGTCGAGGCCGCGGCAGAAGCGCTCAGAAACCCCTCCACCCACCAGTATCCGACGAACCACGGCACCGACGAGGTGCGTGAGGCAGCGACGTCCTTCTACCGCGACCGCTTCGGCGTCGAGCTTGATCCCGCGGCGGAGGTCGTGCCGGCGCTGGGGGGCAAGGAGGCGGTCGGGCACATCGCGATGGCGTGCCTCGACCCGGGCGAGGTGGCGCTGAGCCCGGAGCCGGGGTACCCGCCGTATACGTCGGGCCCGATCTTCTCGGGCGCCGACGTCCATTATCTGCCACTGACGCCGGAGAACGAGTTCTTCCCGGATCTCGAGGCGATTCCCGACGAGGTGCTCGGGCGAGCCAATCTGCTCTACCTCAACTACCCGAACAACCCCACGGGCGCGGTCGTTCCGCGGGGCGCCTTCGAGCGCGCCGTCGAGTTCGCGCGGGCGAACGACATGATCCTCGTCCACGACAACGCCTACTCCGAGGTCTGCTTCGACGGCTACGAGGCGCCGAGCTTCCTCGAGACGCCCGGCGCGAAGGACGTCGGCGTGGAGATCTTCTCGCTGTCGAAGGGCTGGAACATGACCGGCTGGCGCTGCGCCTTCGTCGCAGGCAACGCCGAAGTGGTCGAGCGCTTCCGCCAGCTCAAGGCCAACCTCGACTCCGGGATGTTCGAGGCCCTCCAGCGGGCGGCGACCGTGGCTTTGACCGACGAGCGCGGGTTTCCACGGGAGATGTCAGCGGTCTACCGCCGCCGGCGCGACCTTCTGGTCGACGCGCTTGCGGCGATCGGCGTCTCCGTGGAGCCGCCCAGGGCGACGCCGTATCTCTGGGTGCCGGTGCCCGAGGGCCACGACTCGGCCTCGTTCACGTCACTCGTGCTCGAGGAGGCGAACGTCGTCGTCTCGCCGGGGCCCGGGTACGGCGCGAGCGGCGAGGGGTTTGTGCGGCTGTCCATGACCGTTTCGGACGAGGAGCTCGAAGAGGCCGTCCGCCGGATCGAGAGCTCCCTGCAGAAAGTCATAATCAAGGCGTGACGACGCGCCAGCCCGAGCCCCGTTCCGGCGTCGAGCCGGAGCGGGGCTTCATCCTGTCCGTGCTGGCTCCGGGCACCGACGAGAGCCGCGAGCTCGGCGAGATCGCAGAGCTCGCCCGGACCGCCGGTGTGAAGCCCGTGGCTTCGCTGGTCCAGCATCGAGCGAGGCCGGATCCGCGGACGTTCGTGGGCAAAGGCAAGCTCGTCGAGCTCAAGGAGGCGTACAAGACCGCCGGCGCAGAGTCGCTGCTCGTCGACCACGAGCTGAGCCCGTCTCAGCAGCGAAAGCTCGAGGACGAGCTGAAGGCGCGTGTCGTTGATCGCACCCAGCTGATCCTCGACATCTTCGCGCAGCATGCGCACAGCGCCGAGGGAAAGCTCCAGGTCGAGCTGGCGCAGCTCGAGTACAACCTCCCGCGCATGCGAGGCATGTGGCAGCACCTCGAGCGCCTCGGCGCCGGCCGGATGGACGGCGGCGTCGGGACGAGAGGCCCCGGCGAGACCCAGCTCGAGACCGACCGCCGCCTGGCCCGCCGCCGGGTCGCGATCCTGCGGCGGCGTCTTCAGACCTTGGGCCGGCAGCGCCAGACCCGCAGGCGGGAGCGACTCCGTTCCCACACGCCGACCGTCGCGCTCGCCGGATACACGAACGCCGGCAAGTCGACGCTCCTCAACGCACTCACGGGCGCAGGCGTCTCCGTCCACGACCGACTCTTCGAGACGCTCGACCCGACGACGAGGGCTTTCGAGGAGGACGGCCGCCGCTATCTCGTCACCGACACCGTCGGCTTCATCCGCCGCCTCCCGCACGAGCTCGTCGAGGGCTTCGCGGCCACGCTCGAGGAGACCCTCGAGGCGGACCTGATCCTCCACGTCGTCGACGGCTCGATGCCGGACGACGAGCTGGACGAGAACACGTCGGCGGTAAACGAGGTGCTGGCGGAGATCGGCGCGGACGAGCTCCCCGTCGAGCTCGTCCTGAACAAAGTCGACACGGTCGACCCGCTCGGCCGCCGGCGGCTCGCGAACCGCTTCCCCGGGTCACCGCAGATCTCCGCCGAGACCGGCGAGGGACTGGACGAGCTGAAGGCGAGAATCGCCGAGCGGTTCGCCGAGCGGTTCGAGCTGGTCCGCATGCTCGTCCCGTACGAGGACGGCGCGAAGCTCGCCGAGCTGTACTCGCTCGGCCCGCCGATCGACGAGCGGGTCGACGGCCCCGACGGCGTCTTCATCCGTGCCCGGCTGCCGCGGCGCGAGACACAGCGCTTCGCGCCGTATCTGATCCTCGACGCGGAGGAGCCCAGCCGGGCGACGCAGTGATCGAGGTCCCGGTCCGCCGCCTCCGGGAGGACGCCGTCATCCCGTCCCAGGCCTACTCGGGCGACGCCGGGCTCGACCTGTCCGCGTGCGGGCGGCACGAGCTCGGTCCAGGCCAGCGGGCGGTGGTGCCCACCGGCCTGGCAGTGGCGATCCCCGAAGGCCACGGGGGCTTTGTCCTGCCCCGCTCCGGTCTGGCGGCGCGGAACGGCATCACGCTCGTCAACGCGCCGGGGCTGATCGACGCCGGCTATCGCGGGGAGGTGCAGGTCGTGATGCTGAACACCGATGCCGAGACGCCCTTCGTCGTCGAGCCCGGGATGCGCGTTGCACAGCTCGTCGTGCTCCCGGTGCCTGCCGTCGAAATCGTCGAGCTCGAGGAGCTGCCCGCCAGCGAGCGCGGCGCCCGCGGCTTCGGCTCCTCCAGAGCGTAGATCCGTGGGCGCCGAGCCGCGGATCCGGGTATCGGCGATCCTCCGTCGTAGCGACCGGCTGCTGCTCTGCCGGCACGAGAAGCACGGCAAGGAGTACTGGCTCCTTCCCGGCGGAGGCGTGAACTCGGGCGAGAGCCTCGTCGACGCGCTGCACCGCGAGCTCGAGGAGGAGATCGGCCTCGGGGAGGATGTCCCGGTCGAGGGGCCCGTTGCGATCGTGGACTCGATCGCGCCGCAAAGGAGCTTCGCGGCGAAACACGTCGTGCACATCATCTTCGCGGGCGACCTCGGGGACCGGTCGCTCGACGCCGTGACGTCCCGCGACGCCGCCGTCAGGGGGCACAGACTCTTCGCCCTGGCGGAGCTCGAGGAGGTCGTGCTCCATCCGCCGATCCAGCGCTTCCTGACCCGCTGGCGGCCGGGCGACCCGGTCGTCTACCTCGGCCCCTTGTGGGTTCCGTGAGACGTCGGCGCACTTTCGACGCGCTCGCGTAACCCACGAGCGCGCAGACCGGCAATACGATTGCGGTGGGGAGGAGGTTGGGCTACCTGGCGGCCCGGCCCCCGCGAGACCTGGCCCGGGCGGCCGCGACTCGATGAGCCTCGTCCTCGAGTACGTCGGCCAGCGGCTCGAACACCGCCGGGGCGCCCGTCCGGTGAGCGATGGCCTGGGCGAGCAGCCAGTCGGCGAGCCAGGGGTTCCGCGGCAGGAGCGGCCCGTGGAGGTACGTGCCGATCGCCCGCCCGACGCGACAGCCCTCGAAGCCGCTCTCACCGTCGTTTCCGAAGCCTGCCACCACACGGCCGAGCGGCTCGGCGCCGTCCTCGAGCATCGTCCGCCCCGCGTGGTTCTCGAATCCGGCGATCGTCCGGCGGTCGCCCGGCTCGAGCTCGCACTCGAGCAGCACGTCGCCGATCATCCTCCGGTCGCCGGCCACCGTATGGAGCGGCAGGACCCCGGCGCCGGGCAGCTCGGCGCCGGACCGATCGCGGTAGAAGTGCCCGAGCAGCTGATAGCCGCCGCAGACCGCGAGCACTGCCGCACCAGCCTCCACGGCCTCCCGAAGGGCCTCGCCCTTCTCCGCGACGTCCCGTGCAACCAGCGCCTGCTCGCGGTCTTGCCCGCCGCCGACGTACAGAAGGTCGTAGGCGCCCGGGACGACCGCGTCGCCCATCCCGATCGCCTGAACCTCGAGGTCGTACCCTCGCCACTCAGCTCGCCGCGACAGCACCGCGATGTTGCCGCGGTCCGCGTAGATGTTCAGATACTCGGGGTAGAGGTGACCGACGCGGATCCTCACGCTGCCCGCTCCCAGTACGGCCTCACGTACCCGCGTTCCGCAACGATCCCGCGGAGCCGCAGCATGGCCGTGTAGGTGGGGAGGACGCAAAGCTCGCCGCCGGGGGGAGTCAGCTCCAGCCCCCGGTCGAGGGCGGCGTCGAGGTCCGGCATCACCTCGATACGGTCACCGGCGAAGCCGGCGTACTTGCACCGCAGGGCGAGCTCAGCCGCCCGCTCGCCGGTCGCCACGACGCGGTCGAGCCGCTCGAACAGGGGCTCGAAGTCGACGTCCCAGATCCAGGAGACGTCGCGCCCGTCCGCAGTCGCGTCGTTCAGCGCGATCACGGCCAGGCTCGGGGTCCCGCCGGCGACGAGCGTCCGTACCACCTCGTTCGCCCCGGCCGGGTTCTTGATCAGGAGCAAGAGCAGGCTGCGCTCCCCGACGGGAATCCGCTCGAAGCGCCCGAATGCCGCGCTGAAGCGCTCGAGCCCCGAATGGATCTCCTCGCGGGAGGCGCCAAGGACACCGGCCAGCGCCGCTGCCCCGAGCGCGTTGTAGACGTTGTAGAGGCCGGGGAGCGGTAGACGAACGCGCAGCGAGCCCTGCTCGTCCGCCAGGTCGAACGAGACCGAATCCAGCCCGTCGAGCTCGATCGCCCGGGCGGCGAGGTCGAGCGGCGGCCGTGCATGGCCGCAGGCCGGACAGCGGTAGTCCCCGAGGTGCCCGACGTAGGCGGCCGCGTACTCGTAGGGGGTCCCACAACGCACGCACCACTTGGAGTCTGCTGCGTGTTGCAGCCCCGACGATCCGTGGCGGGGATCGTCCACGCCAAAGTGGACACCCTTGCGGTCACGTGCGAGGTCTCCGACCTGCGGGTCGTCTGCGTTCGCGACGACCCAGGCGTCCGGATCGAGTTCGCCGACCAGCCTGCGCCAGCGCTCGGCCACGAGCTCGAGCTCGCCGTAGCGGTCGAGCTGGTCACGAAAGAGGTTCCCGAGACAAAGGGCGCGGGGCCGGACACGCCTGGCGACGTCGGGAAGCGCTGCCTCATCCACCTCGAACAGGCCCAGATCGGCGCCGTTCGCCGAGAGCAGGGTGGACGCGACTCCGGACAGGAGGTTCGCGCCGGCGCGGTTGTGGGCCAGTCGCAGCTGCGGCGACAGGATCTCCGCGACCATCGCGGCAGTCGTCGTCTTCCCGTTGGTGGCGGAGACGATCGCAGACCCCTGCGGCAGCCGCGACGCGAGCCGCCCGACCGCGCTCGGATCGAGAACGTTCAGCAGCTTTCCGGGGATGGTCGTTCCGCCGCCGGCGCCGGCGAGGCGGGAGAGGCGTCCCGCCGCGCGCGCCGCGGCGACACCGGCTGCGAGCGGCAGGCGAGGGCGCATCGCATCTGAGGGTAACCCGAACGGCCGCCTCACCCTCCGACCCGCTGGATCACTCGATCGAGGGAACTTCCGGCCCTCACCCTGATGGGTGATGAGTTGAAAAGTGGGCGGACCCACACTTCGCACGGCTTGACAAATCCAAGTCGTCAGACCGCGCTGGGTGGCGCGTGGAGGGAGAGGGATGTACCGGAACTGCTGCGGCAAGAGCACGAAGGCCAGGAGTGCCCTGGCGCTTCTCGTCGTCGGAGCACTGGGTCTCGCGGCCTCGCCGGCCTCGCTCGCGTCGGACTAGGACAAATCTCATGCAACTGCGGCCCGCGCTGGACGCGGAAAAGGGAGACAAATGAACGGTAACGGCGGGTCCTCCCGCGGCGAGCATCGCTCGTCCGCGCTGTGGGGGACCGGAAACCGGGGTGGAGACTCCCGGTCGAACGCGCTCTGGGGCAAGGGCGGTCGCGGCCTCGTCACTGCACTCGTCGCGGCGTTGGTCGTCGCTGCCCCTCTCGCAGCTGGCGCGCGCAAGGAAAACCAGCGGCAGGTTCGGCCTGCGGCGAACACGCACATCGACCCGGTCCTGCTGGCCAAGGCCAACTCGACACCCAACGAGCTCGTGCCGGTCGTCATCCAGGCGGATCAGGGCATCGGCACTGCGAGCGACGCGTTCCACGACGCCGATCACAGGGAGGAAAGCCAGAAGGGCAAGGACGACGCCGAGCGGATCAACCGGAAGCTGCGGTTCGTCAGCTCTCTCGCCGTGGAGCTCAAGGCGAAGAAGATGTTCTACCTCGCCCGGATTCCGGGTCTGACCGTTACCTACGACGCCCGGGTGAAGCTCGCCGGCTACACCTCGAGGCAGCTCTGGACGACGGCGTCGGGCGTGAAGCCGCTGTGGGACGCGCTTCCAGCGACGGGTCAGAAGATGCCTGCGATTGCAATCGTCGACTCGGGGATCGACAAGAACCGGGTGGACTTCGACATGGGTGCACGCGTTACCGACGACGTCGTGATCACTCGGCTCGAGCCCAACTCTCCGGGCGACGGCCGAGGTCACGGCACCTTCGTGGCGGGCATCGCCGCGGGCAGTGCCACCGATCAGGCCGGAGCAGCTCCGCAGGCCAATCTCATCTCGCTGGACGTGATGGATGACAGCGGGATGGCGCGGACGAGCGACGTCATCGCCGCGGCCGAGTGGATCTACCAGAACCGTGCCTCCAAGAACATCAAGGTGGCGAACTTCTCGCTCCACGCGACAATGCCGAGCAACTTCATCAACGACCCGCTGGACAAGGCGGTCGAGAAGCTCTGGTTCGGCGGTGTCACGGTCGTCGCGGCGGCGGGCAACTACGGCAGATCGGATGGGCCGAGCGGCGTCCCGTACGCCCCGGGCAACGATCCGTTCGTGATCACGGTCGGCGCCGTCGACCTCGAGGGCAGTATCTATGCCTGGAATCACGACGTGCCGAACTGGTCGGCGTACGGCTACACGAAGGACGGCTTCCGCAAGCCCGAGCTCGCAGCCGCCGGCCGCTACATGATCGGACCGGTGCCGACGGGCGGGACGCTCCGGACGGCGAGGCCGGAGAACGTCGTGAACAGTGCCTACATGCGCCTGTCCGGCACGTCGTTCTCGGCTCCGGTGGTGGCCGGCGCCGCGGCGCTGCTCCACATGCAGCATCCGACGTGGACGCCCGATCAGGTCAAGGGCGCGCTGATGCAGCGCGCCAGGTACATCCCGGATGCGCCTTCCGGCTCCGCCGGCGTGGGCGAGATCAACGCCTACAGGTCGACCCTGCTCACCAGCCCGCCGAACCCGAACGGGGCACTGAACAAGTTCCGCAAGCTGAATCCCCTCACCGGGATGACGGAGTTCGACGGGTCCGCCTGGTATGCGGCCGCGAAGGAGAGCGTCTCCTGGGATTCGGTCTCCTGGAGCGACGTCTCCTGGTCGGACGTGTCCTGGACGGACGTCTCGTGGTCGGACGTGTCCTGGAGCGATGTCTCGTGGTCGGACGTGTCCTGGAGCGACGTCCTCGCCGCGGCCGACGTGAGCTGGGAGGACAACGCCGAGGCCGAGGTCGGGAATCCGGAGGGCGACTACATCACGACTCCGGAAGACGAGGCACTGGCAGCCGAGCTCGGGCTGGCCGCGCCTCCGGCCGAAGCGCCGTCTCCGTAGGCGAAGCACTCCGAGCCGGGGGCGGCCAACGCGGCGTCCTCGGCTCACCCTTTCGGGTGAATCGCCGACCCCCTTCCGCCGATAACTCGAACGGGTGATGTTCGCGCCTCCAACCGGACGTACGGTCAGCCCGGGGATGACCCTTCGTCCCCCCTGCGCGAAAGAGGGCACCGAGTTGCGGCACATCCGAGGGACGAGCACCAGATGAGCGCTATTCCGACCGAGAATCGGGTCGGAGGCGTCGCGTCGGGGCAGGAGCCGGCCCGACGCGAGCGGTTGTCGCTCGCCGCGCTGGTCTACCTGGTCGCCGTCGTCGGTTCCGCCGCAGCGATCACCGCCCCGCTCCTGTCGCGGCTCGACCGCGGGCACGAGGACTGGATGACGTTCGTGATCCTCGCGGGCTCGGCCGCCGTCGCCCAGCTCTTCCTCGTGCGAACGGGGAAGAACCAGTCGTACCAGACGTCGATCGTCTTTCTGATCCCCGCAGCGCTCCTGCTGCCTCCTGAGCTCGTGGCGCTCGTGCCGGTCGTGCAGCACCTGCCCGATTGGCTCAAGAACAGGACGGTCTGGTACATCCAGATCTTCAACATCTCGAACTTCACGCTGGCCATCCTCGCCGCCTCGTTCGGCGCGCTCCTCGTCGGTCAGCTCCCGGCACTCGAGCCGTACGACCACGTCCAGTTCGCGCTCGGCGGCCTGACCGCGTGCTTCCTGCTCGTCGGGATCAACCACTCGTTGCTCGCGCCGATGCTCGCTTTCGCCCGGGGAATCTCGCCGCGCGAGTCCGGCCTCTTCAGCTTCCAGAGCCTGTCGACCGACTTGGTGCTCGCGGCACTCGGCGTCGGCATCGCGACCTTCTGGGACTCCAACCCGTGGATGGTTCCGTTCGCTGTCGCGCCGCTCGTGCTGATCCACCGCTCACTCGCGGTGCCCAAGCTCGAGGCGGAGGCCCGGGTCGACCCGAAGACCGGCCTCTTCAACGCGCGGCACTTCGGGCAGGCCCTGAACGAGGAGTTGACGCGCGCGGCCCGGTTCGACCGGCCGCTCTCGCTGATCATGGCCGACCTCGATCTCCTGCGCGAGATCAACAACACGTACGGACACCTCGCCGGCGACGCCGTCCTGAAAGGCATCGCCGAGGTCTTCCGTGCGCTCCTGCGCCACTATGACGTTCCTGCGCGGTTCGGCGGTGAGGAGTTCAGCATCCTCCTGCCGGAGACGAGCCCCGAGGAGGCGCTCGAGATCGCGGAGCGGATCCGGCGCGCGGTGTCGCAGCGCACGTTCGACGTCGAGACGTCGAGCGAGCCGATTCGGGCGACGGTCTCGATCGGCGTCGCCTCGTTCCCGCGGGACGGGTCGGACCCGAACGAGCTGATCCACCAGGCGGACCTGGCGGTCTACCGTGCGAAGCTCCAGGGACGGAACCGCGTCCTCGACGCGACGACCTCGGAGCCGCTTGCGATGCCGGCGCCGCAACGGCGTGGCCGTCTCACAGCGGTCACGGAGGACGGAGATCACGTGGTCCCGCTTCCGCCGGTGGACGAGATAACACCGGCCCAGGAACGGCGCCAGGCGCCGCACAGGCCGCACGCGGTCCAAGGCCCGCGGTTCTTCTCGCTGTCGAAGCGGCTCGCAACGCTCGTCGGCGTCGTCTCCTTCGTGGGCGTGGGCGCCGGCGTCCTTGGGGCGCTGCTCGGCACCTCAACCGACGTCTTTGGGCTCGTCGCGCTCGTCATCCTCGTCGGGCTCGGCCAGGCCGTCGCGCTCGAGGTGGACGACGGATCGATCTCCGTCAGCGCAGTCGGCGCACTCGCCGGCGCAGCCCTGTTCGGGCCTCGCGCCGCCCTCGCGCTCGCGATCACGGCGTGCGTGGTCGACTGGAGCGCCAAGCGCTATCCGCTGCATCGCACGCTCTTCAACATCGGCGCGCTCTCCCTGGCCTCGCTCGCAGCGTCCGCGGTCTTCGCGCTCGGCTTCGGCGGCGGCGTGGGCGAGCTCCTCACCGTCGGCGCCGGACTAGCGGCCGGCGCCGCCTACTTCGCCGTGAACACCGGCCTCCTCAGCCTCGCGCTGTCGATGGAGGGCCACGAGCGCTGGTGGAGGGCGTGGCATGAGCGCTTCCTCTGGCTCCTGCCGCACTGGGTGGTGTACGGCTTCGTCGGCGGCGTCATGGCCATCGCCTACCACGCGGCAGGCCCCTACGCGCTCGCCGTCTTCGCCGTCCCGCTCCTCCTCATGCGCAAGACGCAGGAGGCGTATCTCCGGCACACGCGCAAGAGCGCCCAGAAGCTCCGTCAGGCGGCCGAGACGATCCAGGAGCAGAACGTGTCTCTGGAGAAGGCGAACCGCCTGCTGCGGGAGCGCTCCACGGCGGCGATGGAGTCCTTGTCCGCCACGGTAGACGCGCGCGACGCCTACACGGCCGGCCACTCCCGCCGGGTCCAGGAGCTGGCTCTTGCGATCGGACGGGAGCTGGGGCTCTCGAAAGCCGAGCTCGACCTGCTCGGGCACGCCGCGCTCTTCCACGACATCGGCAAGCTCGCGGTGCCCGATGCGATCCTCCTGAAGCCGGCCACGCTCACACATGACGAGTGGGATCTCATGCAGCGCCACGCCGAGGAGGGCGCGAGGATCATCGATCGGCTCGGATTCCTGCAGGACGCAGTGCCTTCGATCCGGCATCACCACGAGCGCTTCGACGGCACCGGCTATCCGGACGGCCTCAAGGGCGAAGACATCCCGCTCGGCGCCCGGATCATCCACGTCGCCGACGCGCTCGACTCGATGCTCACCACCAGGATCTACCGCGCCGCCCGCCCTGCCAAGCAGGCGATGGAGGAACTCAATCGGTCGGCCGGCAGCCAGTTCTGTCCGCGCTGCGTCGCGGCTCTCGAACGCATTCTCCCGCCCGAGCTGGTCGAGGACGAGACAGCTCGACGGGAGCTTCTCGCCGTCTCGTAGACCACTGGCGCGCGCTGCTCGCCCGCTCTTGCAAATGGGCGCTTTTGCTCTATCCTTATTGCCATGGCTCGACGGCCCGCCCGCGAGCTGCTCGAGTCCCTCGACCGAGACGCTCTCGCCCAGTTTCAGGCTGGAATTCGCAAGCGCTACAGCGACGAGGACATCGTCAAACAGCTGCAGGAATCCGCTCGGCGGCTGGGCAGGTCACCGTCGATGCGCGAGTTCGCGGCCGACGAGGAGACCACGGTGCACCCGCAAACGGTGATCGAGCACTTCGGGAGCTGGAATGCGGCGAAGCGGGCCGCCGGGCTCGTTCCGCGACGCTTCGCGACCCGAGAGGAGCTGCTCCGGCTCCTGCGCGAGCTGGGGGAGAGGCTCGAGCGGACGCCCACGGCCCGGGACCTCGACGAGCACCGCGGCTCGATGCCCTCGAAGTCTCTCTACTGGCACACGTTCGGCTCGCTCACGACCGCACTCCGGGAGGCCGGGTTCGACGTCCCGGTTGGGGAGGAGCGCCTCGAGCGCGCAATCGATCAGGGCTGTGACGTCGCTTTGAAGCTCGGCCGGCTCCCGAAGTTCCAGGAGTGGGGGACGGCGAGGCGGGCCGACGAATCGCTGCTGACCGAGTGGCAGATCTACCGGATGTTCGACGTCCGCCGCGGCGCGTGGTCGACGTTCCAGTACCTGATCCGGGAGCGCCTGCTCGAGGACGGCTATGACGTCTCGCCCGACGGGCGGGTGTCGAAAAGGACCGGTGCTAGAGCGATGCGAGCGCGGTCAACAACCGCAAGCAGGACTCGCGCTCGCCCGGCGCGCGCACGGCGGGGAGGGGCTGCTCGGTAAAGCCGCGGTCGGGGCGGAAGCGCTCCTTGCAGGCGAGGCGTCCGCCCTCGAGCGTGAGGATCGTGCCCTCCGGCAGCTCGCGCTTCCGGAGCCGGAGCCCGAGGAACCGCTCGGAGACCTCCAGTGCGTGCTCCGTGGAGGCGAAGAAGATGCCTTCACGGGACTCGCCCGTCCAGAGCGGACGACCGACGCCGCGGGCGAGGTAGACCGCGCCGCGCTCGCGCTCGTCGACCCACGCGGTCGCCATCGAGCCGCGGAGCTGTTCGAGGGTCTTGCCCCAGGGCCCGAAGCCCTCCACGAGCGCGAAGATCGCCTCCGTGTCCACTGTCATCGACGCCTCGTGCCGCTGAATGGCATGCCGCCCGAAGATCTCCTCGTCGTTCAGGATGATCCCGTTGTGGACACCCACGATGTGCTTGTGGCGGACCGGGTGATTGTTGGCGTCGATGGTGGGGTGGCCCTTTGTGTAGTCGCGCACATGGAGGAGG